>Ga0247847_1000007_pt1 | contig 95394 bp, 81 predicted proteins | sample PFST25metaG_FD_186002 | JGI IMG/M metagenome (GOLD analysis project Ga0247847, IMG submission 186002) | Peat soil microbial communities from Stordalen Mire, Sweden - P.F.S.T25 | ecosystem: Environmental > Terrestrial > Soil > Wetlands > Peat | place: Sweden: Norrbotten County, Stordalen Mire...
CCCACCGAGTCCATGATCGCAAGACCAACTCCCAGCTCAGCGAAGTAGTCGCGATTCGCTACAGCTGACGTCGCGCGCCTAGCATCGAGGACGACCCACGATCGATCCGCCGCCCACGCCGCGTTGTCTGCCTGGCGAACGGCATCACGCCACTTGGACAGCTTCAGTTCTACCGCCGTGATTCGTCTCGCTACGGGAATCCAAACCCCGGTTGCGCGCGCGCGCCGAGCATCCAGCTCGATCGCACCCATTTCAGCAAGCGGCCCCAAGGTCGACCGCCTGAGCGCGCGAGGATTGGATCCGACCCGGCGCGCGAGAAGCTCCAGGGACAGGAACCGATCGACCCGAAGATGAGAGAGGACTTCGATCCGTAGTGGAAGCTCGATGGGGCCGAGCCCCTCACGCAGACGTCGTGAGAGCACCTCGTCGTCGAAGTCGACAGCAACCAGATCGACAACGCCCTGTCCGGCCGGCATCTCGCGCAGCACATGTTCTGGCCGCACCTGGCCAGGCGTCAACCGCTGAACGAGCGCCTCTACCGGGCCGGTCATCTCGGACTCGAACCGGAAGGGTGCGGAGGGCGCGCGGTGGGTCTTCGGGGAGGTCGACATCGGATGCTGCACTCCTACTTTAGAGCGCCCGGCGGTCCTACCGCTCTTCGGCGGCAGCAGGCCGTGTACCTGCCGCGCCCGCCGTTGCCGTTTCCGTCGCCGCTAGGCGCACTGGACCGCTCCCCTCCAGAGTTGACACTCTAGGTCGCCGGTTCTCATAGTCCGTTCAGATCTTTTCGGGCGTTAGGAAACCGCATAGCACTAATGGGTAGTGGGTCAGTTTGAGAAAAACGCTATATGCAGGATTATTAACGTGTCCGGCCCCCCGTTATCTGGTCCAAGTCGTGTGTCGTAGCGTCCGACTTTGAGAGACCGAATGGAGGAAAAGATGGCAGCAAGCAAGCGCTACAGCGTAGAGCAGATCATCGCGAAGCTACGGGAGGCGGAGAAGCTCCAGGGCCAGGGCCTGACGATTCCGCAGGCCTGTAAGCGCCTTCAGATATCAGATCAGACCTTCTACCGCTGGCGGCTCAAGTACGGAGCGCTCAAAGAAGACGAAGCTCACCGTCTGAAGGCGCTGGAGCAGGAAAACGCCCGGCTCAAGAGGATCGTCGCCGAGCAGGCGCTCGACATCTCGATGCTAAAGGACCTAGAGCGGGGAAAATGGTGAGCCCGGCGCGCCGGCGAGATGCCGTCTCGTACCTCGTGCGCAAGCACGGGGTCTCGGAGCGCCGGGCCTGCTCAGTCTGCGATCAGCACCGCTCGACCCAGCGCTACCGGCCGATCCCGGCCGAGCTCGAGCTCAAGATCGCCAAGCGCATGAACGAGCTCGCCGCCAGGCACCCGCGCTACGGCTATCGCCGGATCTGGGCTTTGCTACGAAGTGAGGGCTTCCCCGTCAACCGAAAGCGAATCGAGCGCCTCTGGCGCCTCGAAGGCCACCGTGTACCGCCCAGGCGCAGCAAGGAGTCGGGAAAGAAGGCCCAGGGCGGCTCTCAAAACGCCGCCTGGAACCGGCCTGCGGCGAGTCCCAACCACATCTGGTCCTACGACTTCATGAACGCCCGGACTCAGAAGGGCTCCCTGATCCGGATCCTGAACGTGGTCGACGAGTACACCCGTGTGGCGCTCGGGTGTAGAGTCGCGCGCTCGATCGGCGCCCTCGATGTGATCGAGGAGCTGGAAGGGCTCTTTCGCCGACACGGGAAGCCCAAGCTCATGCGCTCCGACAACGGCCGCGAATTCATCTCCCAGACGCTCGTAAGCTGGCTTCGTGCCCAGGGAGTCGAGCCCGTCTTCATCGAGCGAGGCTCGCCGCAGCAGAATCCCTACGTCGAGCGCTTCAACGGAACGATGCGAGACGAGAAGCTCTCCGGCGAGGAATTCACAAGCGTGCTCGAGGCCCGGGTCGTCCTTGAGGCCTGGCTCGAGGAGTACAACACGCGCCGTCCTCATCGGGGCCTCGGCATGCGCACGCCGCTCCAATATGCGAAAGACTGTAGAGAGGGCAGCAAGTGAGAGTGACCTCCCGCACAACTTCTGGACCAGTCGCCCGGCGAGCCGGATCTCTTGGTCGGACTGACGCTGGACTCTGCTTACAGAGCTGCCCGGTTGATTACTCACAAAGAAACTGGACCAAAGCGTGGGGGCCGGTCAACAGCAATGTCATACGTAATAAACTGAAGGTTGAGCGGAGAGATCAGATTCCGCGAGGCTATTTTGTTCTCATCGGCGGTTCGTCTCTCTTCGAAGTCTTCGAGTTCAGCGTCAACGCAATAGATGGCCGAATACCGGTTCCGGCGGATAGTGACGGGTAACCTGGTTAATACGATGCTTCTTCGCTCGAGCGATTGGCACTCGAGTAATAGCTGGTCGACGCATGAGCGTCAGGTAGGGGCTACCAACTGATGCTGCTCAATCTGATGTCCCAGCTCCGCAACCGGCGAGGACGGGCAACAGCCTTAGGAGCGTGCATTCTTGTTGCGTCAGCGAGCTTCTCGCTACTGACAGCTGCGGCAACGACGAGCGCCGCCGATGCGCGCGGCACCGTCACGAGCAATCTGCGCCCGGCGTATGACATCCTCGTTCGTCCGAAGGGCTCGCAGACCGCGATAGAAAGGAGTCGCCGCTTGGTACGGGAGAACTACGTCTCCGGGATCTACGGCGGCATTACGCTCGCCCAGTACGAGAAAGTGGAGAAGATCCCGGGCGTCCAGGTCGCAGCGCCTATCGCGATGATCGGTTACATACTTCAACGGGTTAGGGTCCCCGTGGACATAAACTCGGCGATCGCGTCATCCGGGGCCGAAGTGCTAACGCTTACAGAGACTCGCACGACCGACCGCGGACTGACCCGCTTCCCGCCACGTCATGTCGGCTACCTCTACGTCACGGACAACCCTCTGAAGTCTCAACAACCCCGGTTCGGACAGTCGTTCACCGTGACTTCAAACACGGTCTTCGGTTCGAAGGAAACACTATCGAATGGCCGCAAGATAACGGTTTGTCCGTCGTATTTCGAGCCCCCCGAGGCGAGTTCGCCGTTTGCCGACTATACGACCTATTACCCCTTCTGTTGGTCGAGGGTGAGCGAGGGAGCGAGGGTACTAACGGGAGTACAGTCACGTCGCCCCCGCGCCTTCATTGACGTCGTCTTCCCGTTCCTAATCGCGGCGATTAATCCAGACGCCGAACAGAAGCTCGTGGGACTCGGCAATGCGGTAGTTAGCGGCCGCTACCTTAGGCCGTCTGATCGCGTCACGAACAAGGGACGGGGACATGCAGCGTACCCGGTCGTACCGCTGCTTGCGACTACGGCGCCGTTCCTCGACGATCAGGACGAGATCATTATCAACCGGCTTCCGCCTTCAGCAGTGGCCCTGATGCGGAAGGGCCTGTCGCCGGACAACCTACGTGCCGCGCTTTCCAGAGTGCCGTCCACTGCGGTTAAGCGGCTCACGATCGACGCGAAGGATGCATACACGGAGCTACTTCGGAAGCTGAAGGTGGCGCTCGTTCCCCGCCTAAGTGTAATAAGCCTGGATGCTTATTGGACAGCCGGGCAGACCAACTATCGTCGCGTCGGACCAACTCAGCTCAAGCCTGTTCCGGTTGAGAACCCGGTCTCGGTCTGGCGCTCGGACTTCTACGCCGGCACGGGCTATGAGCCTGTTCCGATTGAATCAAGCGACCTAGCCTTTAGGAAGTTGTATCAGAGGCTCGGGAGCGCCAAGGAAGCAAACGGCGGCGGGAGTTATCTACCAGGCCTGCACGCCGTCGGCGAGTTCGACCCGAACAAACTGCCTGGCTTCAGCGCACTCTCTCAGGTGCCGATGGAGACCTACTACTCGCCGGTTGCGACGGGGGCCGATTCGGCTAGCCGTGGCGCGCTCGGGAACCGGCCGCTGCTTCCGAACGCCAACATGGCGGGCTATCTTCAGACTCCGCCGCTGATCCTGACGACGCTCGGTGCGCTACCGGCCTTCGAGCGAGGTTTCCGCGGCGCGAACGCGGCTGCGCCGATCAGCGTCATCCGTGTCCGGCTCGGCGGTCTGCATGGAAGCGGACGCGATCGGCTCAACCAAGCGGCGAATATCGCTGCCGCGATCAAACACGCGACCGGGCTCGACGTTGATCTGACGGCAGGCTCTTCGCCAACATCGATCACAATCGACCTACCGAAGGGACGATATGGTCGCCCGCCGCTCGAGATCAGCGAGCAGTGGGTAAAGAAGGGCGTTGCGCTCGTCATCTTCAGGGCAATCGATCGCAAGAGTGCTGTCCTCTTCGCGCTCATTCTGCTCGTTAGCGCGCTTCTAGTGGCGAACGGCACCGCGGCCGCTGTGCGGGCGCGTCGCACCGAAATCGGGATCCTACGCTGCATAGGTTGGAGACGCAGAACGATCTCGCGCTGGATCTTCGGCGAGGTCATCCTCGTCGGGCTCGCCGCCGGCCTCACCGGGACCGGCTTGTCGGCGGTACTGATTGTGGGGCTCGGCCTACACCTGCCGCTATCGCGCACGCTCCTGATCACGCCCGCCGCCATTGCGCTCGCGGCGCTCGGAGGGTTTCTACCGGCCTGGCTTGCTGGCCGCGGCGAAGCCCTCGATGCGGTCAGACCGGCCATTTTGCCCGCACGCCGGGCGAGACCAGTGCGGCACCTGAGCAGTCTCGCTTGGTCGAACCTGCGCCGCAGGCCGGGCCGCGCCGCGCTCGCCGCCTTGGCTCTCGCAGTCGGAATCGCCGCGTTCACAGCGGTGCTTGCTATCGACCTCGGATTCCGCCGGGAAATCGCCGGTAGTTCCTTAGGTGGCTTTATTACGACCCGGACTCGGACCGTCGACTACTTGAGTGCCGCGCTTGCCGTCGCACTCGGCGTCGCTTCGACTGCCGACGTCCTCTACCTAAACCTGCGCGAGCGAGCGCCCGAGATCGCGGCGCTAGCCGCGACGGGCTGGCAGCGCCAGCACTTGATACGAGTGGCGCTCTACGAGGGCGCCAGCGTCGGGATTGTGGGTAGCCTCGCCGGAGCCGCTCTCGGGCTCACCGTCGCCGCCGCGGTCGGCGCAGGAGGTTTAGCAATGCTTCTAGCGGCTCTCTGTGCAATCGGGGGAGGAGTTGTCCTGACAATCGCGGCCACTCGCGTGGTGGCAAATGTTCTTACGCGGCTCCCGCTGGCCGCTGCTCTCACGGAGGAGTAGAAATGCCCGATGCCCAGAAGATGTTTGAACGCATAACGCTCCCACGAGATGCGGGACTTCCTGTTTCGCTGTGCAACGTCAGCAAGACCTATCGGACTGGTTTTGGCTTGCCCGTGCACGCACTAAACCTGGTCAGTCTGCGGGTACCTTCCGGTCAGGCGCTCGCGATTACTGGGCCATCTGGCTCAGGTAAGTCGACGCTGCTGCATCTTGTCGGTGCAATGGATACCCCCGACGAGGGCAGCATCACGGTCGGCGAGCTGGAGTTAGCCCGACTGCAAGAACGCGAACGCGCAGCGTTCCGCAGCCAGATAGGATTCGTCTTCCAGCGCTTCCACCTGCTACCTGCGCTGACCGCGCTCGACAACGTTGCGGCGCCGCTCTTGCCGCTCAAGGTCGGCTTCGATAAACAGCAACGTGCTCGAGAGCTACTCGCCGCTGTCGGCCTCTCTGGCCGCGAGCGCGACCTTCCCTCCCACCTCTCTGGCGGCGAGCAGCAGCGAGTAGCGATCGCGCGCGCGCTCGTAAACTCGCCCGGACTGCTTTTCGCTGACGAGCCAACCGGCGATCTCGACAGTAGAACAGGAGCGAAGGTGATGGGAGCGCTACTCGAGCTTCGCTCCAAACGTGGTCTGACCCTCCTAATCGCAACGCACGACGCTGGACTCGCGTCGCGGTGCGACCGGGTGATCGAGCTCCTCGATGGGCAGATCGTGTCGGATAGTGAGGGTTGAGGAGCGCGAAGAGGGAAGAGGCGTACCGGGCAGACATCACTGTGCGTTTTGAGGCTTCCTTCAGGAGCTAGTGGTTTCCGACTCGGAAGACCTAACCGGCGTTTCGGACAGCTTTCGAACCACGATTCCACAAACATCATCAAGCGGCACAAAACCCCAATGACGCGAATCGCGACTCCGGCTATTGTCGCCAAGCACAACAAGCATGCCGTCGGGCACGACATTCATGCCGTCCACGGCTTGAAGCACTGATTCCGGCACGAGCTGACCGGGCAGCGCAGCGATGCGTTTGACTACGTACTTCATCTCGTCTGCGACGAAACGGATGTTCGGCGGTGTGTCAACGTCGCCCTCCAACGCGAGTGGAGTTAGTTGATTCCTCAAGATCACGACTGTTCCGCTACGAAGACGGCGAACGCTACACCGTCGAGCGAGAAGCCGATCGCCTCCATCGAACGTCGGCCGCATGCTCGTTCCCTCAACGTTGACGACGAAGAGTTTTTGTAGTGAGATCGTTAGTTTCGCGACCCCGGCTACTATTGCAGCGCCAAGAGCTAGATAGCCAACACTCAAAGCGGTGCCTCCGAAAGGGTTCCGACACGCGTTTCGGCACTCTGCCCTAGCGGCGCGTCCTCAACGGTTGTTATCGGCCCGTCACGATAGCCGGCCGCCTGCAAACTGAACAATCTGCAGTACGCGCCCTTTGCCGCCATCAACTCGAGGTGCGTTCCCTGCTCCACGACCTTGCCGTCGGCAAGAACAACAATCGTGTCGGCCTCGCGTACGGCGCTGAGGCGGTGGGAGATCAACAAACTCGCACGCCCTTGCCGTACAGATCGAAGTCGCGCGTGGATGGCGTGCTCTGCCTCGGCATCCAGCCCCGAACTCGGCTCATCGAGTATCAGAAGATCTCGATCATGTCGCATTAGTCCTCTGGCGACGGCAAGCCGCTGCCATTCGCCCCCCGATAGCGTCGATCCGGTCTGCGGATCCGCTTCGTCGTCGCTATCGATGAAAATCCGGCTCAGAAGGGTATCGTAACCTCGAGGGAGGCTACTCAACCTCGCATGGATTCCCGCCTGTTCCGCCGCTTTCTTAGTTTCCTCGCTGTTTCTTAGCCTCTTAAGATCACCCATGCCGATGTTCTCTACCGCGGTCAGATCGTATGCCATGTAGTCCTGAAACACCGCTCCTATTCGCTGTCGAAGGTCCGCCGGATTGATATCGCGTAGATCTACGCCATCCCAGAAAATGCTTCCTTTGCTGGGATCATAGAACCGACAGAGAAGTTTGATCAGAGTCGATTTTCCGGCACCATTACGCCCGACAAGGCCCACGGTTCGGCCCGCAGGTAAGAACAGGCTCGCACCTTTTAACACCCAAGGTTGTCGCTCGTCGTACCGGAACCAGACGTTCCTAAACTCGACGCCGCGATCGAGACGGGGTACCGGGGAGCATTTCTCGGCGATCGGTAAGTCGGGTCCCGCGCCGATGATTCTCCTATAGTACCCAACTCTCGTCAGCGCTTCGTAGCCGCCTATTAGGGATGCTATTAGAGACGCCATCGCCGTCTGTACGCCTCCGATAGCCATCACAAAAAGTGTGACATCACCCACGGACACACGTCCCCTCGCCGCCTGATTAACGACCCAGATTAGGCCGACACCGGTTATACATGCCGCTAATACTGCGAGCGAGCCTTGAACCGAGACTACTGTGCGATCCGATCGCTCCTCAGCATTGTTGATCGTCCGTTGCTCGTCGAGCATGCGCGTACGAAGAAAGTCACTTAGACCGAACAATCGAACTTCTTTTGCGGCATTGAGATCGAACTGAAGACCCCGATAAAACAGCCGCCGCCTCATTGACGGGCTCAGCGTCCAAAGTACTCCCATTCGCCGCCGACTTGTGATCAGCTGCGCCGTGACTGCAGGAATGGCCGCGCCAACGATCAGTAGGATAAAATCGGTATTTATGAGCGCGAGCGCTGCGATAAAGGTACCTCCAGAAATCAACGCCTGCAACGCACCGAACCCATTCGTGAGGAATTGACCAGGCGCGGTACTACCTTCATCCAGCGCGAGTCGCACTTCGTCTTTGAACTCGGGCGTCTCGAATCTCGACAATCCGGGAAACGAGTTCATCGTCCGGCAAAGGCGATCCTGTATTAAAAGATCTGTTTTGCGCTTAAACGCCGCAGTTACGTATCGGGTAACGTGGGGTATTATGGCAACGATGAGACCAGTGGTACCGAGGGCGAGTGCCAGTACGAGCACACTCCTATGCGCCGTAGGCCCGACGTTTCCCTTCTGACCATAATCGCCCACCACTGCATTGAGTACTGCGCGATTTATCCAGGCCGCTATAGTCGGTACCAAACCGGCGACTACGGCGATCATCGCTTGCCATAATAGGAGGGACGGCGAGGCTTCCCAAGCCACTCGCAACACTTCAGCTACCCCGCCGAGCGGTGAAAGCGTTACGGATGGTCTATCAGAGCGCATGTTGGTAATTACGATTCCATATTTATGGTTACGACGACACCCTAAGGCGTCCGCCGGGACCGTACGCGATCAAGTATTGCCGCGTCTCGAGCGGTCGCGCCGCTCCTACGTATCGCGCCCGCTATACACTTCGTGGTACCGTGGCCGTTAGCGTTTACGTTGGCGATTGACGATCATCCGGTTACACCGTCTACACGAGATCCCCGCTACGGTCAGCACTACGCCATTCTGAGTGCTCTTTTGCGCTTTCGCGTTCATCGTTCGTCGTTTCCATATTCTCGAGATGCTTCACACTTCCAACACAAGCTTGAATGATCCCGTCGGTCCCGACCACGTAGATAGTCGGGAATACGACGGTCGAGAACGCTGTTGATACCGGACCCTGGTCGGGTTCTACTACGGTCGTCACGACGCCCTGAAGTGCACTCACGAATTCGGGAGCGGTAGCCAGATCACCATTGACGACCGCGACGACTCTCCAACCTTCGCTCGATCGTTTCCGCGCGTGATTCGCGAATCGGTTTAACTGCGTTCGGCAACTTTCACAATCTGTCGAGAAGAATGCTATTACGGCGCGCTTGTCCGTTAAGTCCGCGCGCGATACGGTCTCACCCGTGATTGCGGTCGCCGTAAAGTCTGGAACGGGAGCTCCAACCGCTAGTCTCCAATCGTTCGGCATTATCCATTCCTCCGGCGCCGGGCTCCGCATAAGAGCACGTTCGTGTTGACGGAGTTTGCGAATAACGCCGAGAGTTAGAAGAAAGTTCAAAACGCAGAATGACCCGACTACTACAACACAAGCCCCGATAACAATCACTGTCCTCCTCCTAATTAGTTGCTGCGGTTTTCAACGAAGTCCGGATCGTGTGTCGGGAGAAGGTAGATGATATCGTCAAGGAAAACGACGCTGAAGGCAAAAATCACTCCGGTCAGCACACACACGGTCACGATCCTAATGTCCGGCGAAGACACGGCGGCACCTGGGATGCCAAGAACTGCTAATACAAAAAGGGCAAAATCGCGCGAGATATGGCGTGCGCTCAACAAAGAAGATGTTGGCCCAAAACAGTGGCATGACGCACCGATGTGTTTTCGCATGATCCAGTATGTGAAAGCGGCGAAACATGCCAGCGTTGCGGCAGCGACCAACAGACCAATGTCAACCGTTTGTTGGGGGACGAGCAAGATGACTATGCTAGTCTCCGCCGCCACGAAGACGATACCGACCGTCGTCTCCATACCCTTCGGAATCACCGAAAGATCACTCAGCCAGGATACGAACGATGCGAATGCCCGCCGACGTTTGATCTTTGAGGCTAAAGATATCGCGAATACCGCACCGATGGTTACGCGAGCGATAAGAGTGATGGCTACGGTCACAACGTATCCGGTCAGAATGCGGTGCGGGGAGCTACATCAGCAGCCACCGACAAACACGCTAAACCATTTGCCGGCGCAGTTGTTGTGACAGTAAAGGCGATAACCGCCGAAACTGCGGGAATAAGACGCGAGAGTTGGCGATCGGCAGTGTTAATAGCGAGACCCATCCTAATCCTTCGAGTTCGTAGGGTTCAGTAATCGGTACACGGGTGTGCTTTCCAGTCTGGCCTGAAAACCGAGCGCGTGATCACACTACGAGAAGAAAAGCAAAACTAAGATATACCGTCAAGATGGCGCTTATCGACATGCCTATTGCAGGCGTGGCGCGTTCCGCCATGTCTATCGCCAGCGATCACAATACGACAAAGGAAGCCGCTGGTTTCAGACATACGAAATGTCACAGGTCGCGCGAAACGCCGGTGCTATTCCGTGTAAGGCAGTAAGTGAGGCGGCGAAGAATACCCGCGTGGGCGGCGGCAGCCAATAGTTCAACGCGGACCACTCGTTGAGAGACGAGCGAGATAACTATGCAAGCCACCGCCGCCACGACGAAACCAGCTATCGTAACCGGTTCACGAACGACGCGAATGTGTGTCGCCGTTTGATCTTGACGGCAACCGACATCGCGAATATCGCACCGACGGTTACCCGAGCGACCGGAGAGAGACGGTGACAGTACCCCGGTTCCATTCCAGAACACCGAACGCGTAATTGCGAAATCAACAGCGCCCGAGTAGGGTGCAGTGACCAATACCGGAGCAATTGACGTAGCACCAGTAGAGATAGTAGTGGCTATTACAAAGGTAATACCCATCAGGCGGGACGCATGCCGATGCCGACACCGTGGGCGCGAAACGCGAAAGAACGCGATCAACAGTTCTATTAAAATAGTTCATCATCATCCTCCAGTTCGTATGATTGGCTGCGGTAGGCGTTTGGATGTATTCCTAAGGAAAGCCTCACACCTAAGTGCACGATCGCACTACTGGGAGACGATCAAAACGTGGATATAATGTCAAGATGGCGCTTCTCGACGTGTCTGTCGTGAACGTGGCGCGTACCGTCATGTCCATTGTCGACGACAACGCCGCATTTTCGAGACCAACCCAGCGCCGGCGACGATCCTCCGACCGTCGGGAATCTCGCCGAAACGCTCGTGACCCAAGGGGCTCGGAGAAAACGGCAGCCCAATCGACCGAAGAAAGCGAAGCTGAGCTACGCACGAACGACGATCGACGGCAGCAACCTTAAGTGCGTTGCGCAAAACCGCGTCGGCGAACCGCAGGGAGGAACGGCTATCTACCTGCCGTCTCCGACGGAGTATCCGGGTACTCGGGAGGCACCGAGCGCTAGCGCCAAGGCTGAGGTTACTGTGCGCGAAAGTCCAGGTGGGGTGTCGGTCTGACGCCATTGCCTCGATCATCGCAGTCGACCGTTACCAAACAGAGATTCGGCCCGGGTGCAGGTTCCCCGCGTTCCGAGAATCCCCGAAAAGCAAGGTTGCGCATAGCACGAATGGTATAATTAGACAAGTCAGTTAGGTCATGGATCCATCGTTAGGCCGGTACTGATCAAGGTTTCGCACCTCGGGCCCAGGGTTGGAAAGCTGTCTCATGAGGTGCATGCCGTTGTTGAGAACACGGCCGAGAACTTCTTTAGACCGAGCATGTGTTTATCTAGATCACTCAACCGGAAGAGATGATCGGTGACGCGACTAGACAACTAGGGAGCGTCGTCGCCGGCGCTCTCCAAACGGCTTCGCGCCGACCAATTGAAGCCGCGTTTTCGACCCCACGAGCCGTTCTCGCTGCCTCGCCGAACAAATGTTCGTGCTAGAATGGAGTTGACACTAGAGCGAGTACCGGCCGCGCTTTCTGGCGCCTTCCCGATCCGTTCGATAGGGGGGCGCTTTTTCTATGGCAGCCGGCACCGTCAAGGGGCTCACGCGGAAAAGCAGACCGAGCACCGTTGACGCCGACTCGAAGCGCCGTCTCATTCGCACTGTGCTCAGGCCTCGCCAGCATCTCGCGGCGAGCAGACGGCCGCGATATCGCTGCGCCGGCTGCGGATACGGGATAGTCGCCGACGGCGTCCTGCCGCGTTGCCCCATGTGCCGAGCCAACGACTGGCTGCCCAGCACGGGTAAATAGCCGGCGCCTCGCCAGGTGGGAAAGCGCCCCAGAACGAGATCGGGAGGCGCCGCGAACGACGCCTCCCGTGATCCCGGCATCAGGCTTGATCAGCTGATGACGCGTACGTTCGTTGCCTGCGGGCCTTTCTGACCCTCGCTCGACTCGAACTCGACTTTCGCTCCTTCGGGAAGGCTCTTGAAGCCATCGCCGGCGATGCCGTTGAAGTGGACGAACAGATCCTTACTGCCGTCCTCGGGCGTGATAAATCCGTAGCCCTTGTCATTGTTGAACCACTTGACGGTTCCGGTTGCCATAACTCACCTCCTTGCTGTGACGCGAACAAGCAAGGAGCGCTGGCAGCGCACCGGTACTCGTCCTGATTGACTCAACCCTAGCGCTCTCCGAGGGGCATTACCCCTCGGATTTCCGAACGGAAGGGTCAAAGATTGTGCACAAATGTGTGTCTGAGCCACGAGCTGTTCTCTACCAGCGTGAGTTGCGACCGCGGCGACTGGTGTAGACGCGGCGAGCCGGCGCAACGCGCATGCCCTCGCGCTCGAACTGCTCGCGGTGCCCGAGCCGCGCCGCCAGGCGGCTGACGTCGGCCTGCTGCTCGGGCAGAACGAAGGTGATGCCGTTTCCGCTCTTGCCCGCGCGACCGGTGCGCCCGACTCGGTGCACGTAGTCCTTGTCTTCCTCGGGCGGATCGAAGTTGATCACGTGCGTGATGGCCTCGAGATCGAGCCCCCTCGCGGCGACGTCCGTAGCTACGAGCGTGCGAACCTGGCCGTCGCGGAAACGCTTGAGCGTGCGCTGGCGCGCGTTCTGCGGCATGTCGCCGTGCAGGGCCAGAGCATCCACGTGGCGCCGTGCCAGCTTGCCTGCCAGTCGATCGGCGCCGCGCTTGGTACGCACGAACACTAGCGCCAGCCCACGCTCGCCCGAAAGCTCCTCGACCAGCCTCTCGACCTTCCCGTCGGCCGTGACCGAGACGAAGCGGTGGTCGATGTTGCCTTCCTCGTGGTCGGCCAGGGGCGCCGTCTCGAAGCGAGACGGATCGCGTGTGTAGGAATCCGCGAGCTGACCAACCGCACCGTCGAGAGTAGCCGAGAAGAGCATCGTCTGGCGCTCGCGCGGAAGCCGCTTCATCAGCCGCTCGACCTGCGGCTTGAAGCCCATGTCGAGCATCCGGTCGGCCTCGTCCAGCACCAGCAGGTTGACCTGCTCTAGCGAAACCATTTTTCTTTCGACCAGGTCCTGCAAACGCCCGGGTGTGGCGACCAGGATCTGTGCGTTACGCGCCTTCTTGGCCTGCGGCCCTATCGGCGCCCCGCCGAAGACGGCGACGACTCTCAGGCCGCATACGTCGGCGAGTGGCTTGATCTCATCGGCTACCTGCCCGGCGAGCTCGCGCGTCGGCGCAAGCACCAGCGCTGCCGGCTGCGTTCGCTCGCGGCTGATTCGCTCGACGATCGGCACGGCGAAGGCCAGCGTCTTGCCCGATCCGGTCGGCGACTTGGCCAGTACGTCGTGGCCCGCGAGGGCGTCCGGGAGAACCAGCTCCTGGATCGGGAAGGGTTGCAGGATGCCGCGACGAGCGAGCAACTGCTCGACTTGCACGCTGACGCCCAGCGCGCGAAAAGACTGCATGTACATATGTTCAAACTCCTTGATATTCGGGTTCGAGATCGTCCACTCGAAACCGCGCAAGGAGGAACGAGAAGCTAAATCTCACAGAGCGGCGAACCGCCGTCCGTGACAGAACCGTAGCAGAAGCGCCCGCTCTCGGAACTGCTACCGTGGACATCGACCGCTATGAGCGAGGTTTCGCGCCTCGGGCGCCCCGTCCTCGCTCCGACCGAAAAGAAGGTGACTCTCGATGGAAGGCAGAACCCTGAAGCTGCAACTTCGTGGGCACAGCCTCCTCGCCTCGAAGGGCGAGAACGTCGAGACCGCCCACTCAAACGGAGCGTGGTGATCGGATGGCCAAGGAAGAAAAGGTCGAGTTCGAAGGCGAGGTCGTCGAGGCGCTCAGTAACGGCAAGTACCGCGTCGCGCTCGACAACGGTTACGAGACCCAGGCCTACACGGCCGGCAAGATGCGCCGCTACCGCATCCGCGTGCTCCCGGGCGACCGCGTCAAGGTCGAGCTCTCGGCCTATGACTTGCAGCGCGGGCGCATCGTCTTTCGGTTCAGGTAGCGCAAGCTCTCGTCGCGTATCAACGGCGCGCACTTCCGACCGTGGCGCGAGCCGGCGCCGCTACGGTCACCGCTTCGTCGAGCGGCTGCGAGAGCTCGATCGGCTCGCGCTCGATATCGCGCATCCCGGGCAGGAAGAGGGCGGCAAGCGTAATAGCGGCGCCGATGATGCCCGCCCCGACGAGCGTCGCGCGGGCGCCGACGACGGCGGAAATCGGAGCGGTCAGCGCCAGGGAAATGGGAAGCAGACCGATCGAGATCAGCCAGTCGAGACTCGAGACGCGGCCCAGCATGGCGCTCGGGACGTGAAACTGCTTGATCGTCGCCCAGACGATCGTGCCGGCGGTCTCGAGCGCGTTGAAGATCAGGCAGGCGAGCATCAGCTGCCAGGCGGCGGTCGCGATCCCGTACCCGACGATCGCCAGCGTGGCCAGCGTCCAGGTCGCGTACATGACTGTCACGGCGCGCCGCGGATGACCGCGACTTCCCATCCAGAGGGCGGCCCCGACAGCGCCTACGCCGCCGGCTGCGAAGACGATGCCGAGCGTGCTCGCCGAAGCCCGTAGATCGTTCTTGACGATGTACGGAAGCAGCACCTCGCAGGGGCCCATGAAAACGAGATAGGCGATCGCGGCCGAGACCAGCGTTCCCCAGAGCCAGACGCGCCCGCGGACAAAGGAGAGGCCCTCCCTGAGCGCGGAGAAGCTCGACTGCCCGTCGCTCGAGCGCGCCAGCGGGCGCGGCGAGACCATCAGCACCGCAAGCGCCGAGGCGGCGAACGACGCCGCGTCGACGGCGAACGCGGCACCCGAGCTGAGCGCGAAGAGCAATCCGCCGGCGAGCGGACCGACCAGGCGCAGCGCGATCGGCCGTACGACCTGGTCGAGCGAGTTCGCGGCAGGCAGGTCGCGCCTCGGCAACAGAGACGGAATGAACGCCTCGAAGGCCGGGGTGAAGAAGGCAGTGCCGCTGCCGTAGACGGCGACCAACGCCACCAGCTCCCAGAAGCGCAGAGAGCCGGAGAAGACGAGGATCGCAAGGAGCGAAACGGCAGCCGCACGAATCCCGTCGGCGAAGAGCATCAAGCGGCGACGGTCGAAGCGATCGCTGGCAACGCCTCCGACGAGCAGAAACACAATCGTCGGAACGGTCATCCCGATTCCGACGATCGAAAGGGCGGCAGGCGCGTTCCAGAGCAGGTACGTCTGCCAGGCCATGGCGACCAGGAAGATGCCGTCCCCGATCAGCGAGACCGTCATCCCCGCCCAGAGCACGCGGAAGTCGCGCTGTCTCAGGGGAGTGGTCAGACCGCTCCGCGAGAAGCCGCCGAGGCGGTCGAGCGCTTCGTGACTATGTTGCATTGGACGTCGTGCTCCCACCGACGTCCGCGCTTTCCAAGCGCGAGGAGAGGAAGCTGAAGAGATCCTCCGTGCTCAGCGGATGGGCGTACAGGAATCCCTGCCCCATCGTACAGCCGAGGTCTTGCAGGGCAGCATCCTCTTCCTGCATCTCGATGCCCTCCGCGATAACGTCGAGATCGAGGCTCATGCCGAGCGCGACGATCGCGGAGGTGAGGGCGGTGTTCTCTCCTGCCCGCACGAAAGAGCGATCTATCTTCAGGATGTCGACCGGGAAGCGGCTGAGGAAACTGAGCGACGAGTAGCCCGTGCCGAAGTCGTCCATGGCGAGGCGAACGCCGAGCGATTTCAGCTCGCGCAGGCGTTGAACGGCGAACTCGGTGTCGGCCATCACCACCGTCTCCGTAATCTCCAGCACCAGCGACTCGGCCGGAAAGCCGCTCTTCTCCAGCGCGCAGCGCACGTCGGAAACGATCGCGTCCGAGCGCAGCTGCCTGACGGAGAGATTGACGCTGATCGCAAGTGGCTCCGAACGGCCGAATCTCGTGTTCAGGCGAACGCCCTGTTCGCAGGCGTTCTCCAGCACCCAGCGGCCGATCGGGACGATCAGGCCGGTCTCCTCGGCCAGCGGGATGAACTGATTCGGCGAGATCAAGCCACGGGTCGGGTGGTGCCAGCGAATTAGCGCTTCCACGCCGAGGATTTCCTGCCCCTTCAGACGCACGAGCGGCTGATACTGGAGCTCGAGCTGGTCGGCATCGATCGCGTGCTCGAGCTCTGCCCGCAGCTCCAACTGCTCGACGACGTGCTCGTGCATGGCCGGCTCGAAGATGCGGTAGCTGCCCTTGTTGTCGCGCTTGGCCCGGTACATCGCCACGTCGGCGTTTCGAAGCAGCTCGGCCGCTTCGGGCGTCGGGCCTTTCCGGTCGACAAGACAGATGCCCACGCTCGCCTGCGGGAAGACCTTTGTCGAGTTGATCTCCATCGGGATCTCCAGAGCCTGCAGAATCCGCCCGGCAGCATCGGCCGAATAGGGTGAATCCACTACTCCCTCGAGCAGTACCGCGAACTCGTCGCCGCCGAAGCGGGCGACGGTATCGGTGGGACGCACGACGATCTGGAGCCGGCGCGCAACCTCCTGCAGCACGAGATCGCCGGCCTCGTGACCGAGGCTGTCGTTCACGGTCTTGAAGTCATCCAGGTCGATGAAGAGGATGGCAATGTCGGGGAAGCCTCGCTGCGCGCGCTTGAGCGCGTGATCGACGCGGTCGGTGAAGAGCGCCCGGTTGGCGAGATCCGTGAGCGGATCGTGGAAGGCCTCGTGCGCGAGCTGATCTTCGAATGCCTTGCGTTCGCTCACGTCGCGGCCGTTCAGGACAATGCCACGGACGTGCTCGTCGTCGAGCAGGTTCGTGTAGCGCAGCTCGAACTTCACCATTCTTCCGTCGTGGTGCGTGAGGGAGCACTCTGTGACGTGCGACTCGCCGGCGCCGTCGCTCGCGTGCTCGACTACCTGCTCGAGCAGAGCACGATCACTTTCACTCAAGATCCAGTCGAACTGTTTCCCCTCCACCTCTTCGACCGGATAACCGAGAACGCGCTCGATCGACGGGCTCTGGTAGGTGACGATTCCATTCGCATCGAGCACGGTGATCAGGTCGCTCGAGTTGGCGACCAGGGAGTGGAAGCGGGTCTCGTTCTGCCGTCTGTGTAGATCCTCGGCGAGCGACGCCCCCTCGAGAGCGAGTGCGACCTGAGCTCCCAGCGCCTTGAGCGAGCGGGCGAGCTCGCGCGATACGCGCTCCGCCGAGCGCCCGACGAAAACGCCACGAACCGTCGACCTGATTAGGAGCGAGAGAACGAACACCGAACCACCGTGGAAGAGCCTCAGATCGCCGCGCACGGAGGCAGGCACCTCTGCGTAAGGGATCCGTAACGGGTTCTCGTGCTTTCGACCCAACCATGCCGCCGTCGACTCGGTGAGGTGGCTTCCCGCCTCTTCCGAGGATGCGACGATGATCCCGCCGCCGTCATCGACGAGCGCCAGCCTGACGGCTACCTCATCCCCGAACAGCCGCTGAACACCGGCGATCGCGGCCTCGTAGACCTGTTCTCTGCCGGCCGCGGCCACGAGGTCGATTCCCGCCTCTCGCAACACCTGCTCGCGCACCAGCGCCCTTTCCTCCTGGCGAACGAGCCCGGCCATCCTGACGACGACGAGCAGGAAGAGCACGGCGGAGGCGACGACGAGCACGAGAACGTCGGGGTTGTTGAATGTCTGTATGAAGCGGATGCCCGGCACGATCAGACACGCTCCACCGAGCAAGATAAGCCGCAGCGGCGTAAGTCGCGGGCGACTTTCGGGCGCAGGCTCCTCGAGCGTTCGCATCGAGGGGTGAAGAGCGGCCGCGCCCCAAAGCACGTAGTAGAGGATCCAACCGGCGTCGTAGATGAGCTGATGGTTGTAGGTGCCCTTGAGCAGGGCGTAGTTGTAGAGAGAGTCGGTGGCGAGCAGACAGACGATGCTGCCGGCGAGCAAATAGAAAGCCGGAGCCCGTTTCCCGGCCTCGACGGCTAGCCTGATCGCCGCAGCCAGCAGGAGCACATCCCCGAGCGGGTAAGCCACCGAGACCGCCTTGGCCAGCGGCGAGAGTCCGGAGAGGTGGGCGTTCGGAGCGATCAGGTAAACCCACGAAATGACGCCGACACCGATAGTGAGAATTGCCGCGTCGATCAGCCCCGCCGAGTCGCGACGCGGGTTGCGCCGCTTCACGAGGACGAGCATTCCCGCCATCAGGATTGGATAGACGGCCAGATAGAGTGCGTCACCCAGCGACGGGAAGCCAACCTCGGCGCCGAACAACGTCCGGTAGCTCATCGTGTAGACGTCGCCGCTGAAGAAGAGGAACTGGCCGACAGCGAACAACCACCAGGCCGCGCGCGCCTTCGGCTTGTACTTCCGGATACCGATCAGGATCGCGATCGGCATCGAGAGCGCGAGAGCGTTCATCAACAGGGTAAAACCGGCCGCAAACGGGACGAACAAGTAGAGCACTGCCACGACGCCGCAGATCGCCAGGTACCAGATCCAGGTGTGCGTGCGCCAGCTTCGGCGCCATTCGGAACGGTTCATGCGACCTGCTCCGATTCCGCCGGCTGCATATCGAACGTGCTCGCGAGCCCGTCCAGCACGTCTACGAGTTGCTCGATCTCCGCCTCCGTGTTTGCGGCGGTGATCTGAACCCGGAAACCGACCTCGTTCTTGGACACAAGCGGGTAGGCCGCGAGTGTGACGTAGATCCCGCGCTCGAACAGAAAACGGCCAACGGCATCGATGTCCTCGTGATTTGCGAGCGGTACCTCGATGATCGGGAACCCCGACTCGTTCTGGGTGCGTACGCCCAGCTCTTCGAGCGCCTCCAGCACTGTCGACGTCTTCTGCCAGACGTCGGCCCTAATCGCATCGCCGCGTTTCTCGTTCACATCCAGGCCGGCCAGCGTCGTGGCGAGTGACGCTATCGGTGACGGCCCGGAGTAGAGGTACGGCGGCGCAGCGCTCTTGAGCAGCCGCTTGAGCTCCGGTGGGCAGGTCAAAAAGGCTGCGAGCGACGAGTACGACTTCGAAAGGCCCGACACGAGCATGATGTGGTCATAGCTCTCGTCGAAGTGGCGCACGATGCTGTTGCCGCGCTGTCCATATGGGCAGGACTCGCCGGGGCTGCGCTCGCCGATGATGCCGAAGCCGTGTCCGTCATCCACGTAGAGCAGGGCGTCGTAGGCGCGAGCGAGGGCAGCGTGGCCGGTGATATCGGAATAGTTCCCCGACATACTGTTGACGCCGTCGATGCAGATCATCCGCGGTACCGCGTGGCCCTGCTTGAGAAGCCGCTCCAACTCCTCGAGATCACCCGACGGAAAACGCTTGACCGTGGCGCCGTGGACGGTCGCGAGTTGGCAACCATCGAAGATCGTCTTGTGAGCATTGCTTTCCATGAAGATCGTTCCCGAGCCTGCGAGGACAGGGATGACCGACATGTGAATGAGCGTGATCGTCGGCAGCACCAGCACGTCTTCGCAGCCAAGCAGTTCGCTCAGGCGCTCCTCTATCTGCACGTAGGGAAGCGGGCTGCCAAGCATGCGCGACCAACTCGGATGTGTCCCCCAGCGCTCCAGATACTCGGGAACCGCGGCGATGATCTCCCGATCCAAGTCGAACCCGAGGTAGTTGCAAGAGGCGTAGTCGATCAGCCATTGATCACCGATGCGGATCATCCGTCCGTCGATCTCGTCGATCACGGCATCCGTCATCGGGTTCGAGCGCTCGAGCGCTGCGAGATCGCTACAGGTCGCGAGCCAGCGGTCGACCCAGCCGGAAGACTTAAGCGCCTTCGGGCTCAGCGCCGCTTTGTGATTGCCGTTCAGCGCCGCTTTGTGATTGCCGTTCAGCGCCACTTTGTGATTGCCGTTCAGCGCCACTTTGTGATCGCCGTTGTGATCGCCGTTGTGATCGCCGTTGTGATCGCCGTTGTGATCGCCGTTGACTGAAAGCCGTGAGGCCATGCCGTTTGCTGTGGCGCGCGTGTTCATCGACCGGCCTCTCGGGCGCAGCGCCGGTACGAGCCGCGCGCGCAGCGAGTCGCTCGAGGCCGTGTACATCTCAGCCGCCGAGTGATTACTGGTCTCCCTGTTAGCTGCTGCCGCAAATGCTGCTCCGCAGATTTCTTCGGGGAACACGAACGTGACCTTGTTGATGAGTGCCCAGGTAAAGCTGCTCGCGCGTTCGGGGGGATGTTGCCCTTTGACGCATCCTGGCTCCCATTTTTACGTAGCCCTATGCCCTCAATGGGGGATTGAGCATGCCTAAAAGGAGCGTCATGGAGGTAATCAATCTGACGGATCGCGCGCGCGTGCGTGAATGCGAAACAAGCGAGTTCGATCGCTCTACCAGCGCCTCCCCCTACCCGTTCGTGCAGGGGCCGGAACGGGCGCTGAGACATATCACAGCAGCCTCGTAAAAAGGCGCGTATTACCTATCGGCAGGACCTTGGGACGGCTTCGCCCAGCTGCCCTTGGCATTGGGTTCCTTCCCGCCCGGCGGCACCTCGGCGCCGCGCTTGGTTCGCAAAGCGGAGACCGAGTCTCTCGGCTCCCTAGGTCGGCACCACGTAGAACGCGATCGCCGCGTATTGCAGCCCGACGGCTAACACAGTCAGCAGGTGAAACACCTCGTGATAGCCGAAGACCGCCGGATACGGGTCGGGCCGCCTCGTGGCGTAGACCACCGCGCCGATGCTGTAGAGAATGCCGCCGCCCAGGATCAGAAACATGCACGTCCAGCCGGCGCCCGTGACGATCTTGGGCAGGGCGACAACGCCGACCCAGCCGAGCAAGATGGCAACGACCGCCGAGAGCCACTTGGGCGCGGTGATCCAGAAGAGGCGGATCAAGATCGCGGTCGCGCATCCGCTCCAGACGATCGCCAGCACCGCGGTCTGCCAGGCGCCGTGCAGAACGAGCAGCCCAATCGGCGTGTAGGAGCCCGCGATCAGGCAGTAGATGCCGGCGTGGTCGAGCCGGCGTAGCCAGGCGCGTCGACCGGGTGTCCAATCAGGAATGTGGTAGAGCGCGCTCGCTCCGAACATGGTCACCACGCTGAGCGCGAACGCGGCGGCGGCGGCGCGGGCGCGAGTCGTATCGGCCGCGAGCACCAGCGCGACCCCCAGCGGAATCGCCAGGAAGAACGCCCATTCGTGGAAGACGCCGCGTAGGCGCGGCTTCACCCTCTCTGTCACAAGAACTCTCCGCTTTTCTCGGACGGGCTCGCGACCCGCCCGCAAAGACCGAAGGCGCCGCCTCGCTTGCCGCGTAAACGCGGCGCAGCTCCGGCGGCGCCTTCTCATTTCTTCAAGCCTTATCAGCCAACAACGTGAACGTTCGTGGCCTGGGGGCCCTTCTGGCCCTCAGTAGCCTCGAACTCGACGCGAGCGCCCTCGGGCAGGCTCTTGAAGCCCTCGCCCTCGATGCCCGTGTGGTGGACGAACAGATCCTTCCCGCCGTCTTCGGGCGTGATGAACCCGTACCCCTTGTCGTTGTTGAACCACTTGACGGTTCCGGTTGCCATAACTCACCTCCTTGCCAATTTGCGAACAAGCAAGGAACGCGAGGAAAGCGCATCCCGGTACTCGTCCTTCGAACGTCTCGAAGATTACCGCGCCGAGGCGTTTTCTGCAGTATTCTTTTCGAGCGAGCGGCGTCCGGGCGTCCGAGATCCAGGTTATGACGAAGCGTTCGGAAATGCCCGAGAGGCAATCGACACGAGACGAGAGCACGCCGGCAAGCCGCCGCGCGCGCATCCAGGGTCATACTCCTTTGCTCGCATTGGGCGTGGTTTTGCTGGTCTTTCTCGTCGCGCTGGGCAGTAGCCGCTCCGTTGCCCACGTCTCGGGGCCGACAGACCTGACCAGCGCGAGGCTCGTCGCCGGCGACCTGATCCTCCTGCTCGTCGGTGTGCTTCTGATCCCGGCGATGCTCTACGTGATCTGGGATTGGCTGCATGCGTTGCACGACGAAGCCATGCCGGGCTCGAGAAAGAACCAAAAACGGCGTGCGCTCAAGCAGGTTCTGGTGCTCGCGCTGGTGGGCGGAGCGCTGTGCGCGTTCGCCCTGACTCGACACAAGAGCAACGCCAAGCCCGCCCCGCTTTCAACCCCGATGAGCCGGCACGGCACACACCTGAACACCAATACGACGCCCCCGAGCAACACTGCACCCTTGAAGCTCGCGCAGGAGCTGTTCCCTTGGGTCCTTGCCGGAGTCATCGCATGTCTGGTGTTGCTGCTCGTGGTGACTCTTGTGCAGCGACGACGGCGCGGCGCGGCGCCTCACAGGGACGAGTATGAGCTGGAATCGCCCCGTCGCGAGCTGCGTGAGCAGGTTGACATCTCGATCGCCGAGATCGAGCGGGAAGCCGATCCACGCCGGGCGGTGATCCGCGCTTACTCGGCGATGGAGAGCACGCTGGCCAGGCACGGCCTGGGCCGCCGCTCGTTCGAGGCCCCGGGCGAGTATCTGAGCCGCGCCTTCAGCGCCCTTCGCCTGAGCAGGCGCCCGGGCGAGCGGCTGACCCGGCTGTTCGAGCAGGCTCGCTTCAGCACCCACGCAATCGGGCCCGAGATGAAGAGCGAGTCGATCGCGGCGCTGAGCGAGCTCCGCGGCGAGCTGGGGGTCGAGCCGAGGTGAAGAAGTTCGCCTTGGCGGGGGGTTTGATCGTCACCGTTCTCGTGCCGGCGCTCGCGCTCGCCAGCCGGAAGCACGGTGTCGCTCTTCTCGTCTACACGCTGGTCGTGGTCGCGCTGGGGCTTGTTCTCCTGATCGATCTCCTGCGCAAGGCGCTGCCACGAAAGACGTTCGTCTGGTCGCCGCGGCCGCGCCCTTGGAAAGCGAGGCAGTCGATCGCGCAGTTCGAGAAAATCGAGCGCGCTCTGGTGGCGGCCTCCTGGAACGAATCTCATCTCTACGAATCGATGCGGCCGCTCGTGCGCGAGATCCTCGCTGCCCGCCTGCGCCGCCACCACCGAATCGATCTCGACCGCGCGCCCGACCGGGCACACGCCGTCGTCGGAGACGGTTACGTTTGGAGCCTCGCCCGCCCCGAGCGTGAGCCGCCGTCCGGCGCGGGGGGCCGCGGCCTGTCCCGTGATGAGCTGGACAAACTCCTAAACGAGCTGGAGGCGCTATGACGAAGCAAGTGGGGCTGAAGGAAGTCGGATCGCTCAGCGAGCAGATACTCGAGCAGATCGAGCGGGCGGTCGTGGGCAAGCGCGGGGCGCTGGAGCTCGTCTTGCTCGGGCTGCTGGCTGACGGCCACGTGCTGATCGAGGACTACCCCGGGCTGGCCAAGACGCTGATCGCGCGCTCCTTCGCGCAGGTCAGCTCGATGAGCTTCGCGCGCATTCAGTTCACGCCCGACCTGATGCCCTCGGACGTGACCGGCGGCTCGATTTACAACCAGCGCGACGGCATGTTCAAGTTCCAGCCCGGTCCGGCCTTCACCAACCTGCTGCTCGGCGACGAGATCAACCGCGCGCCGCCGAAGACCCAGGCGGCGCTACTCGAGGCGATGCAGGAGCGCCAGGTGACGATCGACGGCGAAACGCATCGGCTGGAGCCGCCTTTCCTGGTGCTCGCAACCCAGAACCCGATCGAGTACGAGGGCACCTATCCACTGCCCGAGGCTCAGCTCGACCGCTTCCTGCTCAGGATCTCGGTCGGGTACCCGGAGCGCGAGGACGAGGCCGCGGTGCTCGAACGCCGCGGCGAGCGCAAGCAGGAGCAGATAACACTCGACCCGGTAGTCGACGCGGCCACGCTCCTGGCCATGCAGCGCGCGATCGAGGAGGTGCACGTTTCGGAGAGCATCCGACTGTACATCGTCGATCTCGTGCGGGCGACGCGCGACAGCTCGCGTGCCCAGGTCGGTGCCAGCCCGCGCGGCTCGCTCGCTCTCTACACGCTCTCGCGCGCGCGAGCAGCGCTCGACGGTCGCGACTTCGTCACTCCCGACGACGTCAAGCGAATCGCGGTTCCGGCGCTCTCACACCGCCTTACCCTGCCCCCGGAGTTGTGGGTGCAACGTGTGCGCCCCGAAGAGATCATCGAAGAGGTGTTGCGGACGGTTCCCACGCCGATGCCCGACGAAGCCGGATCGCCGAGCTCTTGAATCGCTCGCCGAAGCTGGTCCTTTACGCGACCCTGGCGGCGGCCTCCTTCATCGCCGCGCTCGCACTCGGGCGCCCGGAGCTCGCCGGCCTGGGAGCTCCCTTCGCGCTCGTCCTGGCCATCGGTCTCTCGCTTCCGCCGCCGCCGAGGGCCAAGGCCTCTCTGCGCCTGAGCCGCGAGCGCGGGCTGGAAGGCGACGAGATCGAGGCCGAGCTCTCCCTCTCCTCGTCCGAGGACTGCGAGGTCCAGCTGGCGCTCGCGCTGCCGCGCGGGATCGTGATGCTGGACGGGCCCGCGACCCTCGTGCTCCGGCTCACTAGCAGGCACTCGAGCTTCGTCACAGTCAAGCTCGCCTGCGAGCGCTGGGGCGCTTACCGGCTGGGCGAGCTTTTCGTGCGCTCGGGCGACCGCGCGCGCCTGCGCCTCTCCGACCAGCACATCGGCGCCACTTCTACGCTCCGCGTCTACCCGAGTCGCGAGCGGCTGCAAGCGCTCGTCTCGCCGCGCGAGACTCAGCCCTTCGTCGGCAACAGAGTCTCGCGCGACAAGGCCGAGGGAGTCGAGTTCGCCGACATCCGCCCCTATGTGCGCGGCGACCGCGTCCGCCGCCTCAACTGGCGAGCCAGCTCACGCGGTGAGACGCTCTACGTCAACCAGCAGCACCCCGAGCGAAGCGCTGACGTGATCCTCTTTATGGACAGCTTCGCCGAGGCGCAGCGAGAAAACGGCGGGACGCTCGACCTCGCCGTCCGGGCAGCCGCCACTCTCGCCGATCACTACCTCGCCGTTCAAGACCGCGTCGGCGTCGTCGGCTTCGGCGGCATCGTCAGGTGGCTGACACCCGCATCGGGCACGCTCCAGTCCTACCGCATCGCCGAGGCGCTGCTCGAGACCGAGGTCAACTTCTCCTTCGTCTGGAAGCGGATTGACGTGCTGCCGGCGCGCAGCCTGACGCCGCAGGCGCTGGTGATCGCCCTGAGCCCGCTGCTCGACGAGCGGGGCATGTACGCGCTGGCCGATCTGCGTCGGCGCGGCTTCGACCTGGCTGTCGTCGACCTATCTCCGATCCCCTTCGTCGGCTCCTCGGAGGGCGGAGGTCCCGACCCACAGGCGCTTCGCCTCTGGCGCCTCTGGCGCGAGACGCTGCACCTGCGCTACCAGGAGCTCGGAGTAGCCGTGACCGAATGGACAGGCGGCGAGTCTCTGGAAAGGGTCGTGGAGGAGGTGAGAGCATTCCGACGCTCCGCACGATGAGCTCGGCACCGCTGCGCCTGGCGCTTGCAGCTGTCTCGGTCGCCGTTGCGACAGTCCTCGCCGTCTACCCGATGCACGATGCCGGCAGGCTCAGGCCGCTCGTCGAGGGTTTGGGCGCGCTGGCGCTCCTGTCGCTGCTTCTTCCCCTGCTCTGGCGCGGTCGCGGCGCCTGGTTGCCGCTTTTGTTGCTCGGGGCCGAATACATAACCGCCGAGTCCTCCGGGCAGGTGGGCGCCGTCTCGGTTGTTGCCTACGCGGCGGGGTTGATCGTGCTCTGCGAGCTCGTCTTCTGGCTGGCGGAACTTCCGGCGGCGGCGGCGATCGAGACGGGCGTGATCGTCAGGCGCCTCTTGCAGCTGGCCCTAACCGGAGTCGCCGCGGTTTCGGTGGCGCCGGTGGCGCTTCTCGGTACCTCCGTTAGGCTGGGCTCCGCTATCGGCGCGCTACTGCTCGGAGTGCTCGCGGCCGCGCTGCTGCTCGCGATCCCGCTGCTGCTCGTTCGTCAGCGTAGTCGGCGCTAACGAGCGCGAAGCCGAGCGCCTCAGCGTGCCTCGCCCACCGGCTCCGGCTCGACTTCTCCGGCCTCCGGCTTCATCTCCTGATCCTCGACGGCGGCGGGTTGCTTGCGCTCGCGCAGCGGTACCTCGCGCAGGAAGAGCGTGATCACAAAGCCGGCCAGAGAAAACGGGACACCCCAGACGAAGACGGTGTGGATCGAATCGGCGAACACCTGGACCAGGTGGTGGTACCCGAGCAGGGTCTTCATCACCTTAGGCGTCAGCTGCTGGACGCTCAGGTGGCGATTTGCCAGATCGGCGAGCTCCGGCTTGGTCAACGTCCTCGGCATCAGATAGTTGAAGCGGTGAGCGAAGATTGCGCCGAAGATGGACAGCCCTAAAACACTCCCCATCGAGCGGAAAAAGGTGGACGACGAGGTCGCCACGCCCAGGTCCTTGTACTCGACAGCGTTCTGAACGACGAGCACCAGCACCTGCATGACCATGCCCATCCCCAGCCCGAGAATGGCGATGAAGAGCGCCAGCATGAGGTAGCTGCTGCCGGCTCCCAGAGTCGAGAGCAGGTAGATGCCGACCGTCGTAATGGCCATGCCCACGATCGGGAAGATCCTGTAGCTACCTCGCTTGGAGATCGTGCGACCGGAGAAGATCGACATCGTCAGCATCGTCACCATGAAAGGCAACAGGCGCAGCCCGGAGCTGACAGCGCCGACACCGTGCACGAACTGCATGTACATGGGCAGATAGATCATCGAGCCGAACATGGCCAGACCGACGATGAAGCCTGCGCCGCTGGAGGCGTTGAAGATTCCGTTGCGGAACAGGTAGAGCGGAATCATCGGCTCGGGGGCACGACGTTCCTGGAGGACGAAGAGCCCGCATAGGACCGCTCCGGCCGCAAACAACCCGACGATCATGTTCGACCCCCAGGCATAGTTCGTTCCGCCGAGCATGAGCGCAATCGTCAGGGCGCTGGCCCCGAGCCCCAGCAGGAAGAAGCCGATCAGGTCGATCTGATGAGAGATAGGCCGCTTGGGCAGGTGCAACACAGCGCCGACGACTAACAGGGCGATAACACCGACCGGCAGGTTCACGTAGAAGATCCAGCGCCAGGAGAAGTTGTCGACAATGAGACCGCCGACGAGCGGTCCGGCGATGGTCGAGACGGCGAAGACCGAGCCGATGTAGCCCTGGTAGCGGCCGCGCTCGCGCGGCGGGACGATGTCTCCGATGATCGCCATCGAGCCGACCATGAGGCCACCCGAGCCGATTCCCTGCAGGGCGCGGAAGCCCACCAGCTCGATGTAGGTCTGCGACAGCCCGCAGAGAGCCGAGCCGATCAAGAAGAGCAGGATCGAGAGCTGGAAGAAGTGCTTGCGCCCGTACATGTCGCCGAGCTTTCCCCACAACGGCAGCGAGACCGTGGACGCCAGGACATACGAGATCGTCACCCAGGTGTAGTGGTTGAGCCCGTGCAACTTGCCGACGATGGTCGGCATCGCGACCGAGACGACCGTCTGGTCGAGCGCGGCCAGGAGCATGCCGAGCATCAGACCGCTGTAGACGATCAGGATCTGGCGGTGGGTGAAGTGGAATTGCTCGTTCACAGGCCCGGCCCTAGGGTGCGCGTAATCGCATTGCTTCGGCCGCCTTCGCCGTCAGGCGGATGAACTCGGTCCGCTCGTGGGGATCGAGCGCGGTCAGCACCTCGGTCATCAGGGCGCGCTGGTGTGCGCGCGCGCAGGCGACTACTTTGCGCCCCTCTTTTGTGATTGCTACGCCCGTGGAGCGCCGATCGCTGGTCGAGCGTCGGCGCTCGGCTAGACCGGCGGCTTCCAGCTTGTCGACGAGGCGCGTCACCGTGCTCTCGTCGAGGCTGAGCACCGCGGCCAGCTCGCTGATCTTCGGTTCTCCGGCCTCCGTAAGCAGCACCAGCGCGTGCACCTGGCCGCGTGGGAGCTTGCTCGTCAACTCCGGGTAAAGCGAGGCGGCGAGCTTCCTGCTCATGATTCGATGACCAAGCACGAGCCAGTAACCCACCAGCTCGTCGGTCTGGCTGTCGATCACGGTTGAGTCGTTCTTGCCTGCGCGCATATAGTTGCATTGTACAAATACTGCAACTTGCAGGTACTTGGAAGCGGTCGGGCGAGAGCTCTACTCGGCTCGACCACGTCTGCAGGCTGACGGGGTCTGCAAGCAGACCCAGGGGATAGGCTTGCGGATGTCAGCGATCGCAGCTCAGGTCCAGGCTGAGACGCGTTACGGCCCATGGAGCGCCCCATAAGCTACATCGACTCATCTCGAAGCCCCTCGCTTCGCCCCGCGAGTCGAAGGTTGATCTCGAAGCTCGCAGCTCGCCGCGCCTGGTTGATCGACCTGTCCGTAGTGACGACGCTGAGCGTACTCGTACGCCTGCCGTGGCTGCTGATCGTGCATCCCGTGCCGGTCTCGGACACGCGTTTCTACTACTTCAGCGCGAACTCGATCGCGCAGGGCCACGGATATCAGATCCTCGGCCATCCCACGGCCTTCTTCCCGGTCGGATGGCCCGCTTTTCTCGCCGGGCTCTTCTACTTCACCGGGCCCTCGATGCTCGCGATCGAGATCCTCAATCTCGTTCTCTGGGCTTTGATCGTGGCGCTCGTGTACGTCCTGGGGCGCCGCCTGGGCGACCGGGCCACGGGCGTGCTGGCCGGCATCCTCGTCGCGATCGCGCCCACGATGGCGATCTTCGTGATGCGCGCCTACTCCGAGGCGCTCTTCATCCCGCTATTGCTCGGCGTATGCCTGTTGCTGACCTCGCGGCGCGAGACGCCCTCGTTGCGCAGCGCAGCGCTCGCAGGGGTGCTCCTGGGCGCCGCCATCCTGGTGCGCTCGACCGCTGAGGGGCTGATCCTGATCCTGCCGCTCTGGCTGCTCTGGCGCCGCCCGCGCCGCGAGTCTTGGCGGGCAGCGCTCGTGCTCGCCGTCAGCTCCTGTCTGGTGCTGGTGCCGTGGCTGGTGCGAAACACGGTGGTCATGCACACGACCTCACTCTCCACTAACGGCGGCGTCACCCTCTGGCTCGGCGCCAATCCGCGCGCCGACGGAGGTTGGATCTCCTACGGCAAGCACAACTGGGCCATCTCGAGCGCCGCCGCCGAGGTGAAGCAAAACAACGACCTGACCAGGGAAGCTTTCCGTTGGGCCGTCCACAACCCGGGTCGCTATCTCGATCTGATGCCCCACAAGTTCACGCACCTGATGGCCTGGTCGACCTCTCCGCTGACGATCGTCGAGCTGGAGCAAAAAGGTCCGGATCCGAGCACCCCCCACCCCGCCCGCACATCCACCCGCAAGCTCGACCGGGCCGAGAAAAAGCTCCTCGGCGGCAGCCTGAACAACACTTGGGCGTTCGAGCTCTGGCACTACCTCTACTGGAGCCTGGGCGCCCTCGCTCTGCTGCTGGCGAGCTGGCGCCGTCGCCCGACGGCCGGCCTGGCCGCGCTCCTGGTCGCGTTCTGGATCCTCTTCCACGTCATCCTGATCCACGGTGAGCCTCGCTACATGCTCAGCGTCACGCCTCTGGTCGCGCCGGCGCTGGCCTGGCTCTTGGTCGAGGGAGCGCGCCGCGCAACGGCATTCGCAGCCGGGAGTTCAAGCCGAGCAGGGTAGAGATCGGGAGCGATCGGTTATCACCAGTTCATCCGCCGCGCCTGGCTAACAGATATCGCATTGCTCGCAGTACTCAGCCTGCTCGCCAGGCTGCCCTGGGTCTTGCTCACTCATGGGGGAGCCTCGAGCGATTCCCTTTTCTATTACCTCGGCGCCAAATCGATCGCCGCCGGTCACGGGTACCAGATTCTCGGTCATCCGACCGCCTTCTTCCCGGTAGGGTGGCCGGCTTTCCTCGCTGGCATCTTCGTCGTCACCGGACCGTCGTTCGTAGTTGTCAAGGTCGTCAACCTCGTACTCTGGACAATTACGACAGGGCTCACCTACGCGCTCGGTCGGCGTCTTGGCGGGCGCCGCGTCGGCGTCTTGGCGGGCGGACTCGTCGCCGTTGCGCCGACCATGGCCCTGTACGCGATGCACGGCACCTCCGAGAACCTGTTCATCCCGCTTCTGCTCGGCGTCTGTCTGCTCCTTCTGACGCGCGACGGCCGCTCGCCATCGCTGCGCCGAGCCGCTCTTGCGGGGTTACTGCTCGGGCTCGCCGTGCTCGTTCGCTCGACGGCAATCTTCCTGCCACTAGTCTTGCCGCTCTGGTTGCTCCTGAGCCGGGCGCGCCACGAATCATGGCGAGCTGCGCTGGTGCTCGGTGTCACCTCCTGCCTGGTGCTGGCGCCCTGGCTGGTGCGAAACGAGGTGGTCATGCACACCACCGCGCTCTCGACAAACGGCGGCTACACGATCTGGATGGGCGCCAATCCGAAGGCGACCGGTGGATTTGCCCCCAACCACCACCACTGGGCCATCCTCGGCGTCGCCGCCGAGACGCGTCAGAACTCCACCCTGATGAACGAGGCTGTCTCCTACGTGACCGACCATCCGCTCGCCTGGCTGGAGCTGATACCGGCCAAGGCGGGGGATCTGATGAGCTGGAATCCAGGCCCGATCAAGAGCGAGCTCATCGCGCAGACCGGGAGCGATCCGCGTACCGGTTGGCACACCCGTCACGTATCGGGCGCCGAGGCAACGCTGATCGACGGCTCGCTGGACCGAAAGTGGCTGTTTAGGCTCTGGCACTACTCATACTGGCTCCTGGGCGGGGCCGCACTGGCACTCGCTGCGAGGAGGCGCCTTCCCGGCGCCGGGCTGGCGGCGCTTCTGGTCGGCTACTGGATCGTCTTTCACGTGATATTCGTGATCGGCGAGCCTCGCTACATGCTCAGTGTCACGCCGCTCGTCGCACCCGCCCTCGCCTGGTTCCTGCTCACCGCTCCGCAGCAGGTCAGCGCGCTGGCTTCGCGCGGAGCTCGATCCGACCGTCCAGGCTCGCTGCGACGCTGGGTCGCTAGGCAAACCAGCCGCGCCACGAGATCCCGATCGCGGCTCCCTCCTTTTCGATCGAGCTAGGCTGGTCTCAATGTGTAGGAGTGGACGCGCATGACAATCGACGGGAAGGTGATCATCGTCACCGGCGCCAGCGGCGGAATCGGACTCGCCACGGCGCGGTTGCTCGGCGCGAGAGGCGCACAGGTCGTTCTGGCTGCTCGAAACGAGCCGGCTCTACAGGCCGCCGCGGCGGAAATCTCGGGCTCCCTTGCGGTCAAGACCGATATGCGTCAAGCGGAGAGCATCCGCGCGCTGGTCGAGAGCACGCTCGAGCATTTCGGCCGCGTCGACTGTCTGGTCAACAACGCCGGCCAGGACTTCAACGCGCCGGTCAAAGCTATCGAGCCCGGCGACTTCCGATCGATTCTCGAGCTCAACCTGATCGGGCCGCTCGAGGCGATGCAAGCCGTGATCCCGCTCATGCGCCGCCAGGGCTCGGGCGCAATCGTGAACGTCAGCTCCGGAACAACCAAGATGGTCCTCACCGGCTCGGCCGGCTATTCCGCGAGCAAGGCCGCTCTGAACCACCTCTCTCTGGTCGCGCGAGAGGAGCTGGCTTCCGACGGCATCGCCGTCTCGCTGATCTACCCCTACATCACGGCGACCGACCTGGAGAAGAACGCTATCGGCGCCGACGAGAATTCTTCGGCCGGTCCTCCCTCGAACTTACCTCCCGCCGATCCGCCCGAGAAGGTCGCTGCGGCGATCCTGAGCCTGATCGAATCGGGCCAGGCCGAGCTGAACCTGGTGCCCAGTCGTGACTAGCCGGTTAATTCCCTCGCCGTCCGGGGAACAGCAGCGCGGAACCGCGAGGAGGGCGACGAGGCCGCGGCCCACGTCAGCTGACAGACTCCCACCACTAACTCCGCCCAGTTCCGCGCAATGAGAAGCGTTCTCAGCGACGAGCATCCGAGCACCAGCAGGAGTGCGAACGGCAAGAGCTTCCTCGCGCAGCTCGATCTCTTCGGCACCGTGCCGCTCTCTTTCCTGCTGCGCTACGACGCGCCGTGGCGAACCTTCTCGCTCGGCGAGGGAGTCATCTGCTATCTCGAGTCGCCGCGGGCAGCCATCGTCTGGACAGATCCGCTCTGCGAGGAGTCGGAGCTGTCCGCGTTGCTGGCTGCTTTCGGGCGGGCCATGCGTGTCGAGCACCGCTCTGTTTGCCTGCTCGTAATCTCCGAGCGAACCGCACGAGCGGCGCTCGCCAACGGCTACTCGGCGCTGAAGATCGGAGAGGAGCCCTGGTTCGACCTCGCCGACTGGCACACGCCGCGCGGGAACCGCGGTAAGAAGTACCGCTGGGCGGTGAATCACGCCCGCCGCATGGGAGTTGAGATCGAGGAGTACCGCCCGGGCGAGGCTAGGGACATCGATTTCGAGAACGAGGTGCTGGACGTGCTCGCACGCTGGCGAGCCCATCTGAAGCGACCCGAGTCGAACTCCTTCCTGGGTACCGCGCCGTTTGAGCAGCCGTCTTTGAAGCGTGTCTTTCTCGCGCGCCGCGCCGGAACAGCCGAAGCCGCTCTCGCGTGCTCCTATCTCCCCGCGCTCAACGGTTGGTATCTGGAGGACTCGTTCCGGGCGCCGGATGCCGCCAACGGCGCGACGGAGCTGCTGATCTCCACGGCGCTCATGCGGTTGCAGGCCGACGGCGCTGCGGGAGCCGCGTTCGCCCTGGCCCCCATGCGCGGCGTCGGCGAGCAGCTCGACCCCCGCGCGCGCTTGGTTGGTCGCATAGTGGCGCGAGCGATACGCCGGGTAGACCACCGCTACGGTTTCGGCGCGATGGCCCGCTACGAGGCGCGCTTCGAGCCCAGCGAGTGGCAGCCGTGTTACCTCGCTTTCCTGCCGGCGCTACCGCGCCCGAGCGCCATTCGGGCGGCTCTGCGGACTCTATCCGTCTGACTCCGTTTTCTCGCGCTTCCTGCTCACCGTGCTCTCGCCCTGGCTCGGAGCCGCGTCGTCCCCTTCGCCGGCGAGCGTGAAGTAGAAGACGGCGCCCTTCCCGGGCTCTGAGTCGGCCCAGATACGACCGCCGTGCCGGTCGACAATCCGGGCGACGAGTGCCAGGCCCACTCCCGTTCCCTCGAACTCGCCGCGGCCGTGCAGGCGCTCGAAGGCCTGGAACAACCGCCCGGACTGACCCATGTCGAACCCCACTCCGTTGTCGCGAACGAACATCACGGGCACCTTGTTCAGCCGCGAGGAACCGACCTCGACTCGTGCCTGCGGCTCCGCCCCGCGCGAGAATTTGATCGCGTTGGAGATGAGATTCACGAACACCCGCTTGAGCAGGACACGGTCGGCATCGACGACCGGTAGCTCACCGATCTCCAGATCGACATCGGAGGCAGCGAGCTGCGGCTCCAGCTCACCGATAGCCTCGCGGGTGAGCAGATCGAGATCGACCGACTCGAGCTCGAGTGGCAGACGACTGGCCTGAGCCAAACCGAGCAGATCGGCGACCAGCTCGTTCATGCCCCGCGCGCCCTTGATGATCAGTTCGATGCAGCGGCGAGCTTCCGGCGGCAAGTTCTCCGAGTGGCGGGCGTCCAGCGTCTGCGCAAAACCCAGCACTGCCTGCAACGAGGTGCGAAGATCGTGCGAGATCGAGTAGCTGAAGGTCTCGAGCTCGGCATTGGAGATCTCGAGTTCCTTGGTGCGCTCGATCAGAGTGTCGTTCATCTCGGCCAGCTCCTGGCTCATCTGCTCGAGCCGGTGCCGAGCCACCGAGAAGGGCCGCATCGCCTCGGCGAGGAAGCGCGCGGCGCGCTCGTCAAGGAGCTCGCCGTTGAGGTCGTCCGGCGGCTCTCCGGCTCGCAGTGCCTCGACGTGCGCTGCGGCGATGTCCGATGATTCGAGCCCGGCCTGGAGGCTTTGCTTCCCCAACTCCCGGCCGCGTGCCAGCTCGTCTTCGCTCTCCGCGGCAATGTATGCCCACAAAGAGCCGGCGTAAGCCGATCGCAGATCAGGCTCGCTCATCGGCTCGATCTCCGCGATTTCTCTCGGCAAGAGTGGTCACCGCCGCCTCGGGCCGTTCTCGAGCGGCGGCCTGCGATGTGGATAGAGCTCGGGCAGCATCATCTATTCCCTTTCAGGGTGAGTACTCCAAATCCCTACCCGCTTTCTCGATTATCAAGCGACCATCCGTGCAATTGAGCCGGCCCCGACTGGATATGGAACACTTGCGGCGCGGGCGGTTAGCTCAGCTGGGAGAGCGCCTGCCTTACAAGCAGGAGGTCGCTGGTTCGAGACCGGCACCGCCCACTTCTCCGGCGAAAGTCGGCCCGCGGAGCGCGGCTTAGACTTTCGCCGGTATGGCCTCTGTGCACGAGTCTGCGCGCCTTTGGCGCTTGTGACTCGTCTGCTCCCAGGCGCGGGGCGGACTAGCCGTGATTGTGGGCAGTGTTCGTGATGTGAGTGTTGGGGACGGCGGATAGTGAGCCGCGCCCGCCATGTCGGTCGCTCCGTTTCCGTCAGAAGTCCGCCTCCCGTTGGGAGGCATGAAGACTTCTGACGGCGAAAGGCAACGGCGACCTGGGGATGGCGTTTGTGAGCCGCGCCCGCCATGTCGGTCGCGGCGGCCGTCGACGCCCCGAGAAAGCAAGGTAGCGGTTCTAGTTGTATGGGCGCCTCTGACCGAGTAGTCCGGCGGTGGGCTACTTTTACAGGGCATTCGTCGGCGGGTAGACCGTTTTCAGCTGATGTTTATCCAGGTTTTACGCGGGTTTTACGTCTAGATACCCCTTCTAGATGGCGGCCTCGGAGGGGCTTCAGGTACCCTGATCGGCCATGCGCAAGCTAGTTCGAGGAAGTGTCATCCTCCTCGCCGCAATGGTCGTTCTGGCGACCGGCGCCTCGGGGGCACGGAAGATGGCGACGGTCAAGGCCTCTTCTGGTGCGCTGAACACCGCTATTTTCTTCACGCCACTCTCCTCCACCGCCGACAACGCGACCGAGCTCGAGCGCATACAGGCGGCCGGCGCGAAGTACACGGCGATCCACGTGTATTGGAGCCAGATCGCGCCCTCGGGAACAACGAAGCCGGCCGGCTTCCAGGCTGACGATCCTGCCGACTCCAACTACAAGTGGGCTGGCACGGACAACCAGGTCAAGGCTGCTGTGGCTGCCGGCCTCAAGCCGATGGTGTTCATTACGCAAGCTCCCGAGTGGGCCGAAGGCTCAGGTATCGGATCGCAGGACCGGGGCAGCCACAAACCGAGCCCGAGCGAGCTGGCGAAGTTCGTGACCGCCGCGGCGACACGCTATAGCGGAAGCTTCGACGGGCTACCGAGAGTGCAGTACTGGGCGATCTGGAACGAGCCCAACCTGAATACGTTCCTCGACCCTCAGGTAGTCAAGAAGAAGGCTTTTTCCCCCGCCTGGTACCGCTCGATGCTCAACGCCGCGGCCGATGCCATCCACGGGGTGAGTGCGAGCAACGTCGTCATCGGCGGAGAGACGGCGCCGTTCGGCTTCAACACGGCGAATCGAACCCAAACCAGGCCGATCACCTTCATGGAGAACGTGCTCTGCGTAAAAGAGAAGAAGGTCGTCAACAAAAAGACCAAGGCGGTCACCTATACCTACAAGGCCTCCTGCAAGACGAAGACGAAATTCGACGTCTGGTCACATCACCCGTACACGCAGGGCGGCCCGACGATGAAGTCGCCGAACCACGGCAACGCATCGCTCGGCGACATGGGCGCGATGCGGAGCGTGTTGAACGCCGCCATCAAGGCGAACCACGTCGTATCCAGTCAGAAACCACGGCTCTGGGTGACGGAGTTCAGCTGGGATTCCAAGCCGCCCGATCCGGGGGGCGTCCCGATCGCACTGGAGACGCGCTGGGTCTCGCAGATGCTCTATCAGATGCGGATCTCCGGGGTATCGCTCGTGAGCTGGTTCCTTCTGAGCGACCAGCCGATGGACTCCTCGAAATTCCAATCCGGCCTCTATTACGCCAGTTCCAGCGGTATCTCTTCGGAGAGAGCCAAGCCCATCTTGCGCGCCTTCCGCTTCCCCTTCGTTGCCATGCCTCAGACAGTCAAGGGCAAGACAACGGTGACGCTTTGGGGGCGAACGCCGGCCGGCAAGTCGGGTCAAGTTTTAATCGAGAGCAAGTCCGGCAGCAAGTGGAAGAAGGTCAAGACGCTGTCGGCCAACAGCTTCGGCATCTTCAAGGCCCGTATCGCGAAGCCTGCGGGAGCCACGTCCTTCAAAGCACTCCTGTCTAACGGAAGCGATCAGTCCGCCGCGTTCGCGCTGAAGACCCCAAAGAAGTCCTGGCACGGCGGCGTTTTCGGGATAAACACTTGAGCTCCTCCGAGAGCTCGTCGAGACAGCACACCTCTTAGCAAGCTTCTTCGCAGCCCGGGAACTGCCTGTCCCGAAGCTCTTCCGTAGCGACCGGTATACCGATTCGGGAGTCTGGGCTTTCGGCAGCGAACGCGAGCCATCCAGGTGCTCCTGACCTCCGACTCGCCGCTCGGAACGCGAGATCCCGACGCAGTGTGATCTCGCGAAAAAGCGCCGAGCCGGGCTAGGTGCGCTGTTTCCGAATAGCGTTGATGCCGATTGCGATCGTCGTGAGAACGATCAGGGCAAGTAGGGCGCCGAGACGCCCGGTGCTTCCGGAACCGGGACTCGTGATCACCGCGCCGAGCGACCTTCCGAGCGACGCCGACGGCGTCTTGACCGTGGCGACATGGATTTTGCCGATCGAAGCGCCGTAGCGGGAATCGGTTGCAATATTCCTGAGCGTGTTGCGGTGCGCCGACTTAGGTACGGAGTTGAGTACCTTCCGAGTTGTCACCGAAGGCGCAACGGTCTTCTTTTTCCCGCTCGTCGCTTTCGAGCCACCGGCCGAGGGCGGATTATCGACGTACTGCTGGCACGCGGAGCAGTTGCCTGCCCCGGCGGCCATCGCAGCGGCGGGAACGATCAGCGCGGCGACCAAGATACAACTGGCAATGAATTTGCGCGAAATCACAGTAGGCACCAGCCTTTCCCGGTCTCGACGCGACACGACACGAACGTTTAGTCTACCAATCCTGTGCCGCTGCTAAACAGAATTCGCTCGGCTGCTTTCTCACCGAGTCTGCAGATTGCGTCTCTCGTAGCGATCGTGACGTTCGTAGCCGCCTACGACAACGGCAGCTACTCACTCCCGAGTCGGAATGTCCTCGCCATCGCCGTCTGGTGGGTCGTGATCGTCGGCGTGGCGTTACGCGCGCTGAGCCTGGAGGGTTCGACCCGCGCTTCAGTCGCTCTGGGCGGAGTCATCGCTGCGCTCTGCGCCTGGACATTCATCTCGGTGTTCTGGGCGCCGAGCGCCGAGAACGCGTTCAACGAGTTCAACCGCGTGTCCCTGTTCCTCGGCGTCTTCGTGCTGACAACGCTTGCCGCTCGGCACCTGCCGGCCTCGTACTGGTGCAACGCGCTGGCGATCGCGATCTCGGCGGTGACCGTCGTCGCTCTCATCAGTCGGTTTTTCCCGGGTACTTTCTCCGACCAGGGGCTAAACGCATCACTCCCGAGTGTTGCGAACCGGCTCAGTTTCCCGCTGGGGTACTGGAACGGGCTGGCGATCTTCGCGGCACTCGCTCTACCCTTGCTGCTTCGAGTCGCCGTCTCGAGCAGCAACGCTATGACCAGAGCGCTCTCCGTGGCGCCTATGCCGGCGATCGCCTCGGCGGTGTTCCTGGCCTCCTCGCGAGGCGGAGCTCTGACAGCTTTCGTAGGCATCGTCGCCTTTCTCCTGCTCACCTCGCGACGCTGGACGGCAAGCGCCGCTCTTTTCTGGGGGCTGGCCGGCTCGGCGGCTTCGATACTCGTACTCGACTCCCGCAACGAGCTCGTCAATGGGCCGCTTGGAACGAGCACAGTCGAGCACCAGGGTCGAATTGCGGCACTGCTCGTGGCGCTCTGCTGCGTGCTCGCCGGTAGCGCCTATGCGCTAAGCCGCGAATTCGCGTCCCGCTTTGCAGAGAAGCGGACCTTCCGCCCCAAGCCCTGGCTGGGGCGGACCATCGTTGCGCTCGTAGTGGGGCTGTTCGTGATCGGGATCGTCGCCAGCCATCCGATTCGACAATTCGACGCCTTCAAGCGGGCGCCGTTTACCCCGACGAACAATTACGCAGCACAGCATTTGACCAGCGGCAGCGGCAGCGGGCGCTGGCAGTTCTGGACGGCCTCGATCGACCAGTGGAAGAGTCACCCGGTGCTCGGCAACGGAGCGGGCTCGTACGAGGCGTGGTGGCCCAAACACGAGCCGGCCGACTACCCGCACCCGGTGAAGGACGCCCATTCTCTCTATTTGCAGTCGCTCGGAGAGCTGGGGATTCCAGGTTTTGCTCTCGTTCTGTCGCTGGCGTTGCTCGGAATCGGAATCGGAGCGCGGCGCGCATTACGAAGGTCAGGTGAAAAACGCGCGAACCTGGCGGCGCTGACCGCCGTTTTCGCCGCCTTCTCGGTAGCGGCGGCGGTCGATTGGATGTGGGAGCTAACCGTCGTGGCCGGGGTTGGAATCGTCGCGCTCGCGCTTCTCAGCAGCGCTGCCGTCACCGATCCCGGCCGGCCGCGGTTGGTCGAGAGCAACGAGCCACGCCACCGGCAAAGAGGATTCGGCTTCGGCGTAGCCGCGCTCGTGGGTGTCTGGCTGCTCATCTGTGCGCAGGGGGTTCCGCTCCTCTCTCAATTGAGAATCAAGGACAGCCAGGCGTACGTAAACAGCGGAAACACGAATCAGGCAATTCGAGCCGCCATGGATGCCCGAAATCTCCAGCCCTGGGCAGCGAGCCCCTACCTCCAGCTTGCGCTCGTAGCCGAAAAGGAGGGGCAGTTCGAGCAGGCGCATAACTGGATCAACAGTGCGATCAAGCGCGACCCGAGCGACTGGCACCTCTGGCTGGTAGCCTCTCGCCTCGACATCGAGCTGGGCGATTCGAAGGGCGCGCAACAGAGTCTGAAACAAGCGAAATCGCTCAATCCGAGATCGCCGATCTTCGCCGGTTAGCACAAAAGAGCGCATTTCGGCCGTTGGTCAGCCCGATTCGAGAGCGATTTCGATCTCGGGATCAACGTAAAATGCAGGTAAGAATTAGGAGTTTGCCTATTGCCATCAAAATAGGCAGGTGTTAGCGTAGGCTGAGTTGGGAAACGTAACCTGACCACCGCCAACGTATTCGAACGAAGCGGAGTAGTAGTTGGAGATTCACTCGCCAGATCCCGAGACGCTCGCAAGCCGACTCGCGAGCGCCGGGCTGAATAGCGCCGAAACAGCCGATTCGCACGCGGCCGTTGGCAGCATCGATGCTTGGCCGCGGCGCTCATCCAACGAGACCCGTGATGCGCTCCTGCGCCGAATGCTTGCCGCCAGCGACATCCTGGCGGTTCTTTTCGGCGCGCTCTCCGTCGGCTTCGTATTCGGCGACAACGTGAATGCGCTGTTCTGGACGATCACGCTCGCCCCGCTGTGGGTGTTGCTGTCGAAGCTCGTCGGCCTGTACGACCGCGACCAGCGGTCGCTGCGACACCTCACGATCGACGAGACCGCCCCGCTCGCGGTCTGGGCCCTGCTCGGCTCGGCCGGCGTCGGTCTCTTCTTCCACTTGCCCGTACCGGGATCGCTCTCGATAAGCGAGACGGGGCATCTGGCTCTTGTCGTCTTTGTCTCTGCCTTCGCCATAAGAGGTCTTACCCGCCACCTCTGGCGAAGTATCACTCCGCCGGAGCGCACCGTCGTCGTCGGCTCCGGTCCCGAGACCGAAGCGTTCCTGCGTAAGGTCGAGCTGTTCCCCGAGACGCATCTCGAGGTCGTCGCCAACATCCCGGAGATGGACTTCGAGGACCTGCGCAGCGAAGACGGCTGGTGGCGATCGATCGACAGGATCGTCGTCGCCTCTGCCGCCACTGACGGGCGAGATGTCGCTCGGCTGATCGCATTTGGTCAAGAACACAGCATCAGACTCAGCGTCATCCCCCTGACGCAGGGCCTCTTCGGCACCGCTGTTCAGCTCAGCCGCATCGCCGACCTTCCGGTGCTCGAGTACCGCACCTGGAATATTGGCCGCTCGACCCTCCTCCTGAAGCGCCTGCTCGATTTCTTCATCGGCCTGGTCGCGCTGATCGTCCTGCTTCCTGTCTTCGCCCTGATCGCGCTCGCAATCAAGCTCGACAGTAGGGGCCCGGCCATCTACTCGCAGAACCGCGCCGGCCTCGGCGGAAGGCCTTTCCTGATGCTCAAGTTCCGCACGATGGTCCGCGACGCCGAGGAGCAGCTGAAAGATCTCGTGCCCTTCGACAAGCTTGCCGAGCCGATGTTCAAGCTGGCCGACGATCCTCGCATCACGCGTGTCGGGCGCGTCCTCAGGCGCTGGAGCCTCGATGAGCTGCCGCAGCTGGCTAACGTGCTGGTTGGCAGGATGAGCCTGGTCGGGCCACGGCCGGAGCAGGTAGAGCTGGTCGAGCGCTACAAGTCGGAGCACCTGTTCAGAATCTCGGTGAAACCCGGCCTCACAGGGCCGATGCAGGTCTACGGACGAGGCAGGCTCAAGTTCTACGAGCGTCTCGCCGTCGAGCGCGAGTACATCGAGAACCTCTCCCTCGGCCGCGACCTGCGCATCCTTGCGCTGACGGTCGGCGTGGTGCTCGGGCGCAAGGGCGCCGTTTAGCGCAACTAGTTCTTCCGCGACTCCGTCGCGGCCTCGGGCACAGGCTCCAGCCAGGCGACAGCGGCGAGGATCGGGAACAGGCCGAAAGCCGCGAATAGATAGGGGTTGGTGGCGCCGACAAGAAGGACGCTGACGACGATCGCAACTACCACCGCGCCGCCTCGCTCCGATACGCTCGAGACTTTCTTGGCTCTGCCGAAGCGCAACCGCAGAGCACCCCAGACGAGTCGCATTGGAAAGGAGAGGAAAAGGAGTAGCCCGACTATGCCGGCCTTGAAGAGAATATCGAGATACGACAGCTCGTACCTGTAGCCCACGGGCGAGTAGTCGGTTGCGATCGCGCCGAATCCAGAGCCGAGCAGGGGGTGCTTGCGGATGTGTCGGAACAGGCTCTTGGCCTGCTTGATCCGGTACGCATTGGATAGCTCACCCTCGAGGTCACCGTTTGGTGTGTCGCTTGCGGTAATGTCGATGCGCGGTTGTGGCGCCACGTGGGTCGGTGTCGTCGTCGAAGTTGGCGGCGCCGTGGAGGTTGGCGCCGTCGTGGTCGCAGGCGCCGTCGTGGTCGCAGGCGGCGGCGTGGTTGAAGGCGCTGTTGTGGTTGAAGGCGCTGTTGTGGTTGAAGGCGCCGGCGCATCGACTGCCGGGGCAAAGTGGATGTCGTCCCAGAACACCTGCCCAAGCGCCGCGTAGAGCCTGATTTGAATATCGCTCGCCTTCGCAGCAGTCGTGAACGTGAGCACCAAGCGCTTCCAGGCGTCGCTCGTGTTTCCGACCCCAACTTCGAAGGAAAGCCCGTCCTGAACATCCCAGACGTCCAGGCGCGTGGGAATCGTGGAGTGCGAGATGACCCATGCGCTGACCGTGTAGCGCTTGTTCGGCAGCACCGACAGATTCTGGTAGGCGTAGTCGTCCTCGTTGGCGGCGGTGTCGATCAATTCGAGCGCATGCGACCCGGATTTGTGTTCGGCTGTCACTCGACGCATTCGCAGCGAGGGCGTGGTCCAGTCGAGCCGAACCCAGTCGCCTCTTCTCTCAAAGCCCGGGTTAACGACGGCCATCGGGTATTCAGACGCGCTCGTGTCGGTGATCGATGCCGTGCGCTTGAGCACGTAGTTACTCAGCGAAAACCCCGCCGCCGGCATGATGATCAACGCAACCGCAAAACCCGCAACCGTGACGCCCGAAAAGATCAGTGCTCGCCTCAACGTCGGCGCTGCTAGAGCGACTATCACCACGACGGCCGCGACCCCGCCGATCCAAAGCCCGCGGGTGTACGTGGCAACGAGGTCGATCCACAGCACGGCATAGAGCAGCCAGTACCAATATGACCGTGGCCGCGCGATCAATCGCCATGTAGTCAGCGCCAGACCGATCTGCAGATAGAGACTGGCGCCGGTAAAAAGCCGAAAGCCCCCGTTGGTCATGTGGCCGATGATCCCGCCCATGTCGAGGCGGCTGGATAGAAGAGCGGTATGAATCGATCCGAGAGCGATCAAATGCGACGCGGAGGCGAGGATGAGTAGCAGATTCGCTATCCCGTTCGTCGCACAGGCGGCGAAGAACACGTTGCGGAACCATTCCCCGTTACCACTCCGCACGAGTAGTACGACGACGACGACGAAGGCGAAATAAATGAAGCCGTTGCCATCGCCGAAGACGTTACTCGCGCCGTTGTGGTTGAGCAGGCCAATGGTCATCCAGATCGCCGGGATCAGAAAAGCAAGCGCCAGCGCATGCGCGCCGTAGCGGCCGAGGACTTTCCGCTCTCCTCGCCGCCAGTCGGAGATGACGATGCTCGCGGCCCGAAGCATCACCAATCCGTCCAGGAGGATGCGGCCGCTCAGATGCGGTGCGTACGCAACCCAGCTACCGCTGGTGCCGCCGAGGACCAGCTCGAAAACGGCTATGGCGACGCTCGCACGAAAGTCGACAATGCTCAGGCCCACAAAGGAGAAGGGGAGAATCACCTTGAGCAGGATCGTCAGAGGGCCCACTTCCACGTCGGTCGCCTTCAGGAGCGCGAGCCCGATGATGCACGCGGCGCTCAGAGCGAACAGGCTCGCGCGCACGCGCGGGCCCACAAGCCTCGCGCTCATCGCCGCGCGATATCTCCGTGCGGTCGCGCTCATGTCGCGCGCGCCCGAAAGACGTTCGCCGACGCTTCTCGGATTCGATCTCCGAGCGACGGATAGCCGGCGCTCATCAAGCGCCTCAGCTCCCTGCTGTTGATCCTGCGCGTCCCTTGCACTTCTTTTCGCCGTCGAGTCCAGCCGGGTAACGCCCGCAACACGTCCCGATGGGCCTTCAGCGTGAGGATGGTCTTGCGTTCGGTCACCGCTTTGGCGAGAGAGAGCATCTCGGCGAAGAATATCCGGGGAAAGCTTCGGAGCAGCAGGCCGGCTGGGCCGTTTTTCACGATCATGCTCCAGCGGTTGCGCACCGCGTGATAGTAGGCGAATTCGCTCGCCTGCTGCCGTGACGTGCCACCACCCGCATGGTAAACAACGGCCTTCGGCGCGTACCAGCACTCGTAGCCCGCCAGATTCGCCCTGAAGCTCAGGTCGACGTCTTCGTAGTAGGCGAACAGATCCTCGTCGAAGTAGCCGAGCTCGCGCAGGACCTCGTTGCGCCAGAGCGATGCTCCACCCGAGGCGCCGAACACGCGCTCTTCCTCGTTGTACTGGCCCTGGTCTTCCTCGCCTCGCCCGCGGGAATAAGCCCGAAAGTAGGCCGTCAGGATGTCGCCGCAATCGTCGATCTGACCGCGCTCGGACAGGTCGAGCATCTTCGACGTGGCGGCGGCGGCGCGAGGGTGGCGCTCGAGGCAGGCGACGAGCTCGCTCAGCCAGTCCGGGTTGACCTCCGTGTCGTTGTTCAGGCAGGCGACGTACTCGCCTTGCGCTTCGCGCATGCCGATGTTCATGGCGGCGCCGAAGCCCTTGTTCTCGTCGAGGCGGATCAACCTGACCTCCGGGAACTTCGACTCGATCAGATCGAGCGAACCGTCGCTGGAGGCATTGTCGACGACGATCGTGCGAAAGCCGGTGTGGGTTTGAGCCCGAAGCGACTCGAGGCAAGCCGGGAGAAACGCGATTCCGTTCCAGTTCGGGATGACGACGCCGACCGACGGCTCGTTCGAAAGCTCTTTCTCTCTCTTTGCCATTTCCGCTTCTTCTTCGACGGTCTCGAAGCCGCCGCCGAACCAGCCTAACCAAGAGCCAGGCTGCAAGCTTGCGACCGATCGCGCAAATGTCGGATCGGGCCGACGTCGGCGAGGAGAGCAAGAGGTATCGTGTCGAGCCGCCAGAAGAGGGCCGCGGGATACTGATGTCAAAGCCGCAGACGAGGAAAGAAACCCAGAGCAGGGGCGCCAGCGAGCACCGGAAGCTGGCCCGTAACTCCTCGGGCGTTCTGCTGGCCATGATCGTCGCGAACGTCGCCCTCATGGGCACGTCGATCATGACCTCGCGCCTGCTGGGTCCCAAAGGACGCGGCCAGCTCTACGACACAGCGCAGGTGACGACGTGGCTCGTAGTGCTCGGGGGCCTCGGGCTGGGAACGGCGGCCACCTACTTCACCGCGCGCGGCGAGCGGCCCCGATCGATCGTGCTCGGGAACAGCGTTCTGCTCGGGCTTGTGTTCGGTAGCGCGATCGTAGGCGGGGGATACGGCGTAATCGCGCTGGGCGGCGTGACGATGCACAAGGTCCCGGCGTCCTATCTCCTGATCGCCATACTCGCCGTTCCGTTCGCCCTGGTCCTCGGAAACGTCCAATCCGTCTATCTGGGGTCGCAGCGGTTTCGCGAGTTCATCCAGATCACTGTCGGGCTGACCGCGCTGCCCTTGCTGTTGATCGGCGTCGCTCTGCTCGCGTTCGGTGGCGGAGCGCGCGCTGCGATTATCGCAAGCGCTCTGAGCACGGCCACGCTCGCCGTCGTTTTCCTCGTCAGGGCGATTCGGATTCTCGGTATCAGCTGGAGGCTCGAGCGCGCCTACTTCAAAACCGCAACCTCGTACGGCCTCCGCATTCAAGTCGCCACCGTGCTGACCCTGCTCGGTTACCGACAGGATGTCTTCGTCGTCAATCACTACAAGGGGCCTGGGGCGGTTGGCATTTACGCGGCAGCGGTGGCCGTGGCGGAGAGCCTCTGGATGCTCTCGCAGGCCGTCAGCTACGCGCTCTTCCCGCGCATCGCCGAGGAGAAGGACGAAAACGTCCGCCGCTCGATCACGCCGCTACTGGCACGAAACACGCTCTGGCTCACGACCGCCGCGGCCGCCATCCTCTTCCTGCTCAGCGGCCCGATCATCTCGATCCTCTACTCGGGCGCCTTTGCAGCCGCGGCAGGTGCCATGCGCGCTCTACTTCTGGGCATCGTCGCCTTCAGCGGCGCCCGCGTGCTCTCAAACGACATCGCCGCACGCGGGCGCCCGGGCCTCAACTCCTGGATCGCCGGTATGAGCGTGGTCGTGAACCTCGGTATCAACCTGGCGCTCGTCCCGCGTTTCGGTATCAACGGCGCGGCCTGGGCCAGCACGATCTCGTATTCGCTGCTGTTCGCGGCGACCGTGGCCGTCTATTGCAGGATCTCACGCACCTCGGTTCGCTCGGTGATCGTTCCCTCCCGGGAGGACGCGGCCGCCTACTACCGGCTGGTGCGCCGGTTGCTGAAGCACCCGGTCACTCAGGATTCGGCGGCCTTGGCCGCGGCGGCCGCTGCATCCGCGGCCGACGCCGAGCGCAGCGAGTCGTAGATCCCCTGTAGCTGCGCCCCGACCGCCTCAAGGCTGTAGCGCGCGCGGGCGTCAGCGGCGATGGCGTCGCGATCGTACGAACCGAGATTGGAGAGCACGCTGTCGAGAGCATCGACCAGCGCCGGCGGATCGTCAGGCGGTACCAGGATGCCGGCCTCGCGAGGGACGACCTCCGGGATGCTTCCGACAGTCGTCGAAACGATCGGCAGTCCGGAGGCCAGGGCTTCCGCGAGCACGCAACCGAAGGTCTCCATTCTCGAAGGGAGCACGAACAGATCGGAGCCGCGCATCATCTCCGCGATCTCCCGCTTCGACTTCGCGCCGTGAAAGAAAACCGGCCCCTGCAAGCCCGCCGCCTCGGTGCGCCGCTGGTAATCCAGGCGTTCTGGTCCCTCGCCGATCACGTCCAGTCGCCAGTCGCTGCGCCGCTTACCGAGCAGAATCAGCGCCTCGAGCAGGGTCGGATAGCCCTTGTGCTGAGAGGGCTCGAGGTTACCGACGAAGATCATTCGCTTCTCGTCGTTCTTCTTCGCCCTGCGCGGCGCTGTGAAGAACAGAGAGGTGTCGACGACGTTGGGCACGATCTCGAACTTCGCCTCGATCCCATAGGCCTCTATCGCGCGCTGCAGATGCATCGAGACCGGCAGCACACGGTCGGCGTTCCGGTAGGCGTAGCGGGCCTTGCGCACGGCAGCTCGGCTCAGCGTCCGCCGCGGGAAACCGGTGAACTGCTCGGTAGCCACGACCGGAATACCGTTCCGCTTGCCGATCATCACCGCCGGGACGCCGGCGTCGTAGATGTGCGCATGGATCACGTCGGGCTCGAACCCGTTCGCTCGCAGGCGGCGAAAGGCCTTGATCGCGCTGTAGAGGTAGAGCGGATAAGAGGCTCCGCGAAGTCGCAACATGCGATGGAAAACGTGGTACGCGGGAATGCCCTCGCGTAGCTCGGGATCGAGCTCTTCCTCCATCTTCCAGAGCCCGCGGCACTCCTTCGAGGCCCGCGCCAGATGCAGCACGACGACCTCGTTGCCTGCGGCAGCGACGGCCCTGGCGTGCTCGCGCACGAAGACGCCTCCGTAGCTGAAGTCGTGGGTCGGGTACCAGTTCGTGATGAAGAGGACTTTCATGAGCGGTCTTTTCTCCTGCCAAAGCCGTGTACTTTGCGCCTTTCCAGAGCGTCGGCCGCGGCGACCAGCTCGAGCATCCTGCGGCCCAGGTTTTCATACTCGTAGGCATCGAGATCGAAGTCGGGGAGCGGCTCGTAACGCGCTCCCTGCTCGGTCCAGCGCGTCACGTAAGCGCGAAGAGCCCGCGCCAGCGAAGCCGGGCTGTCCGGCGACGCGATCGTGTGCGGCCCGGCCTCGACAAGCAGCTCCGCGGCCGCCGACCGCTGCTCGGTAATGGCGAAGATCGGCTTGCGGGCGGCCAGATACTCGAAGACCTTCGCGGTCGTCGCGGCGGCACCGCCGGGAATGAGGAGAAGCCCGTCGGCGGCTTGTTGGAGACCGAGCGCCCTCGCATATGGAACCTGCCCCAAGACGCGCACAACCTCGGCCAGGTCGCCCCTGGTGAGAAACTCGCGCTCGGCGCTGCTGATAGTGCCGGCCACCAGCAACTCGAACCTCTCCTTCAGGCCCGGCTCCTGTTCGAGCAACAGCTCGAGCGCCTCGACGAAAGTACGAGAGTCCTTGCCGCGATGAAGAACACGCTCTTCCAGGTCGATTGCGAACATGCCCGTGTAGACCAGCGAAAAGCGCTTCGGATCGAGTGTCTCGCGCTCGTCCGCGGCCTCGGCGATCGCCGCCTTGTCGAACCCGTTCGAGATGACATAGGCAGAGACGCCGTAGCGGCGTCTGACGTCGGAGGCAATCTCCTCGTTGATCGCCGTGACGACGGTCGCGCGCCGGGCGATCGATCGTTCCAACAACTTGTCGATCCAGCGCAAGAAGAAGGGATGGGACACGTCGCGTAACCATCCGTCGCGGTAGTCGGCTACCCAGCGAACGCCGAAGCCGCGCGCGACGAGCCCCAGCAGATGGGACGACTCAGGTCCCGAGGTCGTCACGATCACATCAGGACGGTCTCGCCTGATCAGTCCGAGCAGACGCATGCAGGCCCGGGGAAACCAGGTCAGGGCGGTGATGTCCGGAACGACGTACTTCGTCCACCAACGTGGCTTGGTGCGGGCATCGACCGCCGCCTCGGCTTCGCCGTAGCCGACAAGCGTCTGGTATTGAGTCTGGAAACGCGTCCTCAGATCACCGGCGCGGATGACACGCTGTGCCTCATCGTCGTCGGCCGAGCCGGAGATCTTGCTCGTCAGCACCGTCGTCCGGACGCCGGCGGACTCGAACGCGCGGCGCAGCCCGAGCGGCCGGTGCACCGAGACCACGTTGCAGGGCGAATAGAGGTAGGCGACCAGGAGGATGTGCTCGATCGGCCGGTCGCGCCGCGACTTCACCTTCAGGCCTCGACTCTGGGCTCGCTGCTGAACGGGTGATCGGGCATCGGCAGACGCAATCGTAGCGACGGACTGAGGTTAGAACCGCTCGCCAGGTCGGTACGCGAGAGGACGTTTAGCGGGTGCGACTTATTCGGAGCGTATGAAGACGGATTTGATCCGGCGCGTGATGAACAAGCCCACCTTTCTTACGAGCAGAAGCGGACTGCTCCGGCGAAGATAGGGCGCGGCCTCCCTCAGACGCCCGTGCTTGAACAACTTCGCTCCGAGCGCAACGTTGGCCCGCTCCAGCATTTGCCCGAGCCGATTGCGTGCGTCAGGCGGTAACGCGTAGTGCGACGAGTAGTACTCGAGCGCTTGCACATATCGCTTGAGCATCACGACGCTGTCCGAGGAATCACTTTCGTGACCTCGGTAGTAGACAGCCAGCGGCTCGTCGAGATAGTCGAACCGCGCTCCGGAGAGGGCGACCTTCAGCCAGAGCCCGTAGTCCTCAAAAGAAGAAAAGGGCGCATGCTCATCGAACCCGCCGACCTCTTCCAGTAGTCGTTTTTCGGCGACTACCGAATTCATCGTGATGAAGCAAAAATCGAGCCACTCCTCGATCAGTTGAGTGAGGATCTGCCCCTCGTGCGGCGGCGCAAGCTTGCTGTAGCGAACTCGCTTGCCGTTCTTGGCGTAGAAGGTGTCCGTATAACTGATCCTCGATTCGTTTTCATCCATGAACGCCAGTTGCCGCTCGAGCTTCTCGGGTAACCACTCGTCATCGGCGTCCAGGAAGGCAACGATCTCGCCTTTTGCTTCCCTCAATCCCCGATTGCGGGCGACCGGCTGGTATTGATTCGACTGGTGGAAATAGCGAACGCTCTCGAAAGATCGCGCAACCTCGGCAGTAGCGTCAGTCGAGCCATCGTCGATCAGAATGACCTCGTAGTCGCTGTACGTCTGCGCTTCGACGGAGCGCAGGGCGCGAGCGAGGAACGCTTCGGCGTTGAAGGCGGGGATGATGACGCTGACTCTCGGCACAGACTCTCCAGGCGCAGTTCTCGCAACGGTTCAATATAGTCTCGCACCGCGCCGGCGTGCCGCCGGACGATACCCGGGCCTGTCGCCATGTTACTCGCTCCTTCAGACTCTCGGTCTGGCCCGCCTTGACCGCCCAGCCCAGGCGGGTAGGCGTGTCGCAGCTATCGGCCACCGGAAGCCGCAGGCGCGAATTAGGATTGAGCAGGGATACGATCCGATAGTCTCTGCCTCGTGCGATTCAGCTTGAGCCGCTTAATGAGAGCGAGCGGAGACCCGCCTCCCGCATCTATTCGAACGCAAGAGAAGTTCGAAAAGAAACGTGATCTCTCGTTGAGGGAGCTCAACTACGGGAACTCCGACATGGCCGCTAACGGAGAAGCGTGGTTTCTTCGCCATCTCGCCGGTGCACTTCCGGATCGCCCGATTGTCTTCGATGTCGGGGCAAACGCCGGTGACTACGCCGCGGTCGTCATCGACGCGATGAACGACCCCCTCATTCACTGCTTCGAGCCTTCTCAAACGGCTTACGCGCTGTTGCACGAGCGTTTTGGAAGAACACCCGGCGCGCACCTACACAACTTCGGTTTCGGAGCGGAAGATGCAACGGTGACCTTATATGCCGACAAGCGTGGATCTGGCATGGGCTCGGTCTACCCGCGGAGGCTCGACCACTTCGGAATCGACGTGCACGCGGTCGAGGAGGTGCGGATCGCCCGTCTCGACATGTTCTGCGCGGAGAACGGTATCGAACGAATTGACTTCCTAAAGATCGACACCGAGGGCCACGAATTATCAGTACTTCAAAGCGCGGGCGAGATGCTCGTTCCGGAGCGAATACGAGCGATTCAATTCGAGTTCGGCGGCACCGCGATCGACTCTCGAATCTACTTCCAAGACTTCTTCTACCTACTCACGCCCCGCTACACGATTCATCGCCTGTTGCCGGATGGCCTTTGGCCAATGCCTCTTTACTCCGAGCGGCACGAAGTGTTGATGTACGCCAACTACATCTGCTTGCCATCGGGATAGATCGGGCTCGAGCTGAGCAGCCGAAGGTCGCGCCGTGAATCGAAAGCCAAAGCTAGGTCGCGTTACCGGTGGCCGGGAAGGTCTTTCGTGCCTGCGTGTGGCCGAAGTCACGTTGAGCAGCTTCTTTGCTCCCGTGACCAGATACGATCACGAAATGAAGTGCCCCGGCGTGATTCTACGAGGATGCGACCATCAAACTCGCGTACATAATCTCCGCCTACAAGCTTCCTGAGAATCTACAGCGACTCGTCGAAGCGATCTCCGGGCCAGATTCCTACGTCGTCATCGCGGTCGACAAGAAGACTCCATCTGAGGTCTTCCAACGAATGAAGAGAGATCTCCAGACGTTACCGGGCGTCTACTTTCTACCTCGCCACCGTAGCTATCACGGTGGCTTCGGACACGTGAGAAGCACGATCAAAGGCCTACGTTTTCTCGAGAAGCAAGGTATCGATTACGACTACGTCTTTCTGCTGACCGGGCAGGACTACCCGCTGAAGTCGCCCGCCGAGATATCAACGTTTCTCGAGAACAACCCGGGGAAGTCGTTTCTCGATCATTTTTCTCTTCCGTCTCCTGTTTGGACGGATGGAGGAATGGATCGGCTCAGCTATCTGTGGTTTCACTCCCCGAGAAGGATACGAAAGGTTCCGAGAGACCGCTTCCCGCTGCTCTGCCAGCGAGAGATTCCATATGGATTGGCACCGTGGGGAGGGTCCGGTTACTGGACGCTCTATAGAGAGCACGCGGACTACGTCGTGCAGTTCATCCGTAGCCATCCGAAATACGAGCGTTTCTTCAGGCGCGGTCATGTTCCCGACGAGATCTTTTTTCAGACGATTCTCCTCAACTCTCCTTATCAGGTCGATCTCGTCAACGACGACATCCGGTATATCGACTGGTCCGATCCGCGAGAAGCACCGAAGGTCCTCGTGAAGGACGATTGGGAAAACCTCGAAAAGAGTAAGGATCTCTTCGCGAGGAAGTTCGACGTTGGCAGAGACCAGGACATACTCTCGCTGATCGATGAGGCGAAGCGGCAAGCGTGAGCTCGCCCGCGGGGAGAGGCTCCCGCCGGCTTCGCTCACCCGACGACCCCGGTTCGCGGCGTTTCCTCGCAAGTAGGCGCAACCTTCTGTTAACGCCATAGCGTCAAGGGGTCGGCCCGCCCGCGCAACCGATCCGGAGTATCGGCAAGAGCTAGCGACTTCGAGGGAATCCTTCGCAACGGTAACGGCAATCGCCGCGGCGGCATCGGGTATCGTTTAGCCTCGTCGCGGCGATCCGCGAGATCTGCTGCGTTACGAGCACGAAGTTCAACGATCCGAGAGGGAATCGGATCTCAACCGAGGCGAGGCAGTGAAACTCGAAGAGATACTCCCACCGGCCCGGAAACGGGAGAAGATGGCACCGAAACCGGTGGAGCTCGTCATCAAGCCCGGCGGAGCGCTCAGGTTCAACCCGAGAGAGCTCTGGCAGTATCGCGAGCTCTTCTATTTCTTCGCCTGGCGCGACATCAAGGTCCGCTACAAGCAGACGGCGCTCGGAGTGGTCTGGGCGATGTTCGCCCCGCTCGTGACCGTCGTTATCTTCACGATCTTCTTCAACCGTGTGGCACACATCAAATCGCCCGGCATCATCCCGTACGCCGTCTTCTCGTACACGGGCCTCCTGTTCTGGAACTTCTTCGCTGCGGCCGTGTCCTCCACCAGCGGCAGCCTGGTGGCCAATCAGGGTGTCATCACTAAGATCTACTTTCCGCGCCTCATCGCTCCCTTCTCGGCAACGATCGTCAACCTGGCCGACTTCGTCTTTGCCTTCGTCCTCTACGCGGCTCTTCTCCTCTATTACCGGGTGACACCGGGTCTTGCCGGAGTGGTCATGCTCCTGCCCATGCTCGCGCTCACCTTCTTCGCCGCCACGGGAATGGGGCTCTTCTTCGGCGCACTCAACGTCCGTTACCGCGACGTTCGCTTCGTCGTGCCCTTCCTCGTCAGTTCTCTCATATACCTGACGCCGGTGATTTATCCGGTCTCGCTAGTCCCCGAGCGTTATCAGTGGCTTCTATATTTGAACCCGATGACCGGGGTCATCCAGACCATGCGCGCCGGCACGCTACACCAGGGAGCGATCCCGTGGTCGATGCTCCTGATCTCGGTGGCCAGCACCGTCTGCATGCTCGTGCTCGGTCTTTTCTACTTCCTGCGGCAGGAACGCAGCTTCGCGGACTACATATGACGCCGATCATCGAGATCAACGGTCTGTCCAAGGCCTATGTCATCAGCCATCAGCGCGAGGCGGCGTATGGCTCTCTGCGCGACGACATCGTCAATCTCCTACGTCGTCCGTTCCAGCCCCATATCACGCAAGGTGCACGTCGAGAGACGGTCTGGGCTCTCGACGATGTGAGTTTCGACGTTCAGCAGGGAGAGATCCTCGGAATCATCGGAAGCAACGGCTCGGGCAAGTCCACGCTGCTCAAGATCCTCTCGCGCATCACCGACCCGACAAAAGGCTCCGCGATCTTGCGCGGACGGACAACCAGCCTGCTAGAGGTCGGCACCGGTTTCCATCCCGAGTTGACAGGACGTGAGAACATCTTTCTCAACGGCGCCATCCTCGGTATGGGTAAAAAAGAAGTCGACCAGAAATTCGACACGATAGTCGAATTCTCCGGTGTTTCTCGCTATATCGATACGCCGGTCAAGTACTACTCATCGGGAATGTATGTGCGCCTGGCTTTCGCTGTGGCCGCCCACCTGGAGCCCGAAATCCTCATCATCGACGAAGTTCTGGCAGTCGGTGACGCCGAATTCCAGAGGAGCTCGCTCGGCAAGATGAACTCGGTCGCCAGAGAAGGTCGTACCGTGGTCTTCGTGAGTCACAACATGCAATCGGTTCGAGACCTCTGCAAGACTGCGCTCCAACTCGATCACGGTGTCATCGTAAATAGTGGCGACGCCACAGAGGTTACCGATAGCTATCTCGGTACGACCGAATCGCGTCACAGAACGCCGCTCAATGAACGTAGAGACAGAGAGGGCAGCGGTCGTCTCACATTTTCCGAGATCGTCGTGAATGACACAAACCTAGATCTACGCGAGCTCTCGATCGATTTAAGTATTCACAATCACACTAGCGAGGTGTTCGACGACGTTCTAGTCTCTGTCGTGATCGAGGACAACACTGGTCGCTCCATTACCAACATCGTGGGTCAGAATATTGGCTACGCGCAAAAAGTCGGCCTAACGGAGTCTCGATTACGGATCAGCATTGCCAACATGCATCTCGTCCCCGGCACCTATTACCTCAACGTCTTCCTTTCCTCAGATACGATGAATTCCGAGATATTCGACTGGGTAAAACATGCTGCCCAGATCGTGATACCGGAGTACGATTACCACGGAACAGGGCGCCTGCCGATCATGAAAGGCGCGACCTTCTATTCAGATTTCAAGTTCGAAGATGTCTCTTCTCTCGCTTAAACGCATCGTTCGCTATCGCGAGCGCCTTGGGAAGTCCCCAGTCGTCCTATGGCGAGATGCTGCTCGTTTTCGGGAGGGGCGGCGGGCCAGTGGGGCGAGTGCCGTCCTCTAGCCGTGATGAGCACTCCGTACGCGCGAGGCTTTGATGACGATTGACTCAAAGTCCCCCGACCGGCCTCCGAAGAGCCGAGTATCGGCGTCATCCAGGGTGAGCGGCGAGGCAGCGAACGTCCCGCAGGCGCCGGTTGCATTCTTCGTCTACAACCGTCCAGCTCAGGTCGAGCGCGTGCTCGAGTCGCTGCGCCGGAACAACGTTTCCAAGCTCTACATCTTCTCGGATGGTCCGAAGGGCCCCGCCGACGCGAACGGAGTGGACGAGGTCAGGAAACTGGTTCGATCGATCCGCTGGATCTCGCCCGAGGTAGTGGAGAGACCTGTTAACCACGGAATTCGTGAGTCGATGCTACTCGGCCTGGAGCTGGTCTTCAGCAGGGAGGATCGCGTCATCGTAATCGAGGATGACATATCTGTTGCTCCCGAGTTTTGCGCGTTCATGAACACATGCCTCGATCGTTATCGCGACGAAGACGCTATTGCGGGAGTAACAGGACTTCGCTATCCATTCGATCGAGGTTGCTTCGATGACTATCCGTACGACGTCTACCTTTCTCCTCGTTTCTCGTCATGGGGGTGGGGAACCTGGAAACACTGGTGGGAGAGAGTGAGCTTCGATCAGCGTAAGGCGATCGCCGATCTCTCTACAACGAGCGATGCCGAGTTGAGAGTCGCAGGTCCCGACGTCCCGGAAATGGTTCGATACCTCGCGGAAGGAGAACCCTACTGGGGAGCGACTACAGCTGATGTTTTTTCCCTTTTACACATGATCAAGAACCATCAGTTTTTTGTCTGCCCAACCTGGAATATGGTCGAAAACCTGGGCTTTTCCGAAGGCACGCATGCATCGAGGTCGCAACAGAGTTGGTCGCTCGAATGGGAGACGAAGAATGATTTCGCTCCCGAGACCCTCCGTTTCCCGGACGATCTCCGACCAACCACTTCTGTTTGGGAGGTGTTCGACGCGTTCCTCGAGTCGATACAGACGGCGGCGCCGTTAGTTTCCTCGCAAAGCAGGTCGTACTCTGAGATCGTCAAGCTCATGGTCAAGAGCGTCACACCACCGGTCGTCCTACGTGTACGCCGAGCTCTTCTGCCGACCAGTCTCAAACTGTTGGGTCGCGCGAGCGAGAGAGGACCCGGGCTTTCGCGCGCGCCTCTACCACTAGAAGCGCCGCCAAAACCAAACCCCAGCGAGTACACGACCACTGACGGACCGACCGAAGTGCCCTTGCAGAAGGAGACCTACTACGCCGTGCTCAACGAGCACGTCGAGGATGGTGACCGTGTCCTGGACGTCGGTTGCGGCATCGGCTACGGGCTCAACCTTCTTTCGATCAAGGCCGGCGAGGTCGTGGGTGTGGATGTGGACGCGAAGGCGATCGACTACTGCACGGCCCACGTGCTGAACAAGAACCCGAAGCTCAAGGAGCTACGCCACTACGACGGATATCACCTCCCCTACGATGACCGGGCGTTCGACGTCGTGACATGTGTTGACGTGATCGAGCACGTCGAGCGCTATGACGCATTCGTCGACGAGCTGCTGCGAGTTGCCAAGAGGCGGGTGGTCTTCGGGACGCCCAACCGGCGAGCGGAGTTCACCAACCCGGACGGCACGCCCAAGAACTACTGGCACCTGCGGGAGTGGAGCTACAAGGAGCTGGACGAGATCCTCCGTCGTCACGCGTCGCAAATCGATTGGCACTTCGTCAACGGTGCCTGGGAGGGCCCGTTCACGATCTCGCGCACGCCGACCGATTCCACCCAGTCGTTAGTCCCCGCCCTAGTACCCGAACGGCGCGAATAGACGGTGCGGCCACTCCGTCAACTCGGATCGATCGCGGCGGCCCGTTTCCGCCGGAGCGGGAAGGACGACATCGGAAGGAACCTGCGGCGCTTTCGAGCTCATACCAAGGTCGATGTTCGCGCGTGCCGCAGACCCGACGACTACGAGCGGTCGACTGAAATAATCATCCCGTGCTATAACCGTGCGATTTATCTCGAAGACGCTTTCCTAAGCATCGTCGATCAGACATGGGCGAAATACCCTCTCTTTGTCACGTTCGTCGATAACGCGTCCACCGACGCAACGCCGACGCTTACTCAGAAACTAGAAAGCGCGGCACCTCCCCATATTAAGACGAAGATCCTTCGAAACGCAAAGAACATCTATCAGTGGGGAGCGTTGAATCGGGCGATACGCGAATCACTCAACGATCTCATCGTCGTTCTAAATGACGATGACATACTGGTTCCTGATGCACTCGAAAAGATTTTCACTGCGCTCGAGCGCTACCCGGAGCTCGCCATGGTCGGCGGAAGCAGTATTTGGTTCTCGGGCGAGGAACGCCCCGAGCACGTCCAGCGGCCTGCCGCCGACTTACGAGTCACCATATACCATCCGGAAAACACTACGAGCTATAGAGAGCTCAACGACTTGAACATGACTCAATCGTCTTGCTCGTTTTTCCGCTTCGCCTGGGAGGCTGTCGGCGGATACCGGCCGCGAGGTAAACGAATACACGAAGCTAGTTGTGAGGATCGCGATTTCCAAATGCGAGTGAACGCTCTATTTCCGGTCGGAGTCTATACCGACTATTCTCTAGCTTTCTATAGAACGGATAGCTCGTATGGCCACAACTACTGATAGGTACGGAACGGTTTTACGCTCGAAGGGGTTATTCGCGCACTGACAAGAGCGCACCACTACGTCTGGTATCCGTTTCGCGTGTTAGGTATTTCTTCCGACGTGATCACAATTCGCAGAATGACCAGTCCACTCAGTCGACGCCGAAAGAGAGCCCTGTTCAGCTACCTGGCCGCTCCCGTTTCCTGGAAACGGCAAGACCCGCGACTCGGCGGTCACAGCAACAAGTGGGAGAGCCGCGAGATAGCACGACTCATTGCGCGACGAGGCTACGAGGTCGCGGCGATCGACTGGAACGACCAAGAGTCTTCGCCCGCCGGGCCGTTCGACTGCCTCTTCGACATCCACGGCAACCTCCCTAGGCTCGCCGCCCAGTTTCCCGACGCTCGTAAGCTCCTGCACCTCACCGGCAGCTACAACCCCTTCCAACACGAAGCCGAAAACGCCCGCATCGAAGCGTTCGAGAGCCGGCGCGGAGTGACGTACCCGCCTCGTCGTCACGTGTCGGACCTCGACTCGTATCTGGAGGCGTTGAGTATCGCCGACGCTTGCTCGCTCATAGGCAACTACTGCACCCTCTCGACCTATCCCGCCGAGGTGCGAGAGAAGATCACGCCCGTGACAGTCTCAGCTTCGTGGCCTTTGCCGATCAAGAGCTCGCGCGATTACGCACCACGCGAAAGAGAGTTCCTCTGGTTTGCGGGCGGCGGATGCATCCTGAAAGGCCTTGATCTCGCCGTCGAGGCGTTCGCCGCGAACCCAAAGCTATTGCTACACGTCGTGGGCAACATCGACGAGCGAGAGTTTCTCGACTCCTATCGCCACGAGCTCGCGTCGCCGAATATCCTTCAGCACGGCTACCTCGACCCTTCTGGATCCGAGTTTCGTGAGATCGTCGACCGATGTTTCGCCTTCGTGGCGCCGTCTGCGAGCGAGGGAATCTCGCCCGCAGCAGCCAGCTGCATGCTCATCGGCCTTTACCCGATCGTAAGCAGGAACACGGGTATCACGCTGCCCGAAGGCGCCGGCACATACCTCGAGACATGCTCAATCCCGGAGATCGAGGCGGCAGCCTCGTCCTTACGCGAGATGACCTCGGACGACGTTCGCGAGTCCATCGCTCTGACTCAGACCGAGGCGAAACGCCGGTACAGCCGGCGCGCTTTCAGCGAGAGAATGAGCCGCTACCTCGACATCGTATTGAGAACAGAGTGGGGTAACGACTGATATGGGCCGGCAAAACCTCAAAGCATTCTGCCTCGATTGGCACATCGATCGTAGCCCCGCCCTCCGAGACTTGCTTCTTCGCCCCCTCGAGCCCTTCTGCGATATCGAGCTCGTGGCCTGGGACGGCGCAACCGTTCCCGATGTCGGGCTCGACCCCTCTTCTCCGACGATCTTTTGCCAGCTTCCTCCCCCTCCATCGCTTCTGAATGACGAGCAGAGGAAGCTTGTCTGGATTCCTATGTGGGATCAAGCGCGCGGTTACGAACAATCCTGGTGGAACGCAATTCCCAAATCGCTGCGTGTCGTTTCGTTCTCTACGCAGATTCAACTCCGTACAAGCGCCTCAGGGCTTACCTCGTTGCCACTGCGCTACTTCAAAGACCCCGGCGCTCTCTCTCCCGCCTCCTGGAGCCAGGGCTGCATTCTCTTCTACTGGAACCGGACCGGGATGGTCGGGCCCACCTTCCTTCGCAAGCTGTGTAAAGCACTTGATGCGCGAGAGCTCCTATTCCTTAATCGCATCGACCCACGAATCGACGCTCGCGCTCACTTCTCGCTTCCTTCACATCTCGGGAAGACAGCGGTCACAACGCTCTCAATATCCGCCCAAGCAGATTATCTCGAGGCCACCCGATCGGCTAACGTCTTTATCGCTCCTCGTGCTGCTGAGGGCGTCGGCCTCAGCTTTCTCGAAGCCATGTCCCGGGGTAGCGCGGTGCTCGCGTACAACGCGCCAACCATGAACGAGTACATAGAAGACGCGATAAACGGCATCCTTTTTTCGAGCGAACCGGTTACCGAGCCGCCAAGAGTTGTCAATAAACTCGCACGAATGCTTAGCCGCGACCGGCATCCTTACAACTACTATCTCACCGATCGCCAGGACTGGTCCCGCATAAAAGGGCTCGATCTACGGGCGCTCGGTCTACGCGCTAGACTCGACCACGAAACAGGTTACGCCCGCTGGCAGAAGAGCATTCCTGACTACTTCGATTTCATTTCTGACTGGTAGCGATTCGATGAACTCGCGAAATACCGTTCTCGTGACCGGAGGTGCTGGTTTTATCGGTGCTAACACTGTTGCCAGGTTGCTCAGCAACGGTTATCGAGTCGTAGTTGTCGACAACTTCTCACGAGAGGGAAGTGAGCTCAACCGTATCTGGCTCGAATCAAGAGGCGATGTTGTGTTCCATCGTGTCGATATCCGTGATAACGAGTCGCTAACGAAGGTAATCGCGAACACCAACTCGCTTGACGCAATCATCCATCTCGCTGGTCAAGTCGCCGTCACTTCGTCCGTCGCGAACCCGAGGGAAGACTTTGAAGTCAACGCACTCGGAACGTTCAATGTATTGGAGGCGGCCCGGCAACTCACTAATAGGCCGCTTGTGATTTTTGCGTCGACCAACAAAGTATACGGTCGGATGGAGTCCGTTGAAATCGCGGAAGAGACAACGCGCTATGCGTACAAAAGCGACCTAATCGGTGTATCGGAGGCGACTCCACTGGATTTTCACTCTCCGTATGGATGCTCGAAAGGTGCGGCGGATCAATATGTACGCGACTACTCACGAATTTACGGGCTTCCGACTGTTGTCCTCCGCCAATCGTGTATCTACGGCCCGCGACAGTTCGGAGTCGAAGATCAAGGGTGGGCGGCTTGGTTTACGATCGCGGCTTGTCTCGGTCTCCCGATCACTATCTACGGCGATGGGAAGCAAGTACGGGACATGCTTCACGTCGATGATCTCACTAGGGTCTATCTCGCGGCCATAGAAAACAGAGATAGCGTCGATGGCCTAATTCTCAACATTGGCGGTGGCCCCGGCAACGCACTATCGATCTGGTCGGAGTTCGGCCTGCTCCTCGAAGAGATGCTTGGTCACCCGATCCCGATCGAAAGAGGAGAATGGCGCCAGGGCGATCAGCCAATATACATTTCTGATATCTCGCGAGCCAAGACCGTTCTGGGCTGGACACCTTCGATCAATCCTTCCGCCGGGCTGAGAGAGCTATTCGAGTGGGTTACCGTCAACCTCGCCGATATCGAGAGGGTGCTAGCAGCGAGGCTAGGCAAGGCGAAGTGAGCGCTCCCGGTAACCCGGTCGTCTCCGTCGTCATCGGCTCGTACAACCGTTCTCGTTATCTGAGGGCCACGGTGGACACGGTGCGCCACGAGCTCGCAGATCTACCGCACGAGATAGTTGTCGTAGACGGCGGCTCGAGCGACGGCTCGCTCCGCTGGCTACTCCGTCAGAAGGACGTCATCACCATCGTTCAGCACAACCACGGCGAGTGGAATGGCAAACCGATCGAGCGGAGCAGCTGGGGATATTTCATGAATCTCGCCTTCCGCGCGGCGAGCGGCAAGTACATCTGCATGCTAAGCGACGACTGCCTGGTCATACCAGGCGCCATAGTCAACGGGCTAGACGTCTTCGAGCGCGCCCTCGAGGCAGGAGAGCCGCGGGTCGGTGCCGTCGCCTTCTACTGGCGTAACTGGCCCGAGCAAGACAATTACTGGGTCGGCTTCACCTACGGGAACCGGATGTTCGTCAATCACGGCCTCTACCTTCGCGAGGCCCTCGAAAAGGTCGGATTCATCGACGCGCAGAGTTACTTCTTCTACCACGCCGACGGCGACCTCTGCCTTCGCCTCGATAAGGCCGGCTACCGCTGCATTGACTCGCCGAGCTCGTTCATAGAGCACGCGTCACACGTAAACGCTCCGCTGAAAATGCAAAACTTCGAGCATCAGGAGTCCGACTGGGAGACTTACGGCGCGCGCTGGAGCCACCTGGGTGAGCCGAAGCAGGCCTGGAACTCCACTACCTACACGGATACCGAGCGAACTGCGGGCAAGTACTGGAATCGACGGATAGAACGTCTCTGGTCGCTCTCGCGAAAGAAAGCCGGGGCGGTCGCTCACGTCTTACGAGGTATGTCGGCCAGAGCGCGGAGGCCACGCTCCCGTGACTAGAGGCCCAGGCGGGCGGTTGGGTGACGATGGGTACGCGGACTAGATATTCGGCGAAGATCGCCGCACACAACCTCCGTCTCGCTCGCGGATTGCCCAAACGAGCCAGCCGGTGGCTGTCGGGCTACCGTCGCTACTACGCCGACATGCGGCGTTACATGCGTGCCGTAGGTTCGCAGGGGGCGCTCGGGAAATTCGTGCTGCTCCCGCAGATTCGCGATTGGACGGCGACGACCGGCTTTGACACGCACTATGTCTGCCAGGGCCCGTGGTTGTTCGAGAAGCTCCTCCAGAGGAAGCCTCCCGCGCACGTAGACGTCGGCTCTTACATCGGATATTTGGGATTCATTTCGGCTCTGTTCCCGACGACGTTCATCGATATCCGCCCGACAGGAGCCAAGTTCGAAGGCTTCAGCGAGAAGAAGGGCTCCGTCCTTGATCTGCCCTACGAAGACGGCGAGATTTTGTCGCTTTCCTGCCTGCATGTGATCGAGCACATCGGTCTCGGCCGCTACGGCGACCCGCTCGATCTTGACGGATCAGCCAAGGCGCTCGCAGAGCTGCAGCGCGTCCTTGCGCCCAACGGCGATCTCTATCTCTCGGTCCCCTCCGGCCGCTCGGTGACGTACTTCAACGCGCATCGCGTGTTCGACCCAGCGGTGATCGTGGAAGCGCTCGACGAGCTGGCGCTTGTTCAGCTCGACGCGGTGCTCGACGGCGAGAAGCGTGTTCGTCCTGTCACGCTCGAGCAGCTGCGAGACAACGCATATGCCTGCGGCATGTACTGGTTCAGGCGACCGTCGCTCGATAGCGGGCGGGTGCGGTGATCGTCACGCGCCTCATGGGCGGCCTCGGCAATCAGATGTTCCAATACGCGGCCGGTCGGAGCCTCGCGCGGCGCCTTGATACCGAACTGTTGATCGATCGGACCTGGCTCGAAGGCGAAGGGCTTTTCGCCACCCCGCGTCACTACGAACTCGACGCCTTCCACCTCCGGGCTCGTTCCGCCACCCCGAAGCTCGTATCGAAGCTGGAACAGCGAAGCGAGAGTACGCTCAACCGCCTGCGCCGGAAGCTCGGGCTGGTTCCATCGGTCACAGTGCTGCACGAAAGAAGTCACGCCTTCGATACGCGCTTCGACACGGTCTCGGGCGACGTGCTTCTCGTCGGTTACTGGCAGAGCGAGAAGTATTTCGCGGAATGCGCCAACGAGATACGCGCCGAGCTCGAGCTAGAGGAGGCGCCTTCGCAGCGCAACCGCGAGCTGATCGAGAAGGTCGGGGCAACCAACTCGCTCTCGCTCCATGTCCGCCGCGGCGACTACGTATCGCACGAGGCAACCGGCCGGTTCCACGGTCTGATGCCGGTCTCGTATTACCTAGAGGCCGTCGAGCTGGTGACCGAGCAAGCGGGGCGTGCCGAGATCTTCGTCTTCTCCGACGACATCGACTGGTGCAAGCGCGAGCTCGCGATCCCCGGACACAAGCTTCACTACGTCGACCACAACGCTCGCGGTAGCGAGGACTTACGCCTGATGAGCTCCTGCCGGCACCACATCCTGGCCAACTCCTCCTTCAGCTGGTGGGGCGCATGGCTCAACCCCGATCCCGAGAAGATCGTGGTCGCGCCGGTTCGCTGGTTCCGAGACGGCTCGATCGACACCTCCGATCTCCTGCCCGACGGCTGGCTGCGGCTGTGAGTGCGCGAGCTCCCAGGGTCTCGGTCGTGATGAGCGTCTACAACGGCGAGGAACATCTGCGCGAGGCGGTCGACAGCGTACTGAGTCAGACGATGGCGGACTTCGAATTCGTAATCGTCAACGATGGCTCGACCGACCGGACGGTCGAAATCGTGAACAGTTTCCGCGACTCGCGGATCCATCTGATCAATCAGGATCACAACGAAGGCGTCGCGTTTTCAGCCAGTCACGGCTGCAAAGAGGCCACCGGCACCTATATCGCTCGTCTAGATGCGGATGACATCTGTTCGCCAGACAGGCTCGCCATGGAGGTCGAGTATCTCGATGCCCACCCTGATATCGGGGTTGTCGGTTCCTGGGTGGAATATATCGACGTAGACGGAAACCCCTACGACGTTTGGAAAACCCCTTTGTTGCCGGGAGTAGTTCGCTGGGAATTATTTTTCGGAACGTGTATTGCAAATCCGACGAGCATGATCCGGCAAACGCTGATGCGAGACCTCGGATACTACGATGTCGCCCTTCGCTCTTACGGAGAGGACTATGACTTCTGGGCCAGAGCAAGCGATGTAACGAAGCTCGCGAATATCGCGATACCCCTGGTAAGGCGGAGAGTGTGGGCCGGCGCGATTGGTCACCGGGCGGCCGAAAGACAGGAGGTCGTCGTTAGAAAAGTCATGCGCTCGCTGATCGAGCGAAGATTAGGTCTGACCCTGACTGAGGACGATGTCGCCTCGTTGAGACTATTCGCGACCAACCAGGTACGCAACGACCTTGGAGAGATGAAACGGATAGCTGAGCTTCTTCCGCTCATGCATCGGGCTTACGTGAAGCGAGTCGACCTCACCGACGAAGAGAGGAATACTCTGAGTCTCCAGACTGCGCGCAAGCTCTACGCGCTCGCTCACGAGGTGCGCCCGCTCTCGCGCAAGGCGTCTGTCCTGATCGCCCTGCACGGCGCCCGGCTCGATCCTAGGCCGCTCCGAAAACACTCGCGCCAAGGTATGAAGAAGACCATCTTCTGACCATGGCTCGCTCACGACCAGAGATCTCGATTGTCATCGCCACGTTCAACCGAGCCGAGTTGCTCGCTGGAGCACTGGAGAGCCTTGCTGAGCAAACTCTCGATCGCTCGCGTTACGAAATAGTCGTGGTCGACAATGGCTCGACTGACGAGACGCCCACCGTGGTGGCCGAGTTTCAGCGCACACATCCGCAATTACGAACGCTGCTGGTGCCGGAGAAGCGCCGCGGCCTCGGGCGGGCACGCAACACGGGCGACGATCACGCCGCCGGGCGCCTGGTCGCGTTTCTCGACGACGACGCGCGAGCCGAGCAGGACTGGCTTGAGAAAGCGCTTAGCTGCTTTGGCGAGGTCAACCCCACTCCGCTAGCCGTGGGCGGACCGATCCGGCCCTTCTATCTCGCCCCTAAGCCGGATTGGTTCAAGGATGAGTACGAGATTCGTAGTTGGGGCGAAGAGCCGCGTTTTCTAAGTAGAGGCGAGACGTTCTCGGGCAGCAATATGGTCTTCGCCAAGGAGGCGCTCCGAGATCACGGAAGCTTCTCCGATCGGTTTGGAATGAAGGGAGAACGACTCTCGGTCGGCGAGGAATCGGCGCTTTTCGAGGAGATCTGGCGTCGTAACCCCGACGCCCCGCTCTACTACTCGCCCGATCTCGTCGTCCTTCACGCGGTGCCGGCTCACAAGATGACCGGCTCCTACGTCCTCAAGCGGGCGCTCGCGGGGGGCCAAGCGATGTATGCGATCCGCCGCGATACCGATCCACACAGCGGGCGCTTTCGCATTCTCGCTCGCGAGGCGCTGCCTGGTTTCGTGCGCGGACTGGCCGGGTCGCTTCGCCGCCGACGTCTTTACAAGCACGGCCAGAACTGGGTCTTCGAGGATCTCGCGATCATCTTCGTTCAGCTCGGTGTGCTCCTGGCCTGTCTCGGTATCAAGGTGCGGGTCAAGAGGCAGTCATGAGAGCAGCGAATAGTTGCGACGACGGATTGAGCACTGCCGCTATCGGCTCGAACACCTCGCCGCTGCTCTATCTACCCGCGCAGTATCCGCTGACGCGGACGCTTGTCCCCGTCTATCGCGTCGTTCTTTACTTAAGAGGCAAGTGGCACTGGCACCGTGTCGCGAAGAAGCGCCGGGACGAAGCGAGGTCATGAGGCTTGGCTCTTAGCTTCCTAATCGTCGATACGTACTACCCCGCCTTCCTCGAGTCGTTTCATGCGCGGCGCCCCGAGCTAGTCGGCGCGGATTACGAAGAGACCTTGGGCGCGTTGATGACAACGTGTTTCGGCACTTCCGACTTCTACTCGAAGAACCTTCGCTTGCTTGGGCACGAGGCAATCGATGTCATCGCCAACGATCGGGTGCTGCAGGCGAAATGGGCAGCCTCTCACGATATGGCTCTGGCCTCGCCGCCGGCGAGTCAGAAGCTGATGCGCAGAATTCCGTACCTACGGCGTTACGCAGAGGAGCGAGACTGGATCCTGCCGCTTCTCGCTCGACGCATCAAGGAAGAGCGACCCGACGTGTTGTACGTCCAAGACATCGGCCTCTGCGAGCCCTGGTTCATCCGCGAGGTCCGCCCATTCGCGAAGCTCATCGTCGGGCAGATTGCGAGTCTTCCGCCCGCGGAGCGCTATCTACGCGGCTGTGACCTCATCCTCACCTCGTTCCCGCGCTTCGTCGATCGATTTCGAAGCCTGGGAATCGGAAGCGAATACCTCAAAATCGGCTTCGAGTCCACGGTGCTCGACCGGTTGACCGAGCTTCCCCACCCTTACGGCGCGGTCTTTGTCGGTGGGTTCGCGAACGTTCACACTCAGGGGAGCGCGATCCTCGAGAAGGTTGCCGCGGAGATCGAGCTCGACGTGTGGGGCTATGGCGCCGAGAGCTTGCCGGCAGGATCGGCGCTGAAGAAGAGGTTCCACGGCGAGGCGTGGGGTTTGGATATGTACAACGTCTTCCACAATTCCAAGATCGTCGTCAACCGGCACGGCCTGGTCGCACCTGAGAACGAGGCCTTCGCCAACAACATGCGCCTCTACGAAGCGACGGGGGTCGGTGCCATGCTTCTCACCGACGAGAAGGACAACCTGGATCAGCTCTTCGAGCTGGGAACGGAGGTCGTCTCGTATAGCGACGTGCACGATCTGGTCGAGAAGATCAGGTACTACCTTGCCCACGAAGAGGAGCGCAGTGCGATCGCGCACGCCGGTCAGGAACGTACGCTGAAAGACCATACGTACCTCCAGCGAATGAAGGAGCTGGAGCAGATCATTGAGGCTTATTCGTGAGAACCGCTGGGACTGAGAGCACCTCGCCGAATGGGAGAAGACGTGAACGAGGAAGTCAAGAAGACGTTTGAGGGCAAAGAGGTGCTGGTTACGGGCGGGCTCGGCTTCGTCGGAAGCAATCTCGCCGCGAAGCTCGTCGATTACGGCGCCCACGTCGTACTGCTGGATGCCATGATCCCCGGCCTCGGGGGCAACCTCTTCAACATCGAGCCGATACGCGATCAGGTCGTCGTGAACTTCTCTGACATACGCGACGAGCACAGCGTCAACTACATCGTGCGTGGCAAAGACTTCATCTTCCACCTGGCCGGCCAGAACGACCACGTACTGAGCCTCGCCGATCCCTTCCAGGACATAGACATCAACATCAAAGGATCGGTCGTGTTGCTCGAGGCGTGCCGGAAGTTCAATCCAACGGCCCGGTTGGTGTACACGGGGACGCGCGGCGAGTACGGGTCGGTCGCAAAACTACCTGCCAGCGAGGACACACCGATCAACCCGAAGGGCCTCTATGAGCTCTCGAGCCTGACCTCGCAGAAGATCTTCAAGATCTACCACGACAACCACGGCATCCACTCCGCGACGCTGCGCCTGACCAACATCTACGGCGAGCGAGCGCAGATGCACCACAGCCGTTTCGGCGTGGCGAACTGGTTTATCCGTCAGGCGATCGACGGAGAGACGATCAAGGTGTTCGGCAATGGTCAGATTCTTCGCGACTTCCTGTACGTTCAGGACTGCGTCGATGCCATCCTCATGGCCGCATGTTGCGAGGAGGCTTACGGAGAGGTCCTGAACGTCGGCGACGACAAGGCGTCGAGCTTCCTCGAGCTTGCCAAGATCGCGATCGAGGAAGCTGGATCGGGCAACTGGGAATTCGCGCCCTTTACACAGGAGCGGGCCGCCCAGGAGCCCGGTGACTTCTACTCGGACATTTCCAAGATCCAACGCATCGTTGGCTGGGAGCCGACGACACCACTGCGCGAAGGCGTCAAGCAGACGATCGACTACTACCGTCGCAACAAGGCGGAGTACTGGTGAGTAACGCCGGCGAGCCCGTAAAGGTGCCGTTCGGCAGCGTAAAGCGGGAGCTGGACGAATGCGGAGACGAAATCCGGGCGGCAGTCAATCGAGTCATCGAGTCCGGCTGGTTCATCCTCGGCCCGGAGGTCGAGGGCTTCGAGGCGGAGTTCTCGAGCCACCTCGGCGGCTCACCCGTAGTCGGCGTCGGCTCTGGGACAGAGGCGATTCATCTGGCTCTTCTCGCCACCGGCGTCGAGCACGGTGACTACGTCGTTACCGTTCCCAATACCGCTGTCCCGACCGCCTCGGCGATCAGCGCCGCCGGAGCCACGCCACTGTTCGTAGACATCGATGCGGCGAGTTTCACGATGGATCCGAAGAGCCTGCGCGAGCTCGTGGGCACGCAGAAACCGCGCCTGGGCCGGCGGCTCAAGGCCGTCGTACCGGTACATCTCTACGGTCAGTGCGCCGACATGGATCCGATCATGGAGATCGCCCGGGAGTTCGAGTTGGCCGTGGTGGAGGACGCCGCTCAGGCGGCCGGGGCCGAGTACAAGGGACGCAAGGCCGGCACCATCGGCGACTTCGGCGCGTTCAGCTTCTACCCGAGCAAGAACCTGGGCTGTTACGGAGACGGGGGCGCAGTGGTCACGCGAAGTAGCGACGACGCGCAACGGATCAAGATGCTCCGGAACTACGGTCAAGAGCGGCGTTACTACCACGAGATCAAGGGCGTCAACAGTCGCCTCGACGAGATGCAAGCGGCTGTGTTGAGAGCCAAGCTACCTCACCTCGAGGCATGGAACGAGCGCCGGCGGCGGATCGCCGCTGCGTACCAGACAATGATCGAAAACCTGCGCGTAAGCAGCCCCGCGTGTATGGACTATGCGGTCCATGCATGGCACCTCTACGTTATTCGCCATCCCGAGCGAGACAAGCTCGCCGAGTCGCTTGCGAAACGTGGAGTCGCAACGCTCATCCATTACCCGGTGCCGATTCATCTCCAGCGCGCGTATCGAGACCTCGGCCTGCGGGAGGGCGCCTATCCCGTCGCGGAGGCCGCGGCGTCCGAGGTTCTCTCGCTGCCGATCTTTCCGCAGCTGGCAGAGGACGAGATCGAGTACGTCTGCCGACAGGTCAATGAAAGCGAATGAGCCGCTCGGCGGAGACCGATGTAGTGCACTACGACTTCTGCACACTGTTCGATAAGAACTACCTGTTCAAGGGGCTGGCTCTTCACGAGTCGCTTCGGCGCCACGTCGAAGACTTCACGCTCTGGATTCTCTGTATGGACGACACGGCGTTCGACGTTCTCGAGCGACTCGATCTGCCCGACGTCAAACTGCTGTCTCTCGCCCAATTCGAGGACGAGGATCTACTCGCGGCGAAAGAGACTCGGACGCAGGTCGAGTATTGCTGGACTTGCACTCCGAGTCTGCCGCTCTACCTGCTCGAGCACGAGCCGGGGCTCGAGTCGATCAGCTACCTCGACGCAGATCTTTTCTTCTCGGACGATCCCGCGCCCGTTTTCCAGGAGCTCGGTGAGGGGTCGATCGGCATTGTCGGCCATCGCTACGGGCCCAAATGGGAGGCCCTTGCGGAAGACTCGGGCATCTACAACGTCGGGTTCATGGTGTTCAGGAACGACAAGCGCGCGCTGACATGTCTGAGCTGGTGGCGCGATCGATGCATCGAGTGGTGCTACCACCGGGTCGAAGACGGCAAGATGGGCGACCAGAAGTATCTCGACGACTGGCCTGCGCGGTTCGAAGGCGTCGTCGTCCTGCAGTACAAGGGAGCAGGGCTCGCCCCTTGGAACTTCGACAGGTACACGATCAGCAAGAAGAGCGGCGTGATATTGGTCGATGATGAGCCGCTCATCGTCAGTCATCTCCATTCGCTCGAGATCGTTGACGATGGCAAGAACTTCATACTTGCCTATCCCGAGTATGGCGTGAGCAGGACGAACGCGAAGCTCCTCTACGGCGACTACACCAAAGCGCTCCGACGAGCTATCGATACGACCCGAGTCCTGGAGCCCGGATATTCGTACGGCATCGGCGAGGTCTCACCCCACGCGCAACGTGAGCGTCTCCGGATCCAGAGGAGAGCCCGGTTGAGGCGCTTGTTGAGCTCGATTCCGCCGCTGCGCTGGGGGTGGCACTACGCGAAACGCGTCTTGCGTCCCACCGTCGAACCCGTAATACCGGAAGGGAGCTTGAAGGACTCCTGGAAAGCTCCCGAGGTTGCGAAACAGCAGAAAGCGCTGATTGAGGAAGAGCTTCGCGACCCAACCGGAGTTGCTCCGTTCAGAACGTTCCTCGACATCGTTGATTATGTCCTCCAAAACGAGGACATTCGCGCCTCCCGATTCCTCGACATCGGTTGCGGTGTCGGGCACTACTCCGAGCTTCTTCACCGATTTCATCCGGGCCGCTTCGACTACATGGGTTGCGACTACTCACCGGCAATGATCGAAACAGCGGAAGCCTTGTGGCCGCACTCGAAGTTCGTCGTCCACGATGTCTTCGACCAGGGTTTCGACTACTCCAGCTACGACATCGTCATGGCGAGCGCCCTCGTCGATGTGATCGAGGACTTCTGGACGGTGCTCGACATCCTTTTCGCGAAAACGTCGAATCTGCTCATCCTGCACCGCCAGCGACTCACGGACGAGGCGTCCTACTCGGTGACCGCTTCTGGCTATGTGGGTCAGAACACATATGCGACGTACTTGAATCTGGGCGAGCTGGAAATGCGCCTGGATCGATTTGGGTTGCGAATCCGGAAGGATTTTCCCGTTTCCGACGATATTCATAGCTTCCTGATCGAGCGGGCTCGGCCGCTGGAGACCGCAACAGTCGGCGAAGCTTGAGACTCCGAATGCGCAATCACAAGAGCCAACCGCTCGTCTCGATCGTCACGCCCTCGTTCAACCAGGCGGCGTTCATCGAGCGAACGATCGCGAGCGTTGCGAGCCAGGATTACCCGAATGTCGAGCACATTGTGTTCGACGGTGGCTCCAGCGACGGAACGATCGAGATACTGAAGAAGTACCCCCAGCTCGACTGGCTGTCCGAGCCCGACGAAGGTCAGTCCTCAGCGATCAACAAGGGCTTCAAGAAGGCCAAGGGTGAGATCATCGGCTGGCTCAACTCCGACGACATCTACCTCCCGGGCGCCATTCGCGAAGCGGTCGAATACCTTCAAGCTCACTCCGAGACGGCGCTCGTCTACAGCGATTTCATGGAGATCGAGGCCGACGACCACGAGCGGGCGAGGGTGCTGACGGAGCCTTTCGATCTGGAGCGGATGCTGAACCGAGGCAATCTCCTTCCGCAGCCGTCGACGTTCTTCCGGCGCGAGGTCTTCGACCGTGTCGGATACCTCAACCCCGACTACCGCTACGCCATGGACTACGACTACTGGATCCGGATCGCCAAGTCCAGCCTACGCCTCGATCGCGTCGACCGGTGCTGGTCGGGATTCCGTCTCCACGGCACCTCCAAGACGATCTCCGAGGGCTCGAGGGCCTGGAGGGAGCATCGACGCATATCTCGCGCCTACGGAGGCCGTTTCCTGGTGCCGCTGTTCTATGGATACCGACGACTGGTCTACCTCAGGCTCGCCAACTCGCGCTTTCGCTCTCTTGGCATGCGAGTCAACCGCGTGTTCCGCAAACTCGGGTTCAAAGGCTTTCACGGCTGAGTCGCAACGCCGCGGGAAGAGCTCAGAGCCTATCCCGATAGGCGGGCGCGGTTGAGGTGGTCGAGGCGTGGATGCCAGGGGCCGCACGAGACGTGAAAGCGCACTGGCAGTGCGGTGAGCGGCTCGGGTGGTTCATGGCGCCGCGAAACGGCCGCATCGGGCGTGCGGGCCTACCGGGATAGGCTCTTAGTCCCATCCTCCCCCGTCCGGCGACCGATGGGCGGTTCGATTCGGCTGGGGAACTAGCCCGATCTTCGCCGAGAGAAGAGACGGCGTCGAGATTCGTCCTGGTACCACTCTGTCCGCCAGTTCGTGCCAAAACGCGGAGCCTCGAAGGTGGGCGGGCACGAAATCGTCTTCTCGATGACGGTCAGGATCGGGTAGTGATGCACTGATGCGACCTGCTGGTGCAACGAGCTCGCGGGGGTGCGCTCGTGCGGCCCACTGATGTCGCTCAGAGAACGAGTCAGTCCATCCACGAACGAGTGGAAAGGCTGAAAAGGCCCGTGGATGTCCTCGCAGATGTACACGCCGCCGGGGCGAAGGTGCGGAAGCAAGCTCTTCAGCGTGACGACCTGTTGATGGGGCCTGTGACCACCGTCGTCGATCACAACATCGATCATCGGCACTTCTCGGAGTAAGCGCTTCCAGAACTCGGGATCTCCCTGATCGCCGACGAAGATCTCGAATCCGTCCTTCTCTAGCTCTTTACAGGCGGGGTTGATGTCCAGGCCGTAGATACGCGCGTCCGGGCCGAAGTAGTCGCGCCACATGTAAAGGCTTCCGCCACCCAGCACGCCGATTTCCAAGATACCAATCGATTTACCGCGAAACCGGCTCAGGTGGCGATCGTAAACGTCATAGTAGTGCTCCCACTTCCAGATTCCTGGTCCCTCTCTATTTTCTCTCGCGAACGCTTCGAGCGGACTCACGACATCCGGTGTTTCTTTCGGAGCGATATCTGGAGCCGCGATCTGCCGGCCGTAGCGATAACCGAGGGCGAAATAGCGAAAGAATCCGACGGCACGATAGATAAATCGCGCAGGTTTAATGAGGTGTAAACGCGCGATAAGGCGTCGCGCCGACGCTTGCATGATGGCACCGAGTATATATATCCCCTCGACAGAAAGGCTCTTTATCGAGAAATCGGTCTAGGTGGATGTCGTACGGCCGGGTCCTTCACGAGTCGAGCATCTATGCCTTCTAGGCTCTGATTCCAACCCGAGCGCGCCAAAGGCGACAGCACGCGCCCGATTGAAGCTACGAACTTGCGTTTGAGATCGACGGCCTCGAACTCCGGCAGATCGAGAGTCCGGCGGTGAGCCTTCCGCGCCTCGGGAAAACCTCACCGGTCGCGCGCTGGCCTTGTCGAGCGAGAGCTCGACCTAATCCTGCGCTTCGGACAGTAGGTCAAACGCAGCGTGCCCCCGGCGATTGGCGGCAAGCGGTGCGTCGAGGTAGTCGAAGCGAACGCCGGCCGGCACCGGTAGCAGCCGGAGGTTGCCTCTCGAAAACTCGCCATCGCTCCTTTACCGGCCGCTCGCACTCGAGCCAGGCGGTATCGTGGACCGGTCGAGATGATGCCCGAAGCCGCATCCGGAAGCCGCTACGACGAGCTGGACGCCTGCGGGCGAACGAGAGCTGGTCGTCTCTGTGATCGTCCCCAACCGGTCCCGACGCAAGGGTGACAGCCGGGATGAGCTCGGACTCTTCGCCCCCGGTTGACGTCGCCGTCAACGTCTTTCGGAAGCCATACCAGACCGCAGTTACGCTGCTGTCGCTCTTGCGGCATTCCGGCGATCTGATCGACAAGATCTATTTGACAGTCGACGAGTCCGGGACGGAGCATCTCTACGGTTCTCTTCTCGAGCGACTCACTGGGCGGTGCGTTCTGTTCGTCCCGAGGTTTCACTACTGGGTTCGCTCCTCGAAGTACTACCGCTTCCTCTTTCGCTATCGAGTGTTCCGGCACTCTCTTCGCTACCAGTACGCCTGGGAGAACACCGACAAGAAGTACCTGTTTCTCACCCACACTGACCTGCTCTATTCCGCCGATGTCGTCCGGCGCTATCTCGAGGTCATCGATGACCGCATCGGCGTGGGCGAAGTCGGCATGTGCTGGAACTGCCCGGCCAGCACTGCGGGCCTTTGCTCGAGCGAGCGGTACCTGGAGTATCGCCCGTCAGTCGCCGGCTATGCCGAGTTGACGCGCGAACACCCTGGCGCGAGGTCCAAGTACTACCCGCGTTATCGCCACGAGACCGCCTGGCCCCTGCCGGAGTGTCGCTTGAACGAATGGGCGTGCATGATCGACATGGAAAAAGCGCGTCCGATCACCATGCCGTACGGGCCCTGCACGCCGATGGGCGCCATGTACCTGGATATCGGAACCGAATGGTTCTACGAAGCTCACCGGCTCGGATACTCCGTTGAGCATGTCGGTCGGACTGGATACTACGCTCATGCGTGGGCCACCCCCGGTTACAACGGACACGAGCTTTTGTTCGACAAAGAGCAGTACCGTCAAGCAGAAGAGACCGCAAAGCGAATGCTCAGAGATGAATACGACTTCGCTTAGGTCTCTCGCAAATGCGATTACGAGCTACCGCGTATTCAAGGTTCGCGCTCTCGCGCTCGCTCTCACGCTGGTCTCCGCGGGTTGCATCATCGGCCTCACCGCGCTGACGGCCAACGGCACGGTGTCGCAGGCGCAGCCCGTGCTCAAGGCGCTGCTCGTCGTCTCGTTTGTCGCGCTCGCCGTCGTCGATTTCAAGGCCAGTGTCGCAATCGCCATCTTCGAGCTGGTGCTCGCCGGAACGGGCGGCCAGTGGGTCTATATCAGGGGAGGTCTGACCGGCCGGACTTTCCTCGATGCGGTAGTCGCAGTTCGAGCCCTGGCGATCATCGCGAGCGACTGGAGGCGAACTCGCCGACTCGAACTGGGACGATACGGAAGACACGCGCTAGTCGTCGCCACGGTGATCCCGATCGTCTGGATGGCGCTCGGCTTGCACTACGGGAATGTCCGTAGCGATATCTTCGCGGACGGCAACGGCTTTTTCTTCTTCGCCTTCATAGTCGTCATCGTCGCGCTCTTGATGCGTGGGCAGGGCGAATGGTTCCGGCGGCTCTTCCTCGCCGCCTGTGCCGTGAACGGGATCTTCACCCTGGTGCTCATCTTCATCAGCTCGACCGGAATGGTCTTACTCGACACGACCATGGCGAATGTTCTCCTGAACCGGCTCGGCATGGGCGGCGTGATCGGCCACCAAGGCTTCGGAGGTATGGGCACAGGCGCTTACAGGCTTTTCATCGGCAGCAGCCTCTTTCTCCAGGTCGGCCTCGTGCTGATCATCTGGCGATTGGTCACGCGCCCGCGGCAGGTCTGGCCCTGGCTGCTTTACGCGATTCTCTCGATCGACCTCCTCGCCACCTACACGAGAGGCATCTGGATCGCCGGAGCCGCCGCGGTGGTCATGGCCGTCGCGCTCGCCTCGCCGAGCTTCAAGCGGGCGGCACTGCTCCTGGTGGCGACTGTTGCGCTGTGGGGACTGATCGCTGCGGGCGGAGCTCTGAACAACTTCTCGCTTCGCAGCTATGTCTTCAATCGCTCGGCGTCGATCGTCAGCACTGGTACCAACCCGGGGTCTACTAACAAGGTGTCGTCCAGCAAGCCGGGGTCGTCCAGCAAGTCCTCTCCGACGGATGCCTACGGAGAGGCCTCGAACGCCATGAGGATCAAGGAGGCGAAGATCCTCTTCCGCCTCATCCGCAAGCGGCCGGTTCTGGGCTACGGCTTCGGCGCTGTCGCGAAGCATTACGGGCCTACCTACGCTTTCGAGCTTTCCTTCCTTGCGCTGCTGTTCAAGGCCGGCATCATCGGTTTCCTCATCTACATCTCGTTCCCGCTCCGGCTGCTCTGGGACTCCTGGCGCGTCCGCTTCCGCAAGAGGCCACCGCCGAGCGGCATCCCGTTCCGGGCTGCTTCGATTCCCTTCGCGATCGTCGCCAGCATCATGCTCGCCGCTGCTGTCAACCCGTACCTGTTCGCCGCCTTCGGGATCATCTCCATCCTGGCCGCGACCGCCTGGCTCGACAATACGAAGCCGACCGCGACTCCCGCCGAACCCTAAAGCAGGGCTCTCTTCGTCCAGACCTTCTGCCGCCGCAGCGCGGCCCGCGCGCCGCTCACCCGGGCCAGCGGTATCGCTCGGCGACCGGCGGCGCCCGCGCGGCGATAGCGCTTCCATTCCCGAAGTCCGGCAAAGCGACCGACCAGCGGAGCGAATGTCAGCTGCGTCAGCGCGATGAAGACAACATAAGCGAGGTCGTCTGCCAGCATCCACAGGGCATAACGCCTGAGCTGCGCGGTGCCGGCGTTCTTGGCGAGCATGCGCACCCTGTTGCGGCCGACCAGGAAATATTTACGGCCCGATCCATGGCCGAGGGTGGCCGAGTGGTGGTGCACCACGACGGCGCCGGGCGCGTAGAGGCAACGCCAGCCGCGCATGCGGGCGCGCCAGGCGACATCGACATCCTCCAGATAGGCGAAGAAGGACTCGTCGAAGCCGCCGATCTCATCCAGCATCGTGCGCCGGTACATGGCCGCGCCGCCGCTCGCCCCGAAGACCTCCACCGGCTCGCCCTCGCTGCTGTTGGCCGGTTCGCCCAGCAGGCGATCGTAGGCGATGCCGAGCCGATCCACCTCGACACCGGCCGAGTTGAGCATCTCCCGGCGATCGAAGAAACGCATCTGAGCGGCCACCGAGCCGATGTCGGCGGCGGAAGATCCGGCGGCGAGCAGTTGCGTAAACAGTCGCGGCTCGGCTATCGCATCGTCGTTCAGCAGCGCGACCCACTCGCCTTTCGATCGCCGGATACCCTCTGCTACGGCCGGCGAAAAACCGATGTTCTCCGGCTCGTAGACGACATCGACGCCCGTGGCGAGCTCCGAGCTGAGCCCCGGCTCGCCCGGCGACGCTCCGTTCAGGATCAGGATCAGCTCCGACGCGCCATCGACCTGCCGGAGTGCCGCCTGCGCCGACAGAAGACACTCCTCAAGAAGCGGCCCCTTGCGGTAGCTCACGACGATCACCGAAAGGATGGGCGCGGTCACGATCGAGTCTCACGCGCCGGCAAGAGGCTTGAGAGGACAGCGGTCTTTGCCATCGTCTTCGCCACGTGCGCTAAATCTAGACAATTGACTCGGATCCGGCGGTTCGCAGGCGCTGCGCCCGTGAAAAGAGCGGTATTCGCGTAGTTGCTTCTACGAGTTGGAAGAAGCGAGGGGCACTCGACCTGGCTGCCGACTAGTCTTTTCTCTCGAGGAGCGAAAACGTATGAACTCGATGACGAAAGAATCACCTTGGTCCGAGCAAGCACTCGCAGAGCTCAGCGAGGAGTTCGGCGACATCTACCGCGATCGTACGGTTCTCGTCACCGGCGCGGACGGTTTCATGGGCTCGCACCTGACCGAGGCGCTAGTGACGCTTGGAGCGCACGTCCATGCCTTCGTGCGCGCAACCTCAAGCGGCGCTCTCAACAACATCGGTCAACTAAAGCCGCAGATCGAGGTTCACTTCGCCGATCTCACCGACAAGACCTCGATCGACTATCTCCTGAAAGACCTGCTCAGGGCGCCCGATAAGCCTTTCGTCTTCCACCTCGGCGCGCAGGCTCACGTCGGCGAATCGTGGCACCGGCCCTACGAGACGGTGATGGCGAATACCGTCGGCACGCTCAACCTCTTGCAGTCGATCGTCGACCAGGGGCTCGAGCTGGAGAAGTTCGACACCGCCGGTACCTCCGAGGAGTACGGCAACGTGCGCAGCTCCGTCTCTCATCAACACGACTACGACGACGAGGGCGGCCTGATCCTGCACGAGCGCTCGCCAATCAATCCCAAGTCGATCTACGCGACCAGCAAGGTGGCGGCCGACTTCCTGACCATGAACTACTTCGACGCCTTCGGCGTGCCCGGCGTTGTGACCCGCATGTTCAACAACTACGGCCCGCGCCAGAATCCGCGCTACATCACCGGCACGATCATCACCCAGGCGCTCGAGCGCGAGCAGGTCGAGCTCGGCAATCTCGAGCCGCTGCGCGACTTCTGCTTCTGCACCGACGGGGTGCGCGGGCACCTGACCGTCGCTGCTCACGGAATCCCCGGCGATCTCTATGTCTACGGGCAGGGCGAGAACATCTCGATGCGGGACTGGGCCGAGAAGATCCTCGAGATCGGCGAGGCGGACGGTCACTGGCCTGCCGGGCGCGAGCTGGTCTCGGTAGAGAAGCGCTTCCGTCCCGGTGCGAGCGACGTGCTGGCGCTCAGGGTCGGTTACGAGAAGCTCAAGCGCGAGACGGGCTGGGAGCCGAAGGTGTCGTGGGAAGAGGGAATCTCGCGCACGATCGCCTGGTATGCGGCGAACCGAGAGCGCTGGCTGGGACGAATCGATTGGCTGGCGTAAGCGTAGATTCGAGCAGAGTCCGGTTGATCGCAAAGCGGAGGTCGCCACGCTCCCTCCCATGAAAACCGTCGTCACCGGAGGAGCCGGCTTCCTCGGCACGCATCTGGTCGAACGGTTGCGCGCGCAGGACATCGAGCCCTACATCCCACTCCTGAAAGACTGGGATCTCACTCGCGAGCGCGACGTCGAGCGGCTCTTTGCCGAGACGCGTCCCGAGCTCCTGATCCATCTCGCGGCGGAGGTCGGCGGCATTGGCGCCAACCAGGCCAATCCCGGTCGCTACTGGTACGCGAATCTGATCATGGGCGCCCAGATCCTCGAACAGAGCCGCCTCTGCGGTCTGCGCAAGCTCGTCCTGATCGGGACGATCTGCGCCTATCCCAAGTTCACGCCGGTCCCGTTCAAAGAGGAAGAACTCTGGAACGGCTACCCCGAGGAGACGAACGCGCCCTACGGGATCGCCAAGAAGACGCTGCTCGTCGGCGCCCAGGCCTACCGCGAGCAGTACGGGCTGGATGCGATTTATCTGCTGCCGGTGAACCTCTACGGCCCGCGCGACAACTTCAATCTCGAGACCTCGCACGTGATTCCGGCGCTGATCAGCAAGATGGTCGATGCCAAGCGAGGCGGGAAGCGAGAAGTGGTGCTCTGGGGCGACGGCTCGCCGACTCGTGAGTTTCTGTACGTAGACGATTGCGCCGAGGCGATTCTGCTGGCAGCCGAGCGCTACGACGGGCCCGAGCCGGTCAACATCGGCACCGGCAGTGAGATCTCGATCCGCGAATTGGCCGAGCTGATCGCAGAGCTGACCGGTTACGAGGGCGAGCTCGTCTGGGATACGTCGAAACCGAACGGTCAGCCGAGACGCCGCCTGGACACCGGCCGCGCCGAGCGCCTGTTTGACTTCCGCGCAAGGACTTCCTTACGTGAGGGGCTCGAGCGAACGATCGCCTGGTATCTGGAGCACCACGCTCCGACCTAATGGCCAGAGGCGATGCCTCTAAGGGCTGCGCCGACATGATTTAGTGCAGACGTCAGTTCCGCCGGTAGCGGTTGTATGGTCCCCCGATCGGGCTGTGAAAGAAGAGAGGTGCCACCGGATGCTCGGATTGAGAAAGGCATATGGGCGTTTGTCGAGCGCGATGATCAGAGCGACTATCGTGGTCAGGTTCCCCCATGTGTCGTTGGGGGAACGAATTCGGTTCAACGGCTTCCCGCAATTCAGAATCGATCGGACAGCGCGGGTTTCGATCGGCTCCGGCTCGATCTTCACCAGCAAGACGAGCGCGAATTTCGTCGGGCTTTTTAAACGGACGTCGATCTACGTAGGACCGGATGCCGAGCTTGAGATCGGCGAGAACGACGGTTTTTCCGGCGTCTCGATCTACTGTTCTTTACGAATCGAAATCGGTCCGAATCTGAATTGCGGTGGGAATGTCTCGATCTGGGATACGGACTTCCATCCGCTTGGAGCGGAAGCACGGCGAGAGCACGATCTGACTCAGATCGGGCGCGCCCCGATCGAAATCGGCCCCGACGTGTTTATCGGAGCGCAGTCGATCATCCTAAAAGGCACGCGTATCGGTGCGAGGAGCATCATCGGCGCCGGTAGTGTCGTATCAGGCGAGATCCCTGCCGATGAGATCTGGGCCGGCAACCCGGCAAGACGGATCCGGAGCTTGTCGGCGGGATAACTGAGTAGCGGATCGAACGAGGCGACGTGCTACTCGCTCGTGAGAGCACGCGCCAGCTCGGCTTCGATCACGTCGAAGCGCGCCGGCCAGGATTGCTCGGCGGCAAACTTGCGCCGCGCCGCTGCCAGTTCGGCCGAGTCGGAGTGAAGAAGGTCTTCGATTGCCTTTGCGAAGACGCCCGGCTCCGCGGCTGCCACTGTGATCTGGCCGGCGAAGATCGCCGGGTCGACGAAGGGCGTGCAGAGGACGGGCAGCCCCATTGCCAGGTACTGGTAGATCTTGCCGGGACTCATTCTCGTAGTGAACGGCTCGACGCGATGCGGCACCAGCCCGATGTCACAGCTGCGGACAAGCGCGGGCAGCTGAGCTAGCGGGACCTGGCCCAGGTAGGTCACGTTCGGAAGATCGGTGAGGGTATCGATGTCGATCTTGCGCTCGCCGCCGAGCAGCAATGACCACTCGGAATGCGCAAGCGCGAGACTGTGGATCAGCTCGAGGTCGATCCAGCGTTCGAAAGTTCCGATCACGAGCAAGCGAGGATGCGCAACCCGCGCTATCGGATCATCGCTTCGTGAACCGGCATCGAACAGGTTCAGATCGACGCCGTTTCGCACCAGCAGGCGCCGGTGCGCGGAGGCCGGCAGGTCGGCGAGAGAAAGCTCATTGGCCGCGACGCAGATATCGGCCAGAGCGGCCGCTTCGGATTCCAGTTTCCGCAGGCGGCTCACGTTGACGCCGGGAGCGGAGAGATAGTCGTCGGTGCGGTAGTAGAGGGCAAGGTCGCACTCGATCTTCTCCCGAAGCTTCACCAGATGAGGCGAGTACGACCAGAGCAGCAGCCGCTCGGCGCCCAGCTTGCGTAAGGCTCGCCGAATCTGGAGCGCGAGCAGACGGCGGTTGAGCGCGGTGCCCAGCTGGGTGCCCTGAAGCGGGATTCCGAACGGCGCCAGACGCCAGATGCGATCGCTCACTTGAGCGAACGGGCGCCTGAACTGACGTAGCCGGCGAGTCAGCTTTTTGACGTCCTTTCGCTGCAGTCGTGCGCTGCGCAGGCCAATCGGATCGACCCAGAGAACGCGGTAGCCTCGTCGCTCGGCCTCGTTCATGAGATGCCGGGAGTTGTGCGGAAGACCCGCCCACTCCGTGATCGGAAGGCAGACGATCGTGTCGAAGAGCGGCGCTTTACTCACGAAAGGTCTTCGCCCGGAGCCGGAGCGTCCCGGCGCGAGCTTAGGCGCCTGAGCAGGTGACGGTTGATCGCGCTGCGTGTCATCGAGATTCCCAGCTTGGCGGCGATACCAGTGTAGACGGCGCCCCTGAGCAAGATGTTGTCGTTCTTCGCGTAGTGCTTGCGGTAGAAGCGATACATGCCGTAATGAAAGGCGTAGTTGACGCGCGGCTTGCGGCTCTTCCCGCTCGTACCGGCCTTGACGTGAATCACCTTCACCGCCGGGTCGTACCAGGTGATCCAGCCGGCCTGCGCGAAGCGGTAGCAGAGGTCGAGGTCTTCCATGTACATCCAGTAGCCCTCGTCGAAGAGCCCCACCTCGTCCAGCGCCTTGCGCCGCATCAGCATGAAGGCGCCGTTGACGGCGTCCACGGGCCCGCTCTCGACCTCGGGCGCGCGGTACTGGGCGAGCCGGGCCGGCGCCTTCTTCCAGCGCCCGATGCGGGTGAAGTGCGCCAGCGCGCCGAGGGGCGTCGGAAACGAGCGCCGCGCGGCATGGTCGAAGCTTCCGTCCGGGAGCTCGAGCCAGCAACCGGAGATGCCGACCTCCGGCTTCTGCTCCATCAGCTCGAGCATCTGATCGAGCGCGCCGCCGGTCATCAGCGTATCGGGATTGAGCGCCAGCACGTAGGGAGCGCTGCCGCGCCGAATGGCCAGGTTGTTCGCCTTCGAGAAGCCGAGATTCTCGTCCGAGGCGATCAGCTCGACCTCGGGGAACTCCTCCTCCACCATCTCCACCGTTCCGTCCTCGGAGGCGTTGTCCACTACCCAGACGCGGGCGCCCCCCGCGGGCGGAAAGGCACTTAGCGACTTGAGGCAGTCGCGAAGTAGCGTCCGGCAGCGATACGAGACGATGACGATGTCGAGCCGCAGTTCGGACATCTCGGTCGAGTCTAGACGCTCTCTTTCGCGCGCCTGCTTCCCGGCTCCAGCGAGCGGGCGAACACCAACGGCGTCGCCAGTACGAGCGCCGCGAAGGCATAGAAGTAATAGAACTGCATCGTCAGATAGAAGGCATTCGACGCCATCGTGCCGAGGAGTGCCGCGACCATCCCCCAGGCCAGCGGCCTCAATCGGGCCGCGGTCGGCGCGTCACCCGCGGCCGTCAGTGCCCGCCCGAGCGCGAGTGCCGCCGCCAGGCGCCGGAACAGGTACCAGAGGAAGACGGCGAAGACGACGGTGCCGACGATCCCTCCCTCCACCAGCAGCGCGACGTAGAAGGAATGCGGCCCCCAGTTGGTCTTACCGGTGACGAACTCGTAGTAGACCGAAAAGTTGTTCAGTCCAAGCCCGAACAACGGGTGGCTGTGCAAGACCTGCGGAATGAAGTGGTAGACGCCGAGGTGCGCCGAGACCGAGCCGGTGTTCGTCTGCAAGCGCGAGCGAAGCACGGTGGCGAAGAAATGACGGCGCTCGAAGACCACGCCCGCGAGCAGCACGCAGACGGCGCCGAAGGGAACGAGAAAGCGCGCCCGAGCGAAAAACTTGCGGTAGGGAATCGCCAGAACGAGAAAGCCGACGCCGAGCCCGAGCAGCCCGCTGCGCGAGAGAGTCGCCAGCTCGACCACGAGCAAGAAGCCGAGCAGAGCGGCCAGCGGCCAGCGCAGGCGATGTCCGCGCTCGAGGCGCAGGTAGAGCGGAACAAGGATCAGCAGCGCCATCGCCAGCATCACGCCGAGGTGGTTGGGATCGCCGGTAAGCGCGTTGGGCCGGTAGACGTTCTGGTTGCCGACCGCGCCGTAGATGTTGATCGAGGAAGCCGCCCCCCTGGTGAGCGGATCGAGCAGGCGCTTGTCGATGTTGAAGCCGGCCTCGGCCGCCCCGAGCTGGACGATGCCGTAGGCGGCGTTCGTGACCATGCCGACGATAAAAGCCCCCAGCGCCGTCCAGAAAAAGCGCTGCGAGCGGTCGCTGAGATGAATCACCGCCGCGGTCAGGAAGAGCAGGTGAATGACGAGCTTGACCATTCCCTTGCTGAACTGGGTCAGGCCCTGGGCGCTGTCGATGTTGAAGAATCCCACCAGGTAGCAGACGAGGAAAGCGGCGCTGAAGGCGAGTGTGACGAGCGCGGTGCGCGGAACCCTGAGGTCGCGCGAATGCGCGATATCGACGACGAAACTGGTCAGGTAGGCGATGGCAAGGAGATCGGCCAGGGCGACCGAGACACCGACCTCCCAGTGCAGCTTCTCGAAAGTCGCTGCAAAGAGCGTGATCAAGAGCAACCAATCGGTTCGCCTGCTCAAGCGCTGGGGCCGCGGTACCGTCACGGGCTGATCGTACGTGCTCGCGGCCCGCGGCCGGGGCGGTTCATAGCCATCATCCGATGCCCTCAGCGCCGCCAGGCAAGCAGCTCTTGCAGCGAGCCGGAGCGCAACCAACGAGCCGTTTCCCTGTACCTGCGACCGCGCTCGCCCCTGAAGACGAGGCCTCGCAGGGTCAGCGCAGTCGCAAGCAGGCGCCGAGCCCTGTTGGCGTAGCGAGCTCCCCGGTGCTCGTCGAGAAAGAGCAGATGGCCCTGCACCTGCTCGCGAAAGAGGCGCCCAGCGTGAGCCGCGCCACCGACGTGAACGACCTCGGCCGTGGGAGTGAAGATGACCTTCCAGCCCGCCCGGCGGAAGCGGTAGCACCAGTCCACCTCTTCGCTGAAGAGAAAGAAGCGCTCGTCGAGACCGCCGACCTCGTCGATCGCCGCGCGGCGCACGAGCAGGGCGGCGCCCATCAGGAACTCGGCCTCCAGTTCGCGGTCGTGGCGGAAGCCCCCTCCGTAGAAGGCGTTCAGGAGCTTCGTCCTCGGCGCCAGCTTGCGCAGGAAGAGGTACTCGGTGGAGAGCCGCCAGAGGGTCGGAAAGCCGCGCACCGATCGCTGCAGCCGTCCGTCCGGATAGCGCAGGCGCGGTCCTACCACGGCCGCCCCGGGCTCACGCTCCAGCACCTGCACGAGCTTCGCCAGCCCGTCACCGACGACCCAGGCATCGGCGTTGAGGAAGAAGAGCCAGCGCCCGCCGGCGGCCTCGATTCCCACGTTCCAGCCCGCTCCAAGGCCCTTGTTCTCCTGCTCGATCAGGCGCGCCTCGGGGAAGCGCTCGCGCACCAGCGCGGGCGTGCCGTCGCTCGAGCCATTGTCGACGACGATCAGCTCGCAGCCGCGCACGCTCTCCAGGCAGGGCTCGATCCAGGACAGCGCGTTGTAGGTGACGACAATCGCCGAGACCGAGGCCGGCACGGACGCGCCCGCCGGCCCAGCTTCGCTCGCCGCTACTGCTGCCGCTTCGCTCGAGTCGTTCAACTACCGGCTCCCGAGCGCCGGAGAATGACCACTGTTCGACGGGTTGGTCTCATCGTCGTGGCGGGTCTCGGCTCTCGCTGTTCGCGCCCGCGACCTCGAAGCGTATGAGATCGGCCGCTTCGCGCGCCCGTTCGACCGCCCGTTCCCGGTCGGGCCCGAGCGTCAACACTGCGCCGGCGCGATCCGAGCGCGAGCGAAACGGAGTGAACACGAAGCCCGGCTCGCGGTAGAGGCGGATGCGCTTGACGCCCTCCAGCGCGCTTGCCTCTTCGACGCCGTGGGCGGTGACCAACTCGCCCTCGGGCGCGATCAGAAAGCGTGTGCAGGCGCCGCCGGCGAGAGGCTGCGAAACCAGAGCCTGGGGATCGATCGTCTCTCCCAGCGCCGCGGCCAGCGCCAGCTCGTTCAGCTCGATTCCCAGCGCGGCCTCGATCAGCTCGGCCTCGTGCCCGCCGCCCAATCTCGCCGCAAGCTCCACTAACAGCGGCCCGCGCTCGCCCACGATGACCTGCACATAGCTGGGGCCCTGCTCGATTTTGAGCGCGGCCGTCGCGCGCCCGGCGATGTCGATCGTGCGGGCCAGCTCGTTCTCGCTCAGCGACGACGGCCAGGAGTGCTCGAGCGACACTCCGAAAGCAGGTGCCGCGGCACTGCGCCGGTCGGTCACGGCGAGGGCGTGGTAGCGGCCGTCGAGCGAGAAGCCGATCACCGTAGCCTCGCGGCCGGGCTCGAGCTGCTCGATCATGCACAGGCCGGAGCGCGAAGCGTGCAGCGCCCGCTCGACGGCGGGCCCGAGCTCCTCGAGCCCGCGGGCAAGCGCGAGCCCCCGTTGCCCCTGGCGGTCGGGCGCCTTCACGACGAGCGGGAAGCCGAGCTCGGCGGCTGCGGTCTCGGCCTCCTCGCCGCGGGTCGCGACGGCGTATCTGGCGAAGGGAAGACCGGCCTCGGTGAAGCGCTCGCGCTGCTTCAACTTCGAGACGGCGAGCTGGGCGCTCTCCATGCTGAGCGGATGGGGCAGACCGAGCTTGGCCGAGATGCGCGCGGCGATCGCAACCGACCAGTCGATCCCGGGTGCGATCACGCCGTCGATCTGCTCGGCCGCGGCGAGTCGCTCGAGCGCCGTCTCGTCCTCGGCCGAGATCAATGCACGCCGGTCGGCGAACGGGAAGCCGGGCGCTCCGGGATCGCGGTCGGCGGCGATCACGTAGAGCTCCCGCCTGCGCGCCGCTTCGAGCAAACCGAGCTGAGCGGGCCCGGCGCCAAGCACGAGTAACCGCTTCGCCCAGGCGTGAGAATCTCCCGTCACGGAGAACCATTCTCGCGCTTGCGGGCGACGGTACGCCTCTCGTTCGTCGAGCGGAGTTGGCGTTTGCAGGTCCGAAGCACGAGAATAGGTTCATGAACGCCGCGCTCGAGGAGCGAGTACGCGAGCTACGAGAGGAGCGCCACCACGGCGCGAGCTGGATGGCCCGGCATGCGCTCGAGGCGCTGGTCGAGGCGGTCAGGAACGGTGAGGATCCGGTCGAGGCCGCCCGTCTCCTCGCCTCGACTCGGATTTCCCTGGGCGCGATCGCCGGCGCCGTCGGCCGGGTGCTCACGGCCGGATCGCCCGCACAGGTCGTCGCCGAGGCCGAAGCGATCATCGGCTCGCGCTACCGCGCCGCGAAGATCATCGCCGTCATGCTCGAGCCGGATATCTCGGGCACCGTGTTGACGCATTCGGCCTCGGGCACGGTGCACGAGGCGCTGATTCACACTCCGCCCCAGCACGTCGTCTGCACCATCTCGGAGCCCGGCGGAGAGGGTCGCACACTGGCCGCTGAGTTGAAGGCGGAGGGCATTGATTCGGAGCTGATCGCCGACGACGAAGGCCCCGCCGCCGCTCAGGAATGCGATCTCGTCCTGCTCGGAGCCGACACGGTCTTCATGGACGGCTCGCTCGTCAACAAGGTCGGGACTCTTGCGATAGCGAGCGCCGCAAAAGACGCCGGCGTGCCGGTCGTCGTCGCCTGCGAGACCTTCAAGCTGGCGCCCTTCGACCCTCACCCGCCCACGGAGGACATCTTCGATCTGGTGCCTGCAGAGATGATCGACCGCGTCGTAACAGAAGAGGGAGCCGCGGAGACCGGGGACGTAGCGTCGCTCATCTACCGAACGCCCTGCCTGAGGCAGGGTTACGACCTCCTCCGCGGCCGCCGTTCCGAGCTTCGCGCGTTCGAGGAATCCTAGAGCGATGGAGCCGTGAAACCGTCAGATTCTGTCTCGACGAGCGAATGTTGGAGGAGTGAGTCATGAGCCCGGAGCAAAAGCCGAGCCCGCAGATCGAGATCTGCAAGGACGGCCCCTACCTGGTCAGCGGTGGCCTGCCGCTCAGTGACCAGTCGATCGTCATCAATGATCAGGGCGAATCTCTCGACTACCAGGAGGGAAAGAGCTACTCGACGCCGTCCGAATATGCGCTTTGCCGCTGCGGCGAGTCCAGCAACAAGCCCTTCTGCGACAGCAGCCATGCGAAGGTCGGGTTCGACGGCACCGAAACGGCCAGCCGGCAGCCCTACCTCGACCAGGCGGAGGTCTTCGAGGGCCCGACGATGTCGCTCGCGGACGCCGAGAGCCTCTGCGCCTTCGCCAGGTTCTGCGATCCGAAAGGCCGGATCTGGAACCTCGTCTACGAAACCAGCGATCCCGAAGCCCGGCGACTCGTCGAGTTCGAGTCCGGGCATTGCCCCGGTGGGCGACTGGTGGCGTTCGACCGAGAGACGGGCGAGTCCGTCGAACCGGAGTACGAGCCGTCGCTGGGGTTGATCGAGGACACGACAAGACGGGTCAGTGGACCGATCTGGGTGCGAGGCGGCATTCCGGTTGTCTCTGCCGACGGCACCGGCTACGAGGTCCGGAACCAGGTAGCTCTTTGTCGTTGCGGCCGGTCGGACAACAAGCCGTTCTGCAACGGGTCGCATGCGGCATGAGCTAGGTGTCCCGCCGAAGCCGCCGGGCTTTCATCGCGACGTGGTGACGCAGCTGCCCGGCGGCGGCGTATATCCGACGAGATGAGACGGGCCCTGGCAACGCTGTTGCTACTTCTTCTGCTCGTGCCGGCGGGTTGCGGCGGCTCCGGCTCGAGCGGTTCGAGCGATCTCCGCATCACCGTCTGGGGGCACGGCAAGAGCGGCGGAAGCGTCACCTACACGCTCACCTGCCCCCAGGGAACGGGCACCCTTCCCAAGGCCCGCACGGCCTGCTCGAGGCTGCGACAGGTAAGCGCCAAGGCTTTCGCTCCGGTTCCGGCCGGAACGGCTTGCACCGAGATCTACGGAGGAGCGCAGGTCGCCCACGTCAGCGGACGGTTCGCGGGCAAGAAGATCGATGCCGACTTCAACCGTACGAACGGCTGCGAGATCGAGCGCTGGAGTCGACTCGCCTTCCTCTTGCCTTCCTCTTTCCATCTAGCGCCGTAGCCGGTCGGCGGAAGGGCTGGACCGGATGCGTAAGCCCGCGTCGGCTCATCCTCACTACGATTAGGCGTTGCGCGCCCTGGACGCGCCGAATCGAAGATGCTCAAACCGCTGACCATTCTCGTCACCGCCGTCGGTTGCCCCGGAGCCGTGGCGCTGCTGCGCTCGCTGCGCGAGAACGGCGAGCGCGAGGTGCGCCTGGTCGGGGTGGACATGAACCCGCTCTCGATCGGCAGCCACTTCTGCGACGTCTTCGAGACCGTTCCGGCCGGTAGCGACCCCGGCTTCGCCGGCGCCGTGCTCGAGATCTGCCACCGCGAGAATGTGGAGGTAGTCCTGCCGCAGTCCTCCTACACGCTCGAGGGCCTGGCGATCGAGAAGGACAGCTTCGGCGAGATAGTCGTCGTCGTCGCCTCGATCGAGGCGATCAGGCGCGCCAACGACAAGGCCGAGACCTTCGCCTTGTGCGACGCAATCGGGGTGCGGGTTCCCGCCTGGCGCCGCGTCGCCAGCCCCGCCGAGATCGAGCAGGCCGGGAAGGAGCTCGGCTACCCCGAGCGCGAGATCTGCATCAAGCCGCTCATCTCCTCCGGGACGCGTGGCTTCCGCGTCATCTCGGCCTCGGCCGACCGGCGCAGGCAACTGCTCGAGAACCGCCCCGGCATGCCCGAGGCGTTGAGGCTCGAGGAGGCTGCCGACCTGGCCGGAGGCACGGGCGTCGAGTGGCTGATCATGGAGCTCGCGACCGGCAAGGAGCACACCATCGACGGCTATGCGGAGCAGGGCGAGATCCTGCTTGGCTATCCGAAGACGCGCGAGGCGATGCGCGCCGGCCTGGCCATGTACTTCGAGACGCTCGACAGCCCCGAGCTGATGGAGGCCGGCGCCAAGATCATCCGCGAGCTCAACTTCGACGGCTTCTTCAGCGTCAACCTGGTCGGCGACTGCGTGATCGAGATCAACCCCCGCATCTCGACCGTGCCCTACCAGGAAGACTTCAACTATCCCTACCTGGCGCTCAAGCGCGCCGTCGGCGAGCTCTCGGCCGACGAGCTCCGCGCCTACTCGTCGCGCATCCGCCCCAGCCGGCGAACCCTCCGCTACTTCGATCAGCTCGGTTGGGACGAGTAGTAGCCTGGTTACGCGAACGCGAAAGCGTTCTTCTCGGCACGAAAGCCGAGAGAAGCCTTCCCGACTCCGGGCGAGGCGATCGGAATCGCGTAACTACGGCTAGTCCGTCGGCGGGTCGAGCACCAGCCGCGCCACCTTGAACACCTCGGCGTACGGGCGGCCGACGGTGACACCGTGCACCTTGGCCAGGCTCCGGATGTAGTCGGGATCGGCGTAGGAACGGTGAGCCTGTGACCTGTACTTGCCCACCGCCTCGACCTTCTTCTCCAGCTCGCTCTCGCCGAAGGTGATGTAGCAGTCATCCGAGAAGCCCGAGGTGTTCCAGGGCAGCAGGTAGCCGAGCATGGTCGTGCGCTTGAAGGCGCGCAGACCCTCCCTTGCGACCGTCTGGTGATCCTGGTGCATGTCGGAGGGCGAGGGCTGGAAGACGACGTCGGGCTTGAACTCCTTCGACTCCTTGACCAGCAGCTCGAGGATCTCCTGGCGATGCTGGGGGAAGGTGCGCACGTCGAAGTCGTGCAAGACGACGTCTTTCACCCCGAGCACCGCGGTCGCCTCGCGCGCCTCGCGCGCCAGCGTGTCGGGCGGGAAGCCCTCGGGCAGCGAGCGGTTGGCGATCGAGAAGGCGATGTAGCGAACGTGGCAACCGGCGGCGGCGAGCCGGACGAGCGTCGCGCCGCAACCCAGCTCACCGTCATCGGTGTGCGGAGAGAGAACCAGAGCGCGCTTCCAGCTGTCGGCTAACACGTCGCCTTTCGAATCGTTGGCCTGACGGTAGACGGTTCGGCTCCGAGCGTACCGCCACGGCACCGGGCAATCCGGCCCGAACTATAACCGCGCCCCGTTTCAGGCAGCGTCGCCGTCGGAGGCGGGAGGTAGCACGGCCGCCGCCTCGGCGGCCAGCTCGCCACAGCTTACGCACACTCCGCCGCGCTCCGAAACGGCGTCGACAAAGCGATAGAAGAGCCGGCCCCAGCCCGGCGCCCCGGCAGAATCGAAGCTCCCCGGATGCCAGAGTAGCGAGAAGGCACCCCCGTTCTCCTGTGCCCAGTCGAGCAGCTCGAGCAGGCGCGGCTCGGCCTGGCGTGCCGAAAGACCCAGATAGCGCTCCTCGGCCAGCGTGGCGTCCATCACCGCCAGCGGTATCTCGATCAGGTCGAAGGCTCGCTCGGTTTGGAAGTTCCAGGGGCGAAACGGCTGCGCGATACCGGCCCGGAAGCCGGGCCGGTCGGGAAAACCGAGCGAGCAGTCGTAGCTGAAGCCGAGCTGCTCGATCGGGCCCAGATTGCGCTGCGGATCGAGGCGCAGGTAGTGAAAGCGGTGCCCTGAGACCTGTCCGGCAAGGTCGCGCAGCCGTTCCGTCTCGAGTGCCAGCTGGGCCGGATCGTCTGCGGCGGTGTAGCTGCCGTGCAGGCCGACCTCGGCGCCGCCGTCCTGCAACGTCTGCACCAATTTCGGGCGCAGCCGGTCGTAGAGCTCGGGGGTGGGCCCATCCTCCGCTCGGCCATGCCCGGCCATGACGAAAAATGTCGAGCCGGCGCCGCGACGCTTGAGCTCGCCCGTGACCCGCTCGAAACACCAGTAGGGGTCGCTGCCGCGCAGCTTGTGCAGCGGGATGGCCGCAAGCGCCCTTGCCTCGCGATAGGCCGCCCGGCCCCGGCCCTTCAGGACGGCGCCCTTCAGCCGCGCCGCCGCGCCCAAAGCGGCTCGCCGCGTCCAGCGCCAGGGAACGTCCACGTCGCTGGAGAGAGCGACTGCGAAGCGAGCGCCGCCCCAGCGGCGCGGCTCCACGCCGAGCTTGCGGCGCAGGCGCTCGAGCGGTGGATCGAGTGGGTCGAGCGAGGAGTACGCGGCCAGAAAGCGCCCGTGCTCGTCGCGACGCCCGTCCAACTCCTCGACCCGGGCCAGATCGAAGAAGGCGCCGGCAAGGGCCGCGGCCGGTTCGTCTCCTTCGGGCCGCCTGCCGCTCGCCAGCTCGGCCCAGGCCCGCTCGTCGTAGGGAACGTCGTCGCCGAAGCCGAGCTCGCTCGCCCCGATCGTGTCGAGCACCCAGCGCGCGCGCCGCTCGATCTCGACCGGGATCAAGACGCTCCTGCTTCCGAGGAGGACGCCCTCTTCGCAGTCGCGGCGGCGGCGTTGTCAGGCTCCTCGACCTCTTCCGCGCCCTTGAGCAGCAGTGCGATCAGGCCGCCGGCGAGTGGCCAGATCAGATACGAGGTCTGGAAAACGCGGGCCAGGAAGAGCAGCAGAAAGACGGAGAGCGTGAACCCGACCGCTCCGTTCCAGAGCGATCGCGAGCGCCGCTGGAGCCAGAGCAACCACGCCGTCAGCGGCAACCAGACCAGCAGTGCCAACGGAATGAACGGGTAGTAGCCCGTGCGGCTCGAGATGACGTGCGCCCGCAGCAGCAGCGCCGAGAAGCCGTAGCCGATGATGCGGTAGGTACCCGTGCCGTACTTGACCGTGTCGGTCCAGAGCGCCCCAGGACCGGCCACGAGAAACGGGACGAGGCCGGCCAGGACAACCGCCGCGAACACGATCAGCGGGACCTTCAGCCGCCGCCACTCCATTTTCCGCAGGAAGATGACGAAGAGGAAAGGCGCCGCGACAAGAGCGAACTGCTTGCATAGGACGGCGCCGCCGAGCAGCGCCGCCGCCCCGCTGAAGCGCGAGCGCGCGGCAAGCCCGAAGGCGCAGACCACGAGCAGCAGGCTGAGCGCGTCGGCGGTTCCAAACCAGGCCGCATGCACGATTAGAGGGTTGGCGGCCAGAAGGACGCCGAGCGCAAGGCGCGGCCCGAGCCGGCCCGGGAAGAGCAGGACGGCCGGGAACATGGCAAGCGCACAGAGCACAACCAGGAAGCGAAAATCGGAGAGCGGCTTGGGCAGAGCTCCCCAGGCCGCCGCGACGATGGCGGCGCCCGGGAAGTAGGCGAAGTGGTGCAGCGCCACCTGCTGCTTTTCGACTCCAGGCTTGACGCTGCCGTCGAGGCTGTAGAAGCGCTCGAGCCCCGAGGACGCATAGTCGTGCCCGTAGAGATTGGAGCCGTGCTGCAGCAGCTTGCCCGCGATCTCGATCTGGTAGGTCGAATCGTTCGTGTAGAACCACGGCGCCGTCGACTGCCGCAAGCCCGCCTGCAACGCCACCCCGGGCAGGAGGAGCGCGCAGAGGACGACCGCGGCGCAGGCGACGGCCCAGCGCAGGCGGAGCCGGCCGGCGGCGAGAAGGACGGCTGCGAGCCCGGCAACCAGAACGCCGGCCAGCATGGCGATCGAGCGCATCAGGCCCAGGTCCCAGCGCCCGTGCGCGGCCGACACGAGCGACGCGAACATCCCGGCGGCGTGAACGTGACCGGTGCGGAAGACCCAGCCGTCCAGGCCGAGCACTGGCAGATTGAGAACAACTACCGCGCCAAGCGCCCCGACCAGAAGCCAGGCGTCACTGCCCGAGAGCACACGGTCCTTTGCCGGATTCAATTGGTGCACCGTCCCATCTTCACAGCCGGCGCCGACGGTAACTCAGCCCTGCGACTTGGTGAACCGGCCGCGATAGACCACGAGCCTTCCGTTAAGCGAGAAGTAGTAGTGACGGCCGGCCGCGATTCCCGGCGAGAACTTGCCCATGCTCACGTGCCACGCGATCTTCCCGTCTGTCGTGCGGGCGGCGTATGTGTCACCTTGCAGCGTCGAGAAGAAGACCAGATTGCCGACGACCAGCGAGGGCGCCAGGATGCGGCCCGAGACGCTCGTTCGCCAGAGAAGCGCGCCGGTCGTAGCCCTGATGGCGCTCAGGCTGCCTGCGAGGTTCCCGACGAAGACGCGACCGTTTGCGACTGCGGGCGTGCCGTAAGTCAGCGTCCCGAGGTTGTAGGTCCATAGAGTGTGACCGCTGGCGGCCGCGAAAGCGATCACCTTGCCCGAGCGAGCGACCGTGAAGATCCTCTTCCCATCCGACGAGGGGCTGGCATAGAAGCTCTCGTATCTGACGAAGTCCCGGCGCACCCACACGGCCCAGATGCGCTGGCCGTTACTGCGCCGCAGGCACGTGACCAGGCCGCCGTAGGTGGTGATGCAGACCTTTCCGCCGACGACAGAGGGGCTGGAGCTGATTCGACCGCCGGTGTTGTAGACCCAAAGCGGCCGCCCTGTGCGCACGTTCAGGGCGTACAGCTTTCCGTCGGCCGCACCGGCGTAGACGGCGCCCCCGACGACGAGAGGCGACGACTCGACCGCCGCGCCCGTCTCGAGTTGCCAGAGCAGGCGGCCATCCGAGCGCCGGTAAGCCGTCACGTTCCCGCCGTGAGTGCTGACGATCAAGCGAGGGCCGGCAATCGCTGGGGTCGAAGCCGTGAATCCGGCGGCCTTGCGCGACCAGATTATGTGGCCGCTCTGGGCATTGAGCGCCAGCGTCCGCCCGTGCTCGAGGTTGACGTAGAGGTACCCGTTGCAGTAACTCGGCGGATATTCGATCTCATCGTGAAACCCGCGTGTCCATACGACCTTGGTCGGTCGCCCAAGGTTCAGATTCGGCCGGGCCAGCGAGCGCAGCGCGTCTCCTCCGAAATTGTTCCAGCACGGCTCGTCAACCTTGGCCTGGAGGGGCTTCTTCGCCGGATGGACAGCTCTCGTCGAGGTGTCGGAGGTCTTGATCGTCACGCTCCCGAGCGAGGTGATCGAACCGGCGGAACCGGGGCTCCGGAAGTGGAGGGCAAGCGCGCCGCCGAGCGCAAAGAGCATCAGCAGTACGGCGATCCCCAGTGGAACGAGAAACCGCTTTTTCCTGACCCAGCTAGGAAGCGTCGGCAAGGCGCCGAGTATAGCGGCGGCGAGCCCGGCTCCCGCGCGGGCCGGCGCGAGTAGAAGTTGACGCCGGAGGACGGTATGTTGCACCCCACGGTGACGAGCGAAGAACGCTCAGGCGGTCGGCTGCGCCGGCGCCGGCGCGGGCGAATCGAGATCCTTCATCCCTACCACGCTCGCCGCCAGCGCAAGAGCTCCCCAGGTAATCGGATCCTCGAAAAAGCCGCTGTAGGAAAGGGAATGCACGAACAGCACCCCGAATACGGCGGCAAGAGAGAGCCCAATCGTCGCATTTCGCTTCCAGGCCTTCCGCAAGGTCACGCAGGCTCCGGCGAGCCAGGCCAGGTAGGCGGCCAGACCGACGATGCCCAGCTCGGCGGCGACGGTCAGCGGCGTCGTGTGCGAGGTGTCTTTCTTGATCGAGCTGAGCGAAGACGACTTGTCCTGAGCCGCGCGCGGCTGCGAGCCGACGCCGACTCCGATCAGCGGGTGGTCGCGAAAGACATCGAGGGTGATCGACGCGAGGTGCGAGCGCCCGCTGGTCAAATGGCGCAGCGAATGACCCTGAACGCCGACGGCCGCGATCCCCACCCCGGCGATCGCCAGCACGGCGGTGCAGATCGCAATCGCCCGACGGGTTCGGCGACCGCCGACGACAAGCGTGATACCGACCGCAACGACGAACAGCGCAACGAGACTCGACTGGGAATACGAGAAGTACAGGGCGACCCAGATGAAGGCGATCAGCGCCGCCGCGAGAGCGAGAAGGCGCCGGCGTTGCCAGATCAGCACCACAAGCACGCTCAGCGCCAGCGCGAGATGCCGCCCGTAGATATTCGGGTCGTAGAAGAGCGAGTTTGTTCTGAAGAAACTGGTGTAGACGTTCGCCACCTCGAGATGGCGATCGAAGAAAATGCGGCGAGCTCCTTCTTCCCACAGGCCGAAGGCCGCGAAAACAACCGCTTCGCCAACTAGAACGATGGCCAAAGCCCGCGGCAGCCACGCTCGATTGGGCTCGTGAACGACGACCGCCACGAGCACCAGGAAGGGGAAGAGAAAAGCGGCGAGCTCTATCGATCCCTCGTGTACGTCCCGCGCCCAGAGCAAGGAGAGCGAGTACAGAAAGATCAAGACAGCGCTCGGAACAGCAAGCGATCGATCGATCGGGCGCACCGGGCCGTTACGTAGCAGTCTCCAGACGAGCGCGAACGCAGCCGCTGCGAGCACCGCGTACAGGGGCAGGAGCAAGTTCGCGTGCTGCGTTCCGAGCGACACGCCGATCCGGAAAGGCGCGGCCAGGAGCAGTAGTAGCGGCGCGACTCCCGGGTAGCGGTTGAACAGAAAGGCGATGCCCAAGACGACGAGCAGCGCCCCGACGAGCGCCGCCGCCCGCGTCGGCGAGGTGACCAGTAGCTTCAGATCACGTCCCGGGACGAGCGCGAACGCCATCCCAACCTCGGCCGCCGCCAACAGGCCCAGGCCCGAGAGAATCATTCGATTTCGACCGAGCAACAGCGGGAAGCAGGCCAGCGCCCCCAGGACTGCGGCCAGATTGGCTAGGTCGACATGAGTATGAGACATAGGCTTGCGCCGCAGACACTAGCGGCTGAAGAAAAGCCGCATGCGCGCCGGCAGCGCCGGTTTAATAGGGCTCACCCGCTCGTCCGCCCGCTCGGTCGTATGCTGGCGCTGTCTATCCAGACGTTTCGCGGGATCTTCAGATGGCCACGAAAGTCCTGATCATCAGCTTCTACTTCCCGCCGGCGGGCGGCGGCGGCGTTCAGCGCTGGCTGAAGCTGGCCGGCTACCTGCCCGGGCAGGGAATCGAAACGCACGTCCTGGCCCCCGACGATTCGCGCTGGCTGCAGAGCGACCCCGAGCTGGAGATTCCGGCCGATGTGCACGTCCACCGCGCTCGCTACGTCGGCCCAAGTGGGATCCGGCCGGGCGAGCAGTTACTTGGGCAAAGCGGATTGCGACGGCTCTGGCGCCGCCTGCTGCTCACGCCGAGGCGCCTGCTCGTTCCCGACGAGAACGTCAGCTGGGTCGCGAGCGCTCTTCCGGCGGCGCGACGAATCGTGAAGCGCGAAGGCATCGACGTCGTAGTCACGACCTCGCCCCCGACTTCGACGCACCTGATTGGCGCGCGCCTGCGCCGCCGCGGTGATCTGCGCTGGATCGCCGACCTGCGCGACTCCGTTGTCGCCAAGTCCGACCGGCATTACGAGCGCGCGCTGGTGCGCCTGAAGGAGAAAGCGAACCGCAGGCTCGCTCGCACCATCGCCCGTCGGGCCGATGCGATCGTTTGCGTCACGCAGACGATCGCCGAGGAGATGACCGCGCTGGGGACACGCGGCGAAACTCTGGTGATACCGAACGGGGCCGATTTCGACGACTTCGCCGCGATCGAGTACGAGCCGGGCGAGCGCTTCCGCATCACGCACACCGGCAACTTCTTCGGCAAGCGAGATCCGCGCCCGTTCCTCAGCGCCCTGGCTCAGATCGACGCGCCGATCACGGCTCGCTTCATCGGCGAGTTCCGCACCGCCGACCGGCTCTGGGCCGAGGAGCTCGGCCTGGGCGAGAAGCTCGAGCTGATCCACTTCCAGCCGCATGCGCAGGCGATCGCCTCGCAGCGGAACTCCGAAGCGCTCCTGCTCTTGATCCCGTTCTCCGCCGGCCGCGGCGTCGATGTCACCTCGGGGAAGATCTACGAGTATCTCGCGGCCAGGCGCCCGATTCTGGCGGCGGTGCCGCCGCAGGGCGCAGCCGCCAGGCTCGTGCGCGACGCCGGCGCCGGCGTCGTCGCCGCACCCGACGACAGCGAGGCGATACAAGCCGCGCTGGAAGAGCTGGTCGAGCGCTGGCGCAAGGGAAAGCTCGCCGACGTCGAGCTCCCGCCGAAGCTCATCAGCGAGATCGACCGCAAGGAGCGGATGCGTGAGATCGCCGAGCTGATCGAGCGGATCGCCGCTCTCTAGGCGCTGCGCTATCGGAACGGTGTTTTCGCGGCAACGTGCCGTATCGGCACGAAGATACGACATTCGAGCGCGTTTTTACTCGATACCGTTCTCCGCCCCGTGGGAGGGTGGGGGG
>Ga0247847_1000011_pt1 | contig 85659 bp, 86 predicted proteins | sample PFST25metaG_FD_186002 | JGI IMG/M metagenome (GOLD analysis project Ga0247847, IMG submission 186002) | Peat soil microbial communities from Stordalen Mire, Sweden - P.F.S.T25 | ecosystem: Environmental > Terrestrial > Soil > Wetlands > Peat | place: Sweden: Norrbotten County, Stordalen Mire...
GTTGGGGATGACGCCAGCACGAATCTGGCCTTGCCTTTCGACCGCGCCAAACACGATCGACTTCCGCGCCCAATGCCAATTCTTCGGTTCGTGTTGATAGGCGCGGGGCTTTCCACCCACGAATGTCTCGTCGGCTTCCACTTCACCCGAGAGTTGTTCTTCGTCCTGCGCCATGAGGTAGGTACGGATCTGGCGCAGCATCCGGAGCGCGGTCTTGTAGTTGACGCCGATCTCTCGTTCGAGTTGCTTCGCGGAGATACCGCAGCGTGTGCTCGACATGAGATAGATCGCGTAGAACCAGAGCTTGAGCGACGTAGACGACTTGGCGAAGATCGTCCCGGCCGTCGGGTGCAGGTGGTGCCCGCACGCGCTGCACGTCCAAGACTGGCGCTGCTGAGTCGTTTCGTAGCGCTTGAACACGCGCTCCTTGTCGCACTTCGGACAGTGCGCGTGCTCGCCATCTTCCGAGTACCGATTACGCCAAAGCCACTCAAGGCAGGTCGCGTCATCGGGGAAGGATTCCAAGAACTCCATCAGCGAAACCCTCGAATCAGAGGACTTCGCGCGGGTGGGGTTATGTCGATTGGAGGGAGGCATCTTGTACCACTCACTGTATAGGAAGCGGCGGACGAAGTCAAGCGGGAAGAAGCGACTTCCCGCGCTGACCCCGGATGAATTCAGGTGTTTGGTTGGAGCTTTCCCGATTTCACTCTCCGGGGAATTCGAGGGTTCCGGCAGCCGACCGGAGGCGCACAAAGCGGCAGCTACGACAAATAGACCCCTCGACGGGAATGACCCACGGCGCCGATCCGCTCATGATCGGACGATTCGTGGTGGTGTTGACTGCGTGCAGCACGTAGTTCCATCGGGGGTCAGAGAACCAATCGACAGCGCCGCAAATTGGGCAACGTGGATTTTCCGGGTTGGCACTCTCATCTACTTCGCTCACCGCGTCCTCCTTAGATGGGTGAAACGAATTCTCCCACCATCTCGCAAGCCTCTACAGTCAATGGCCAGTTCCCACTCCTTGACACGAACAGATGTTCGCTGTAGCATGGCGAACATATGTTCCGTCGCTTCGTCACGGTCGTTTTTCTTCTGGTCGCTCTTTGGGGTTGTCTGGCTCACGCTTCTGGCGCGTCGGGTCACAGCGGTACCTACGTCGTCAAGTCCGGCGACACGCTCTGGTCGATCACCCAACACTTCTACGCTGGCGATCCGCGCCATGGCGTTTGGGATCTCGAGCAACGAAACGATCTCGGTCAAAGCGTGCTGCTGACTCCCGGGCAGCGCCTCGTCCTTCCCTGGTAGTCGACGCTGCGGATCGACGGCGGCGGTCGCGCAGGCCGAGGGGAATAGGCTCGTATACTGAGAGATATGTCGGGGTCGCAGGCGCGGCTCTCCCTACGCGTCTCGCCCGGCGCCAGAAAGAGCGCCGTCGTCGGTCGCTACGGGGAGAGATGGAAAATTCGAGTTACCGCTCCGGCGGAATCCGGGAAGGCCAACGAGGCGTTGATCGCGCTTCTCGGAAAGACGCTTGGAGTCGCTCGTTCGCAGCTTCGAGTTGTCGCCGGTGCCGGCTCTCGTGACAAGATTGTGGAAGTGAAGGGAATCGACGCCGAGGAGAGCGAGCGCTTGCTCGCTGCCTCGGCCGGAGAAGGCGAGGCAAATGAAGGCAAACGAGCTTGATGGTTATCGGAAGTCGCTTCTGGCAGAGAAGGAGCGTCTGAGCGCCGCACTCGAGCACCTGCATGCCGAGAACCCCGGCGCCGAGAACGAAGACGCGCTTGACCTCAGCAGCCTCGAACAGCATCTTGCGGAGGTCGGGTCGATCACGCTCGACAGAGAGATGGACTACTCGCTCGAGGATGTTGTGCAGCGAGAGCTCGGAGCGATCACGAACGCTCTGGAGCGAATCGAGCAGGGAAGCTTCGGCGACTGCGCTTCCTGTGGCGCGCCGATTGCCCACGAGCGTCTCGCCGCGCTACCGTGGGCCAGTCTGTGCATCGATTGCAAGCGGCGCGAGGAGCGCAGTTGAGCGAGCAGGTACGCCAACTTCCCGAGGTGCGAGTCGGCTCGTCTCCCGACGCTCTGACGCCTATCTCGATGGCCGAGAGGTGGCTCGGCGCCGGGCTCTGGCAGTGGCTCTCCTTCGCCCTGGTCGTTGTTTGTGCCTTCGGCGCCGATCAGCTCACCAAGTGGTTGGTGAGCAGCCGGCTGGCGCTCGGCTCTAGCGTGTCGATCGCGGGCTCGCTCAAGATCAGCCACGTGCAGAACTCCGGCATCGCCTTCGGTTTCTTCTCGCAGGCGACCTCGTTGGTGATCGTCCTGACCGCCGCCGTGGTGCTGTGGATGGTGTTCTTCTTCGCGCATTCTGGGGCCAGGCACCCGCTGCTACCCGTGGCGCTCGGACTGATAGTCGGCGGCAGCGTCTCGAACCTGTTCGATCGCGTCGTGCACGGTTACGTGACCGACTTTGTCGACTTTGGCTTCTGGCCCTCGTTCAATCTCGCCGACTCCTTCATCGTCCTCGGGGTGGCCGTTTTGATCTTCTTCTTGATCGCGCCCGATCGCTACCTACCGCGTTCGACCAGTGGCCCGCGCCAGCCTTCAGGTCGCTAGCGAGCTGGCAGGCGAGCGGCTCGATCGCGTGCTGGCGACCGTGCCCGAGATCGGTTCGCGCGCGCTGGCTGCGCGGATGCTCGCCGAAGGCGAGGTGCTGCTGGACGGCCGCGAGGCGCGCAAGAGCGAGCGCCTGCGAGGTGGCGAGACGATCGAATACGAGCTGCCGCCCGAGCAGGTGCCATTGGCGCGCGAGGAACGGCCGCTCGAGTTCGTCTACGAAGATGAGCATCTGCTCGTTCTGGACAAGCCGGCCGGCATCTCGGTTCACCCGGGCGCCGGCCGCTCGAGCGGAACGCTGGCGAACGCACTGGTCGCCTACGGTGCGCGTGGAGGAGAGGCGCCGGAGCGGCCCGGCATCGTTCACCGCCTCGACCGCGATACCTCGGGGCTGATGGTGGTCGCCCGCAGCGAGGAGGCCTTCCTCGGTCTGCGCCGGATGGTGCGCCGGCATGAGATCGAGCGCGAGTACCTGGCGCTCGTGCGCGGACGGCCGCGCTCGCGCGCAGGCACGATCGAGGCCCCGATCGGCCGTGACCGTCGGCGCCCGACCAAGCGCTCGCTGGAGACTGACAGCCCGCACGCTGCGGTTACCCACTTCGAGTTGCGCGAGCTGCTGGATCGTCACGCGCTGCTCGGCGTTCGGCTCGAGACCGGACGCACGCATCAGATTCGAGTGCATTTGGCGGCGATCAATCTTCCCGTGTCGGGCGACCGTGCTTACGGCGTGGCGCACGATCTCGGACTCGAGCGCCAGTTCCTGCACGCCTGCCGGCTCGCCTTCCGGCACCCGATCACGGAAGCGGAGATCGATCTCTCGTCTCCGCTCCCGGCCGATCTCGAACGGGCGCTCGCGCGGGCTCGTGTCGGCGAGCGTTAGAATGCGCGGGCTCAATTCAACGTCCCTACGACCCGGTGGGTCGGGCGGATGGTGGTGCCGGTCTGTTGAGATCGGTTCCATCCGTCTTCACCGGCTGTAACGAGAAAACAACCAGAAGGGAGTGCATCCCGTGTCAGTAGTCTCCATGCGGGAACTGCTCGAGGCCGGCGTCCATTTCGGGCACCAGACTCGACGCTGGAACCCGAAGATGCGCCGCTACATCTTCACCGAGCGCGGCGGTATTTACATCATCGATCTCGAGCAAACGCAGGAACTGCTCGAGCAGGCGTACTCGTTCGTGCGCAATGTTGCCGAGCGCGGCGGGACGGTGCTCTTCGCCGGCACCAAGAAGCAGGCCCAGTACGCGATCGTCGAGCAAGCCACCAGGGTCGGCATGCCGTACGTGAGCAACCGCTGGCTCGGTGGTCTGTTGACCAACTGGCGCACCATCTCCGGCCGCATCGAGCGGCTGCACGAGTTGCGCCGGCTCAAGCAGGAAGGCCAGCTCGAGCTGCTGCCCGCCAAGGAGCGGTTGGCAATGCTGGCCGAGCTCGAGAAGCTGGAGTCGAACCTCGGCGGCGTGGCCGATCTGCGCCGCCAGCCCGACGCGATCTTCATCGTCGACCTGCGCAAGGAACAGCTCGCCGTGCGCGAAGCCCAACGGCTCGGGATGCCCGTGATAGCGCTGGTCGATACCAACTGCGATCCGGAAGAGGCCGACTACGTCGTCCCGGGAAACGACGACGCCATCCGCTCCTGCGATTTGATCGTGCGAGTGATCGCCGACGGGATCATGGCCGGCAAGAGCCGGGCAACCGTGGAAGAGATGGAGAGAAAGGCCGCCGAGGAGGCAGTGGCCGCCGAAGAGGCGCCCGAGGCGGCGGCAACGCCCGAACCGACCGCAGCAGCGGAACCAGCGGCAACAACGGAACCAGACGCAAAGCCCGAACCGGCCGCAGCGGCAGACACAGAAGCAGAGCCGGTGGCAGTCGAAGAGAAAGCGCCCGCCAGCCCGGAGCCGGCGCCGAGGGAATCGAATGAAGAGAAGGAGTCGGCACAGTGACTGAGATCTCGGCCAGCCTAGTGAAAGAACTGCGCGAGCAAACCGGCACGGGGATGATGGACTGCAAGCGGGCGCTGCAGGAAACCGACGGAGACCTCGACGCGGCCCGCAAGCTCCTCCGCGAAAAGGGAATGGCGCAGGCCGGCAAGCGGGCGACGCGAGCCACCAACGAGGGCGTCGTCCTGCAGAGCATCGAGGGAGGCGTCGCCTCGATGGTCGCCATCGGCTGCGAGAGCGAGCCGGTCTCGGCCAACCTGGACTTCAGGCGGTTCGCCGCGAGCGTTCTCGCGCGCGTCGAGGCGGACGGGCCGGACGCGGTCGAATCGCTCGAGGGCGTTCGTACCGAGCTCGTCTCGAAGATCGGCGAGAACATCGTCGTGCGCGGCGCCGAGCGCTTCGAGGCGTCGGGCGGCGAGGTGCTCGCCGGCTACATTCATCCGCCCGCAAACAAGATTGGCGTGCTGGTCAAGCTAGCCGGAGGAGACGCGGAGCTCGGTCGCCTGCTGGCGATGCACATCTCGTTTGCCAATCCCCGCTATCTGGTGCGCGACGAAGTCCCGGCCGAGCTGGTGGCCGAGGAGCGCGATGTTTATATGAAGCAGCCCGACGTCGTTTCGAAGCCCGAGCAGGTCCAGGAGAAGATCGTCGAGGGCATGCTCAAGAAGCGCTTCTTCGCCGAGCAGGTGCTCGTCGACCAGCCCTGGATTCACGACTCGGGCAAATCGGTCGAGCAGGTGTTGACGGAGCAGGGAGCGAAGGTTGTTGCAATCCGTCGCTTCGCCCTGTCAGAGTGAGGGCGTGAGCGCCGCCGGCGAGGATATTAAGCGCGAGCGAAAGACGGGCGAGAAGGCCTTTAGTCGCCTCTTGCTCAAGCTTTCCGGGGAGTCGCTCATGGGCGAGCGCAGCTACGGCATCGACCTCGCCACGGTCGATCGGATAGCGCGCGAGATCCTCGAAGTCCACGAGGAAGGGCTCGAGCTGGCGGTCGTGATCGGCGCCGGGAACATCTACCGCGGCATAGCCGCTGCCGCCGAGGGCATGGATCGCGCCACCGGCGACTACATGGGCATGCTCGCAACCCTGCTTAACTCGATGGCTCTGCAGGACGCGCTGGAGCGCGCCGGTGGTCAAACGAGGCTGATGTCCGCGATAGCGGCCTCGGAGGTGGCGGAGCCCTACATCCGCCGCCGGGCGATTCGCCATCTCGAAAAAAGGCGCGTTGTGATTTTCGCCGCCGGGACGGGCAACCCGTTCTTCACCACCGACACGGCGGCGGCTCTGCGCTCGCTCGAGATCGGCGCCGAGGCGATCCTGATGGCCAAGAACGGGGTCGAGGGCGTCTACGACGGCGATCCGAACACCGATCCCGACGCCCGCTTCTTGCCTCACTTGACGCATCTCGAGGCGATCGAGAAGGGCCTCAAGGTGATGGATACGACGGCCCTTTCGCTCTGCATGGACAACCGCTTGCCGATCTACGTTTTCGAGCTCGCCGAGGGCAACATCAAGCGTGTTGCCGCCGGCGAGAGAGTCGGCACGATCATCTCTAACGGGGAGGCCTGATGCCAGTTGACGATCTGCTCCTGAGAGCTACTGAGCGCATGGACAAGTCGGTCGAGACCATTCGCGCGGAGTTCAACACGGTTCGCACCGGCCGCGCCTCGACCGGGCTGCTCGATCGCATCGCTGTTGACTACTACGACCAGCGCACGCCGTTGCAGCAGTTGGCCACCATCTCGGCGCCCGAGCCGCGGATGCTCACTGTCCAGCCCTTCGATCCCAGCTCGCTCAAGACGATCGAGAAGGCGATCATGGAATCCGATCTGGGACTGACGCCTTCCAACGACGGGCGCCTGATCAGGCTTCCCATCCCGCAGTTGACCGAGGAGCGGCGCAGGGAGCTGGTCAAGCTGGCGCACCACATGGCCGAGGAAGGCCGCGTCGCAGTACGCAACGTTCGCCGCGATCTGAACCACCACCTGAAGGAGCTCTCCGGCTCGGGCGAGATCGGCAGCGACGACGAGCGCCGCGCCGAGGAGAGAGCTCAAAAAGTGACCGACGAGCACATCAAGACGATCGACGAGCTGCTCAAGGTCAAAGAAGCCGAGATCATGGAGGTCTGACCCGAGGGGGTTTTCAAGATGCTCGGACTTCGCACAAGACTGCGCGCGTTGCGTACGCTCTCGCTGGTCAGGGAGAGAGAGCTGCCGGCGTCCGCGCGCTCGATCGCCATCATCATGGACGGAAACGGCCGCTGGGCCAGGCGCCACGGCCTGCCGGTCGCCTCCGGCCACCGGGCGGGCACTCGCGCGCTCAGGCGCACGGTCGAGACCTGTCTAGAGCTCAACGTGCGCTCGCTCGCCGTCTTCGCCTTCTCGACCGAGAACTGGTCGCGCTCCAAGGACGAGATCGACGCCCTGATGACAATCCTCGCCGAGACGATCGAGAAGGAGCTTCCGGAGCTGGCCGAGCAGGGCGTGCGCACTCGGTTCATCGGTAGGCGCGACCGCGTCGGCGAAGATCTGCGCCAGGCGATGGAGAAGATCGAGCAGGCGACGGCCCAGAACAGGCGCCTCGACCTCTGGATCGCCTTCGACTACGGCGGCCGCTCCGAGTTGGTCGAAGCCGCGCGCGGCATGCTCGAGGCCGGTGTCGACCCCAAGAAGCTCGACGAGGAGGTCTTCACCTCGTTCCTCACTGCGCCCGAGATGCCCGATCCGGATCTGCTCATCCGCACCTCCGGCGAATCACGCATCTCGAACTTCCTGCTCTGGCAGATCGCCTACACCGAGCTGGCCTTCGTCGAGAAGCTCTGGCCGGAGTTCGGCCCCGCCGATCTGCGCGCGGCCCTACAGGCCTACACGGGCCGCCGCCGGCGCTTCGGGGGGCGCTAGTGCGGCTCGCGAAGGTCACGGTAGGGCGCTAGTTGACCCCCTTGACCTCGCGGCTCTTGGTCTCGGCGGTAGGACTGCCACTGGTGCTCGCCCTGGTCTGGGGCGGCGGCTGGTGGCTCTTCACCCTGCTCACCGTCGCGGCGCTGATCGGCCTGCATGAGTACTGCCTACTAATCCGTTCGCTCCATCCGCTGGTGCTGGCCGGATATGCGGGCCTGGCGCTGACGCTCCTCGGAGCCGAGCTCGGGGGCCTTCCCTGGGCTGTCGGGGGGCTGTTCGCGACGATTCCGATCGCCTTCGCCCAGTACGGCATCTCCACGACACGCCAACCGGCCACGATCGCAGTCGGCTCGACCCTGCTGGGGGTGGTCTGGATCGGCGGTGGCCTTTCGACTTTTGTGCTGATTCGTTCAATTCCCGACGGCGGCCATCACCTGGGGCAGGTGGCGGCCTACACGGTTCTGCTCGCGGTATTTGCCGCCGACACGGCCGCCTACGCGATGGGCAGGCTGGTCGGGCGGCACAAGCTCTCGCCGGTGCTCTCGCCGGGAAAGACCTGGGAAGGCTTCTTCGCCGGCGTCGTGGCGGCGATCCTGGTTTCCTTCTTCGCCCTCTACAACGATCGAGGCATCTTCCTCTCGATCTCGCAGGCACTGCTTTTCGGCGCCATGATTGCGGCGGCCGAGGCGCTCGGCGACCTGTTCGAGTCCTCGCTCAAGCGCGATATGCACGTCAAGGACACCGGCCGCCTGCTCGGCGGCCACGGTGGCATCCTCGACCGGGTCGACTCGCTGCTCTTCGCCGGCGGGGCAGCGTTCTTCATGCTGCTTGCTTTCGGCGTCGTCTAGGCGCTCGGATCAGAATGGTGAGATGAAGCGAATTGCTCTCCTAGGCGCCACGGGCTCGATCGGGCGCCAGGCGCTCGAGATCATCGCCGCAAGCCCCGAGCTGGAGCTGTGCGCTCTCTCGTCCGGGAAGACGGATTTGTCTGCGCTCGCCTTGGATCTCGGCGTCGAGCACTTCCAGAGCGGGGGAGACCTCGTTTCACTGCTAGAAGCCGCCGAGCCCGATCTCGTACTCAACGCCGTGGTCGGCTTCGCCGGCTGCCGCGCGACTCTCTGGGCGCTCGAGCAGGGGGTGACCCTGGCGCTCGCCAATAAGGAGAGTCTGGTCGCCGCCGGCGCGCTGGCTCTCGACGCGAAGGAGCGGGGCGGAGGACTCCTGCTGCCGGTCGACAGCGAGCACTCTGCGATCTTCCAGTGTCTGGAGGGAAGAACGATGCAGGAGGTCAGCTCGATCGTTCTGACGGCCTCTGGTGGGCCTTTCCGTGGACGCAGCCGCCCCGAGCTCGAGCACATGACGCGCGAGCAGGCGCTCGCCCATCCAACCTGGAAGATGGGTCAGAAGATCACAATCGACTCGGCCACACTCGCCAACAAGGGGCTGGAGCTGATCGAGGCGCACTTCCTCTTCGGTCTTCCCTACGAGCGGATCGAGGTGATCGTGCACCCCGGCTCGATCGTGCACTCGCTCGTCCGCTTCCGCGACGGCGCGGCGTTGGCCCACCTCGGCTATCCCGATATGCGCGTACCGATCTCCTTCGCGCTCAGCTATCCCGAGCGCGCCGCGACGCCGCTTCGGCCGCTCGACCTGGCCGCGGGGCTGACGTTGGAGTTCGAAGCGCTCGACGAGGAGACCTTCCCGCTCGTGCGGCTGGCTCGCTCGGCGGGGCGAGCCGGCGGCAGCGCGCCCTGTGCCTTCAGCGCCGCCAACGAGATTGCGGTCGCGGCTTTCCTGGCCGGACAGCTCCCCTTCCTCGCCATCGCGGAGGTGGTGGAGCGCACGCTCGAGCAGGCTGACACCTCGGCGGTTCGCGATCTCGACTCGCTGGTCGCGGCCGATGCGGCGGCACGGGGTATCGCAAGCGAGCAGTTGGGGAAGATCTCTTAGTCTCGTGGGTATCGCCCTAGCCATCATCGGGCTCGCCCTGCTGGTGCTCGCGCACGAGGCGGGGCACTTCTTCGTCGCGCTGGCCACGCGCATGCGGCCGCGGCGCTTTTTCGTGGGCTTTCCGCCGGCGCTGGCCAAGGTGAAGTACAAGGGAATCGAGTACGGCCTCGGCGCGATTCCGCTCGGCGGCTACGTGAAGATCCCGGGCATGTTCCGGCCGGGCAAGCGCGACGCGGAGCTCTATCTCCGCCCGGCGGCGGAGGAAGACGAAAGCCTGGTCGAGCCGTTGCACGCGCTCGAAGGCTCTTTCGAGCGCGACGATCTCGAGCAGGCGAGAGCCGATCTCACACTGTTCGAAAAGAAGCTCGGTGCGACGGAGCTCACGCCGCGAAACTCGCGCTTCGCTCGCCGCGGCGTCGAGGAGCTCGACGACGCGCTTGCGTCCGACGCCTACTGGCGCCAGCCCACCTGGAAGCGATTGATCGTGATCGGGGCCGGGCCGATCACCAACATCCTGATCGCGATCGTGATCTTCGCCTCTCTCTACACGCTTGATCTCTATCGACTCGGCTTCCAGGTCACAGCCAAGAAGGGAGCTACGACGACGCACGTCGAGCGCGTCCTGGCGGATTCGCCGGCCCAGCGCTCGGGGCTCAAGGCGGGCGATGTCGTCGTTGCCGTCAACGGGCAGAAGGTCAGCGGCTCGACGCTGACGAAGCGGATCGGCGGCTCCGGCGGGCGGCCGATAGCGCTCACCGTCCGGCGCGAGGGCAAGGTAGTTCGACTCCAAACGGTCAAGCCGATGAACGAAGCCGAGCCGCTCCCGACCGCCTTCGTCGACTCGTTCCGTCTGACCGGGAGGATCATCGATCAGATCCTGGTCAAAGGGATCGGGCGCCTCTTCATCGGGAAGGGCGGCAGCAACGTCTCCGGGCCGATCGGCATAGTCCAGAGCTCCTCCGACGCCTACAGGCAGGGCCTGTCCGACTACATGTTCGTGATCGGCCTGATCAGCCTCTCGCTCGGCGTGCTCAACCTGTTGCCGCTGCTTCCGCTCGACGGCGGCCACCTTGCCTTCTCGCTGATCGAGGGTGCGCGCCGCCGGGTCGTCTCGCGCGAGGTCTATGAGCGCGTCTCGGCCGTGGGGATTGCTCTCGTTGCGCTGCTGTTCATGCTCGGGCTGACGAACGACATCGGGCGCATCGGCTAGTCGTTGCAGTAAGCCGCACCTCTAGAATCGATCGCGTGAGCAGCTCTCGACAAATCTCGATCGGCGGCGTCAGGATCGGCGGCGGTGCCCCGATCGCCGTCCAGTCGATGACCACGACGCGCGCCCGCGACGTAGAGGCGACCATGGCCCAGGTCGAGGCGCTGGCCGCGGCCGGTTGCGAGATCGTCCGCTGCGCCGTGCCCGGGCTGCCCGACGCCGAGGCGCTGCCCGAGATAGTTCGCCGCTCAACCTTGCCGGTCGTTGCCGACATCCACTTCAACTCCTCGCTGGCGCTGAGGGCGATCGAGGCCGGCGTCGCGGCGGTGCGCATCAACCCCGGCAACATCGGCGGGCCCGACAAGGTCGCGGAGGTAGTCGCGGCGGCCAAGGTGGCCGGAACGCCTCTGCGTATCGGCGCCAACTCCGGCTCGCTGCCCGAGCACCTGCGCGAGCGCGCGCACGACGATCAGGCCCAGGCGCTGGTTGACGCGGCGCTGGAGGAGGTGGAGTTGCTCGAGAAGCTCGACTTCCGCGAGTTCAAGATCTCGGTCAAGTCGACCTCGGTGCCCGATACGATCCGCGCCTACCGGATGCTGGCCGCGAAGGTTCCCTATCCGCTGCACCTCGGCGTGACCGAGGCCGGTACCGTCTTCGGCGGCACGATCAAGAGCGCGGTCGGAATCGGCACGCTGCTGGCCGAGGGAATCGGCGACACGATTCGCGTCTCGCTCACCGCCGACCCGGTCAAGGAGATGGATGTCGCCTGGGGCATCCTCAAGGCGCTCGGCCTGCGCGAGCGCGGCCCGGTGATGATCAGCTGCCCCACCTGCGGCCGCGATAACGTCGGCGCCCAGGCCCTGGCCGAGAAAGTGGAAGAAAGATTGCGTGCCTATACGCAGACCTTCGAAGTGGCGGTGATGGGCTGCGCCGTCAACGGCCCGGGCGAGGCGGGCGAGGCCGACTTTGGCATCGCCGGCGGCCGCGACGTCGGCTTCATCTATGCCCACGGCGAAGTACTTCGCAAGGTGCCAACCGAGCGACTGATCGACGAACTGTTCGACGAGCTCGACCACTGGATCGAGGCAGGCATGCAGCGCCCACGCCGGCCGCGAACGATCAAGTCTGCCGCCGAGGCGATGGCGGAAGCCGCCGCCACGACGAACGACTAGGAGCTTTTAGCAGCCGCGATTCAGCGTCTCGGCGTAGACGAGCTTGGGCCATTCCATCGCCACGTAAAACGGCTCCTTCCAGGGGTTGTTGAGCGGCGTCCCGATCACGGCCAGGTGACCGTGGTAGCAGCGGCGCATCTCGAGCCGGGCACGGCTGACGTGGAAGTAGGAGGTCACCACGATCACCGAGCGCAGCTGCCGAGCGGCGGCGATTCGCTTCACGGCTCTGGCTTCGCCCTGGGTGCTCTCGGGCTTGGGGTCGAAACAGATCACCTTGAACGGGCGCCGCGCGCCATGACCGTCGCAGAGGTGCGGCGCCTCCTCCTTGTAAGCCCATCTTCCGTGCGGGTTGGAGACGATCAGAAGTGGCGCGATCCCCTCCTGAGCCAGTTCGATGCCCTTCTGCAGCCGCAGCGGTCCACCGGCGATCACCACCACCGCGTCCGAGCGCTGCACCGGGTCGATGTGCGGATCGACGAAGAGCTTGTAGGTCGCCGCCGCGAAGATCGCGACAGTGTCAACGGCCACGAGTAGCACGATCAACAGCCATAGATGTCTCGCCGCCCAGGCGCGCATCCGAGCATCCTAGTCGCCGCTCTCGCACTTCTCGCCCCTGCGGTCGGCGCTCAACCGATAAGTTCTGACCCACATGAATCGCCTCTCGCAGCTGCATATCCCAACGCTTCGCAACGATCCCGCCGACGCCGAGGCGCCGAGCCATCGCCTGCTCGTGCGCGGCGGCTACGTGCGCCAGGTCGGGGCCGGCCTGTTCTCGTTCCTGCCGCTGGGCTGGCGGGTGCATCAGAAGGTCGTCCAGATCATCCGCGAGGAGATGGACGCGGTCGGCTCCCAGGAGATGCTGGCGCCGGTACTAGCGCCGGCCGAGTTGTGGCGTGAGAGCGGGCGCTACGACATCCCCGAGGTGTTCCGGCTGACCGATCGTCACGGCCGCGACTTCGTGCTCTCGATGACGCACGAGGAGACGATGACTTTCCACGCCCGCGAGCTCGGCTCCTACCGGCAGCTTCCCCAGCTCTGGTACCACTTCCAGGTGAAGGGCCGAGACGAGGTGCGGCCGCGCGCCGGCCTGCTGCGAGTGCGCGAGTTCGTGATGAAAGACGCCTACTCCTTCGACCGCGACGAGGAGGGGCTGGACGTCAGCTACTGGAAGTACGCCGGCGCTTACCGGCGTATCTTCGAGCGCTGCGGCTTGCGCTTCTACGAGTGCGAGGGCGACGTGGGCCTGATGGGCGGCGAGGTGGCGCACGAGTACTTGGCGCCCTGCCCGGCCGGCGAGAACGAGATCGCGCTCTGCGAAAAGGGCGACTACGCGGCCAACGTCGAGGCCGCAAAGAGCGTTCCGCCCGCGCCCGAGTTCCCCGAGCGCCTCGACGCGCCGCGCGAGGTCGAGACGCCCGAGATCCGCACGATCGAGGAGGTGGCCGAGTACTTGCACGTCGACCCGCGCGCTACCGCAAAAGCGATGCCGGTTGTCGGTCGCGACGGCAGCCTCGTACTGGGCCTGATTCGCGGCGACCACCGCTTGCACGAGCTGAAGCTGTCAGCGCTACTCGGCGGCGAGTTCCGCCCCGCGCATCCCGAGGAGATCGAGGAGGCCTTCGGCGCCTCCGGCGGCTCACTCGGCCCGCTGGGCGTGAAGCTGCGCGTGATCGCCGATGAGGCGCTGCGTGAGGGTCAGTTCGTCAGCGGAGCGAACCGCGACGGCTTCCACCTGCTCGGCGTCGAGGCCGGGCGCGACTACGAGCCCGAGTTCGCCGACATCCGCGAGGTCGTGGACGGAGACGTCTGCATCCACTGTGGCGGCCGGATCACGGTCGAGCCGGCGATCGAGATCGGCAACATCTTCAAGCTCGGCACGCGCTACTCCGAGCCGCTCGGCGCGAATTATCTGGACGAGAACGGGAAAGAGCAGCCGATCGTGATGGGCTCCTACGGAATCGGCCCCGGTCGCGTCGTCGCCGCCGCGATCGAGCAGAACCACGACGGCAACAAGATCGTCTGGCCGCGTCCGCTGGCGCCCTACGACGTCGAGATCGTCGCGCTGCAGGGGGCGGGGGAGAGCGTGCTGAAAACCGCTGAGGAGATCGGTGCCACGCTCTCGGACACCGGGCTCGCAGTCTTGCTCGACGACCGCGAGGCCCGCCCGGGCGAGAAGTTCGCCGACGCCGACCTGATCGGCGCCCCGCTCAGGATCACCGTCGGTAAGAAGACGCTCGAGGACGGCGCCGTCGATCTACGCCTGCTCGCCAGCGGCGAAGAAAGCCGGGTCCCGGCCGGCGAAGCCGTCGCGCAGGCGGCGGAGCTGCTCGCGTGAGCGGGCGCCCGAGCCGCCGCCGCCGCTTCAGCGACGAGGCCTTCGGACCGACCCTTCAGCAGCTGATGGACGAACTGGGCGTCAGCTACCGCAGCCTGGCAGCAAAGACGAAGCTCTCGGCCGGGTATCTGAACCACATCGTCCACGGCAATCGTCCGGTTCCCACCAACGACGTCATCGCAGGCATCGCCAAGGCGCTCGGCATCGAGCCCGAGCATTTTCGTGAGTACCGCATCCGCGTCATCACCGAGCGGCTCGAGCGCCTGCCCGATCTGGTCGACCGCCTTTACAAGCGCCTCTCGAGCGAATAGCGGCTGCGCCGGTCGGCGCTACGCTATGGTCTCGGTCGTAAACGGGACGTGGCGCAGCCTGGTTAGCGCGCTTGACTGGGGGTCAAGAGGTCGGGAGTTCAAATCTCCCCGTCCCGATTTAGCGCCGAGAAATCTGGTGATTTCTCGGCGTTGTTCATGCGGGCCGGATGTCGCGGCTGCCTGGCTAGCGCCCCGGAGGGGAGATCGTGGGCCAGCCGAACTCGACGATCAGGGCGAAGCATACGAGCACGACCAGGACGAAAAGCGCCGCGACGAGAGCGACGAAGCGAAGCGTTCGCGCGGTTCCGTAGGGAGTACTCCCGCTCTCGAGCTCGGGCCCGCCGACGTCGGTCAACTCACTCAGCTTGGAACGCGATCCGGCCAGGTCCACGAACAACGTTTTACTTAGGTCGGTTTTTCGCGAGCGCCTAGGGGCGATGATTCGCTGACCCACGGAGGCGATCTCGCCCGATCGCTGTCGACTGCTCGTGTTCAACGTCTCTCTCCCGGATCTCTCAGCGGGTGCAGTTAGCTCTTACTCGAAGTTTCTCACAACTCACCCTGACTCACTCGTGGCGGCTCTGATCGTCGCTCCGTGGCGGCGACGCGAAGCGGCCTCGGCCGAGCCGCCGGACGACGGCGGTTTGCGCGAAATCGTCGAGCGCGCCACTCACGCCGCGAAAGAAACACCGATGCCCCGCGCACGGCGCCGCCCGCCGTCGCGAATGTTGCGAACGCTGATCGGGATCGCGCTCTACGTCGCCGGGCTGGGCAGCTCGGAATCGATCCGGGGCGCTAGTGCGCTTACCGCCTCAGATCGCCATGACGCTCAGGTCGTTCGGCGGCTCGGCACTCTGGGCCGAGGAATCGACGTAGGAGCCGAGCTTCACCGTCACCGTCTTGGTCGCGCCGCCGCGCTCGATCCGGAACGTCACGCTCGAGCCGGCTTTCTCGAGCGCGAGCTGATCGACCAGCGCCGAACCGAGCAGGCCTTGATCCTTCGACACCTTGGCGCCGACGATCTTGGTGATCACGTCACCGACCTGGAAGAGCGAAGCGGCCGGCGAGCCGTCGACGACGTTCACCACGTCGAGCGGCGAATCCGCCCTTTCTTCTTGCTGCGCCTTGACGAACAGGCCGAGCCAGGGCCGGTCGTCGCGCAGTGACGTGATCGTATGCTCCGCGTCCTCGCCGATCACGAACGAGTAGGCACGAACGCGGCAGCAGTGGGCGTCGACGGGAGTCCAGAACTGCGCCGAGGCGGCGAGTGTCTGACGCGCTCCCGAGCCGACCACCTTAAAGCTCGCGCCCTCGTCGCCGAACCAGAGGTAGCCGAGGTGGGCCTCGCCGCCGTCGAAGCCGATCACCACGAGATTCCCCGGCACCCCCGAGCCTCCATACGACTGCGTCGTCGTGAAGACGAGGTCGCTGCTCTTACTGCTGCCGAAGCGAACGAAGGCGATCTGGTTCACGTCGCCGTCGGCGGTTCGATCGAGAATCGGCGCCGGGCTGGCCGTCAGGTCGGGAGGCGAAGTTACGTACTCGTTGCTGTTGCTGGTCCCGTACTGCTCCTGAAACTCCCTGTCCTTCTGCGCGTCGTAGATGACGTTCCAGCGCTTGGCGAGCGGGTCCCAGGCGACGACCTGCAGCTCGGCGGGATGGAGGTCGAGATCGCCGGTCGCCGGCCCCTTCGAGACGACGACGGCATCCGGTGTCGTCTGGTTGCTGAGCTTCGCGTACTGGATCTTTTTCACGACGTAGTTCGCCGGCACGATCTTCGCCAGGTTGGGCTTGGGGACGGAGGAGGGGAGAGTCGTGCTCGTAGCGGAGGTCGACGTCGTCGCCTTGGAAGAGCTACCGCCACAGCCGGCCAGAGCGACAGTTAGGAGCACGAGCGTGAGAGCAATCGCGATTCTTCGCACGGAGCGATTCTCTCAGTCGGCGAGCACACAGTCCAGCGAAAAGAGTCGACTCTTCGGCGCGCGCTTGAAGCCCCCACAGGGATTGCCCGGTACGGTCTCGATTGCGCTAAAGGAATCGCCTGATCGAGCCGACCTCCTCAACGTGAAGCGAATAGACCTTTCCCGCGCAAGCATCGTCGTGGTGATCGCTGCTGCGATCGCGCTCGGGGGCTGCATGAGCGCCAGCAACAACCCCGTCTCGAACGGCAATCGCATCACCGCCGAGGCCAAGTTGACTGCGATCGGTGCCAACATGACGGTCGCCATGACGACCAACCCGAGCTCGTTGCCGCAGCTCACCCAGCAGTACATCAGCGCGGTGCAGGGCTCGGAGGCGTTGCTCGGCGCAGACGAAGCGAAGCAGAAGCTGACCGCAACCGCGGCGCAACTCGCGACCGCCTGCAGCAGCTGCGCCCAAAGTCTCAACACCGCCGCCGCTCAAATCGGCCAGTAGTCGCACCGCGCCGCGGCTCGATAAGCGCCGATTTCCAGCGGGAAATGCCGTATCGAGCGGCTGAAAGTATTCTTCTGGTATGAACGAGCAAGCGCTTCGCCGTTCGCAGGCCCAGATTCCGAATGCGCTGACGGTATTCAGGATTCTGCTGGTCCCGGTCTTCGTCGCGTTCGTGCTTCGTTCCGACCAGGGCTGGACGGTCACCGGCGCGATCATCTTCGGCGCCGCCGGCGTGACCGATCAGGTCGACGGTTGGCTGGCCCGCCGCTGGCACGTCGAGTCGCGTTTCGGGCAACTCGCGGATCCGCTCGCCGATCGGTTGATGATCGACGCCGCCGTGATCCTGCTCTGGCACGCGGGCAGGCTGCCGCTGATCGCGCTCCTGGTCATCCTCGGTAGAGACGTGCTTCTCCTCGGCGGTTACAGATTCGTGATGGAGCGCGGCTATGACTTCAAGGTGAATCAGATCGGCAAGGCCGGCACCTGGCTGCTCTATGCGGGCCTGGGCCTGATCCTGATCACCAAGCACGGCACCGAATGGCCGCTCTACGTCTTCTGGACCGGGCTCGCGCTGGCACTCGGCGCCGGGCTGATCTACGTCGCGCGCGCGCTCAAGGTGGTGCTGTCCAGGTGAAGGCGATCGTCATGGCCGGGGGAGAGGGCACGCGCCTGCGCCCGCTCACCTCGAACCAGCCCAAGCCGATGGTGCCGATCGTGGGCAAGCCCTGCATGGAGCACATCCTCGAGCTCCTGCACGCGCAGGGCATCGACGACGTGGCCATCACGCTCGCCTTCATGCCGCAGGCGATCCGCACCTATTTCGGCGACGGAGAGGCGCTCGGGATGTCGATCGAATACTCGGTCGAAGAAGAGCCGTTGGGCACGGCCGGATCGGTCAAGATGGCGGCCCGCGATATCGATGAGCCCTTCCTCGTAATCTCCGGCGACGCGCTCTGCGACGTCGATCTGAACGCGCTGGTGAAATACCACAGCGAGCACGGAGGCGCGGCGACGATTGGCCTCAAATCGGTCGACAACCCGCTCGAGTTCGGGATCGTAGTCACCGACGACGACGGGCGGGTCGAGCGCTTCCTCGAGAAGCCCTCCTGGGGCCAGGTCTTCTCGGACACCATCAACACCGGCATCTACGTGCTCGACCCCGAGGTTCTGCATCACGTTCCCGCCGGGCGCCCGTTCGACTTCTCGGCCGACCTCTTCCCGCTCCTGCTCGAGATGGGCAGGCCGATCTACGGTTGCGTTCTCGACGGCTACTGGCAAGACATCGGAAACCTCGATCAATACCGACAGGCGAACTTCGACGCCCTCGACGAAAAGGTTCAACTGAAGATCCCGGGCATCCGCCTGCGCGGCGACATCTGGATCGGGGAGGGCGTCGAAATCGACGACCTGGAGTCGATCGAGGGCCCGGCCTTCATCGGCAACTACTCGCGCCTGGCCAAGGACGCCAGTCTGGGCGCCTACTCGGTGCTCGGCGCGAGCGTCACCCTGCGCGAGCGGGCCCGCGTCTCGCACTCGGTGCTCGATTCGGCAACCCACGTCGGGCGGAACACTTCGATCGAGGGCGCCGTGATCGGCCGCTCCTGCGACATTCGCTCGCACGTTCGCGTACACGAGGGCGCGGCGATCGGAGACGAGGTCGCGATCGGAGCCGAGGGCGTCATCTGGCCGGGCGTGCATATCTACCCGTACAAGGAAGTCGAGTCCGGCGCCCAGATCCACGAGAACCTCATCTGGGAGTCACGGGCGACTACACGCCTTTTCGGCCAGGACGGCGTGATCGGTCTCGTCAACGTCGATCTGACGCCGGAAATGGCTGTGCGCCTGGCCGCTGCCACGGGCACGGCGTTGAAGCAGGGCGCCCGCGTCGTCACCAGCCGTGAAGCGCCCACCGCCTGCCGCATGATCAAGCGGGCGCTGATCTCGGGGCTCAACTCGACCGGTGTCGACGTCGCCGACCTGCGTATCTTGCCGGCCGCGATAAACAGGCACCTGCTCAAGGCCGAAAGCTACGAGCTCGGCATTCACGTCGGCTGTAGCGCAACCGACCCCGAGGTCATCCAGATTCGCTTCTTCGAACCGCCGGGCATTCAACTCGGCGAGCGGCTGCAGAAGCAGATCACCAAGCATTTCTCGCGCATGGAACTGCGCCGCACCACCGCCGACGAAGTGGGCGGAATAAGCTACCCGGCCCGCGCGCGCGAGACTTACGCCCAAGATCTGCTCGATTCGATCGACCTAGAGCTGGTGCGGGCGCGCAATTTCAGGCTGGTGATCGACTATGGCTACTCGGCGGCGTCCTACGTGCTACCGCTGATGCTCGCGCCGCTCGGGGTCGAGGTTGTCTCGGCGCACGGATTCATAGTTGAGCGGTTAAACCAGACTCAACCGATCCCCGAGTCGCTTACGCAGGCAAGAAAGTTGGTCACGGCGGCCAACGCCGATCTCGGGGCGGCCTTTGATCGGGCCGGCGAGCGCCTGCATCTAATCGACGAGCAGGGTAACGAGATTCCAGTCGAGAAGGTGCTGCTTCTCTTCCTCAGCCTGATCGGCGCGAGTAAGCGTCGCGGCAAGGTTGCCTTCCCGGTCACGGTCACGAGTCAGGTCGAGAAACTGGCCAAGAAGTCCGGGCTGGAGGTGATTCGTACGCGCGCCTCGCTGGTAGATCTGACAAGAGAAGCCGCCGGTGAGGGCGTCATCTTCGCGGGTGCAGTGGGCGGGGGATATGTCTTTCCCGATTTTCTTCCCGCTTATGACGCCGTGGCGAGCCTCTGCAAGCTGCTCGAGCTGTTGGCAGCTGTGCCGCAGCCCATCTCGGAGCTCGTCTCGAAGCTCCCGCCTAGCACGCTGGTGCACCGCCGTCTTCACTGCCCCTGGGGGAAGAAGGGCCTCGTCATGCGTCTCCTCGTCGAGCGACTGAAGGATCGGAAGCTCGATCTCACCGATGGGGTCAAGGTCAGCGACGAGCGCGGCTGGGCGGAGGTCATAACCGACTCCGACGAGCCTGTGGTTCATATTTACGCCGAAGGTGTCAGCCCCGAGCTCTCGAATGAGCTGGAGAGCGAGATGCGCATCCTCGTCGAAGAAATCCTCGGTTCCGACAACGAAACGAGCGAGGAATCGTCCGCCGGCGCCGATTGACCCCTGGAAGGCCGCCTGCTTTACTGGGCAGAGCGGGATAACAGACGAAAGGCTTAAGCGTGGAACCACTTGCTGACCTCACCACCCTCTCCGATGACGAGCTTCGCAGCCTGATCGCGGACTTGAAAAAGGAAGAAGACGAGCTCTCTTATAAGCGCCGTCTCCTGCACGGGAAGATCGACATCCTGCGCGCCGAGCTAGTCGCCCGGCTGCAGAAATCGGTTGAAGGGGGCGAGGGCACTATCAGTACCGATATCGACAAACTGACCGAAATTCTCGCCGCCAAAGCACCACCACCCGACGAATTCGAGTGAGCTATTTTTACTGTCCCCAGTGCGGTTTTCAGAATCCGGAAGCCGCAAACTTCTGCGCTAAATGCGGCGCGCTGCTCGTGCACGAAGAAGCCGGCGCCGAGACGACTCTGGCCCTGACCCCGGATGAGGTCGAAGAGGCGCGGCTTGATCTCGGTGATCTGGGAGTCAAGGGCCCGGCGCTGGTCGTTCGCACGGGCGGAGGGCTGGCAGGAGAGGTCTTCTCCGCGGTCGGAGAGAACACGACGATCGGGCGCTCGCCCGATTGCGACGTCTTTCTCGACGATGTGACCGTGTCGCGTCGGCACGCGACCCTCGTACATGACGGATCGCGGTTTCAACTTCGGGACGAAGGAAGCCTCAACGGCACCTTCCTCAACCGCCACAGGATCGAATCTGCCGAGCTCGCCGACGGCGACGAGGTGCAGATCGGTAAATACCGGCTCACCTTCTTGACCTGATGCCCGGGCCATCGCGACCCTCGGAGATGCTCGAGATCGCAGGCCGCGAGAAACCTCTAGCGAGCGGCTTGTGCGCCGAGCGCCGCGCGGGAAGTGGGGAGGACGAGTGACCGTCTCGATCGACGACTTGCGCGCGAAGATTCTCGAGGTATCGGACTTTCCCGAGGCTGGACTCAGCTTTCAGGATCTGTCGCTCCTGCTCGCCGATCCCGATTGCTTCCGCACGGCGGTTGACCTGTTGGCTGAATGGGCCCGACCGAGAAAACCCGAAATAGTGCTGGGCGCGGAGGCGGGTGGCTTCATTCTCGGTGGAGCGCTCGCTTACGTACTGGGTGCCGGTTTTGTGGCCACACGGCGCGCGGATCGTCCTTCGGGCGAGGGCGTTCGGGCCGACTGGGAGATGGAGGGGAGTATCGGCTCGCTCGAGCTGCCGGAGGGATTGATCCCCAAGGGCTCGCGCGTGCTCGTTCACGATGATCTGCTCGCCACCGGTGCTACGGCGCAGGCTAAGGTCGAACTGGTCGAGCAACTTGGTGGAGAAGTTGTCGGAGTCGTCTTCATGGTCGAGCTTCAGTTGCTCAACGGGCGCCGGCGCCTCGCCGATCACGATGTGCACTCGCTGATCAAGCTCTAGGCGCCCCCGATCGCGCCCGGGCGGCGGGCCTGCTTTTCGCGCGAAGCTCTAAACCGGTCAATCGTCGAACCGCCAGAAGGGTGGCACCCATTGCTGGAGTGATACGTCTACTCGGAATAGGGATTGAGCGGACGGGCTCTGCCAGCCGATAGTCAGAGTGAAATGAAGGGCGAGATGTCACCACGCAATCCGAATCGAGGGGCCGGGCTTTTGCTCGAGCATTTCGCCGCTTTTGATGAGATGGATATGCGGCAAAGAGAGCCTGCCCGTGTTCGCCTACAGCGGGCGCTGGGCCCGGATCTCTCCAGGCTGCTGCTACGCGCTCTTGCTCGTGAGAGCGAAACGTCAAGCGAGACGGCGTCCGCGGGCCCCGCGGCGTAGAAACGTCCGCATAGTCGAGTTGCCTGAGCGCCGACGGGGCGGATACTCTTCCTGCCAATGGCTTGCCCGTGCTCGACCAGCAAACAAAAAGAGGAGCCGAGCGGGTGGCGATTTCGTCAGCCGCTCCCGTTGAACGTCCCGCCGAAGCGGTTCGACCTACGGGTGCGACGTCAACCTACTCTCGCTCCCTACTCGGCTCCCTTCGCCAAGTCGTTGGCACTTTCGTCTGCCCTGCCGTCCGGCGTTCGGCTGCCGCCTAGTGCCCTTCGGCGGGGCTTCGCTCTACTCATGCCCCGTGCTTAACGCAAGTGGAAATCTAAACTATGCAACCAAGTAATACAAGGCCAAAAACCGAATGAAAAGTCGCAAATTGCGGCATAATGTTTTCTACATTTTCCACATAGAAAAGGCGGTGCTGTGGACAGTTCTGTGGATATATCGGATCCTGAATCCAAAGGGTCGTCGTTTTTCTCGCGGCGCCTACTTTTCGTACTCGCCGGAATCGCTCTCGTAGCGGCCGTCCTGCTGGCTCTACTGGGGGTGGGGGAGAAGAGCGGAGCGCTCTCCGACTGGCAGGCGTTCGTTCTCGGTATCACCCAAGGACTAACCGAGCTTCTTCCCATCTCCTCGTCGGGGCACCTGATTCTTGTGCCCTGGTTGGGGAACTGGCACTACCTCGAAAACCACGAAGTCTTCAACAAGACCTTCGACGTCGCCCTGCACGTGGGCACGCTCATCGCGGTCGTGGCTTATTTCTGGACAGAGATCGTGGCGATCCTGCGCGCCTGGTTTGGAAGCATCAGGCGGCGGAGCATCACGAGCCAGGACGAGCGCCTCGCGTGGTTGCTACTCATCGCGACGATTCCGGCTGCGCTTGGCGGGGCGGTAGGGGAGACCTTCATCGAGAAGCGCCTCGGCCAGCCGTGGCAGATCTCCATCGCGCTGGCGCTATTCGCCGTCGCGCTCTGGCTCGCCGATCGTCTGCCCGAGAATAAGCCGATGACGAAGCTTCGTTATCGCGACGCGCTGGCGCTGGGTCTCGCGCAGATGCTCGCGCTGGTGCCCGGTGTCTCGCGCTCGGGAATCACGATCACCGGAGCAAGGCTGTTCAAGCTCGATCGCGACTCAGCCGCGCGGTTCTCATTCTTGATGCTGGTTCCGGTGGTCTTCGGCGCCGCTTTACTCAAGACCGTCAAGGTGCTCGGTTCGGGGCTTCCGGCCGGCTGGGCGGGGCCCTTCGCCGTCGGCATCCTTGCCGCCGCGGGTAGCGGCCTGGTGGCGATTTGGGGACTACTCGGCTACCTGCGCCGCCACGATTACTCGCTGTTCGTCATCTACAGGCTGCTCGCGGCGCTGGCCGTGTTGATCCTGATCATCTCGGGAGTGCGCGGCTCGACCTTCTAGAGCGTTCGTAAGTAGAGGCAGTTTTTCTCCGCCGCCGCGAGGTGGGAGGTAGCCGTACGGTCGTCGAACGGTCGTGAAATTCAGCTACTTGACATAACACTGGTTATCGTGCACGCGCGTAGCCATCGAGCTGCGGTCGGGAATCCTTGAAGATCCGGTACTCGTTGCGCTCCAACTCGGGAACGAAACGAACCCAGGCGAACCCGGTTTTTTGCAGTAGGTGAATCGAGGCCAGGTTCCCGCGCCTTGCGACGGGCAGTGCCGGCCGTGGCGGCGATCGTCGAAGCCGTAGGCGAGCGACTCGAGCACGAGCTCTGTGGCGAGCCCGCGAGCCCAACAAGCCCAATCGAAGTAGTAGGCGATCTCGGGCCCCCACTCCGGCTCGCCGGGATCTTTATTCAGGCCGCCCCAGCCGACAACCCGGTCTTCGGTAGCCAGAACCGCTGTCCAGGACTCAAAGCCGTCTTCGGCGAAGCGGGCCGCATATTCCTCGAGACGGGTGGCGGTCGCCTCGCGGCTCGGCGAGCAGTACGTGTAGTGCATCGCCTCGGGGTCGCCCTGAATCGCGAAGAGCGAAGGTGGCCCTACCATGACGGGCCTAATCTAGTTTCTTCAACCCCTTTTCTGGCGCTGGTGCCAGACACTATTTCTGTCGAAGGTTGCCAAATGGCGACTCGCGATATTTCGCTCACGGCAGGCTCGCGCAGCTGCCGTGGCTCGATAATCACCCCCTTTCGAGCGAAAAACCCATAATTAGCATTGATTTACGGCGGGAATGGTGTTTGCTTCCATAAGGGGCAGGACGGCCGCGCGGGCTCGCGCCTGGAACTATGACGATCGATATCGACACTTTCCTGGAAAGTGAGGAGGTACGACACCTTCTCGACGCCGCTGAGCACGCGGGCTCGATCCGCGCCGGCGAAGTGCTCGACCTGATCGAGCTCTTCGACCTCGACGCTTACGACATTGACGGCCTCTACCGCGAGCTGGAGCAGCGCGGAATCGAGGTAACCGAGGATGAGGCCGAGGTCGCCGCGCCGGTCAATCCAGCGGCGGCGCTCTCCTACGAGACCACCACCGACGCGCTTCAGCTCTTTCTGCGCGAGGCCGGGCGCCATCCGCTGCTCACCGCCTGCCAGGAGGTCGAGCTGGCCAAGCGAATCGAGCGCGGCGACGGACGTGCGAAGCAGAGAATGATTCAGTCGAACCTGCGCCTGGTCGTCTCGATCGCCAAGAACTACCGCAATCAGGGTCTCCCCTTCCTCGACCTGATTCAGGAGGGAACGCTGGGCTTGATCCGTGCCGTCGAGAAGTTCGACTGGCGCCGCGGCTTCAAGTTCTCGACCTATGCCACCTGGTGGATACGCCAGGCGGTGGCCCGTGCGCTGGCCGACAAGGCGCGCACGATTCGAATGCCTGTGCACATTGTCGAGCGGCTGCAGAAGATGAACCGCGCCGAGCGCACGCTCTGGACGCAGCTGGGGCGCGAGCCGACGCTCGAGGAGGTCGCCGAGGAGGCCGGTCTTCCCGCCCAGCAAGCCTACGAGGTCAAGGCCGCCGCCCGCGCTTCGACCAGCCTCGACCAGCCGGTCGGCGACGACGAGGACGCCGTCTTCGGTGATTTCGTGCCCGGGGAAGGGCCGCTGCCCGAGGAGGAGGTGGAAGTCTCGCTACGCTCTCAGGCCCTCTCGCAGGCGCTGCACGTCTTGCCCGAGCGCGAGCGGACCGTGCTTCTAATGCGTTACGGCATCGAGGGCAACGAGCCCCGGACGCTCGAGGAGATCGGTCGCTGCCTCAGCCTGACACGCGAGCGGGTGCGCCAGATCGAGGTCGAGGCACTACGTCAGCTCTCGCGCCTGCGCGAGATGCAGTCGGTTTCCCGGTAATAGTCTCACGACTTTTCCCGGATAGTCGAGTGCGTCGTTCAGCTCTGACGCCTCATCGTCGAATAGCGCCAGGTATACGCCGCCGAGCTTGTTTCCGTCGGCGTCGGTGACTCGCACGGGGCGAGTTTACGTAGCGGTCTTTGCTAACGCTCGTGAACTGAAGAGGAGCTTGGCTACGTGCGCAGGTAGTGCTCAAGGTCGGGGGCGACCATACGCAGCTCGCGCAGCGCGCGGGACTCGAGCTGGCGCACGCGCTCGCGCGTGATGCCGAGCTCGGAGCCGACCTCCTCGAGCGTTCGCGACTGCTGCCCGTCGAGGCCGAAGCGCGCGCTCAGAACGTGACGCATGCGCGGGTTCAGCTTGTCCAGCGCAACCCCCAGCTCGACCGAGCGAAGACGGTCGGAGGTGGCGCCGTCCGGCGACTCGGTCTTCGTGTCCTCGATCAGGTCGCCGTAGAGGCTCTCGCCGTCCCCGACCGGGGTCTCCAAGCTGACCGGATCCTCGACCAGATCGAGCAGCTGAATCACGCGCTCGACCGGGAAGCCGCTCTCTTTCGCCAGCTCCTCGATGGTCGGATCACGGTTGACCTTCTGCGCCAGCACGCGGCGGGTGCGCATCAGCCGGCGCACCTGCTCGGCCACGTGGACGGGGAGGCGAATGGTGCGGCCCTGATCGGCCAGCGCTCTCGTGACCGCCTGGCGAATCCACCAGGTGGCGTAGGTCGAGAGCTTGTAGCCCATGCGGTAGTCGAATTTCTCGACCGCGCGAATCAACCCGAGGTTACCCTCCTGAATCAGGTCGAGCAGCGGTACGCCCGCCTTCGTGTAGTGGCGGGTAATCGACATCACGAGGCGCAGGTTCGACTCGATCAGCTTGCTCTTGGCGTCCTCGTCGCCCTCGTCCTTGCGCCTGGCCAGCTCGCGCTCTTCGGCGGGCGTGAGGAGTGGCCCGTCACCTATCTGCCGAACGTAGAGCTTGAGCGGGTCGGAAGTCTGAGTGGCGTAGGCGGCGATCTCTTCGTCGTCGGCCTCTTCCTCTTGCACCAGCTCGGTTAGCTCGGCTTCTTCTTCGACTGCCGCTACGAGTTTCGGATCCTCTTGCTCGACATCGTGGACTAACTCCAGCTTTGGCGGAGCGGGCCTCGATGCCGGGAGTGGATGCGGGAGGATCGGCTGTGCCACGCTCACTGTATCGGCCCTCAGTGGAGGGGGCTTTACGCAACTCCCCCCTTTCTATGGTCGAAACTACCCGTTAGGGGGAGGCACGCCTACCAAGCGCTGGTCAGTCGCCGTTTCTACTGCCGCTCGGCTCGGCCGGCGCGACGAGTATGCCGCCCGCCTCGACCTCCGTACCCTCCTCACGCAGGCGCTCGCGGATCAGGAACTGGAAGGTCGACCAGGCACCGCGCCGAGCCTCGAACAAACGGTAGACCTGCCACTCGCTCATGACCTTCGGGTCTCGTGCGTGCTTGCCGGCCCAGTCGGCGAACCGCGGTAGACGGCCGAGTTCTTGTGCGAGCTCTGCGCCTTGCTCGATCGCGCGCTCGAGGCGCTCCTCGCCGACCGGCAGGTCGTACCCGGCCTGGCGCAGCGCCTCGCGCAGCGAGCCGAAGGTGTGCCAGTAGAGCGACTTCGACGGGACTCGTCCCTTGCGCGAATCGAGATCTCGCGCGGTCGGTGTGCGATTCAGCTCTTCCCCCAGGTCGCGTAGGGCGCGAAGAAGCTCGTCGCGCGTGGCGAAGCGTCTGGGCACGAGGCCCGCCTCGCGCTTGGCTGCGTTCCAACTACCGAAGTGCTCGATCACCGTTTGCGGATGGATAGTGCTCGCTTCGTCGCTAGCGAACTCGCGCATCGTCGGCGAGCGTCCGAGTCGCTCGGCGCAGGCTCGTAGCTCGTTCAGAATGCGCTCATTCGAATAGCGCTTGCGAATGCTTGCCTGGAAGCTGGCCAGAGCCTGCGGGTCGATCGCGCTCAGAGCGCGGAAAGGAGGCTGTTTCGCCATCGCAAAGAGTCTAGAGCATTATGCGAGAATTGCAACATGTTTCGATCTCGATCAGGAAATGCCTTCAGCTGCGCTCGGGCGCTGAGCTGCCCACCTTCTCTACCAGGCTCGGCGCCCGGGCTTAACGGGCGAGGATCTCAGTGCGCGAGCTCGAGCGCGCTGTCGGGCGACTCGCCTTCGGAGGTGCCGCCCCCTCCCCCACCGGCCTCGGCCGGCAGGATGTTCTCGAGCGCCGAGACGCAGCGCGGGCAGAACTGCTCGCCTGCGTTCTCGCGCAGCTCGACGAGCGCCTGCTTGACCTGGCGGGCCGAGCGATAGGTGCGCGTGGTGAGCATCGAATCGAGCGCATCGGCTACATGGATGATGCGGGCGCCGAGCGGGATCTCCTCCCCGGCGAGGCCGTCCGGATAGCCGGAGCCGTCGAAGTGCTCGTGGTGGTGGCGAATGGCCGGAACCGCGTCGGCTAGGAAGCCGAGCCGCTCGATGATGCGGGCGCCTTCGTCGGCATGCCTTCGCATCAGCTCCCATTCATAGTCGTTCAGCTCGGAGGGCTTGAGCAGCACCGAGTCGGGCACGGCCAGCTTGCCGATGTCGTGGAAAAGGGCGGCCTGGCCGAGAATATTCAGCTCTGCCGGAGAGAATCCGATCTCGCGCCCGATCGCGAGCGCGAGTTGCTGGACGCGGCGCGAGTGGCCAGCGGTGTAGGAGTCGCGCGCATCGACGGTGGCCGACAGGCTCTCCATGGCGGCTGTCGAGCGCTCGCGTAGGAGTCGGTTCGCCTGTTCGAGCGAGAGGTTCTGCTTCTGGATCGTCTCGGCGGCCTGACGCAGCTTGTGCGCGCTCTTCTGGGCATGCCCGAGGTAGTCCTCTTGCGTCTTGCGCATGATCAAAAGCGGCAGGGCGAAGACGAGCAGCGCCTCGCTGCCGATCGCGTGGTAGGCGACCGCGATCAGAGCTCCCACGAGGCCGTAGACGAGGTAGTAGGGCACCAACCAGCTGAAGCGCTCGCGCCAGGCTGCCAGCCAGTTCTCATTGCCCTCGAGCGCCAAGGCTCCGGCGAGCAGTCCGGTGTTGATGAGGAAGTAGACGCCGCCGGCCGCGATCCCGGCCAGGTCGAAGACAATTTGACGAGGGCTCAGCTCGCGGCCCAGTGCGAAGACGCCGCCCGCCGCCAGCCCGGCGAGACTCAGCCCGCCGATGTTGAAGAGCACCTGGTGCAACGCCGATCGGCGCGCGCTCCACTCCACCACGCTGGTCGTAACCGCGAGCAGAAGTGCGACGCGCACGTCGAACAGAGCGACGCCGGCGATCGTGCCGACCGCGCTGACCGAGATCGAGCCGTCGTCGACCTGGATGGCGAGCGCCTGCCCCACTCCGACCAACGCGGTGACGGCGACGATTCCACCCCAGTCGATCTGACCGTGCGAGAACACCACGGCTGCCACGCCCGCCGCGATGCCGGTTGTGCTGATGAGCGCAACGATCGTGGCAAGGCGGAAGGAGAGCGAGAGGAAGTACGGGTTCTGGGCCGCACGGGGCCGCGGATTGCCCTCGGCCGAAAGAGCGGTGCGTTCGTCGTGCTCGGCGATCTGAGCGGCGACCTCGAGGTGGCCGGAGAGGGAGGGCGCGAGCACGGTCTCCTCGGCGCTCGCGGCCTGGACGCGGTTGCGTCCCTGTAGCTTGGCTCGGTAAACGGCCAGGTCGGACTGATGGATGAGCGCATTCTGGTCGGCGCCGTCGCTGGGGAAGGAAGCGACTCCGATCGAGACGGTTGCGTGAATCGGCTCGCTCGAGGTCGAGACGTCGACGGAGCGCTCGGCGACGGCTCGGCGGATCCTCTCCGCTATCTCGAGCGCTTTCTCGACGGGCGTTTCCGGAAGTAAGATGCTGAACTCCTCGCCGCCGAAACGAGCTGCCACGTCGTAGTGGCGCAGCTGCGAGCGGAAGACATCGGCGACGGCGCAGAGGATGGCGTCGCCGGCCAGGTGGCCGTAGGTGTTGTTGATCTCGCGCAGGAGGTCGAGGTCGATCATCAGCACCGAAAGGGGGTGGCCGTAGCGGATCGAGCGCGCCAGCTCGTCGCCGAAGACACGGCCGAAGTGGCGCGCGTTGTAGAGGCCGGTCTTGGGGTCGACGCGGGCCTCTTCCTGCAGGCGAGGCACCGTGAGCGAGCGCTGCGCAAGCACGAGCGGAGCGATTGCGAACAACGCCAGCCAGGAGTCGTAGGCCCAGATCAGGGCAATCACGACGCCGAGTACCGCAAGGGCCAGGTTGTAGCCGAGCGAGGAGAGCGAACCCGTCGATCGCCAGACGCTAAGCGAGCCACCCAGCTCGTGCTTGATGATCGCGATCAGGCAGTGATCGACGAGCACGAAGGTTGCCGCTGCCAGCAGGCCGGCCAGCGCGATCTCACCGGTTCGGCTTGCGGCGAGCCCATGACCGTTGAGAATGAGATCGGCAGCGCCCCAGGCGCCGAACGCGGCCAAAGTGGCGCAGGCGATGGAGGCTGCCTGAGCCGTCCAGGCGTAGCGCTGCTTGAGCCATTCCGGTATGTGCTGCACGATCGGTACCAGCACGACCAGCTCGGGCGGCAGCACGAGCGCGGCCGCCACGATGAAGACGGCCAGCGACTCGTGGGCGTTACGAGAGGACGAACCGCGGGTTACGAGTAGCTGCGTGATCGCGGCCGCAGCGGCGAAACAGGCGAAAGCCCTCCAGCCGCTGGTACCCGAGCGAAGGTGAACGAACAGGGCGACATCCACGCCGATCGCGCCGGCGATCAGCAGCGAGGTGAAGATTCGCGTGCCCAGATTGCGGCGGCGAAGCGCCGGTTTCGGCCTGGGGCCGTCGTTCTGGCTGGTCTCGTTCGCGGTGATGCTCACGTCAACGGAGCCCTCGGGCGGGCATGCTCGCCGGCCTGACGAAGAGCGCGTGGAATATAGGGGCACACGAACAAGACACGGCTGTTACTAACTCTCCACGCTATCGACGGTAGGCGAGTGATGGCATCACCCTTCAAGGTAACGGTTACTTCAAGCGTCGGACGGAAGGACGTACTGTAGGCTCGTTACCACGGTGCGAATTCCGCTCGTAATCAGCACTCTAGTCGCCCGCGCTGTCGGCACCGCCTCGCGCCGCAGCGGTAAGGGCGGCGGCACAACCCTGCCCGGGCGCGTGCTGAACGCGCTCAACCCCGCAGGCATGGCTCGACTGGCGGCTCGGCTCGAACAGGGCTCGGCCATCATTTCGGCCACGAACGGCAAGACGACGACCGCGGCGATGACGGCGGCGATCCTTGCTTCTCGCTTCAGATTGGCCGGCAATCCCGCCGGCGCCAATCTCTCCTCGGGCATCTCGACCGCACTTCTTTATACGCGCGGAGCCGACCTGGGCCTGTTCGAGGTCGACGAGGCGGCGCTGCCGCAGGTGACCGAAGCGCTCAAGCCGCGGGTGCTCTGCCTCGGCAACCTCTTCCGCGATCAACTCGATCGCTACGGCGAGCTGGAGCTACTGGCGGAGCGCTGGCGCGGCGTTGTCTCCGGGTTGCCGGCGGATAACACCCTGGCCGTGAACGAAGACGACCCGCAACTGGCGCAGCTCGCGCGCGGGCGCGAGAGCGTTATCCGCTTCGGTATCGAGGATGAGCGCTACGGCGGCCCCCTCCCCCACGCGGCCGATGCCCGCTACTGCAGCGCTTGCGGCGCCGCCTACAGCTACGAGCTGGCTTACGTCGGTCACCTCGGCAAATACTCCTGCCCCGGCTGCGGCTTCGAGCGCATGAGGCCGAACATCTGGGCCGAGGAGATCGAGCTCGCGGGGCTCACCGGGTCGACCTTCCGACTTCGCTTACCCGAGCGAACGGTCACCGTGAAGCTCGGCCTGCCCGGGGTCTACAACATCTACAACGCGCTTGCGGCGGCGACTGTCGGATACGCGCTCGGCGCCCGGGCGGAGGAGATTGTGAGCGGGCTGGAGAGCACGCAGGCCGCGTTCGGCCGCTCGGAGCGGATCGCGATCGGCGAGCAGAAGCTGCTGCTGCTCCTGATCAAGAACCCGACCGGAGCCAACGAGGTCGTGCGCACGCTCGTCGCGGACGGCACGCCGAAAACGCTCGTGATCGCGCTCAACGACGAGATCGCCGACGGGCAGGATACGTCCTGGATCTGGGACGTCGACTTCGAGCCCTTGCTGGGCGGGCTGGAGCGTCTGATAGCGAGCGGCGGCCGCGCCGCCGAGTTGGCGCTTCGCTTCAAGTACGCCGGCTTTCCCGAAGACCGGATCGAAGTTGTCCCCTCGCCGGCCGAGGCGCTAGACCGTGGGCTGGAGCTGACGGATGAGAAGGGCGAGCTGATCGTCTGCCCGACCTACACCGCGATGCTCGAGCTGCAAGACGTGCTGGTGGCGCGCGGGCACGCCGACCCGTACTGGCAGCGTGCCGCCCGCGCCCGCGAGGAGTCCGGGGAAGCGAGGAAACCGAGATGACGACCCGGATCCGGCTCTGCCACCTATACCCCGACCAACTCAACATCTACGCCGATCGCGGCAATATCGCCGTTCTCCGCAGGCGAGCCGAACGGCGCGGCTACGAGCTGGAGTGGATCGGCATCGGCGTCGGCGAGGCACTCGCGCCCGACTGCGACCTGATCTACTTGGGCGGCGGGCAGGATCGTGAGCAGGCGCTGATCGCGCCCGACCTGGCGAGGCGCAGCGACGAGATCTCCTCCGCACTCGAAGACGGCGCGGCGTTGCTTGCGGTCTGCGGCGGCTACCAGCTGCTCGGGCGCGGCTACCGTGACCGCTCGGGCGTGGAGATGCCCGGCGCGGGCGTGCTGCCGCTCGAGACGGTCGCCGGCGACAGACGCATGATCGGCGACGTCTCGATCGACTGCGAGCTCGATCCCGGCGAGATGCTGACCGTGGTCGGCTTCGAGAACCACGGCGGTCGCACGCTGCTCGACCCGGGCGCCATTCCGCTCGGGCGCGTCGTGCACGGCTTCGGTAACAACGGCGAGAGTGGCTTCGAGGGCTGTCGTTTGGGCAAGGCAATCGGCACCTACCTGCACGGACCGCTCCTACCTCGCAACCCCTGGCTGGCCGACTGGCTGCTCGGCCAGGCGCTGGCGCGGCAGCTCGGCGAGCCGCCCGAGCTCGAGGCATTGGACGACGAGCTCGAGTACGAGGCCCATGCTGTGGCGCTGAGACGCGCGCGGGTGCGCGGCGGGAAGTTCCGCTAAACGCGAAGGAAGCTCAACGTAGTGCTTTCGACGGGAACCAATTCCCGATGTCAAGGGAGCGGGTCATATCACCGATATCTGCCGAGACCGTCAGAAAGGAGCCCCTATGCGGAGCGTTGTCTACTTCATCTACATAGTCGGAACAGCGTTCGTTCTCTTCTTTCTCTCCCTCATCGTCACCAATCGTCTCGGTCTTCCGACTTTCGCAATCGCCCTAATTCAGATCGCAGTGATCGCTTGCGGAGGAGTCTTCGGCTATTTGCAGGCAAAAAAGAACGAGGGGATAAGAGAGGCGAAGAAGGCTGCGCGAGCTCGAAGTCAGACCGATTCCTCCGAATGAACCCATCTTCCTGCTCAGGGAACCCAGAGCGAACCGAGATAAACGGTCGGGTCGCCGGGCTGCCAGTTGCGCAGGAAGTGCTGGATCGGCGGGTGGATGACCACGTCGCCCAGCTCGTCGGGGGTAAACAGACGGTGACCGCGCACCGCGTCGTCGATCGAGGAGACCTCCTCCAGCGAATGCTCGCTCAGGTCGCTGGCGAAGATGATGTGAACGACGTGCTTGGCCACCGGGCGGCGGCCGGGCGCGATCGAGTCGGCCAGCGCGATCGGGCCTTCGATCGGAAACTCGTACTCGATGCCGAGCTCCTCGGCCAGCTCGCGCTGCAGCGCCTCCACCAACGTCTCGCCGCTGTCGACGCCGCCGCCGGGAAGCAGCCAGTACTCCTTGCCCGGCTTCTCCTGCCGGCAGAGCAGGATGCGTCCGTGCCAGCTGAGCAGGGCCGAGACACGGATACGGGGCTCTCTCATCTCTCTTACACCCGCGACGATCCGAATCCGCGCACGCCGCGGTCGCTGGCGGGTAGCTCCTCGACCTCGACCAGCTCGACCTCGGGCAGGCGCATGATCACCAGTTGGGCGATCCGCATCCCGGGCTCGATCGTGAAAGAGCTGTCGCGATCGGTATTCAGGACGACGACGCGCAGCTCGCCGCGGTAGCCGGAGTCGATCAGCCCCGGTGAGTTGACGAGAGCGATGCCGTGGCGCGCGGCTAGGCCCGAGCGCGGCTGGACGAAGCCGGCATAGCCTGCGGGGATTGCCACTGCCAGCCCGGTTCCGACCGTGGCCCGCTCGCCCGCCGCCAGCTCAAGCCGTTCGCAGGCCGCGAGATCGAGCCCGGCATCGCCGCTGTAGGCCCGCTCGGGAATCACAGCCTCGGGCCTGAGCCGGCAGATCTTGAGCTCCATCAGTGGGCCTGCCTCGACTGCTCTGTCTCGCCCGACTGCCCTTTGTCGGTCGGCCGCTCTGCGTCGGCGAGCACGAAGCGCGAGAGGCGACCCAGCGTGCTGGGCGAGAGGCGCGCGAGAATGTAGACGCCCTCGGGCTCGTCGCGGCGCTCCTCGATCGGTGCCCCCAGCTCGTATAACTCGGACAGCGCGCCGGCCTGAGCGTGGGGTATGAGCAGGTGCACGGGCTCGAAGCGATTGGCGAAGCGCGAGGCCAGGCGGGCGCGCAGGGCATCCAGCCCGTCGCCGCTAAGCGCAGAGATCTGGAGAGCATCGGGGTAACGATTGGCGAGACGTTTGCGCGAGACGGCGTCGACCCTGTCGACCTTGTTGAGGACGAGCTCCACGGGAAGCTCGTCGGCGCCGAGCTCGTTCAGCACCGAAGCCACCGCGTCGATCTGATCGACCATCTCCTGCGGCGGGAGCGAGGCATCGGCGACATGCAGGACGAGGTCGGCGACGAGCGTCTCCTCCAGGGTGGCGGCGAATCCTTCGACGAGTTGGTGCGGCAGGCGACGGATGAAGCCGACGGTGTCGGTCACCAGGTACTGCCTTCCCTCCTGTTCGAAGGAGCGTGTGGTGGGGTCGAGCGTCTCGAAGAGGCGGTCTTCGACCGAGACGCCCGCGCCGGCGAGAGCGTTCAGGAGCGTGGACTTGCCGGCGTTGGTGTACCCGGCCAGGGCGATCGTCGGCTTGTCACTGCGGCGGCGTTCCCTACGCCCCGTCTCGCGCCGCTTGGAAAGCTCTTTCAGCCGCCGCTTCAGTAGCGCGACGCGGCGGCGCGCCTCGCGGCGGTCACTCTCGAGCTGAGTCTCGCCGGGGCCGCGTGTACCGACGCCGCCGCCGAGCCGTTCGAGATGCTTCCACATCCCGCGCATGCGCGGCAGGTTGTACTCCAGCTGGGCCAGCTCGACCTGCAGCTTGCCCTCGGCGCTGACGGCGTGCTGGGCGAAGATGTCGAGGATCAGCTGGGTGCGATCGACGACGCGCCCGTCGAGCGCGTTCTCGAGCGTCCGCTGCTGAACGGGCGAGATCTCGTCGTCGACGATCAGGACCTCGGCGCCGGAGGCGGAGAACGTGCTCTCCAGCTGCACCAGCTTGCCCTTGCCGACAAAGGAGCGAGGGTCGGGATGGGCACGGTGCTGCACGAGCTCGGCGCTGATTACGACACCGGCGGTGCGCGCCAATTCGCTCAATTCGGCCAGCTCGGCGGCGGTGTCGGCGCCCTGCGCGAAGACCGCTAGCGCGAAGCCACGTTCTGGCTCCGCGCCTGGAACAGGATCGGGCTGATGCTCGGTCACGGCACGTAGTATGCCCGCTCGCCCTGCCAGCAACCGAGCCGGTAGCTAGGCTGCCTTGAGAGATGGCGGCCGACAGCTCGAATCCGGCTCAGCGCCTGGCTGAGCGTACGCTGGAGCTGGTAAACGTACCCTCGCCCAGCGGGGCCGAGCGGGCTCTGGCCGAGCATCTGAGCTCGCTTCTATCGGACGGGCTCGAGATCGTGTACTCGGACGGCGAAGCGGTTTATGCGCGGCCGCCGCGAAGCGGGAAGCCGCTCGTCGTCTTCGCCGGGCACCTAGATACGGTTCCGATGCAGGAAAACCTACCGGGGCGCATCGATGGGGACGCAGTGATCGGATGCGGTTCGAGCGACATGAAGTCGGGGCTGGCGGTGATGATCGAGCTGGCTCGCTGGATCGCCGCGGAGTCGCCGGCGCTGACGGTCGATCCGGGCTTTCTCTTCTTCCCGCGCGAGGAGCTTCCACTGGAGCAGAGCTCCCTACCGGGTTTGTTCGCCGCCCTGCCCGAGCTGGACGAGGCGGAGCTGGTAATCGTGCTGGAGCCAACCGACAACGAGATCCAGGCCGGCTGCCTCGGCAACCTGTACGCGGACGTCGTTTTTCACGGCGAGAGCGCCCACTCGGCCAGGCCCTGGCTGGGAACGAACGCGATCAGCGTGGCGATCGAGGGCTTGAAGCCGTTGTTCAAAGTCGAGCCGCTCGAGCTCGAGCAGGGTGGTCTGGCCTTCACCGAGGTGGTGAGCGTGACCGGGATAGAGGCGGGGATCGCGGCAAACGTGATTCCCGATCGCTGCGTCGCCCACGTCAACTACCGCTACTCGCCCGCCCGCACGCCAGCCCAGGCCGAAGCGCGCCTGCGCGAGCTCGTCACCGGCGCCGGCGAGCTCGAGTTGAGTAGCAACTCACCCCCCGCCCATGTTCCGGCCTCCTCGGCGCTGCTCGAACGTCTGCGCCGAGTTGGCGATCTGGCGCTCGAGCCGAAGCAGGCCTGGACGCCGGTGGCGGAGTTCGCGGCTCGCGGGCTGGACGCCGTCAACTTTGGTCCGGGCGACCCGGGCTTTGCCCATCGAGCCGACGAGTGCGCCCAAGTGCGGCAACTCGAGCGTTCGTTCGAAGTCCTTCGTAGCTTTCTCTCCAAGGAGATCTGATGCGCTTCACTCCCATACTCGACGAATGCGGTACCTATCCCTTCGTACGCCTCGACGAAGCCAGGCGCGAGACCGCGGCCCGCGGTATCCAGGTGATCGACTTCGGCATGGGCGACCCGAACGAAGCAACCGAGCCCTTCATCCGCCAGGCGGTAGCCGCCAGCCTGCCCGAGCGCTGCAAGTATCCGCGCGCAATCGGGCTACTCGAGCTCAGGCGCGCGATCGCGGAGTGGTGCGACAAGCGCTTCGGCGTCCCGGTCGACTCGGAGTACGAGGTGATGCCGACCTACGGCAGCAAGGAGGCGATCTATTCGTTCGCGCAGATCATCGACCTGCGAGCGCCGAAAAACCTGGTGCTGGTCGCCGATCCGGCTTACCCGGTTCCGTCGCGCGGCGCTCGTTTCGCCGGCGCCGAGGTGATGCGGCTGCCGCTGACCGAAGCGAACGGCTTCCTCCCCGACATCGACGCGGTGAAGGCGGAGACCTGGCAGCGGGTCGCTCTCCTCTGGGTGAACTACCCCAACAACCCGACCGGAGCGGTTGCGCCGCTTTCCTTCTTCGAGCGGCTGGCCGAGCTGGCGCTCGAGCACGACTTTCTCCTCTGCTCGGATGAGGCTTACAGCGAGATCTATTTCGACGAGCGCCCGCCGTCGGCGCTACAGGTTCCCAACCGGCGAAACGTCGTCGTCTTCAACACGCTCAGCAAGCGCTCCTCGATGCCCGGCTATCGCTCCGGCTTCATCGCGGCCGACCATGAGGTGATAGGCGCTCTCCGGCTGCTCCGCCCCACTCTCGGCACGACCCCCCAGGAGTTCATCCAGTTGGCTTCGATCAAAGCCTGGCGTGACGAGACACACGTCGAGAGGACGCGCGAGCGTTACCGCGCCAAGCGAGAGATTATCGCCGCGGCGCTCGAGAGCGCCGGGCTGCGCATCGCCGGAAGCGAGGCGACCTTCTTCCTTTGGGTCGCGGTACCGGCCGCTGAGACAGCGGAGGAGTTTGCGAAGCGCCTGCTCGACAGCGGAATCGTGGTTGCTCCCGGCTCGTATCTGGGCGAGTACGGCGAAGGCTACGTCCGCATGGCGCTGGTGCCCACGCTGGAGGAATGCGAGCAGGCAGCGGAACTGCTCGGTCGCCTCTTGTGACACCATTGAAGCCGATGAGCAAAGACGAATTCGATTCTCTGGTCGGCAAGATCGAGGCCGAGCGCGGCTACGAGCAGCCGGCAGCATTTGGAGTCGGGCTGGCCACTGTCAGCAGCTTCGGGCGCGTGCTCGACACCTACTATCCGATCACCAATCTGGGCGAGCAGCTCGACGTCGCCGCCGTCTTCTCCCGGGTCACGGGGCGGAAGAGCGGTGGCGGAAGCTTCCAGCTGGAGTCCGAGCAACTGCAGGAGTCGATCAGACTCCTCGCTTCGCGCCCGGACGACGATAAGCCGCGCCCCAACTTCAGAGCGCTGCAGATGGCGCTCGCCGCTCTGCAAAAGGACGACATGTCGTTCCGTTCGCATCGCTCACGCCATGCGGTTATCAGCTTCATAGGCGATCTCGCCGATCCGCCGGTGGACGTCGCCGACGTATATCTGCGCCTTCATCTGCTCTCGCAGCGGAAGATCAAGCCGCACGGCTGCAACCTCAAGAACATCTTCGGCATCCTGCCCAACGTCGTCTGGAGCAACCGTGGCGCATTTGACAGCGAGGAGTTCGAGCTCACTCGCTCGGAGCTGATCGCGCAGGGAATCGAGATCAAGGTGCGCTCGGTCGACAAGTTCCCGCGCATGACCGATTACGTGCTGCCCTCCGGCGTCCGCATCGCCAACGCCGACAACGTTCGCCTGGGCGCCCATCTGGCGCCTGGAACGACGGTCATGGCGGCCGGTTTCATCAACTTCAACGCCGGTACGCTTGGGCCGTCGATGGTGGAGGGACGGATCTCGGCCGGCGTGGTGGTCGAGCCCGAGTCGGACGTCGGCGGCGGCGCCTCGATCATGGGCACGCTCTCGGGCGGCGGCGGCGAGGTGATTCGCATCGGTTCGCACTGTTTGCTCGGCGCCAACTCCGGTTGTGGCATCTCGCTCGGAGACGGCTGCACGATCGAGGCGGGGCTCTACGTCACCGCTGGAGCCCGGGTGACGATGCCGGACGGCTCGGTAGTGAAGGCGCGCGAGTTGAGCGGCCGCTCCGGACTACTCTTCTGGCGCAACAGTCAGACCGGCGCCATCGAGGTGAAGGAGCGCGGTAACACTATCGCTCTGAACACCGCGCTACATCAAAACAAGAACTGATCTCGGCCGGGCTAGTCGCCCCAGGGCAGGCTGCTATCCATCCTGACCACGAGATTCGTCCTGGTGACGGTCTTGCTCATTTTGAGCTTGGCGGTCAGAAGGGGCGCTTTCCCGTTCGCGGCGACACAGTGCTTGGCTGCCAGAGGGGTGCCCTTTGCGCCGTAAACGCTGAAGGCGCCTCTAACTATGGTCGAGCGCCTGTACCAGGCCCGTCGATCGATCGCTGCGCTTTTCATTGGCCAGGCGGGGCCGTTCCCGCACTTCACGGCGTAGGAGAGAGTGCTCGGTCCGCCCTTGGAGTAACCCTTGAGCACGAACGGCTGCCCATAGCGGTACTCACAGATCGTGCTTGAGGAACGAAATTCCTTGTAGCCATAGCACTTCGTGCCGACCGGGCTGGGCGAGGTGGCGGCCCGGACCGCACTCGAGCCGAGCAGCAGAACGCTGCAAAGCAAGGCGAGCGCCAACGCTAACCAGACTCTCAAGTTCTTTCCCCCACACCGAGTGCTTCTTTTACGTAGTTGGTCGGAGGATTATTAACAAAAAGTCTAGATAAGCAGCTCGGGTGAGAGCTCTACGGCGCAGATCTCCTGCGCCTCGCCGACTAGGGTCGCTTTTTGCTTCTCCGAGAGCGAGACGATCAGGTCACCGCCGACCAGGTGCACTGTGACCGGGCTCTCGCACCAGCCCTGGGCGATCGCGGCCGACGCGGTTGCGACTGAGCTGGTCCCCGAGGAGAGCGTCTCGCCGGCGCCCCGCTCCCAGACGGCGACCGTAATCTCATGGCGATTGTCCACGTAAACGAACTGCACGTTCGTGCGCTCGGGAAAGCGCGGGTGGCGCTCGACAAGCGGGCCGAGCCGCAGCAGCTCCGCGCGCTCGGGCTCGCGCGGGATGACGGCGTGCGGATTGCCGACCGAGACGGGGATGAACTCGATCTCTTCGCCGCCCAGATCGAGCGTCTCGGGCTTGCCGACCTCGACTTCACCCATCTCCGTCTCGACCTCGAGGCCGCCGAGCATGTGCGCCTCGACCGTGCGCTTGCCAACGCGAATCCGCACGTCGGCGCGCATATTACGGCGCGCGAGCCAGCGAGCCGCGATACGAACACCGTTGCCGGATAGTTCAGCCAGCGAGCCATCCGGGTTCCAGATTCGCGCCTCGGCCTCGTCGGCGCTGGTCGAGACGATCTCGACGATGCCGTCCGAGCCGACGCCGAAGTGATAGTCGCAGAGCCTGGCTACGCGCTCGGGCGTGAGCTCGAGCGCCGGCTCGGACTGCTCGAGGAGCAGGTAGTCATTTCCCAGTCCGTGCCACTTCGACAATCTCATCGGCTACCTCTTCGGTTGAACGGTTGGCATTGACTTTAATGAGCGCGGGGACACGGCGCATCCATTTTCGTTGATAGGCGGCGTAGCGACGGGTCTGCAGCGCAATCGCCTCGATCGCCTGCTCCGGGCTCAACTCGGCCACCTCGCGCAGGCCCATCACTCTACGCGCGGTGAAAGACAGCGGCTGCTCGAGCGCGCTTCGCACCTCTTCGGAGACGCCGCGCTCGAACATCTCGCGCGTCCTGCGCTCGATTCTGGCGTTGAGAAACCCGCGCTCGATCTCCAGGCCGAAGACGAGCGTCGGGTGGCGCAGCGGCCCCGCCCAGAGCCGGCTGTCCGTCCGCACCAGCGAATGCCCGGCCTCGTTCAGCTCGAGCGCCCGCACGACGCGGCGCCTGTCGTTGGCGTGAACTCTCGTGGCCGCGACCGGATCGCGCTCGGCCAAGAGCGCATGAGCCCGCTCGGGCCCCAGTTCGTCGTAGGTCGCTTGCCAGCGCTCGCGGGCGCCGGGCGCCGGCGCGGGCGGTAGCTCGATCTCGGCGAGTGCTGCTCTGAGGTAGAGGCCCGTGCCGCCGACGACGATCGGGGTATGTCCGGAGGCCAGGATCTCGTCGATCGCCTGGTGGGCGAGCCGCGCGTGCTCGCCGACCGAGGCCTCGTGATCGAGCGGCCAGATGCCGGCCAGGCGCGCCGGCGACTGGTTGGTGAGGATCGGCAGGTCGCGATAGACCTGCATCGCATCGGCCGAGACGAGCTCTCCATCCAGGCTCGCAGCGACCGCCTCGGCGACGGCACTCTTGCCGCTCGCCGTCGGGCCGAAGATCGCTATCACCGTCCCTTTCTTCACGCTCACCAGCTCTCGAGCGACGGCAGGCCCGAAAACCAGCTCCACTCGTTCTCGAGGATCATGCTGATCCTTTCCCGGTCGGGGAGGTCGTACTGGCTGAAGGAGCCGGACACCATCTCGTAGTAATCGATCAGCGCCGGCAAGCTCTCGCTCTCGAGCAGGCGCTGGGACGAGGAGGCGAACCCGGGCGGAAGATCTTCACACTCTTCGAGCGCCGCGAACAGGGACTTGTCGCAGGGGAAGAGGACTCGGTTGTGGGCGAGCGCGAGCCGGGCGGCGGCGAAGACGATCTCGATCACACAGCGGCGAGCGAGGTAGTCGTTCTCGAGCTCGAAGGCCTGCTCACCCACGTAGCGGTAGTGCTTTGTGTAGGCGTAGAAAGTCTTGATCTTTTGCGCGCGCTCCGACTCGGGATAGGCGGCAATCCGCTCGATCAGAGCATCGATCTCCGGATCGTGCGAGAACTCCGTATAGGCGCTCTGGAATGACGCACGAGTTGGCTCGCTACCGCGTACCTCCGCCTCTTGCAGGCACTTCTTACCGACGACCTTCCCGTCGATCCAGACGCCGGAGAACTTGTTCGGATCCCAGCTGCCGTAGAAGCACCCCTCTTCGGCGCGCACTCGCTCGAACTCCTCGTCGGTCACGACCAGGTACAGATCGACGTCCGAGTCGTCGCGTGCCTTGCCGCTGGCGAGCGAGCCGCAGATAACGAGCGCGAGGGTGTTCGGATCGTCTCCGCGTAGGAGAACCAACTCGTCGATCGCCTTGCGATGACGGGGGCTCATTTCGGGCCTTTTGTTGCTTTGCGCGTGTGTCGGGATAACCCCTCCCCTACCTGGTTTCAGCCTACAGAGGAAACCGGCTCGAAAGGAAGACTGATCTGCGCCGAAACAGTGCGCGATTACGACCAAAGCGTCACGCTGGCGAGGAAACGACCTGAGCCCCGCGTAGCGTGGTCGAGGTCGCATTTTCCACCCGCACCTCGGCCAGCTCTCCCGCCTTGGCCGTGCCGGCGAAGTTGACGGTCGTATTGCGCCGCGTCCGCCCGCGTAGAAGCGTCTCGTCGGTACGGCTGGGTCCTTCCACAAGCACCTGCTCGGTCGAGCCGATCCGCGCCCGGTTCCTCTCCCCCGCGATGCTCTGGACCAGCTCGATCAGCCGCTCGATCCGCTCGCGCTTGACCTCCTCGGGCACCTGGTCGGGAAGCGAAGCGGCCTCGGTGTCGTAACGCGGCGAGTAGACGAAGGTGTAGGCGCCGTCGAAAGCGGCCTGCTCGACCAGGCTCAGCGTCTGCTCGAAGTCCTCGCCTGTTTCGCCGGGGAAGCCGACGATCAGGTCGGTCGTGAGCGCCAGGTCGGGAATACGCTCGCGCATCTCGGCGGCGAGGCTGAGGAAGCGCTCTCGGTCGTAGGTGCGGCGCATCGCCTTGAGGATGCGGCTGGAGCCGGATTGCGCGGGTAGGTGCGCGTGCTCGCAGACCGACTCACACTCGGCCATCGCGGCGATCAGGTCGCTGCGGAAGTCCTTTGGATGCGGGCTGGTGAAGCGGATTCTTTCGACCCCGTCGACGCGGTCGCAGGATCTGAGGAGCTCGGCGAAGGTCACGCGCTCGGCCGCGGGCAGGTCGCGACCGTAGGAGTTGACGTTCTGCCCCAGCAGCGTGATCTCGCGCACGCCGTCCGCGGCCAGCGCCCGCACCTCGGCCAAGACCTTCTCCGCCGGGCGACTGATCTGCTTGCCGCGCACGGTCGGCACGATGCAGTAGGAGCAAACGGAGTTGCAGCCCATCGAGACCTGCACCCAGGCCTGAAACGGGCGCTCGCGCCTGAACGGCAACTCGGCGGCAAACCTGCGCTCGCCGCCGCTGCCGAAGCTTCCTCTGGCGCCGTTACGCTCGGCTTTCAGCCACTCTCCCAGCTCGGCGATCGAGCCCGGCCCGAAAGCGAAATCCACCTGCGGGAACTGCTCGAACAGGTGCTCGCGCTGAACCTCGGCGAAGCAGCCGCCGACCGCGAGCAGGCGACCCGGATCGGCGTCCTTGAGCGCCTTCGCCAGTCCCAGATGCGCCGCCAGGCGCGACTCGGCCTTCTCGCGAATCGTGCAGGTGTTGAAGACGATCAGGTCGGCATCCTCGAGTCGCGGCGCCTCCCCGAGGCCCAGCTCCTCGAGCATGCCCTTGATCCGCTCCGAGTCGTGAGCGTTCATCTGACAGCCGAAGGTGGTGACGTTGTAGCGGCGCAAGGTTCAAGCGTAGCGACGAGCGCTCATCAGGAAGCGGCTCGCATAGCCGCCGCGTGCCGGGCCCCTAGTATTGGCGAAGTGGAATCGTTGCTCGCAGCCGCGCACGAACTTCTCCAGAAAAACACCGAGAGCGTCGAATACGGCGGAACGACCTGGCGCTACTCTGTCCCTTCGCGAAGCACCTATCCGCACCAGTGGCTCTGGGATTCCTGTTTCCACGCCACGATCTGGTCGCTCTTCGACCTGCCGCGCGCCTGCGACGAGTTACGCTCGATCCTCCTCTGGCAGCACGAGGACGGTCTCATTCCCCACATCGTGTTCTGGCACTCCGAGAGCCTGCCCAGGCGCTTCTGGCATCACCTGGAGAGCACCGATGCCTGGAGCTTCACCCGGAGCGAACGGCCGAAGACAACGGTTCTCACCCAGCCGCCGGTGCTGGCCTCGACCGTCGAGCGCCTCGTCCTGGCGGGTGCAGAAGACTTTCTCGCCGAGACCCTGCCCAGACTCGAGCGTTACTACCGCTACCTGGCCACTAACCGCGATCCGGACAGCGACGGGCTGATCTCGACTATCTGCCAGTTCGAGACCGGCCTCGACTACAGCCCTGCCTACGACCAATCCCTGAGCGTCAGGTTCGATCAACCGCTTCGTATCTCAATGGCCGTCCGCCGCGTCAAGCTGGCCAACAAGTTGACTGGATACGACCTTGAACGCATCTTCGCCAGCGAGAGACACGTCGAGGACGTGCTCGTGAACACGATCTGGATCGACAATCTCAAGGCCCTGGCTCGCTTGGCCCGCCGCGCGAATGAGGAGGAGCTGGCTTCCTGGGCCGAGGCCAAGGCGGTGCAGGCGCTGCAATCACTCCTGGAGCGGTCCTGGGACGTAAACCGGGGGCTCTTCTTCAATCTGGACGGCTCGGAGGAGAAACGGCCCGACGTCAAGACGATCCAGTGCCTGATGCCGCTACTTCTGGACGATCTGCCGCCGGAGATGGTCGAGCGCCTGCTCGAGCACCTGACCAACCCGAAGGAATTCGGAGCTCCCTATCCTGTGCCGAGCGTCGCGCTCGACGAACCGAGCTACAGCGACGGCTGCAACTTCGGCAGAACCCGGCTGATCTGGCGCGGCCCGTTCTCGATGAATACCAACTGGTTTCTCTGGCAGGGACTTCTGCGCCACCGGGAGCCAGGGCTCGCTTCTCATCTGGTCGAGCGCTCGTTGTCTGTGGTCGAGCGCAGCGGCTTCAACGAGTTTTTCTCCGCAGAGAGCGGCGATCCGCTCGGCGCTGATCATTTCGGTTGGGCCACGCTGGTCGCTGATATGGAAGTTAGCGGCAAGGCGCGACCGAGTCTTTCCTAAGCGCTTCCTTTCTCATATCCAGCCAGGCCTTCGATCGTCTCGGCGCTGAAGCCGCGCCGCGCCAGGCGCCCGAGTAACCGTTTGCGATCGGGAATCGTCCTTGCGATCGTCTGAGCTCGTCCGAGTTCCGGATCTAACGAGCCGACCGCTTCCTCGATCAGCTCCGAGCCGACGCGCTCCTGCTCAAGGATGTAGCGGACAGCCGCGTTACCGTAGCCGCGCTCAGCAAGAGAAAGGGCGCGGTCGAGTGCATACGAACGGTCGTTCAGATACTGCGCTTGCTCGAGCGCTTCGATCGCCTCTTCGCGGGCGACCGGAGCGACGCCCTTTTTATCCAAACGGTCTTCGAGCAGGGCGCGCGAAAGCGGGCGCCGCGCGAGCATGCGTGTCGCCTTGTTCAGGGCCTCGGCGCGTCGGATCTCGCGCCCGAGTAAGCGCAGGTCTTCTCGCTCCAGCCGTTTTCCGACGCTGAGACCGCTGCGAGCAGCGGCTGTCAGCGGGATCTTGCGCCAAGACTCGCCGTCGAGCTCGACGAGCACGGCGCTCTTCGATACTTCACGCAGCCCGGTGATCTCGGGCATCTTCTCGATTCCGTCCTAGGCGGCGCTGACGACTTCCTGCGCCTCTTCCTCGGAGACCGAGCCGTTTGGAGATTCCACGGGCTTCTCTCCTAGGCGAGCAGAGACGATCTGATCGGCCCCGACGAGCTCCTGGATGGCGCCCAGGATCTGCTGGGTGACTTCGGGGTGCTCGCTCAGGAATGCGGCCGCGTTCTGGCGGCCCTGGCCGAGGCGCTCGTCACCGAAGGAGAAGTAGGAGCCCGACTTCTGCACGATCTTCCGCTCCACGGCCGCGTCGAGCACCGTCGCGTCCCAGGGGATGCCCAGGCCGTACATGATGTCGAACTCGGCCTGCTTGAACGGCGGCGCGACCTTGTTCTTGACTACCTTGACCCTGACCCGGTTGCCGATCGCCTCGGCGCCGTCCTTGAGCGTCTCGATGCGACGGATGTCGAGCCTGACCGAGGCGTAGAACTTGAGCGCACGACCGCCCGGCGTGACCTCGGGCGAGCCGAACATGACGCCGATCTTCTCGCGCAACTGGTTGGTGAACAGGCAGATGGTGTCGGTGCGGTTGAGTGAGCCGGCCAGCTTGCGTAGAGCCTGGCTCATCAGCCTGGCCTGCAGGCCGACGTGGGAGTCTCCGATCTCTCCCTCAATCTCGGCCTTGGGCGCCAGCGCCGCGACCGAGTCGACGGCGACGACGTCGAGCGCACCCGAGCGGACGAGAAGCTCGGTGATCTCGAGCGCCTGCTCGCCCGTGTCGGGCTGGGATACGAGGAGCTCGTCGATGTTGACGCCGATTCGCTTGGCGTAGGCGGGATCCATCGAGTGCTCGACGTCGACGAAGGCGCAGATGCCGCCGCGGCGTTGAGCCTCGGCGATCACGTGGTAGACGAGCGTTGTCTTGCCCGAAGCCTCGGGCCCGAAGAGCTCGACCACGCGTCCGCGCGGTAGCCCGCCGACCCCTAGCGCCAGGTCGAGCGGGAGCGATCCGGTGGAGACCGCGCCTACCGACACGGCCGGCCTGTCGCTCATGCGCATGACCGAGCCCTTGCCAAACTGCCGCTCGATCTGACCGAGAGCGGATTCGAGTGCTTGCTCGCGATCCAAGTTCATCGACCTCCTAGCGCGACGGATCGGAGAACGTCATACTGCGCCCCGTCGCGGCGCAGCACTGAATGGTAGACAGCAGCCTCGGACGGACTGATCTGCCCCAGGGCGGGCAGCTCGGGATGCAAGCGCGGCGGCCTGCGAAAACGGAGAACAGTGATGTGTGGAAGCCAGGGGCGAGCCTCGCGCCGGTAGCTGCAGATCTCTTCGAGTCCTTGCTGAATGGCCTCCGCCACGCGTGCCGCCTCGCCGCTCGAGTCCTCGAATACGAGCATGCCGACGCTTCTCGTCTCGCGATAGCGGCTGAGATCAAGCGGCATCGGCCCGGCGCCGGCGGCGGCGCTTCGGATGACCTCGGCGATCGACTCGATCTCCGCACCTGGGCGCGATCCGAGGAAGGCGATGGTGAAATGGAGCTGCTCGGGCGGAACGAGGCGCGCGCGACTCTCAGCCAACTTCGCCAGCTGCCAGGCGGCGACGCGCTCACGGTCGTCGGGCGCAAGTGTGTAGGCGACGAAGAGGCGCATTCGCTCATCGCCGCTCACGCTAGCGCTCGAATCCATACCTAACTGTGCCCGATTTGCTCCATCTCGCGCACTCGGCCGGTGGCTCCGACCGTCCGGGCGCGGCCGGTTGCCCGGAGCTACCTGACGCCGCTGAGCGCACAATCCTCTCCGAGCCCGTGTGCCCACACTGTGCTCTCCGGGCTCGTACGCTCAGCGACGCCCCGAGAGCGCGAGAGTCTTGGACTCGAAATCGCTTGACTCTAAAAGACGCCTCGTGAGGTGCAACGCGGCCACCGTCGCGTAGCGGCGAATCTGATCTCTGTCGCCCGAGAATCGAATCTCCTGCCCCAGGGTTTCTGTTTCGCCTGTCGCGCAGAGGAAGACGAGGCCGACCGGCTTGTCGGCGCTGCTGCCGTCGGGCCCGGCTATCCCCGTCACGCTCAGCGCGACATCGGCAGCGAGCGCCCGTCTCGCTCCACGGGCCATCTCCAGCGCGCACTCAGCCGAGACGGCTCCGTATCGGCCCAGCGTCTCGGAAGCGACCCCGAGCAGCGTCTGCTTTATCTCGTTGGCATAGGCGACGATTGCGCCCAGGAACACCTCGCTCGCGCCCGGCACCTCGGTCAACCGGGCGCCGACTAGGCCGCCCGTGCAGGACTCGGCCGTCGCCAGCGTGAGTCCCCGCTCGCGCGCCAGCCCGAGCACGATCTGCTCGATCGGACGCTCGTCGCGGGCAAACAGCGTGTCCGGGCCGGCCGCGGTCAGTGCAGCCACGAGCTCGTCGGCGCGGGCCTCGGCGCCGGGATCGACGAACAACTCGGCCTGAAGCTCGCGGTCGCGGGCGCAGATGGTCACCGCGACGCCGTTCCCGTCGCCGCCGGCCTCCTGGAGCGCTGCGGCCAGCATCGACTCCGACAGGCCATAGAAACGAAGCGTGCGCTGCTCGAAGGGAGGAACCCGTGCGAGCAGCCCGCGTAGCGGCGCCGATTCAAGCGCAGCGGGCCAGAGCTTTTGCAGCTCGTACGGCGGGCCCGGCAGGGCGACCGCGACGCAACCGTCGAGGCCGAGCGCAACTCCGGGCGCGGTCCCGGCCAGGCCGAGCACGTGTGCGCCCTCGGGGATGCTGGCCTGCTTGCGCACACCCTCGTCGTAGGCGTGGTAGGCGGTACCGACGTTACGGGCATAGCGCCGCCCGACCAGATCGATTGCACGCTCGAGCTCTGAGTCTACGACCAGCTGCCTACCGGCGACCTTGGCCAGCAACTCGATCGTCCGGTCGTCGTGCGTAGGTCCCAGACCGCCGGAGATCAGGCAAAGATCGGCTTCAAGCCCGTCCTTTAGCGCCGCTTCGAGCAGCTCGGGATCGTCGCCGACGACAATGATGCGCCTGCAAAGAACACCGAGCCGAGCCAGCTCGCGGGCCAGGAAAGGACCGTTCTCGTCCGCTATCTCGGCGCGCAGGAGCTCGCTGCCCGTCACCACTATCACTGCCTCGGGCCTATTCGAGGAAGGCGCCTTCAACTCCACGGGTGTGATGCTACCCGCGAAGGAACGTATGCTCGCCGGGGGTGAAGATGACGGTCGCCGGCCCGAATCGATTTCGGGTGTCGACGGATGTTCCGCCCGGCAGTGTCCAGCGGATGTTCTGAGCCGCACTGACCTTGATCCAGAGCCGGGCCGCCCTGAAAGTCTGGCTGTGTCCCTTGACCAGCGTCCCGCCGAAGAGCAGGCCGCCGCCCTGGTTGCCGCTGTGCGCCTCGACCGAGACGTCTCCGCGCATGGCGGTGATCTTCAGCGTCATCGTCTGCGCGAGCTTGCTGCTCGGGCGGCTGACGGTCTGAGGTTTGGACGTGTTCGAGGAGAAGGCGGCGACGAAGAGAGCGAGAACTACGCCTATCGTCCCGAGCGCGAGGACCACGGCCAGCGAGGCGATTTGGCGCGAGCGGCGCGAAGGTGCGCGGCTTTCACGCCTCCGAAAGGGGGCATTCCCTTCCTCGGAGACCGCGAAGCGAGAGTTGAACTCGTCGACGTAGAGCTGACCGTCGAGGCCCAGCTCGTTGGCGTAAACACGCAGGAAACCCCTGGTGTAGGCAAGTGCCGGGATGGTGTCGAAATCCTCTTCCTCGAGCGCTCTCAGGTAACGAGAGCGAATCTGTGTTTTCCGCTCCAGGTCGGGGAATGAGCGACCCTGACGATCGCGCGCTTCGCGCAGGCTGTTGCCGATCTCAAACACGAGTTCGCATTCTAGAGGGAGATTGTGATTCGCCGCAGATTATGCGGAGCCGGGCGGCTGGATCCCGGACTGCGGCGGCGAGCTCATAGACGGGACAGAAGCGCGTAGACGGCCAGCGCAATACAGGCGCCCAGTCCGATTCCCAGCACGAGTTTTCCGAGCAGGCGCCCGAGCGCCGCCTGCTTGGCCCCGCCCATTCGCTCGAGCGAGACGCGTCGTCGCAGACGCGCTCGCTTCGCCAGAAAGAGCGCGCTGAAGCCCAGGATGGTGCATCCGACAGCGATGCCCCCGACCGCCATCGGCAGCGTTATCGCGGCAACGCGGAGATGGACGAGGATCGCGGCGGGCCCGAAGGCGGCGCCGAGCAGGCCGAACAGGAGCGAAAAGCGGGCGCCCATGTTCCGCTGTTTCTCGTAGTCGTCGTAAGGCAGCACATCCGTATTCTCGCTACTTCACGTCGAGCGCGCCGGTGGAATCGACAAGCAGTGTTCGGCGGGAGGACTGGCGGGAGGACTAAAGCGCCAGCACGCGGTCGAGCTCGTTCTCGTCAACCAGCACGCGGCGCGGTTTGGAGCCCTCATAACCGGAGACGATTCCCCGTCGCTCGAGCATGTCGATCAGCCTTCCCGCCCGCGTGTAACCGACGCGAAGACGGCGCTGAAGCAGCGAGACGGAGGCCGACTGCGACTGGACGACAACCTCGATCGCCTTTTCCAGCAGCGGATCCTCGTCGGGGTCGAACACGCCGTCGGTGCCTTCGAGCGCGTCTTCGGCGAAGGCCTCGGGCAGCTCGAGCAGCGATTCGTCCAACTCCTGTCCCCGCTGAGAGCGGCATTGCTCGACTATCAGCGTGACCTCTTCCTCGCTTACGTATGCGCCCTGCAGGCGCTGCAGGCGCGAGGTGCCGAGCGGCTTGAAGAGCATGTCGCCCTGTCCGAGCAGGCTCTCGGCGCCCGAGGCGTCGAGGATCACGCGAGAGTCGGTCTGGCTGGAGACGGCAAAGGCGATGCGCGACGGGATATTCGTCTTGATCATGCCGGTGATGACGTCGACCGACGGGCGCTGGGTGGCCAGCACGAGGTGGATGCCGACCGCGCGGGATTTCTGCGCCAGGCGGATGACGGCGTCCTCGACGGCCTGCGGCGAGGTCATCATCAGGTCGGCCAGCTCGTCGATCACGACGAGCAGATAGGGAAGCGGGTCCTCCCCGCGCTGCCTGAGTGCGCGATTCAGCTCGGGCAGGCCGCGGGCACGGACAATGCTCATCTTGTCGTAGCGACGCTCCATCTCGGCGAGCAGGTTGGCCAGCACCGCGGCGGCCTCCTTGGGATTGGAGACAACCGGTGTGAGCAGATGCGGGATCGACTCATAGAAGCCGAGCTCGACGCGCTTGGGGTCGACCAGGATCATCCGCACCTCGTCGGGCGTGCAGCGAAGCAGGATCGAGCTCAGGATGGCGTTGATACAGCCCGACTTGCCCGAGCCGGTGGTGCCGGCGATCAGGATGTGCGGCATTCGGGCCAGGTCTGTCCAGACCGCGTTGCCGGCGATGTCCTTACCCAGCCAGACGGCCAGAGGGCTGGCCGTGGCGGGCAGCTCGTCGAAGACGTCACCGAGCGTGACCAGGTTGGGAGTCTGGTTGGGAACCTCGACTCCGACCGCCTGTTTACCGGGAATCGGCGCCAGGATGCGAATCTCGGTCGTGGCGAGCGCGTAGGAGAGATCGTCTTTCAGGTTGGCGACCTTGGAGACCTTGGTTCCCGGAGCGAGCTGCAGCTCGTATCGCGTTACGCGCGGGCCGGAGATCTGGCCGACGATGCGGGCCTCGATGCCGAAATTGGCGAGCGTCTGCACGAGCACCTCGCTGGTGCGCTCACCGGAATCGGCCAGCTTCTGCGAGACCGGCGGCGAGCGGTGCAGGAGGCTAGCATCGGGAAGCTCGTAGTCGCTCTTCGTGGGAGTGACGTCGAACAGGGTCTGCGCCTCGTGGGAATCGTGCTCGTCGACCAGGAGCGGCGGCGGTCCCGTCTCGTCCCCGACGACGTCGGGAAATACGCGAGCCCCGTCGACCAGCGCACCGTGCGGCGCCAGCTCGTCGTGGCTGAGCGGAAGAACCAGCGGCTCGGGGTATTCGATGCTCGGTTCCGGTTTCGTGCGCCTTTCGCGCGCGGGACGGGACTGGCGAATCGCCTCGCCCGAGCGCCTGAGCCAGGAACCTAGCGAAGCGCCGGTGAGGAGCAGGCCGCCGACGATCAGGCAGAGCACCGCGACGATCGTGGTGCCGGTGCCGCCGAGCAGCTTGGAGAAAGCGACCTCCAGCCCGCGCCCGAGATAGCCACCGTGGGCGCGGCCGAGCGCCAGCTCGAGCCCGAGAAAGAGAGTTATCAGTCCGCGCCGGAAAGGCCTGAGCTCGATCAGCTCGCTGCGCACGAGCAGGAGAGTTCCGTAGGCGAGCGCCGCCAGCGGCAGAGCGTAGGTCGTGACACCGATAACGGCCAGCACGCCGCGCGCCAGCGCAGCACCGACGACGCCACCGTTCCAGCCCAGGTACTGCACGCTGCCAAGGAAGATCCCGGCCGCGATCAGCCCCAGCCCGTAGAGCTCTGGATGGTGATGACTACGGGTCTTGGCAGCCTTACGGATGCGCGCCGGCTGGCGCGGCTTCAGCTTGCGCTTGGAGCGCTTCTTGCTCACCCGAGTGAGCTTCGACGAAGCGGGCGACACTCCTACGGCTCGCGACCGGCTGTCGACGGCGATGTAACACTGGCCCTCTATCCGGACAGGAACGGAATTAGGAAACGGTGTTAGGCGAAAAAGAAAAAGCAAAAACAGGACGGCGGACGCGCTTCGAGGCGTTATACGAGGAGCACTTCGACGCACTGCTCGCCTACGCACTCCGGCGGATGGACAGAGAAACCGCCTACGACGCAGTCGGCGAATCGTTTCTGGTCGTCTGGAGGCGGCTCGAGGACGTTCCCGAGGATGCTCTGCCGTGGCTGTACGGGGTGATTCGGCGCGTCCTCGCAAATCAGCGCCGCTCGTCGCGCCGGCGCCTGTCTCTCTTCTCCAGGCTTGCTCGCGATCGCGCCGAAATGGTCGCAACCGAACCGAAGGTCGGCAACTCTCCGCTCGTAGATGCGTTGGGCCGGCTTAGCAGTCGCGAGCGCGAGGCACTGATGCTGACCGCCTGGGAGGGACTCGACGGCGCGAGCGCCGCGGCTGCTCTCAATATCTCGCCGGCCGCTTTCCGGGTGCGGCTTCATCGGGCTAAGCACAGGCTCGCGCGGGAGCTCGATCGACCCGAAGCGCCGAAAGGCGCAGTCGCATCAACCGCAAAGGAGTTGCCATGAGCGTCGATCTGCTCAAAGAGGCCAACCCGGTTTCGCCCGAACAGACCGCGGGGAGCGTGCACGAAGAGCGCGCGCAACGTCTGCTCGCCTCGATCCTCGCCGAGGAACCGTCTCGTTCTTTCGCAGAGCGCCTGAGCACGCTCGCGCCGCCGCGCCTCGTCAGGACTGCGGCCGTCGTCGGCGCAATAGCGATCCTTGCGCTGGTGTTCTCGGTGACGTTCCCGTTTGGCGACGGCAGCGGTGGTGGTGGCGGCAAGGTGAAGCTAACGTTGCTCGAGCGGGCAGCAGCAGCCATGCCAGATAACGGGCCGATCGTTCACGTCGTCTGGCGGCAACCGGACTACTACAACTCCAACAGCTCGAAGATGACGCTTCGATACGAGGAATGGCGTGATCGCTCGAGCGGTGTCGATCACATGATCATTAGAAAGGGGCGCCGGGTGCTCGACATGTGGACAGAGTCTGCGCGCAAAGGTCATGTCGTGAAAAACACCTTGCTAGGCAAAGGCTCTGGTGCGAGCTACCTCGGGGGTATCGCCGGAACCTCCTTCGTCAACTTGATCGGGGAATACAGGAAGGCTCTCGAAAACAAAAAGGTCATCGTAGTCGGTCGGGGCAGAGCTTTCGGAAGGCCGGTGTACTGGGTAAGGTTCCGCTGCTCGACCACGGACGCTGCTGATCTCTCGACGGGTTTTCGTTGCATGGAGCGTATAGCGCTCGATCAGCGTTCCTATCTGCCGGTAGTCGAGAAGTCGTCCGTCATGACGTCGAGCACCGGAGTGCCGATGCGCCGCCACATCCTCAAGGTTGAGATGATCTCGCGCGAGCAGGCGAACTTCCGACCGCCCGCGATGGAGTAGGAGGAGCTCAGACCTCGAGCACGACCGGCAGGATCATCGGGCGGCGGCGGGTGCGGTCGTAGACGAGCCGCCCGATCCCGTCGTGCAGGTGCTCCTGCAGCAGCTTGATCTCGCTGATCTTGTCGGCCAGTAGATCCTCGATGATCTCCACCACTTCGCTCTTGACCTCGTCCAGGAGCGCGTCCTGCTCGCCGAAGCCGCGCGCGACGAGCTCCGGGCTGACAACGACGTCGCCGTTGCTCGAGGTCAGGGTCACAACCACGATCAGTACCCCATCCTCGGCCATGTGGCGCCGATCGCGCAGTGCAACGTCTGCGACGTCGCCCACGCCGAGCCCGTCCACCAGCGTGACGCCGGTCTCGACCTCGTCGACGATGCTCGCGCCATCGGGCGTCAGCTCGATCACCGCTCCGTTCTCGGCAATCAGGATCGATTCTTCGGGAATCCCCGCCTCCAGCCCCAGCCTGGCGTGGGCGGCCTGCATCCGGAACTCGCCGTGCACGGGCATCAAGGTCTTCGGCCTGAGCAGCGCGAGCATCGTGCGCAACTCCTCGGCGCAGGCATGACCCGAGGCGTGCACCTCGGCTATCTCCTCGTGCAACACCTCGGCGCCGGCCTTGGCCAGGCCGTTGATCGCATCGTGAACGCGCAACTCGTTGCCGGGGATCGGCTTGGCCGAGATGATGACCGTGTCGCCGCGCTCGATCTTGACTTTCGCGTGGTCGTGGAAGGCGATCCTGGTCAGCGCCGAGAGCGGCTCGCCCTGGCTGCCGGTACAGAGGATCATCTGCTCGTAAGGAGGCAGCTGGCTCAGTTCTTCGGGCTTGAGCAGGATCTCGTCGGGAACGTCCAGGTAGCCGAGGTTGCGGGCGATGTTCACGTTCTTGCGCATCGAGCGGCCGATCACGGCCACCGATCGGCCCGTCTCGATGGCGACATCGATCGCCTGCTGAATGCGGTGGATGTTGGAAGCGAAGCAGGCCACGAGCACGCGCCCGTCGCGCAGCGGCACGATCTGGCGGAAAGCCTCGCCCACTCTGCGCTCGGACGGCGTGGTGCCCGGGCGCTCGGCGTTGGTCGAGTCGCCGAGCATCAGATCGACGCCGAGATTGCCGAGCTCGGCCAGGCGGCCGACATCAGTGCGGATGCCGTCGACCGGAGTGTGATCCATCTTGTAGTCGCCGGTGTAGACGATGCGGCCGGCGCTCGTCTCGATCACGACCGCGATCGCGTCGGGAATGGAGTGCGCCACGCGTACGAAATCGACCTTGAAGGGACCGATGTCGACGGGCCCCTTGTCGGGCTCAGCCTCGCGCAACGTGGTCGCGCGCGAGAGCCCATGCTCGTCCAGCTTCGATTTGACGAAGCCGAGCGTGAGCCTGGTCGCCCAGACCTCCTCCACCTCGATCTCGCGCAGGAGATAGGGCAGCCCGCCGACGTGATCCTCGTGCCCGTGGGTGAGGATCACCGCCCGCACCGGCTTGCCGCGCCCGATCAGGTAGCTGTAGTCGGGCAAAATCAAATCGACGCCGAGGTGCTCGTCGCGCGGGAAGGCCATGCCGGCATCGACCACGATCGCCTCGCCGCGGTGCTCGTAAACCGTCATGTTCTTGCCGACCTCGCCGAGCCCGCCCAGCGGAATGATTCGACAGGTCTTTGTAGATGGCATCGACCCGAGTCTAGTCGCAGAGGGCCGGCGACGGTTCCGGCTTCCCGCTTTCTCGGGGCGCCGCTGGGCACGTGGCGGCGCGAGGCGACCGACCGCGGTATCCGTCGTACGCTGTCGCCCGAGGAGGCGGGATCAGGCGCGAACCGCGGGCTCTAGTACGTCGGCTTGCTCGAGCAGCTCGCGAATTTTCTCGGTCTCTTCGGGCGTGGCGTCGACCAGCGGCAGGCGCAGGCCGCCGACCTCGAAGCCGGCCAGGTTGAGCGCCGTCTTGGTCGAGATCGGGTTGACGCAGACCGCCAGCGCGTCGATTAGCGGCTTCAGCTCGTCGTCGATTGCCTGTGCCCCGACCAGGTTGCCGGAGCGGAAGCGGCGCGCCATCTCCTGTACGCGCGGCCCGGCGAGGTGCGTATAGACGCAGATTCCGCCAGCGCCGCCCAGCTCGAGGAAGGGCAGTAGAAGGTCGTCGTTACCGGCATAGAGCTCGAGCGCGGTGTCCTCGACGATGCGGCGGGCCTGCTCCATATCCGGATTGGCCTGCTTCACGGCGACGACGTTCGGGATCTCGCCCAGCTCGACGAGCGTCTCGGGCTCGATGTTGACGATCACGCGGCTCGGGATGTTGTAGACGACGATCGGCTTCTCGGTCACGTCGGCGATCGTCTTGAAGTGCTCGACGATGCCCCGGGCCGGCGGCTTGGAGTAGTAGGGCGTGACGATCAGGAAGCCGTCTACGAACTCGGCCGCCTGCGCGGTGAGATGGGTCGAATGTCGCGTGTCGTAGGTGCCGGTGGCGGCGATCACGGTCGCCCGCTCGCCGACCTCCTCCACCGCCGCGTAGTAGAGCATCAGCTTCTCGCGATCCGACAGCGTCGTCCCCTCACCGGTGGAGCCGGTGACGACCAGTCCCTCCGAGCCGTGCTCGACGAGATAGCGCGCCAGCGCCTTGAAGGCCTTGAAATCGACCGATCCGTCCGCCCTGAACGGAGTGACGATCGCGGTCAGGATCGTGCCGAAGTCGTTTTGCTTGCCGGGGGTGGACATGCCTCGATTGTAGATGAAGGTCGCAGGCGCTTATTCGAGGACCGCGCCGCTGGCCGCGCTCGAGACCTGGCGGGCGTAACGGGCGAGCCAGCCGCTCGTGAACTTGGGCGCCGGCTTTACCCAGGCGGCCTTCCGCCTTGCCAGCTCTTCGTCGCTCAGCAGCAGATCGAGCTTGCGCTCGGGCAGGTCGATCGCGATCTCGTCGCCGTCCTGGACCAGCGCGATAGGGCCGCAGTCGGCGGCCTCGGGTGAGACGTGGCCGATCGAGAGGTTGCGCGTGCCGCCGGAGAAGCGCCCATCGGTGACGATGGCGATCTTGTCGCCGAGCCCCGAACCGGCGACCGCTGCGGTCAGGGCTAGCGACTCGCGCATACCAGGGCCGCCCTTGGGGCCTTCGTTGCGGATGATCAGCACGTCCTTGGGCACGATCTTGCCCTCGCGCAGGTAGGTCATCGCGTCGTCCTCGCTCTCGAACACGCGCGCGCTGCCGGTGAAGTTCATCATCCCGGCCGAGATGGCGCCCTGCTTGACCACGGCGCCGTCGGGCGCGAGCGAGCCTTTGAGCACGGCGATTCCGCCTTCGGCGGCGACGGGGTTGTCGAGGGAGTGAATCACGCTTCCGTCTCCCGCCGGCACCTTGGCCAGGATCTCCCCTACGCTGCGTCCCGAGACGGTCAGGCAGTCCTTGTTCAGAAGCGGCTCGAGGTTCTTGAGTACGGTCGGGATGCCGCCGGCGAACTCGATATCTTCCATCACCGTCTCGGCGGCGGGCTCGATCAGGGTCAGCTGCGGCGTCTCGCGGCTGAGCCGGTCGAAGTCGGCCAGCGTGATGTCCACCTCGGCCGCGTGCGCGATGGCCGGGATGTGCAACGTCGTGTTGGTCGAGCCGCCCAGCGCCATGTCGGCGCGGATGGCGTTCTCGAGCGACTCCCTGGTGACGATCTGGCGCGTGGTCACGCCTTCGCGAACGAGATCGCAGACGCGCTCGCCCGCGAGTTGGGCCAGGCGCACCTTCTTGGCCGAGCCGGCCAGCGCGGTGCCGGTTCCCGGCAGGCTCATGCCCATCGTCTCGGTCAGGCAGGCCATCGTGTTGGCGGTGTAGAGGCCCTGGCAGGAGCCCTCGCCGGGGCAGGTCTCGAGCTCCATCTCCCCCGCCTCGGCCTCGCTCATCTTCCCGGCCTGGCGCAGGCCGACGGCCTCGAAGGTGTTGCGGACGAGCGCCAGACGCTGCCCGTGCAGGTGACCCGCGCGCATCGGTCCCGCGGTGACGACGATCGCCGGAATGTCGAGTCGGCAGACCGCCATCAGCATGCCGGGAGTGATCTTGTCGCAGTTGGTGAGGAGAACCAGGCCGTCGAGCTGGTGGGCCTGGACGATCGACTCGACCAGGTCGGCGATCAGCTCGCGCGAAGGCAGCGAGTAGTGCATGCCGGTGTGGCCCATCGCGATACCGTCGCAGATGCCCGGCACTCCGAACATGAACGGCACCCCGCCGCCGGCCGCGATTCCCCACTCGACCTTCCGCTCCAGCGCGCGCATGCCGATATGACCGGGAATCAGATCGGTGAAGCTCGAGCAGAGGCCGATGAACGGCTTCGACATCTGATTCGCCGTGACGCCGGTTCCGTACAGAAGCGCCCGGTTCGGCATTCGCTCGATTCCCTGCTTGATCTGATCGCTGCGCATTTCGCCTTTCTCCTTATCCGCGGACTTACGTCAGCCTAGCGAGCGCAGGCAGGCAGAGCGCGGTGGACGCCGCAGGGCTACAGGTGCCAGGCAGCGGCTAGCGCAGCAACGTCTCCAACCCGACGGTCAGGCCGGGCGGCAGAGAGTGGATCTTCTGCAGCACCAGCACGATCCCCGGCAGGAAAGCCTCGCGCGAGAAGGTGTCGTGGCGGATCGTGAGCAGCTGCCCGAGACTCGCCAGCAGCACCTCCTGATGAGCGACGAGCCCAGGCAGGCGCACCGAGTGGATGGGTGGATTGGTGCCCATCCCCTCGGCCGTTGCCTTGGCCGTGCCCGAGGGCGCGTCCTTCTTCGTCTCGTGGTGCAACTCGATGATCTCGGCTCGGTCCATGTAATGAGCGGCCTCGCGCGCGAAGCGCATCATCAGCACCGCGCCGATGGCGAAATTGGGCGCCAGGAAGACCGGCTGACCGGCCTTACGCCCCATCTCGTCCAGCTTCGCCAGCTGTTTGTCAGAGAAACCGGTTGTTCCGACGATGCAGGGAACGCCGTGTGCCAGCGCGCCTTCCACGTTCTTCTCGACGGCGGCCGCCTCGGTGAAGTCGATCACCGCGTCACAGTCGCGCAGGTCGAACGTTGTGCCGACGTCTACGCCGAGCACGTCGTAGCCGGCGCCCTCGAGCGCCGGGCAAATCTCACGGCCGACCTTTCCCAGAGAGCCGAAGAATGCAACTTTCATGCCGCTGACCTCCTCGCCAAACCGGGGTTGATCGCGTCGACGGCAGTATAGAAGCGCTCCTCGTCGGGGCCAATCCCGGCCACCGAAAGGCTCTCGGGCGCCAGCAATATGCTCGCCAGCTCGCTGACCGCGTCGGGCTCGACCGCCTCCAGCTCGGCGATGATCCGCTCGGGTGAGAGCAGCTCGGTGTCGCTGATCAGCGAGCGCCCGAGCCGCGTCATGCGAGTCGCGGTCGATTCCATCGAGAGCATGATGCGGCCGCGCGCATGCTCCTTGGCGCGCTCGAGCTCGCCGCCCTGGAAGTGCCCGGCGGCGATCTCGGTGATCTGCTCGAGCACGATCTCCAGGCAGGCGGTGAGGTTGTCCTCGCGGGTTCCCAGGCTGACGCCGATCATGCCGGTGTCGGAGTACTGGGCGACGAAACTGTAGACGGAGTAAGCCATGCCGCGCTTCTCGCGGATCTCCTGGAACAGCCGCGAGGAGGCCGAGCCGCCGAGAATCGAGTCGAGCAGCGTGGCGGCGAAGCGGCGCCGGTCGGAGCGGGCGATGCCCGGAGCCGCGACGCAGACGTGGTACTGCTCGGTCTCCTTGCTCTGGAAACTTGCGGTTGCCGGCGGCGTCTTGACGAGCGGCTTGCGCACGTACGGCTTGGCGGCGGCATGCTCGCGCGCGTTGGCGGCCCTGGTGACGAGCGAGACGAGCCGCTCGTGGGCCACGTTCCCGGCCGCCGAGACAACGACGTTGCCGGGCTGGTACATGCTCTCGTGGTAGGCGGCGATCGTGCGCCTGCTGACCGAGGAGATCACCTCCGAGCGCCCCAGCACCGGCCGCCCGAGTGGATGATCGCCGAAGACGGCCTCGCTGACCAGATCGTGAACACGATCTTGCGGAGCGTCGTCGACCATAGCGATCTCTTCCAGCACCACCTCGCGCTCGGCGTCGAGGTCGGCGAAGGTCGGCACGAAGACCATGTCGGTCATCACGTCGACGGCCCGCTCGAGCTGGTCGTAGGGCACGCGTCCGTAGACGACGGTGTGCTCGCGCGAGGTGGCGGCGTTCAGCTCGCCGCCTAGCTCGTCGAAGATTTCGGCGATGCGACGTGCGTCAAAGGAGCGGGTGTCCTTGAACAGCAGGTGCTCGATGAAGTGCGTCAGGCCGGCCTTGGCGGGCGTCTCGTCGCGGGAGCCGACGCCGATCCAAAAGCCCAAGGCGACAGAGCGCACCGAAGGCATCCGCTCCGAGATCACGCGCTCGCCCGAGGCGAGCTCCGAGAGAACAACCTTCTGCACGCCGCGATCCTAGCGAGTGGCGCTCGGCCCGCGGGTGATTTCTTGCTCGACGCGGCTACGAACGAGTCGTGGCGCGAAGGAAGCTCAGTGACCGTTACTAAGTAACTGCTCCGACGCCTGTAGGAGCTTTGGGCGATCGACGCCGACCATGTGCAGGATGCGGCTGGTGATGTCGAAGCCCGAGCAGACGAAACCGTAGGTGATGTGCTCGGGCTCGATCGTCTTGTGGCCGCGCACCCCGGCGGCCTCGGCGGCGGTGGCGAGAATATTCGCCGCCTCCGCAGTAGGTTCCACGTTTCCTGGCTCCTCGTCGCCCTCCCAGAGCGCCTCGGAAATCTGAGCCCTGGCGTCCTCGATCGTCATGCCGTGCTCGAGTAGGAGTTGGGCGGCCGGGCCGCCCTCCCGCAACACTCCTACGATCAGGTGCTCCGCTCCAAGGGCGTGATGGTTGGAACGGTGCATCTCCTGACAGGCGAACTTGATCGCGGCTGCGCCTCGCTCGCCGATTCTCACGCCCAGCTCGCGCTGGAGCTTGGGCAGGTCGATGCAGACGTCGCTGCCCGGTGTTTTCTCACTGCTTTTCTTGCTCCAGCGCATCTGGGTCGTTCTCCTCGCCTTAGCGCCTGGGCCCTGACGAGCGGCGCCGTCCTCTGTCGCCGTCGCGGGGCGGGCGTTCTTGCCGTTCGCCCTCGGGCCGGTTGGCCGCCTTCTCCTTGGCGACCTCGATCAGCGCCTCGGGCATTACGAGCGTGTCGCCTTCGTGCTTGGCGAGGAGCTTTAGACCGATGCGGCCGCGCTCCTTGTCGACTTCCTGCACGACCACGTCGATCACGTCGCCACGGTCGAGCACGTCCTCGATCCTGTCGACCCGTCCGGGGCCGACGTTGGAGACGTGGAGCAGGCCGTCGGTGCCTTTCTTCAGCTCGACGAAGGCGCCGAACTGGGTCAGCTTGACGACGCGTCCGGTGTACTCGTCGCCGACCTCGGGGCTCTTGGTCATCGCATGGATGGCCTCGACTGCAGCGTCGGCTTTCGTACCTTCGGTCGCGTAGACGAGCACAGTGCCGTCTTCCTGGATGTCGATCTGCACTTCGTAGTCGGCCTCCAGCGAACGGATCGTCTCGCCGCCCTTGCCGATGACCATGCCGATCATCTCGGGGTCGATCGAGACCGTCGAGATGCGCGGCGCATGGTCGGCCAGCTCGCTCCTAGGCTCGGGGATCACGGCGACGATCTTGTCGAGGATCTCCTCGCGCGCCCGCTTGGCCTGCGCCAGCGCTGCGCTCATGATCTCGTGTGTTACACCGGTGATCTTGATGTCCATCTGCAGCGCGGTGATGCCCTCGCGCGTCCCGGCGACCTTGAAGTCCATGTCGCCCAGGTGATCCTCGGCGCCCTGGATGTCGGTCAGGATGACGTATTCGTCGCCCTCCTTGACCAGACCCATGGCGATGCCCGAGACAGGGCTCTTGATCGGGACACCCGCGTCCATCAGTGCCAGCGTCGAGCCGCAGACCGAGGCCATCGACGAGGAGCCGTTCGACTCCAGCGTCTCGGAGACGAGCCGGATCGTGTAGGGGAACTCTTCGGCCGAAGGGATCATCGGCTCGAGCGCCCGCTGAGCGAGTGCGCCGTGGCCGATGTCGCGGCGCTTGGGACCGCGCATGAATCCGGTCTCCCCAACCGAGTAGGGCGGGAAGTTGTAGTGGTGCATGTAACGGCGCTCGTCTTCGAGCGAGAGATCGTCGATGCGCTGACCCTCTTTCTGGGTGCCGAGCGTGAGCAGCGTCATCACCTGCGTCTGGCCTCGCGTGAAGAGCGCCGAGCCGTGCGTGCGCGGCGAAACCGACACCTCGCACGTGATCGGGCGGATCTCTTCGGTCGAGCGTCCATCGGGGCGGCGCTTGTCGACGGCGATCTTCTGCCTGACGAGATCCTTATAGATGGCGTCGATCGACTTGCGGATGAAGCTCTTCGTCAGCTGGTCCTTGACCGGGGGATCGCCCTCGGCGGGCGCCGGGCCGGCCGGGAAAGACAGCTCGACCTCTTCGATGATCCGATCGACCAGCAGCTGGCGCTTGGCGGCGCGCAGCTCCTTGGAATCCTGCTCGGCGTCGGTGAGGGCGCGCAGTTCGTTGCCGAACTGCTCCTGCACCGGCTTCTGAACGGCCGCCAGCTGCTCGCGCTCGAGAATGGCGTGCAGGCTGGTGCGCACCTGTGAGCGTCGCACGATGTCTTCCTCGCTGGAATCCATCGACAGCTGCGGCGCCAGCTCGCCTGTGATCTCTTCGACGAGAGCGGATGCCTCGCGCAGGCCGAGCTCGGCGATGCGCGAACGAAGGCGACCTCCTTGCGACTTCTCGAGCTCGCTGGTCAGCTCGGCGTCGAGCCACTTCGGCTTACCGACGCGCTTGCGTAGTTCTTCCTGTGCGTCGCAGAGCTTTCCGATCTCCTTGTGCGCGAACGCGAAGGCCTCGAGGATCTTCTCCTCGGGAACTTCTTCGGCGCCCGCCTCGACCATCGTCAGCGCCTCCTTGGTGCCGACCACAAGCAGATCGAGCTTGGATTCCTGCATCTCCTGCATCGGCGCGTCGATGACCAGCTCGTCGTCTATCAGACCGACGCGAACGGCTCCCACGGGGCCCAGGAAGGGCAGCGAGGAAATCATCAGCGCGGCCGAGACGCCGTTGATGCAAAGCGTGTCGTGGGCCGTGACGAGGTCGGCGGAGAGCACCGTTGCGATGCACTGCACCTCGTTGCGGAAGCCCTTCGGCCAGAGCGGCCGAATCGGGCGGTCGGTCATGCGGGCGGTCAGGATCGCCCGTTCGGTCGGGCGCCCCTCACGCTTGAAAAAGCCGCCGGGGATCTTGCCGGCGGCGTACATGCGCTCTTCTACGTCGACTGTCAGCGGGAAGAAGTCGGCGCCCTCGCGGGCCTCCGCTCTTCCCTGTGCCGTCGCGAGCACCATGGTCTCGCCCGAGCGAACCACGACTGCGCCGCCCGCTTGCTTGGCTAGTTTCCCGGTCTCGAAGACGATCTCGTGGTCGCCGACGGTCACCGATACGGACTCAATCCGCCCGGTTCCAGTACTGGTCATCTCCAACTCCTCTGTTTGTCAGGAAGAGCGGGAGTTTGAGTGAACCGGCTTTTCGTCACGGGCTCGCTCAAACTTCCACTCCCCTTCTCTAAAACGAGCTCTAGCGCCTTAGGCCGAGCTCCTTGATCAATTCGCGGTATGCCTCGAGGTCGTTCTTCTGCAGATAGGTCTGCAGGCGCCGGCGCTGCCCGACGAGCTTGAGCAGTCCACGCCGAGAATGGTGATCCTTGGAGTGGATGCGCAGGTGCCCGTTCAGCTGGTTGATGCGCTCTGTTAAAAGGGCGATCTGCACCTTGGCCGAGCCGGTGTCCGACTCGGACTCGCCGAAGCGCTTGACGATCTCGTTCTTAGCTTCCTTGGTCAGGGACACGTAGTTCCTCCCGTTGCCTGTTTCTTTGCCACTGATCCCAGATCGCCGTCGGAAGCGCCTCGAACGATCGAGATCGTGGTATCGAAAGACTACCAGTGCGGGAACTTTGCGGGGGACGTGGCGGCGCCGAGAGAGGGGTGTTGCTCCTCGTCCACCTGGCACAGCGTTACGCAGCCCCCCGCCGAATCCACCCACCCGCGGGGTCGTAATACGGTACTGCTCTTCCGCTGTCGAAGCATCACGGAATAGCGCCTAAGTCGTGCCGATCTGCCGGCTGAGTCGTTTCACGGTCCGGCAGGCCCGGTTTCGCCCGAGGACCCAAGCTGGCAGCCGACGCGGGCTTGTATCGTGCCGGTTGTGCGCGCGCTCATCTTCGATCTCGACGGGACGCTGGTGGATACCGTCTACGCGCACGTCTTCACCTGGCAGCAGGCGCTGGCCGAGGCCGAGATGCCGATCGACAGCTGGCGCATACATCGCCGCATCGGCATGAGCGGAGGGCTGTTCGCCCGCGCCGTCGCGCGTGAGCTGGGCCGGCCGCTCTCGACGAGCGAGACCGATGCGCTTCAGAAGCGTCACGCCGAGTTGTTCGAGCAGATGATGCCGCATTGTCGCCCCCTTCTCGGCGCGGTCGAGCTGCTCCGGCACCTACGTGAGGCCGGGGTCGTGCACGGCGTTGCGACCTCGGGCGCCAGGCCGCTGATCGACGACTCGCTGAAGGCGTTAGGGATCGGGGCGGAGACCGTTGTGATCGAGCGCGGTGACGTGGCCCGGGCCAAGCCCGAGCCCGATCTCTTTCTGGTCTGCGCCGAGCGGATGAGAGTCAGCCCGCACGAGTGCTACGTCGTCGGCGACGCAGTCTGGGACCTGCTCGCGGCGAGGCGGGCGGAGATGCTCAGCATCGGTCTTCTCAGCGGCGGCTACGGCGAGGATGAGCTGACGCGCGCAGGCGCCTACCGCGTCTACCACGATCCGGCCGAGCTGAACGACTCGCTCGACGAGCTGGGAGTGCTGCCCTGACGAGCGCGCTACCGGCGGGAGTTGCCGCGGGGCATCCGGCAACGGCCCGGGCCGGGCTCGAAGTGCTGGAAGAAGGCGGTAGCGCCGCCGACGCCGCCATCGCGGCCTGCTTCGCGTCGTGTGTCTGCGAGGTAATGATGACCGGACTTCTCGGCGGCGGGCACGGCATGATCTGGAACGCAGCCGAGGGACGCGCTAAGCAGCTCGATTTCTTCACTACCGTGCCCGGGATCGGTACCGCCTCGCATCTACGTCCCCAACTTGTGGAGCTAGATGTTCGCTTCGGTGAGGAAACAGTCCGCTACGAGATCGGTCCGCAGTCCTGCGCCGTTCCGGGCATCCCGGCCGGGCTGTACGAGCTCTGGTGCCGCGAGGGGCAGCTCGACTGGGCGTGCCTGCTCGCCCCCGCGATTCGCCTCGGGCGCGAAGGCGTACCGATGCCGCCCGCGCACGCCGCCTGCCTGCGCATGCTCGCGCCGGTTATGACACTCGATCGCGGCGAGCAACTCTTCGCCCCGGACGGGCGCCTGCTCGAAGCGGGCGAGCTTCTGCTGCAACCCGGCATCGCCGACGCGCTGGAGCTGATAGCCGAGGATCCGCGCTCGCTCTACGGCGGTGCTCTCTCGCGCAGCCTGCTCGAGCTGGTGCGCGATCGAGGCGGCTTGATCACCAAGGAAGACCTCACCTCCTACACCCCACTCTGGCGCGAGCCCGTCGAGTGCGCCTACGCCGGCACTAGCTTCTTCACTCGCGGCGGGCTCTCGGGCGTGCCCGAAGCGCTGGCGCGGCTCCAACCCCTGGCCGGCCTGTCCGGGCGCGAGCGGGTGCTGGCGCTGCTGGCGGCTCTGAGCACAGAGGGCGCCGGCTCGCACACCACCAATCTCGTCACAGTGGACGAGAAGGGAAACGCCTGCGTGCTCACGACCAGCCTCGGCCTCGGCTCGGGCGACTACCTGCCCGGGCTCGACCTGCACCTGAACTCGATGCTGGGCGAGAGGGATTTGGTCAGCGGCGAGCTCGTTCCGGGCGAGCGGGTGATGAGCATGACGGCGCCGAGCGTCGCGGTTGACGAGCGCGGGCCGACACTGGCGATCGGCGCCGCCGGCGGGACGCGCCTGCGCTCGGCGTTGGTGCAGGTTGCCTCCGGGATCCTCGACGAGGGGCTGGCTCCGAGCGCGGCGATCGAGCGCCCTCGTTTCCATCCCGCGGACTCGGTCCTGAACGCGGAGCCGGGGGTGGACGAAGAAGCCCTGAGCGAGCTCGAAGCGGACGGCTGGCAGGTTCGCCGCTGGGCCTCGCTCCACCACTACTTCGGCGGCGTGAGTGCGATCGGTCGAGCGGGCGCGGCGGGAGATCCCAGGCGGAGCGGCGTGGGACTAGCCCTCGGCGCCTAGCGGTTGCCCCGGCGGTTCGGCCTCTCGCACCGCCTCAACGTCGCGGGCGATCTGCTCTATCAGCGCCTCGTCACTCTCGAAGGCCCGCTCGTCGCGCAGCTGCTGCCAGAGCTCGACGACCAGGCGCTTGCCGTAGAGGTCGCCTGCGAAATCGATCAGATGAACCTCGACGCGCCGCTCCGCTCCCTTGAAGTGAACGTTGACGCCGATCGAGACGGCCGCCCGGTGCCGATCGGAGAAGCCGGCGTAGATCCCGTCGAGCGGGACGAGCTGGTGCGGGGCAAAGACCAGGTTGGCGGTTGGGAAGCCGAGCCGGGCGCCGCGCGCAAAGCCCGGGACGACGCGTCCGTCGAGCTCGTAGGGGTGGCCGAGCAGCGAGGCTGCGGTGATCACGTCGCCTTTGTGCAGGGCGTCCCTGATCGCGGTCGAGGAGACGCCCGCGACGGGCTCGACCAGGCGCGTGAGCAAGCCCTCGTCGTGCAGTAGCTCGAGGTCGCCCGAGCGATCGTGGCCGAAGCGGAAGTCGGGCCCCGCGACGACGACCTGGGCGCCGAGCGGATTCAAGTAGCGGAGCGTGAACTCACCGGGCGTCATGGCGGCCAGCTCCTCGTCGAAGCGCAGCACCACGATTTCCTCCACGCCGTACTCGACCAGCAGCTCGACCTTGCGCTCGAGCGTGGTCAGAAGCTCCACGGGTTTCCCAAGCAAGACGCGCGGATGCGGGTCGAAGGTGAGCACTGCCACCGGTAGGCCGGACTCGAAAGCGGTGTCCAGAACGCGGCGATGGCCCCGGTGAACGCCGTCGAAGGAGCCGACGGCGACGGCGCGCGCGGAACGCGGCAGGTCTATCGGATTGCGAACGACTTTCATACGGGCATCACCGTCTCTGGCCTCACCGTACCGTTCTTGCCCAGCCCGACGGCGATCAATCTGCCCTCCCGGCACAGTCGCAGCAACCCCGGCTCGTCTCGCTGCAGCTGTCTTCCGGCCCGCACGCTGTCGGTCTCCTCCTCGCTCAGCTCCAGCGCGGGAAGGAATGGAACTGCGTCGGCCGCCGGGTGAATGCGCTCGCTGTCGGCGCCCGAGACCGAGAAGGGGCCCACCTCGAGCCGGCGCAGGCTGTGGCAATGACCGCCCAGGCGGTCGGCGATCGCACGCACGTAGGTGCCGGAGCTGACGCGTAGATCGAGCCTGGCTATGCCGTTCGAGTAGTCGAGCAGCTGTAGCTCGTCGATGCGGGAGCGTCTGAGCGGCATCTCCGGCGCCTCGCCGCGCCGGGTCAGGCGATAGGCGCGCTCGCCGCCGATCTTGATTGCGGAGAGCGCGGGAACACGCAGCTCGACCTCGCCGCGGATCTTTTGCAGGCTTTCCTCCAACAGCTCGCGCGCGGGCGCCTCCTTCGTCTCGATGATCTCACCTTCCAGATCGCCGCTCGCAGTACGCGAGGAGAGGTCGATCTCGGTCAAGTAACGCTTGTCGAGACCGACGAGATAGCGAGCCAGCCTGGTCGCCGAGCCCAGCAGCACGAGCAGGAGCCCACTGGCGAAGGGATCGAGCGTTCCGGCGTGGCCGGCTCTGGCACCGGTCTTGGAGCGCAGATCGCGCACCAGCGCAAACGAAGACGGCCCGCTGGGCTTGTCCACGAGCACGAGCCCGGACGGCTCGAGCGCCCGCGGAATCGCCACCGCTACCCCGCCTCGCCCGACGTCTTGGCGACGAACTCCTTGCGCAGAAAGGCGATCAGCTCCTTGATACTGAGGTCGCTGCCAAACCCGGCTGCCTGCCGATGTCCGCCGCCACCGCCCGCACGAGCCACTTCCGAGACGTCGAGCCGATCACGCGATGAACGAAGACTGACGCGGCGGCCGCCGCGTTCCGGTGGCTCCGAGATCAGCGCCGACATTTCAACTCCGGCCACTGCCCGTAGCGACTCGACGACGCCGTCGGAAGCTCCGCTCGAGGCACCCGTCTCTTCGAAGTCCTTGCGCTCGAGATAGGAAATGACCAGCCGTCCGCCTTCGTGCACCTCGACGTGCTCGAGCGCGTGCGCCAGAAGCTTCAGCTTCGACAACTCGACCGTCTCGTAAACGTGCTGGAAGATGCGGTGGGCATCGGCACCGGCCTCGATCAACTCGGCGGCCAGGCGGAGAGTCTTGGGCGAGGTGTTCTCGTACTGGAAGCGGCCGGTGTCGGTGACCAGCGCGATATACAGCGCCGCGGCGATCTCGGGCGTCAGGCGCACCTTCAACTCCGTGAATATGTCGCGCAGCACCTCGCTCGTGGACGAGGCCTCGGCGACCACGAGATTGACGTTGCCAAAGCGGCTGTTGTCGTGGTGGTGGTCGATCACGGCGACGAAGGGCGCCTCGGTGCGCAGGCGTTGATCGGCGCCCATGCGATTCTCGTTCGCCGCGTCGAGGGCCAGCAGCGGACGGCCGAGGAGCTTGTCCGGCTCGCCGCGGACGAGGTCGTCCAGCGGCATGAAGCGGTATTCGAAGGGAAGCGGGGCCGCGCCAGGGAGGAACATCGTGCTGCGCTTGCCGAGTTGGTCGAGCGCCAGCTTGAGCGCGAGCATCGAGCCGAGCGCGTCACCGTCGGGGCTCTCGTGCACCGAGATGACGAAATCGTCGTGGTCGCGAATCCCCTGCGCGACGGCTTTTAGATCAGCTTTCGTGGTCGTCATCCGGAGGAACCAGTTCGTCGATCAGTTTTGACATTCGCAGCGCCTCTTCGGCGATCGGATCGTACTCGAAGGTGAGTTGCGGAATTCGCTTCATTCTCAACTCGCGGTTGAGCGTGGCCTGAAGCACGCCGTGCGCCGCGTTCAGCGCCTCGATCGTCCTGGCGATCTTCTTCTTCGGCCCCAGCACGCTGACGAAGACGCGCGCCTGGTGCAGATCCGGGGTCGTTCGCACCGCCGTGATCGTGACGAAACCGATGCGCGGATCCTTCAGCGAGGGCAAAGCTTCGCTCAGAGTTTGCAGTATCGACTCGTTTACTCGGCGCATTCGTCCGGACATCGCTCTCCATTCAAGCGTTTTCGGATGATGACGCGTGTCTTGAAGGTTCGCTAGGCTCGCGGGCCAGGGAGAGATGCGATGACAGACGTCTATCTATTCGGCCACGTCTCGAGCGGGATCATCGTCCGCATAGAGGGGCGCTATCCCGACCCTGACGGCTACGGCGAGATCGTCGAGACGCTTGAAAACCACTGCGGCGAGGCTACCGGCAGCGCGCTCGTGCTGGCCCGCCTGGGCGCCTCGGTCGTGCTCGAGGGCAACTGGATCGGGGACACCCCGGCCTGTCGCGGCACGCTGGAACTGCTCCAGTCGCGCGGGATTGACTGCTCGGGGCTGGTCGTCAAGCCCGGCTACCAGGGCGCGACCGAGATCACCATCTCCGACGGCGAGTCGCGCACCGTCTTCGGCCGCTACATCGATCTGCTCTCGACGACGCGGCAGTGGGAGATGCCAAGCGTCGAGCGGATCGAGCAAGCGCGGGTCGTCTGCGTTGATCCTTCCTTCGGCGCGGCGACGCTCGCCGTCGCCCGCGCGGCCAAGGTTGCCGCAAAGCCGCTCGTCACTTCAGATGCTCCCTACGACTCCGAGCTGGCCGCGGCGGCCGACGCGATCGCGATCTCAGGCGAGCTGATGGCGCGCGACTACCCCGAGGCGCTCGAGTCGGAAAAAGAGAGAGAAAAGCTGTTCGAGCGCTATCTCGAGCACTGCCCGGGGCTGGTGGTGTTCACGGCGGGCTCGCGCCCGCTCTGGTACTCGCGCGGCCGCGGCGGCGAAACCGGGCCCGGACGGGTTCCGTCCGGCGAGCGCAGGCAGCTCTCCCCGATTTCCGTGCAGACCGTCGACAGCGCCGGCGCCGGCGACAGCTTCCGAGGCGGCTTGATCTACGGTTTTCTCCAGTGCTCGGGCGACGACGAGAAGGTGCGCTTTGCGAGCGCCCTGGCCTCGCTGGTCTGCACCACGACGCCCGGCTGCGTGAATCCGCCCTCGCTGGAGCAGGTGCGCGAGCTGCTCGAGACTTCGGTGCTCTAGCCGGGCCCGCGCGGTTCATTCGTCGCCGGGCGCGACGACGCGTCGCTCGATCACCGTTGTTTCGTAAAGCTGGCCGTGGAGGAAGCGCGCGGCGCCGTCCAGCAGGTGCTCGAGCTCGCCCACCTCGGCCGCCACGAGCGCGATCACCAATCGGGCGCGCTGCCAGACGTCCTGGAGCTCGGTCTCGGCTACCGAGGCGCCGAAGCGGTTCTGCAACTGAGCCTTGGCCGAGCGCAGGTACTGGCGCTTGTCCTTGAGCGAGCCCGCCTCCGAGAAGCGCAATTCAACAGCAAGGATGCCGACGAATCCCTTTGCCACCCGATGTATTGAAGCGCCTGCGGAGACCGAAAGCGACTACTTCTCGCTCGACTCTTTGCTCTTGGCCGGGACGGTCTCGTCCAGGCTGGTGCGCTCGGTCTCGCGGATCTCGTAGACCTCGAAGATGTCGCCTTCCTTGACGTCGTTGTAGCCCTCGAGCAGGATGCCGCACTCGAATCCCTCGGCCACCTCGCGGGCGTCGTCTTTGAAGCGCTTGAGCTGGCTGATGGTCGTCTCGTGCACGATCGATCCGTCGCGCAGCAGGCGCACGAGTGAGCCTCGGCGAACGACGCCGCTGCGCACGTAGCAGCCTGCGATTGTTCCCACGCGAGAGGCGCGGAAGGTCTGCCGGACCTCCACCTCGCCCAGGATGTGCTCGCTGGTAACGGCGGAGAGCATGCCCACGAGCGCCTTCTCGATGTCCTCCGTGAGCTGGTAGATGACGCGGTAGGTGCGGATGTCCACGCCCTGCCGGTCGGCGAGCGCACGGGCCTCCGAGCTAGGGCGCACGTTGAAGCCGATGATCAGGGCGTCGGAGGCCGAAGCGAGCATCACGTCGCTCTCGGTGATGCCGCCCACTCCCGACTGGATCACGTTGACGCGCACCTCGGAGTGGTGGATCTTTTGCAGCTCGCTGACTGCGGCCTCGACCGAGCCGACGACGTCGCCCTTAAGGATCAGGTTGAGGTCACTGACCTCTCCTGCGCGCAACTCGCTGAACAGGGTCTCGAGCGAGGCGCGGCGGCGCGAGCGCTGCGCCACCTGCTCGGAGCGCAGACGCAGGCCGCGCTGCTGGGCAAGCGAGCGGGCCTGGCGCTCGTTGGCGACGACGTGGGCGCGCTCGCCGGCGGCGGGTGGCTTCTCGAGGCCGAGAATCTCCACCGGATCGCCAGGGCGGGCTTCCTTGACGCGAATACCGCGGTAGTCGTACAGAGCTCTGACCTTGCCCCAGGTATCGCCGGCGACCACCGCGTCGCCGACTCGTAGCGTGCCGCGCCGCACGAGCAGCGTGGCGACCGGGCCGCGACCGACGTCGAGGCGAGACTCGATGATCGGCCCTGAAGCTTCGGCGTTCGGATTGGACTTCAGATCCAGCTCGAGATCGGCCACCAGGAGCACCTTCTCGAGCAGATCGTCGAGGCCGATGTTCTTCTTGGCCGAGACCTCGGAGAACTGCGTCGTTCCGCCCCACTCCTCGGGTTGCAGGCCCTCGTTGGCCAGATCTCCCTTGACGCGATCGATATTGGAGTCGGGAAGATCGATCTTGTTGATCGCGACGACGATCGGAACGTCCGCCGCGCGGGCATGCGCGATCGACTCCTTGGTTTGCGGCATCACGCCGTCGTCGGCTGCGACGACCAGCACGGCGATATCGGTGACGTTGGCGCCGCGGGCGCGCATCGCGGTGAAGGCTTCGTGGCCCGGCGTATCGATGAAGGTGATGCGACGGGCGCCGTGCTCGACCTGGTAGGCGCCGATGTGCTGCGTGATGCCTCCCACCTCGCCGGCGGCGACCGCGGTCTTACGTACCGCGTCGAGAAGCGTCGTCTTGCCGTGATCGACGTGGCCCATGATCGTGACCACAGGCGGTCGCGGCTTCAGATCCTCGGGCGCGTCTGTCTCTTCCTCCGGCTCTGCCTCGCCTTCCTCGTCGGCGGCGTGCTTGATCGTGATCTCGCGCGGCGGAGTGAGTTCGGCGCCGATCAGTATCACGGCCTCGTCGGTGAGCGACTGCGTGATCGTGACCATCTCGCCCATACCCATCATGATCTTGATGATCTGCGCCACCGGGATGCCGAGCGCCTGCGAGAGGTCTCGGACGCTGCCGCCGGAGGGAACGGTGATCGGGCCGGTCGGGGCCGGCGCGGCCTTCGAAGGTGCGCGTCCTTCGCCGCCGCCGCGCGCATCGCGCGCTCCGGGGGCACCGGGCCTGGCGCCGCCGCCGCGCGAAGCCTGATTGTCGATCACGACGCGGCGTTTGCGGCGAGGGCCCACGGCGCCTTGTCGCGGGCGAATCGGTCGGTTGGGACGCTGTGAGCCTGAATTAGCCATCGGCGTCAGTGTAGAGGTCGCGCAGCGCGGGATCGACCCGGACTGCCGTTCGCAGGGCTCGGCTGAAGGAGTTGGCGACCAGCGCCCGCTCGAAGCACGACGCCAGGCGGCAGGTGTACGCACCCCGACCGTGCGATTCGGGCACGGCTGTCAGCTCTCCGTCCAGAGCGGCGAAGCGCAGTAGCTCGATTCGTGGCGCCTTCCGCCCGCAACCGGCACAGATGCGGATCGGGGCGGCCATCAGCTGGCCTCGGCACCGTCCCCCTCGTCGAGCGGCGACTCGGGCTCAGCATCGGCCTGCGGCTCTGGTCCCGACTCGGCTGTCGGCTCTGGTTCGGCCTCAGCCTCGGGCTCCGGTTCCGACTCGGCCTCGGGCTCGCTCGTAGATTCCGCTTCGCTCGTGGGCGCCTCCGCCTCTTCGACTTCGGGCGCTTCTGCCTCGGCCTTGGCTACTTCGGTCTCGTCGCTTGCGGCGACGGTTGCAGCCTCCAGCTCCTCAGGAGAAAGACCTTCGAGCTTCTGGTGCGCGGGCACACCGCAGTAGTGCGAGCCGGGCAACGCGGCGTTGGGGCAGCGCTTACCGTTGGCGAGATTCGCAGCGCAGCGGCCGACAAACTCCTCTTCGCCGCTGGCGTAGGCCGCGTCGGACTCCTGGCGGGCGAATTCGCTGTCGGAGACGATGTCGACCTTCCAGCCGCTCAGCCGCGCGGCGAGGCGGGCGTTCAGGCCCTCCTTGCCGATCGCCAGGGCCAGCTGGTCGTCGGGCACGACCACCGTTGCCTCGCGCGTGTCGTCGTCTACCAAGACCTCGCGCACGCGCGCCGGCGCCAGTGCCTTGGCAATGAAGCGCGCCGGCTCGGGGTTCCAGGGAATGATGTCGATCTTCTCGCCGCGCAGCTCCGAGACGACCATGCGCACGCGTGAACCGCGCGGGCCGACGCAGGCGCCGACGGGATCGACGCCCTGGGTGTGCGAGACGACGGCAATCTTGGAGCGGTAGCCGGGCTCGCGCGCGACACCGCGAATCTCCACCAGACCGTCTGCGATCTCGGGAACCTCCAGCTCGAACAGCGTCTTGATCAGCTCGGGATCGCGGCGCGAGAGGATGACCTGCGGGCCCTTGGTGCCCGAGCGAACCTCGGTGATGACCGCCTTGATGCGGCTCCCCTGCTCGTAACGCTCGCCATCGACCTGCTCGGAGCGCGGTAGCAACGCCTCGACCTTGCCCAGGTCGACCAGCACGTTGTTACGGTCGCCGGCCTGCTGGATGATCCCGGTCACGACCTCGTTGACGCGGTCGACGTACTCCTCGTACATGATCTCGCGCTCGGCCTCGCGGGAGCGCTGCAAGAAGACCTGTTTGGCCGTCTGGGCGGCGATCCGCCCGAAGTTATCGGGCGTGACGTCGGTGCGCTTGATCTTTCCCTCGGGCACCTGCGACCAGTCGAGCTCCAGGTCGTCGTCGGAGATGAGCAGGTGCGAGCGCTCGCCGCTCTCGGCTTCGAGCTCCTCCAGCTCCTGCAGCTTCTTCTCGCGGGCCTCGTCGAGCAGCTTCTCCTCCAGCTTGGGAGGAATCTCGATTGCAAAGACGCGGAAATCGCCCTCGTCGTCGAGCTCGACCGCGGCGTGGCGGGCGGAATCGGGTGTCTTCTTGTAAGCCGCGAGGAGCGCGTCTTCAAGCGCGGCGACGAGCGCACCACTCTCGATGCCCTTCTCTCGCTCGATCTCGCGGACGGCGTCGATGATCTCCTGGCTCATTGGCTCCTACTCCTCGTCGATCAGGTTGCCCCGTACGAGATTCTCGTAGGGAATGTCGAATTCGTCGGTCTCGGTAGCCAGACGAAAGGATTTGTCGCGGGCGACGACGACGCGGCCGCGGAAGCGCTTGCTGCCGTGGATCGGGGTCGCCGTGCGCAGGGCGACACTGCGGCCGAGCGCGTGCTGAAAGTGGTCGGGCTTTCGTAGCGGGCGCTCCGTGCCGGGCGAGGAGACCTCGACCGCGTAACGATCGAGATAGTCCCGCAGCAAGTCGGTTACTTGTTGGCAGAGAGCATGGTCGACTCCGCCCGGATGGTCGACGAAGACGCAGAAGCGCGTCGGCGAGGTCAGCTCGACCGCAAGCACGTCGACCTCGGGCATAGCACGCTCGACCAGGAGCGAGACTTCGCTGGTCAACTCTTTTTCCTTGTCGTAGGTGCTTGCCAAATTGCCCTCTCACAAAAACAGGCGCCCGAAGCGCCCATTTCGCCTGCTGGTGAAATGTGGTTAATCCCAGGATAGCAGCCTGTGGCGCGAACGCCGAGCGCGGGAGGGGTGCGGGAAAGCCCTGCGGCGACGCCGGGCGGGCGACTCGATTCCTATGAGCTCAGAACGATGGTGACGGGCCCATCGTTGACCAGCTCGACCTGCATCAAGGCGCCGAAGTGACCGGTTGCGACCTGCACTCCTTGCCCACGCAGCGTGTCGCAGAAGTGCTCGTATAGCGGCTCGGCCAGATCGGCCGGGGCGGCATCCGAGAAACTCGGGCGGTTGCCCTTGCTCGTATCGGCGATCAGCGTGAACTGGCTGACAACGAGCGCTGAGCCGCCGACATCCCTGACGCTGTGCGAGAAACGACCCTCGTCGTCGGGAAATATGCGCAGCCGCGCCAGCTTGCGTGCCAGCGCTGCGGCCGTACGCTTATCGTCGCCGCGAGCCACGCCGAGAAGTACGCAGAGGCCGCCCGTAACCTCTCCCAGCAGGTGCCCATCCTCCAAAACGCGCGCCCCGGCTACCCGTTGCACGACGGCTCTCATGCGGCCTCCGAAAAAGACGAAAACCGGACTATGGAAGCTTCGCGACTCCCCTGGATGCAAGTCGGTTCGCTGCTCATAAGAGACAGCGTAATCACAAATGAGCAACTTGACGAGGTGTTGGCCGAGAAAGATCGCACCGGGCAGCGTGTCGGCGACATCCTCGTCGAGCGCGGCTGGGCGACGAGCGCCGACCTGGCGCATGCTCTCGCCGAGCAGTGGAACCTCGAGTTCGTCGACATTCTCACGACCGAGATCGAGCCGGAGGCCGTCAAGCTTCTCTCGGAAACCGTCGTGCGCCGTTATCGAGCACTTCCGATTCGCTATCTGTCAGACAACCTGGTTTTGGTTGCGATCACCGATCCGACCGACATTCTCGCTCTCGACAACGTCAAGCTCTCGCTCGACGTCAACCTCAAGTTTTGCCTGGCCGATCCCTCCGATCTGGAACGCTCGATCGAGCAGATCTTCAGCCAGCGTCCGGCTCTTCGAGTGGTCGATGAAGCGCTCGAGCTGGAAGCAGAGGGCGAGGAGCGCTTCGACCTCACGCCCAGCGGCGAAGAGAGCTCGTCGGCCGTCGGTCTCGTCAACCAGGTGATCCTCAACGCGATCAAGGATCGCGCTTCCGACATTCACTTCGAGCCGCAGGAGCGGTACATGCTCGTGCGCGTGCGCGTCGACGGAGTGACGCGCGAGTTGACGAACGTTCCCAAGACGATGCAGCAGGCCGTGATCAGCCGGCTCAAGGTGATGGCCGAGCTCGACATTGCCGAGCGCTCGCTTCCGCAGGACGGACGCTCGGCGGTGAAGCTGAACGGAGAGTCGATCGACCTGCGCGTGGCCGTGCTGCCGACGACATACGGCGAGAAGGTCGTCGTTCGTATCCTGCAGCGCTCCTCGACTCACGTCTCGTTGGGCGACCTGGGCATGAGCGATCAGGCCTACGAGACCTTCGTCCGGGCGGTAGAGCAGCCGTTCGGCTGTATTGTCGCCGCCGGGCCTACCGGCGCCGGCAAGACGACGACGCTGTATGCGGCGCTTGATCGACTCAACTCGACCGAGCGTGTGATCACCACGATCGAGGATCCGGTCGAGTACGAACTGGCCGGCGTCTCGCAGATTCAGGTCAACTCTAAGCGCGGGCTCACCTTCGCGCGCGGCCTGCGCACGATCCTGCGCGCCGATCCGGATGCCCTGCTAGTGGGCGAGATTCGCGACACCGAGACGGCGGAGATCGCCGTTCAGGCCGCTATGACCGGGCACCTGGTGCTGACGACCGTTCACGCTCAGACCGCAGCCGCCGCCTTCGCGCGCCTGCAGGACATGGGCATCGCGCCCTACATGCTCGCCAACTCGATCAACTGCATCGTCTCGCAGCGACTGGTGCGCAAGCTCTGCACCTCCTGCCGCAGCGCAACCGAGACAACAGAGGCCGAGTGCGCCGAGCTCGGGCTCGATCCGGGCACGCCCGCCCAGATCTATCACCCGGTTGGCTGCCGCGCCTGCGACAAGACCGGCTATCACGGACGTACGGCGATCTACGAGGTCCTGCCGGTAAGCAGCGAGATTCGCAAACTGATCGGTCACACCACCGAGGAGATCCACAGCGAGGCCGTCAAGGACGGCATGATCACGCTGGAGCAAGATGGTCACCGGATCGTTCTCGAAGGCGTCAGCTCGCTCGAGGAAGTACGGCGCGTGGCCGGGAAGAGCCTGTAGCGAGCCCGCCCTGATTCGACTCTTTGGCCGCCCGTCGCGACCGGCGCGATACTCTCTGCTTGGCGCGGAGCGCGAATTCGAGCAAAGGCTTCCGGAGTGACGGAAAAAGAGACACCCCACCCAAGTCGTGAGCACGCGCTCGGGAAGTTCCTGCTCAACAAGGGCGCGGTCACTGAGACACAGCTCCAGCAGGCGCTTGACGAGAAGGAGCAAAGCGGGCGCCGGATCGGTGACATTCTCGTCGAGCACGGCTGGGCGACGACGGGCGACCTTGCCCACGCGCTGGCCGAGCAGTACAACCTCGAGTTCATCGAGATCCTCGAGACTACGATCGAGCCCGGGGTGACCAAGCTCCTCTCGGAGCGCTTCGTTCGCCGTTTCCGCCTCCTACCGGTGAAGTACCTCGGTAAGAACTCGGTGTTGATCGCGAGCGCCGATCCCACCGACATCGTCGCTCTCGACAACGTCAAGCTCGCGCTCGGTATCAATCTCAAGTTCTGCGTCGCCGATTCGAGCGACCTCGACCTGGCGATCGATCAGGTCTACACCCAGCAGCCGATTCTGCCCGCCGCGGACGAGACGGTCGAGATCGAGGAAGAGGCCACGGAAGAGTTCGACCTGAGCGCCGTCGTAATCGATACTGCGCCGGCCGTGAGCCTAGTAAACCAGGTTCTCTGCCAGGCAATTCGCAACCGCGCGTCGGACATTCATTTCCAGCCCGGGGAGCGTCAGATGACTGCGCGGATCCGCGTGGACGGTGTCATGCGCAAGCTGGCCTCGCTGCCGAAGGCGATGCAGCAGCCGGTGATCAGCCGACTCAAGGTGATGGGAAAGCTCGACATCGCCGAGCGACAGCTTCCCCAGGACGGGCGTTGTTCGGTCAGGGTCGTCGGCGAGACGGTCGACCTGCGCATTGCCGTCATTCCGACGACTCATGGCGAGAAGGTGACGATTCGAATCCTTCAGCGCTCATCCACGCGGGTCTCCCTGAGCGATCTGGGCATGAGCGAGCAGTCGCTTCAGCTCTTCCGGCGAGCGATCGAGCAGCCCTTCGGCTGCGTGATCGCCTGCGGACCGACCGGCGCCGGCAAGACGACGACGCTGTACGCGGCGCTCGAGCACTTGAACAGCGAAGAGCGCAACATCACGACGATCGAAGACCCGGTCGAGTACGAGATCGCGGGCATCTCGCAGGTGCAGGCGAATGTGAAGCGCGGACTGACCTTCGCCCGCGGCCTGCGCACGATCCTGCGCTCGGATCCCGACGTGCTCCTGGTCGGCGAAATGCGGGACGCCGAGACGGCCGAGATAGCGATGCAGGCGGCTCTAACCGGACATCTGGTCTTGACGACTCTGCACACCCAGACGGCGGCCGGTGCCTTTGCCCGTCTGCAGGACATAGGCGTGGCCGAGTTCATGCTCGCGAACGCCGTCAACTGCGTGGTCTCGCAGCGCCTGGTGCGCAAGCTCTGCACGAACTGTCGGATCGAGTCGGCGCCGACTACCGAAGAGCGCAGTGAGCTCGGCCTGGGTCAGAGCGCACCGCTCTCGATCTACCGCCCGAAGGGCTGCAAGCGTTGCAGCGACACTGGCTACCTCGGGCGCAGGGCGATCTACGAGGTGCTGCCGATGACCGACGAGATACGCGAGTTGATCGGCGGCTCGACCAAGAAGATCCACGATCAGGCGGTCGAGGAAGGAATGGTCACGCTGAAGCAAGACGGCTACCGACTCGTTCTCTCCGGCGATACCTCGCTCGAGGAGATCCGGCGCGTGGCCGGGGACGCTCGCTGAGGGCTCTATCGCCTGGAATCGTCTGAGAGATCGTCCGGCGTCGGCTCCAGCGGCGAGAGCATCCGCGCCAGCTTGAGCTGCCCCCCCGCCTCGGCGCTTCGCCCCAGGTGGGCGAGCGAACGGCCGAGCCCGTAGTAGCCGTAGGCATCGGTCGGCGTGATCTCGATCATGGCCCGAAACTCGGCCTCGGCTTCTTCGAAGCGACGGAGCCGAAAGTAGGCGATACCCAGCGCCTCGCGGATCGAGGCCTTGCGCGGCTCGTAGCGTTTCGCCCGCTCGAGCGACGCGGTTGCCTGCGCCGGCAGGCCGGCGGCAAGGTGCCGCTTCCCTTTTTGAAACAGCTCGTAGGTCTCGGACATCTTTCGCTGCTAGGCGAGACGTATCTGTTGAGATCTAGCGTAGAGAAACGAGTAGGGGTGGAAACGGAGACCTGCCACCCGGCTGAGTAGGACTACGTAATGTTGAATGTCGCGACAGCGGTCTCGTCAGCGTGACTGACACGGTGAATCGGAGAAAGTACGATTGATGGAGATGATGACCAAATCGCTCCTGGGAAAGTTGCGACGGGCAGTGCCGGCCGTGGCGGCGATCGTCGTGGTGACGATCGCAACGGGCTGCAGCGCGGGCTGCTCCGCATCGGTCTCGATCGGCCACAAGAAGACGGGAGGCACGTACAGCGGCCATGGGATCTCCTTGACGGTTCCCGATGGCTGGGTCCAATCCGCGAGCTCGGCAACGGCGGAGACCGGAAACGAGATCTGGTCGCAGGGCTTCGGCCCCGTGTCGAGCGTGGATTTTGTCGCCGTCACCGCCTACGCAACGAACGTCGCCGTCACGCAGAAGAACGCCGGCAAGTATGCGCCGAAAGTCACCGTCGCGGTAAAGAGCCTCTTTAGGTCCGCCGGTGGGACACTGCTCAGCGGACCGAAGTCGGCCACGATCGGAGACATGGCCGGCTATCGCTTCGAGACCACTTTCCCGGCTGAAGGCGGCGAGACACTCGACGGCGATGTGCTCATGGTCTGGAACGGCCACACCGAGTATTTCTTCAACTGCCAATATCGGACAAACGGCTCGCGCAAGGCCGAGATCAAACGCGGTTGTAAGACGATCGAAAGCACATTCAAGCTCGCCTGACCGCGTCAAGCGCCGCTATCTGCGCAGCCGCTCGATCTCGTCCAGGATGCCGGCGGCGATCTTGCTTTTTGGCGCCTTGCTCAGTACGACCTCTCCGGCCTTGGAGATCAAGACGGCGGCGTTCTCGTCGGCGTCGAAGCCGATGCCGGGTTGGGAGATGTCATTGAAGACGATCAGGTCGACCTTCTTCTCGCGCAGCTTCTCCCGTGCGCGCTCCAGGCCGGCGTCCCCCTCGTCGGCTGCGAAGCCGACCAACAGCTGCCCCTTGTGCCTGCGCCGGCCGAGCTCGCGCAGCACGTCGGTTGTCGGCTCCAGCTCTAGCGTCCAGTTCTCGTCGGTCTTGTGTCGCTTGCCGCTTTCGGGCGCGGCCGGCGTGTAGTCGGCAACCGCGGCGCTCATCACGATCACGTCGGCTTCAGCGCCGAGCACGGCGTCGGCCAGCGCAGCTGCGCTGGCCACCTCGACCAGTTCGATTCCGCCCGGCGCCGGAACGGAGAGGTTCGCCGCAACAAGCGTCACCTCGGCCCCGCGTCGCGCCGCCTCGGCGGCCAGCGCCACGCCCATCCGGCCGGAAGAGCGATTACCCAGGAAGCGCACCGAGTCGAGCGGCTCCCGCGTGCCGCCGGCGCTGATCAGGATCCGTGTCCCGGCGAGCGAATCAAACGCAGCCAGAAGCTCCTGGCAGCAGGCGAAGATCGCCTCGGGCTCGCTCATCCTCCCCACGCCGCTGCCGCCTTCGCCCAGCTCGCCTTCCTCAGGCCCGACAGTCCGGGCGCCGCGCTCGCGCAACACGCGCATGTTCTCCTGAGTCGCCGGGTTGGCCCACATGCGCGCATTCATCGCCGGCGCCAGGACAAGCGGGCCGCTGTGTGCCAGCGCGGACTCGGTCACGAGGTTGTCGGCGATGCCGCCGGCCAGCTTGGCCAGCGTGTTGGCGGTGGCCGGAGCGATCACGAACAGGTCGGCGTGCTCGAGGTGTGGATAGGGACCGGCGCCGCCCGAGCGTCGGGCCAGCGCGTTGAGCGTTTGATAGCTGATGAAGCCTTCCGCCGCCGGCGTCAGAACCGGCACGACCTCGTGCCCGGCCTTGACGAACAAGCGCACCAGCTCGCACGCCTTGTAGGCGGCTATGCCTCCACTTACGCCGACGAGGATGCGAGCCATTGAACTGGATTCTGCCGTAACGCGGCTCGTTCCGGTGCCGGACGCCAGTTTTGCGTTTCCCGATGCGGTGCGTCGCATAGAGGTCGTAACCCCCGGGGATCGTCAAGCTCCCCGTCAGGGGGCGGATTTCCCGGGGGGGTGACTATGCGTCTTCGAGCGGCGGGCGACCATCGCGCCAGTTCCACTCCGAGCGACGCATGAAGCACGAGACCGCCTCCGACATCGGCATCTCGAGCCCCGCGAAGGCGGTGACGCTGGCGGCAAGCTCTCCGGCGGTCTCGCTGCTTGGCCTGGCCAGCAGGGCGTCGATCTGCGCCAATAGGTCGTCGGGCTTCCGGGGAGCGCGCTCTAGCCGCCAGAGAAACCACTTGTGGTGCGGGTAGAGCATGTGGTTCAGCGCCAGCACTGTCCGCCCCGCGTACAGAGCCAGGCGCGATGAGGCGAAAGAAGCGAGATAGCGGTCGTGCCGCTTTTCGGCCTCCGACATGAACCATTCCATCAGCATCACGTGGGCGACGAAGTCGCGCAGCTTCTCTTCGTGCTCCAGCTCGGGGTAGGTCGCGGCGGCGGCGATCCGCTCTTCCAGCCCTTCAACCCGCGAGAAGGCGACGAAGGCATCCTCGAAGGCCCAGCGCGCGGGCTCGCTGCCGTGAAGCGCCACCTCGTCGATGAAGGAGGGCGAGATCACCTTGCCGTCGAGGTAGCCGCCCTCGTAGTCGGCCAGCGTGTCGTCGAAGAACGTCAGCCGGCCCTGCTCGTAGCGCGCCTCGGCCGCGGCGTCGGGATAGACCAGCATCACGTCGAGATCCGACGCGGGCGAAGCCAGCCCGTGCGCAACCGAGCCAGCGACGACCAGCGCGAGCAATTCGGGGTCGGTAGAGAAGCGCTCGCAGGCTCGAGCGATCAGGCGCCCGTGCTGCGGAAGGAGATTGCGGTCCAATGAACCGTTTAGGTCGATTCGCCCTAGTACTGCTTGTACTCGTAAGTGAGCTTGTTCTGGGCGATCTCTTCCAGCGACATCGTCAGGTAGTTCTTGGAGCGCGACTCGATCATCGGCGGCGGCGCCTCATCGAAGGAGCCCTCGCCGAGCATGTGGTGATAGTTGTTGATCTGCCGGGCCCTTTTTGCGGCCACGACGACGAGCGCATAACGCGAGTCAACGCTTTCGAGCAGAGTGTCTACGCGTGGGTCGATCACGACTCAATCCTAGCTGTGAGCGCAAGTTCCCGCCGAACCACGTGCTCCAGCTCGTCGCAGGCGTGGTCGAGCTGGGCGTTGTCGACCACGTGATCGAACTCGCCGGCCTGCTCGAGCTGGCGGTGGGCAAGCTCGAGTCGCTCGGCTATCTCGGTCTCGGTCTCGGTGGCTCGCTGGGTCAGGCGCCGGTCGAGCTCTTCAACCGGGGCGCGGATGAAGATTGTGACCGCTCCCGGGACGGTGCGCTTGACGTTCAGGGCACCCTCGGTCTCGAGCTCGAGCACGCAAATACGGCGGTTGCGAGCAACTCGCTCCAGCTCGGTACGAAGCGTCCCGTAGCGCTTCTGCGACACGTAGGTGATCTGCTCGAGGAACCCTCCGGCCTGGACTCGGTGCTCGAACTCCTCGGGGCTCAGGAACCAGTACTCGCGCCCGTCCTGCTCGCCGGGGCGCCGCTCGCGCGTCGTGGCCGAGATGGCGTGCTCGAGCCGGGGAATGCGGCGGAGCAACTCGGCGATCAGCGTTCCCTTGCCGGCGCCCGAAGGGCCCGTGACGACGATGACCGGGGCGGGACTCATTGCCGGAAACCTACTGCCTCGGCCTGTGAAAATGTGGACGTATAACGACTCTCAACCGCGACTGAAGAGAGCAATCAGCTCGCCGCGCTGGCGATCAGACAGGCCACCGACGGTCTTCGACTGGCTGATACGACACTGGTTGAGAAGTCGCGCTGCCTTGACGCGACCGAACTTGGGCACCGCCATCAGGATGTCCAGAACCTTGGCGGTCTCGACGTATTCCGGCGGCTGGCCGAGGATGTCCTCGATCCGCACGCCCCCGTCTTTGAGGTCACGCTTGAGTTTCGCTCGCCTGACACGGATCTCGTTCGCTCGTTGCAACGCTTCCATACGTTGATCGAGTGAACGTGCGGGCGCTTGCGCTTGCCCCTTAGAAAGCACCATGGGCGGCCATACTAACAATTCGCGGGGCTTGGTCAAGTAGTTAGATTCTCGGCGTTTTACAGGAGTTTTCGGATCGGGCGCAGATCCGCGGCCGGCGAGCTAGGCGGCGAAGGGCTGGTGGGCGGCTCCGCGAGCCTCGCTCGGGCGCTCGAAACCACGGGCGCGCGCCTCTTCTTCGAGCTCCGATCGCACGCGCTCGGGCGCCTCGAGGTCGCCGAAAAGAACCGAGCCGAGAGCTACTGCCGAGGCCCCGGCTGCGATCAGGTCGAGCGCATGCTTTCCGCTCTGCACCCCGCCCATGCCGACGATCGGGACGGTTCCCTTCGTCGCCTCGTAACAGCTGAAGACGGCCGCCAGAGCGACCGGTCTGAGCGCCGCACCGGAATATCCCCCGACCGCCCGAGCGAGCCGGGGCTCAAGCGTCCATTCGTCGAGAACCAGCCCGCGCAGGGAGTTGACGAGCGAGAGACCGCTCGCCCCTGCTTCGATCACGCCCGTCGCGACTTCGGCAATGTCGGGCAGTTGCGGCGAGAGCTTGGCGTACAGCGGCTTGCCGCTGACGGCGCGGCAGGCCGCCACGATCTCGGCTGCTCCCGCGGCGGCCGGGTCGACGTTGGGGCAGGAGAGATTGAGCTCCAGAACGTCCACCGAGTCGCGCTCGCCGATGCGCTCGCAGATCCGGGCGTAGTCGGCGGCATTCGAGCCGCCGACCGAGATCCAGAGGGGCATCTCCAGTTCCTCGAGGAGCGGCAGAACCTCGGCGTAAAAGACATCGAGCCCCGGGTTCTGCAGACCGATCGAGTTGAGCAGGCCGAAGTCCGACTCGGCCAGGCGCGGCTGCGCGTTGCCCGGTCTGGGCTCGGGCGTGATTGTCTTGGCCACGAAAGCGTCGAGGCTGCGAGCGACCCTGGGTGCAGTCAGGGCGTCAAGACAGCCCGAGGCGTTCAGGATCATGATCCGGCCTCTTCTTCTTCTTGATCGTCGATCAGCGGCAGGACGGGAGGACGGCCGTTCAGCACCGGCCCCTCGACGCAGAGCCGCCGGGACTTTCCCTCGAACTCGACCACGCAGCCGTAGCAGGCGCCGAAGCCGCAGGCCATGGGAGCCTCCCAGGCCAGCTGAGCGTCAGGGGCGAGTGCGCGCACCGCGTGCAGCATCGGCTCGGGCCCGCAGGCGAGCACGTCGATGGGGCCTTCCGGAATCAGCTCGGTTACGAGTTGGGGCTCGATGCAAACCTCGGCCCTGGGGATGAGCTTGGCGGCTTCGGCTTGCCGCCGGGTGCGGAAACCGAGAACGATCGGAGGGTTTCCCATTATCTGCGCGGCGTACGGAAAGGGCGCGATTCCGATGCCGCCGCCGACGAGCAGAGGTCGCTCGACGTCGGTGCGAAAGCCGTTTCCGAGCGGTCCGAAGAGGCCTATCGTCTGACCCCGCTTGAGCTCGCAAAGCTCGCGCGTTGCGGGCCCGACCGGATTGACCAGAAAGGCAAGCTCGCCTTTCTCGGCGAGGCAGATCGAGAAGGGCCGAGGCACGATGTGACCGGGCACGTCGAGCATGAAGAACTGGCCCGGGAGCCCGGGCTCGAGCCCACCGCGCTCGAGCCGGAGCAGCGTGTACATGCCGATCCTCTCGCTGCCGCTGATGCGGCGGCTCTCGCGGCGCGGCGACGCCATCAGGAAGTCTCTCCCTTGCTACTGCGACCGTTCGTTACCGTGCCGCTGCCGGCGGCGATTCGCTCCTGTAGCGAGTAGGACTCGCTGCGGCGGGCGTTGGCGATCGCCTGCACGGCCGCCGCCGCCCCCGAAATCGTAGTGATACAGGGAACGCGGGCGATCTGGGCAGCCTCGCGGATCAGATAGCCGTCGGTGCGGGCGCCCGAGCCCTGAGGTGTGTTGACGACAAGATCGCAGCGACCACGGCGAATCAGGTCGACGACGGTCGTACCTTCCTTGTCTTCGACCTCCGAGACCTTCAGCACCTCGCCGACCTCGATCCCGGCTCCGGCGAAGGCCCTTGCCGTTCCCCGCGTGGCGACCAGCTCGAAGCCGAGGCCGGCGAGCGCCGCCGCCACGGGCACGGCCAACGACTTGTCGGCATCCCGGACCGAGAAGAAGGCCCGTCCACTGGCGGGCAGCTCGCGCCCGGCGGCTCGCTCGGCCTTGGCCAGCGCTGTGGGCAGGTCGTCGGCCATCGCCATTACCTCGCCGGTTGAGCGCATCTCGGGGCCCAACACCGGATCGGCGCCCGGGAAGCGCGAGAAGGGCAGCACGGCGGCCTTGACGCTGTACTGGCGCGGAGGTCGCTCGGGCGGCAGCCCCAGCTCAGAAATCTTGGCTCCGTCGCCGAGCCGGCAGGCCGCCGCGACCAGATTCACGCCCGTCGCCTTGCTGGCGAAGGGAACCGTGCGCGAGGCGCGCGGGTTGACCTCCAGCACGAAAACCTCGTCGTTCACGACCGCCAACTGAACGTTGAGCAGGCCGACGACGCCCAGCGCCGGGCCGAGGCGGCGGATGATCGTCGTGATCTCCTCGGACACCGCGGGCGTGAGCGACGGCGCCGGCAGCACGCAGGAGGAATCGCCGGAGTGCACTCCAGCCTCCTCGACATGCTGCATGATCGCGCCGATGTAGGTCGCCTCGCCGTCGGAGAGCGCGTCGACGTCGATCTCGATCGCGTTCTCGAGGAAGCGGTCGATCAGCACCTTGCGGTGAGCCGCTACTAAAGCGGCTTTCACGTCGGCGGGCCGGTAGCAGACACGCATCGCCCGGCCGCCGAGCACGTAGGAAGGTCGTACCAGCACCGGGTAGCCGATCCGGTCGGCGACCTCGCTGGCCTCCTCGGACGAGGATGCCATGCCCCACTCCGGGCAACGAACGGCGAGGTGCGCGAGCAGATCGCCGAACCGCTCTCTGTCCTCGGCCAGGTCGATCGCCTCGAAGGGAGTGCCCATGATCTTGAAGCCGGCCGCCTCGATCGCCCGCGCCAGCTTGAGCGGCGTCTGCCCGCCGAACTGGATCACGATTCCGGCCGGGCGCTCACGCTCGCAGATCGCGAGTACGTTCTCGATCGTCAAGGGCTCGAAGTAGAGGCGGTCGGAGGTGTCGTAGTCGGTGGAGACCGTCTCGGGGTTGCAGTTGACCATCACCGCCTCGTAGCCGAGCTTGCGGAAGCTCTGCGCGGCGTGGACGCAGCAGTAGTCGAACTCGATTCCCTGGCCGATCCGGTTCGGGCCCGAACCGAGGATTACGACGCTCTGCTTCTCGCGCTCGGGCTCCGGCGGCGCTTCGTCGATCTCGCCCCAGGTCGAGAAGTAGTAGTTAGAAGCCGCCTCGACCTCGCCGGCGCAGGAATCAACGCGACGGAAGCTTGGCTCGACGCCCAGCTCGTGCCTCTTGGCGCGTAGCTCCAGCTCGTCGCAACCG
>Ga0247847_1000017_pt1 | contig 70432 bp, 59 predicted proteins | sample PFST25metaG_FD_186002 | JGI IMG/M metagenome (GOLD analysis project Ga0247847, IMG submission 186002) | Peat soil microbial communities from Stordalen Mire, Sweden - P.F.S.T25 | ecosystem: Environmental > Terrestrial > Soil > Wetlands > Peat | place: Sweden: Norrbotten County, Stordalen Mire...
CTTCGAGGACGACGCCGGAGGTCCCTGCCCGTACCCGGGCCACCACTGTCGCCTCGGCTGGAGTGGAGTCGCTCGTCGCCTGGCGGCGAGGACTCGCGTGACCATATTTGCGCGAGAGGGTATTAAGCCGTCTGGATCTTGATCTCGATGTCAACCCCCGCAGGAAGGTCCAGCCGCTGAAGGGAGTCCACCGTCTTCGGCGTGTGCTCGACTATGTCCACGAGGCGCTTGTGGACGCGCATCTCGAAATGTTCGCGGCTGTCCTTGTGCTTGTGAGGCGAGCGGATCACCGTGTAGCGGTGCATCTCGGTGGGCAACGGGACGGGACCGCGCACCTTGGCCTGGGTGCGAAGCACTGTCTCGACGATCTTCTTCGTCGACTGGTCGATGATCTCGTGGTCGTACGCCTTCAGCCGGATGCGAATCCGCTGCCGGGGACCCTCTGCCATGTCGCCTCGCCTACTTGAGAATCTTCGTCACGGCGCCCGCGCCGACCGTGCGCCCGCCTTCGCGGATCGCAAAACGGAGCCCCTCGTCCATTGCGATCGGCTTGCCCAGCTCGACCTTCATGACGGTGTTGTCACCCGGCATGACCATCTCGGTGCCTTCGGCAAGCTCGATCGTCCCGGTCACGTCCGTAGTGCGGAAGTAGAACTGAGGTCGGTAGTTGCTGAAGAATGGCTTGTGCCGTCCTCCTTCCGCCTTGGTGAGCACGTAGACGTTGGCCTCGAAATTGGCGTGAGGCGTGATCGAGCCCGGCTTGCACACGACCTGGCCGCGCTCGACGTCCTCCTTCTTCGTACCGCGGAGCAGCAGGCCGACGTTGTCGCCCGCCTGCCCCTGGTCGAGCAGCTTGTGGAACATCTCGACGCCCGTGCAGACAGTCTTCTGCGTGGGGCGAAGCCCGACGACCTCGACATCGTCGCCGACCTTCACGACTCCCTGCTCGATGCGGCCGGTCACCACGGTGCCGCGACCCGTGATGGTCATCACGTCCTCGACCGACATCAGGAAGGGCTTGTCGATCTCCCGGGCCGGCTCGGGGATGAAGTCGTCAACTGCTTCGATGAGGTTCAGGATCCCTGCCTCGGCGTCTTTGTCTCCTTCGAGCGCCTTCAGCGCGCTCATGCGCACAACCGGCGTGTCATCGCCCGGGAAGCCGTAGGCGGTGAGGAGCTCACGTACCTCGAGCTCGACGAGGTCGAGCAGCTCCTCGTCGTCGACCATGTCGACCTTGTTGAGGGCGACCACGATCGACGGCACATTGACCTGGCGCGCGAGCACTACGTGCTCACGGGTCTGGGGCATCGGCCCATCCGCGGCGGACACGACGAGGATTGCGCCGTCCACCTGTGCGGCGCCGGTGATCATGTTCTTGATGTAGTCGGCATGCCCGGGCATGTCGACGTGCGCGTAGTGGCGCTTGTCGGTCTCGTACTCGACATGTGCGATCGCGATGGTGATGCCGCGCGCCTTCTCCTCGGGAGCCTTGTCGATCTGGTCGAACGCCGTGAAGGCGACGTTCGGGTTCCTCTCGTGTAGGACCTTGGTGATCGCCGCGGTGAGGGTCGTCTTACCGTGGTCGATGTGACCCATCGTTCCGACGTTGACGTGGGGCTTCGTCCGCTCGTACTTCTTCTTGGCCATTGTTGCCGACCGCTCCGTTTGATCTGGGCTGCGCCCCTTGGGCGCCTCCGTGTTGGTGGACTGCCTTCTCGACTGTGTCTCGTACTGTTCCCATGGGGCCACCGGCCCGGGTCTTCCCGGTCCGACGGCTCCGATCAGTGGAGCACCGGGCGACTCAACTCGCTTCGGTGTTGACCCCTGGGCTGTTCACTCGCCGGTCACACGGGCGATGATCTCCCGGGAGACCGACTCCGGAACCTCCTGGTAGGAGTCGAACTGCATCGTGTACGTCGCGCGACCCTGGGTGCGGGAACGCAGGTCGGTAGCGTAGCCGAACATATCGGACAATGGGACCTGGGCTCGCACAACGTGGTTCGCCCCCCGCTGTTCCATGCCCTCGATCCGGCCGCGGCGCGACGACAGATCGCCGATGACATCGCCGAGATTGTCCTCGGGCGTGACGACCTCGACCCCCATGATCGGCTCGAGAAGAACAGGGTGGGCAGCCCGTACCGCCTTCTTGAAGGCCATTGAACCTGCGATCTTGAAGGCCATCTCGGACGAGTCGACGTCGTGGTAGGACCCGTAGATGAGCGTGACCCGGACGTCGACGATCGGGAAGCCGGCCAGCACGCCGGAGTTCATCGCCTCTTGGATGCCGGCGTCGACCGCCGGGATGTACTCCTTCGGTATCACGCCACCGGTGACCTTGTCGACGAACTCGAATCCTCCGCCGGGGCCCGTTGGTTCGAGGTCGATCACCACGTGGCCGTACTGGCCGCGCCCGCCGGTCTGGCGGATGTAGCGCTCCTCGATCTTGTGGACTGAGGCGCGGATCGTCTCCCGGTAGGCGACCTGCGGCTTGCCGACGTTCGCGTCGACCTTGAACTCGCGCAGCATCCGGTCGACAAGGACCTCCAAGTGGAGCTCTCCCATGCCGGAGATGATGGTCTGGCCCGTCTCCTGGTCCGAGCGGACCCGGAAGGTCGGGTCCTCCTCGCTGAGGGCGAACAGCGCCCGCGACAACTTGTCCTGGTCGGCCTTCGTCTTGGGCTCGACCGCGACGTGTATCACGGGCTCGGGGAATTCGAGCGACTCCAGCACGATCGGATGCGCGACGTTGCAGAGGGTGTCGCCGGTAGTTGTCGCCTTCAGGCCGACCACCGCGACGATGTCGCCGGTGTAGACCGCTTCACGGTCCTCTCGGTGGTTTGCGTGCATCTGGAGGATCCGGCCGATGCGCTCCTTACGGTCCCGGCTCGAGTTGAGCACCGTGGTGCCCTTCACGAGGGTCCCGGAGTAGACCCTCAAGTACGTGAGCTTGCCGACAAACGGGTCGCTCATGATCTTGAACGCCAGGGAGGAGAACGGTTCGTCATCGCGAGGCTCCCGCTCGATCTCCTTGCCGGTCCGGGGCTCGATTCCCATTGTGGGTGGCACATCGAGCGGGCTCGGCAGGTAGTCGACGACCGCGTCGAGCATGGGCTGGACGGCCTTGTTCTTGAATGCCGACCCGCACAACACCGGGACCAGCTCGCTCGCGATGGTCGCCTTGCGAAGCCCCCTGCGGAGATCCTCAGGGGTGATCTCCTTCTCGGACACGTAGCGCTCCATCACGTTGTCGTCGAAGTTCGAGACGACGTCGACCAGCGCGTGCCGAGCCTGCTTGGCCACGTCGGCGAGATGCTCGGGTACCTCCCGGGTCTCCCACGTTTCGCCCATGCCCTCGCCCCACACGAGGGCCTTCATCTTCAAGAGGTCGATCACGCCCTCGAAAGAGCCCTCTGCTCCTATCGGAAGCTGCACGACCGCCGGCGTCGCCTCGAGCCGATCACGGATCATCGCGACCGTGCGGTCGAAATCCGCGCCGACACGGTCCATCTTGTTCACAAAGCACATGCGAGGCACTCGGTACTTGTTGGCCTGGCGCCATACGGTCTCGGTCTGGGGCTCGACGCCGGCGACAGCATCGAAGACGGCGACGGCTCCGTCGAGAACGCGAAGGGACCTCTCGACCTCGACGGTGAAGTCGACGTGGCCGGGAGTGTCGATGATGTTGATCCAGGTGTCGCGCCAACGGCAGGTCGTCGCAGCCGACGTGATGGTGATCCCGCGCTCTTGCTCTTGGATCATCCAGTCCATGACGGTGCCACCCTCGTGGACCTCGCCGATCTTGTAGGTGCGGCCCGTGTAGTACAAGATGCGCTCGGTGGTCGTCGTCTTGCCCGCGTCGATATGGGCCATGATCCCGATGTTGCGGGTCTTGGCGAGCGGGAACTCTCGGATGGATGATGGATTGGCCATCGCCTTGCTTCGTTTCTCTAGTCTGAGATCATCGGTGTGGAATGTCGTCTCGGTCGTGGTCACCTGCGCAATCCGAAGGCGCACCGCCATCGCCGGCGTGCCGCAGCGCCCAGCCGGGCGCGCACCTGTCCGATGGGGACCGGCAAGCACCTCGGGCGCCGCTGGCAGCTACCAGCGGTAGTGAGCGAATGCCTTGTTGGACTCTGCCATCTTGTGGAGGTCCTCCTTGCGCTTGACCGTGGCGCCGACGCCGTTTGAGGCGTCGAGGATCTCGTTGGCGAGCCTGAGCGCCATGGTGCGCTCCCGTCGCTGGCGCGAGTAGCCGACGAGCCAGCGGATCGACAGCGTCGTCGCCCGGCGCGGCCGGAGTTCTACGGGGACCTGGTACGTTGCCCCGCCGACGCGGCGACTGCGGACCTCGAGCTCGGGCCGCGCGTTGTCCAGCGCTCGCTTCAGCAGCTGGAGCGGGTCGCCACCCGACTTCTCGCGCACGACCTCGAGGGCGTCGTACACGATGCGCTCGGCCAGCGAGCGCTTTCCCCGAGAAAGGACCTTGTTGCACAGCTGGGTCACGAGCACCGATCGGTACACCGGGTCGGGGACTAGCTCGCGGCGGGGTGGGGGGCCATTGCGGGGCAACTCAGGACTCCTTCTTGGCGCCGTAGCGGCTACGAGCCTGGGCACGGTCGCGCACACCGGAGGTGTCCAGGGTGCCACGCACGATCTTGTAGCGGACACCTGGCAGGTCCTTCACCCGGCCGCCGCGTACGAGCACAATCGAGTGCTCCTGCAGGTTGTGGCCCACACCGGGAATGTACGCAGTGATCTCCGAACCGCTGGTCAGGCGAACGCGCGCGACCTTACGGAGCGCTGAGTTCGGCTTCTTCGGCGTCGTCGTGTAGACGCGCGTGCATACGCCTCGACGCTGCGGCGCTCCCTTCAGTGCGGGAGTCTTGGTCTTCGACCGCTTGGATGTCCGACCCTTGCGGACGAGCTGGGCGATGGTGGGCACGCGAACCTCTCTGGGCTTGCTTGGTGAAGAGCCGTGGACGCAAGCACGCGCCGACACGACGAGCTGATGATAGGAGCGGTCACCGCTCCCCGGCAACAGTGTAGGGCGCGATCAGGCGGAGCCCTCCTCGGCCGGCCCCAGGTCGCCTAGTGGGTCCTCCTCGGCCACTACAAGATCATCGGTCGGCCCGAAGCTGGCGTAGGCGCTGCCGGCGACCGCGTACGGGTCCTGCTGTTCGTAGGGAGTGCCGAAGGCGGATCGCCCGACATCGCGCAGCCACGAAGCCAGGTTGTCGGTGCTCGCCTCGCTCACGTCGCCGGCCTCGAGGTCCGAGGACCAGAAGGACATGCGCTCGGCGTCGGGCGTCGCCACCTCAACGCTGCGATAGCGCGTCATGCCAGTGCCCGCGGGGATGAGCTTGCCGATGATGATGTTCTCCTTGAGCCCGAACAACTGGTCGGACTTGCTCTCGATCGCAGCCTCGGTGAGCACCCGGGTGGTCTCCTGGAAGGACGCCGCTGACAACCACGAGTCGGTCGCGAGTGACGCCTTGGTGATGCCCATCAGCTCGGGGCGCCCCTCCGCGGCGCGCTTGCCGGCCTGGACCAGTTCGCGATTGACCGCGGCATAGCGCTGGTTGTCCACACGCTCTCCCGGCAGGAACGGCGCGTCACCGGGCTCGGCGACAAGCACCCGGCGGAGCATCTGTCGCACGATCAGCTCGATATGCTTGTCGTGGATCGACACGCCCTGGTCCCGGTAGACCTTCTGCACCTCTTCGACGAGGTACTGCTGGGTCTCCCGGATGCCCTTGATCTCGAGCAGCTCCTTGGGGTCCTTCGGCCCGTCCACGAGCGCGTCGCCCGGGCTGACTTCCTGGCCGGTGACGACCTCGAGGTGAGCCCTCGCCGACACCGGGACGGTGTCCTCCTTGCCGTCATCCCCGACGACAACCACGCGCCGCCCGGTCTCGTCGTCGTCGATGCGGATCACCCCCGAAGTGCGAACCAGCACGGCCGCACCCTTCGGCGTCCGGGCTTCGAACAGCTCGACGACACGTGGAAGACCGTGGGTGATGTCCTCACCGACGATGCCGCCGGTGTGGAACGTGCGCATCGTGAGCTGGGTTCCCGGCTCGCCGATCGACTGGGCGGCGATCACGCCGACCGCCTCGCCGAGCTCGATGCTGCGGCCTGTCGCGAGCGACTGCCCGTAGCAAGCGGCACAGACGCCGTGGTTGGCCTCACAGGTGAGCACCGACCGGGTCCTCACGCGGTCGATGGCGGGATCGGCCGACAACCGCCGGACCTCGAGGTCCCGAAGGACGCGGCCGGCCTCGAGGACGCTGCCGTCGGAGAGCTTCACGGGCTCGATCAGGACCCGCCCGTAGAGCCGTGTCTCGAGGTAGCTCCGCTTGCCCGCCTGGTCCTGGCTGATGCCCTCGATCCAGATCCCGCGCGTGCTGCCGCAGTCGGGTTCGCGGATGATGAGCTCCTGGGCCACGTCGACAAGACGGCGTGTCAGATATCCGGAGTCCGCGGTGCGAAGCGCCGTGTCTGCGAGGCCCTTGCGAGCACCGTGGGTGGAGATGAAGTACTCCAGCACGGACAACCCCTCGCGGAAGGAGGACTTGATCGGGCGGGGGATCATCTCGCCGCGCGGGTTGGACACGAGCCCCTTCATGCCGGCGATCTGGCGGACTTGCTGCGGGTTGCCCCGTGCACCGGAGTCCACCATCATGTCGAGCGGATTGAAGGCGATCGTGGCCAGCGTCTTCTCCATCGCCCTGCCGACCTCGGAGTTCGCCGAAGTCCAGATCTCGATCTCCTTCTGGCGGCGCTCGTCATCGGTGATGATCCCTCGGCGGAACTGGTTCTCGGCCTTCTCCGCCTCCTTCTCGTAGCGGTCGAGGATCTGCTGCTTGTCCGGCGGCGTCTTCACGTCGTCGATCGAGATGGTGAGGCCGGACCGCGTCGCGAACCGGAAACCCAGGTCCTTGATCCGGTCGAGGCTCTCGGCCACGAGAACCTTCGAGTAGTGCGCCGCGATCTGCTCGACGATCGTCGCGATCGACGTGGCGCGCTTTCCGATGACGTCGTTCACAAACCCGAAACCGGCAGGGAGCGCCTGGTTGAAGAAAAGGCGGCCGGCCGTCGTCTCGAGCTCGTCGGGCTCCTCGGACACGGGCGTGTCACCGTGGCGGACTCCCCGAAGCGGGAACTCGAAACCACCGGGGCCGCGGCGGAGTCGGATCTTGGCGTGAAGGGCAATGTCTCCGTTCTCCCACGCCTGCTCCACCTCGTACAGGCGACGGAAGATCCGGCCTTCACCCTTCGCCCCGTCGACCATGAGAGTCAGGTAGTACACGCCGAACACCATGTCCTGACCGGGCACCGTGATCGGGCGACCGGTCGCCGGCGAAAGGATGTTGTTCGCAGACAGCATGAGAACACGGGCTTCGGCCTGGGCCTCGGCTGACAGCGGGAGGTGCACGGCCATCTGGTCGCCGTCGAAGTCGGCGTTGAACGCAGTGCAGACAAGCGGGTGGATCTGGATGGCCTTGCCCTCGACGAGAATCGGCTCGAAAGCCTGAATGCCGAGGCGGTGCAAGGTGGGCGCCCTGTTCAGGAAGACCGGGTGCTCCTTGATGACCTCGTCGAGCACGTCCCAGACCTGAATTCTTCGGCGCTCAACCATGCGTTTGGCGGACTTGATGTTCTGGGCGATCTCGGTGTCGACGAGCCGCTTCATCACGAACGGCTTGAAGAGCTCGAGCGCCATGAGCTTGGGCAGGCCGCACTGGTGGAGCTTCAACGTGGGACCGACAACGATGACCGAGCGGCCGGAGTAATCGACTCGCTTGCCGAGGAGGTTCTGGCGGAAGCGGCCCTGCTTGCCCTTCAGCATGTCGGACAGGCTCTTGAGCGGCCGGTTGCCGGGGCCCGTCACCGGGCGGCCACGCCGTCCGTTGTCGAACAGGGCGTCCACAGCCTCCTGGAGCATCCGCTTCTCGTTGTTGATGATGATCTCCGGCGCACCGAGGTCGAGCAGACGCTTCAGGCGGTTGTTCCGGTTGATGACGCGCCGGTAGAGGTCGTTGAGGTCCGAGGTCGCGAAGCGCCCGCCGTCGAGCTGCACCATCGGCCGCAGGTCCGGCGGGATCACCGGCACGGCGTCGAGGATCATGGCCCGCGGGTCGTTGACCCGCCGACCGGACGCGTCGCGACGGTTGAACGCGGAGACGATCTTCAGGCGCTTGATGGCCTTCTGCTTGCGTTGGGCCGACAACGGGCGCCGGCCATCTGTGGGCTCGATGTTCTCGCGAAGCTTGAGCTCCTCCTCGTCGAGATCGAGGCGGTCGATCAGTCGGGCGATCGCCTCGGCTCCCATCCCGCCCTCGAAGTAGTCGCCGTACCGGCCGCGGAGCTCCCTCCACAACAGCTCGTCCTCGATGATCTTGCGCCCGTGAAGGCCCGCGATCTCGTCGAAGGCACGCCGCGCGAGCGCGATGTCGTCGTTCGCCCGCTCCCGGACGGCGGTGATCTCCTTCTCGACGGCCCGCTGGCGAGCGCGGATCTCCGACTCCTTGGCACCTGCGCTCTCGAGCTCCGCGAGCTCACGTTCGAGCTCGGCCAAGCGCCGCTCGGCCTCGAGGTCACGGGCTCGCTCGATCTCGCCGATCTCGGTGGTGAGCTCCACCTCCAAATTCGGCAGATCCGCGTGGCGACGCTCCTCGTCCACATGGGTGACGAGGTACGCGGCGAAGTAGATGACCTTCTCCAGCTGCTTCGCCTTGAGCTCCTCGCGGGCCTCGGTGCCCATGAGCAGGTAGGCGAGCCAGGATCTGGTGCCGCGGAGGTACCAGATGTGCACGACCGAGGCGGCGAGCTCGATGTGTCCCATCCGCTCGCGACGCACCTTCGAGCGCGTGACCTCGACGCCACAACGCTCGCAGATGATGCCGCGGAACCGGACGCGCTTGTACTTGCCGCAGTAGCACTCCCAGTCCTTGGTCGGCCCGAAAATCTTCTCGCAGAACAGGCCGTCCTTCTCCGGGCGCAGGGTCCGGTAGTTGATCGTCTCGGGCTTGCGAACCTCGCCGTGCGACCACGTCCGGATGTCGTCCGCGGTGGCGAGCCCGATCCGAAGCTGATCGAAATCGTTGACATCGAGCACCTAGAAGCTCCTCTCCGCAGCGCGGCGCGCGTCCTCCTCGTCGGACCCCCGCTCGGGGCGACTGATGTCGATCCCGAGCTCCTCGGCAGTCCGGTACACGTCCTCGTCCAACTCGCGCATCTCGATCTCCTCGCCGGTGGTCGAGAGCACCTCGACGTCCAGGCAGAGGGATTGCATCTCCTTTATGAGCACCTTGAAGCTCTCGGGGATCCCGGGCTCGGGGATGTTCTCACCCTTCACAATGGCCTCGTAGACTTTCACGCGACCCAGCACGTCGTCGGACTTGATGGTGAGCAGTTCCTGCAGCGCGTACGCGGCGCCGTAAGCCTCGAGTGCCCACACCTCCATCTCACCGAAGCGCTGCCCGCCGAACTGGGCCTTACCGCCGAGGGGCTGCTGGGTGATCATGGAGTACGGGCCCGTCGACCGGGCATGGATCTTGTCATCGACGAGGTGCGCGAGCTTCAGGATGTAGACGAAGCCCACGCACACGGTGTTGTCGTAGGGCTCGCCCGTGCGCCCGTTGTACAAGGTCGCCTTGCCGTCTGTGCCGATCATCTTTTCGGTGGCGGCGTCGACAGAGTCGGGGAGCAACTTCCCGAGCAGCTCCTGGATCGTCGAGTGCCGGCCGGCCTCTTCCTTCTCGTCCCAGTGCGCACCGTCGAAGACCGGCGTCGACACCCAGATGGCCGGGTCCGTGCTCGGCCGCGTCTTGGTCTCGGTGCCCCGCACGATGTTGCCGGAGAGCACGCGCTTGTCGGCGCCTTGCCAACCCCATCTCGCCGCATAGCCGAGGTGTGCCTCCAGCACCTGGCCGACGTTCATCCGGCTCGGGACACCGAGCGGGTTCAGGATGATGTCGACCGGTGTGCCGTCGGCGAGGTGCGGCATGTCCGCGATCGGCAGGATCTTCGAGATGACTCCCTTGTTGCCGTGGCGACCGGCGAGCTTGTCGCCTTCGGAGATCTTGCGCTTCTGGGCCACATAGACCCGCACGAGCTGGTTCACGCCCGGCGGCAGCTCATGGGAGTCGTCGCGCGAGAACACCCGCACGTCGATGACCTTGCCCGACTCACCGTGGGGAACCTTGAGGCTCGTGTCGCGCACGTCGCGCGCCTTCTCGCCGAAGATCGCCCGGAGCAGTCTCTCCTCGGGTGTGAGCTCGGTCTCGCCCTTGGGGGTGACCTTGCCGACGAGGATGTCGCCCGCGTCGACCTCGGCCCCGACGCGTATGATCCCGCGCTCGTCGAGGTCCGCCAGGATGTCGTCGGAGAGATTCGGGATGTCGCGCGTGATCTCCTCGGCGCCGAGCTTGGTGTCACGCGCGTCGACCTCGTGCTCCTCGATGTGGATCGAGGTCAGGACGTCGTCGCGTACCAACCGCTCGGACAGGATGATGGCGTCCTCGTAGTTGTAACCCTCCCACGGCATGAAGGCGACCAGAAGGTTCTTACCGAGCGCGAGCTCGCCGTTGTGAGTCGAGGGGCCGTCCGCCAGTACGTCGTCGAGGCGGACTTCTTGTCCCTCGGAGACGACCGGCTTCTGGTTCACGCACGTGTTCTGGTTCGACCGCTGGAACTTCGCGACCGGATAGATCTTCCTGCCAAGCTCTTGATGCGCTCGGCCCTTCTCGCCGGCCTTGTACTCGACGATGATGAAGTCACCGGCGACCTCGACGACCTTGCCGGTGCCCTCTGCGAGCACGACCTCCCCGGCGTCGCGCGCCGCTCGGGCCTCGACGCCGGTACCGATGTAGGGCGCCTCGGGCACGAGCAACGGAACCGCCTGCTTCTGCATGTTGGCGCCCATGAGCGCGCGGTTGGCGTCGTCGTGCTCGACGAAGGGGATGAGGGCCGTTGAGACCGAGAGGATCTGCTTGGGCGAGACGTCCATCAGGTCGACTTCCAACGGTGGGACGTAGTCGACCTCGCTGGCGGTGCCATAGGAGGTGGAGGTCGCGCCCACCTGCACGCCGGCTCCTTGCGGACCGCGGCGGACGAGGACACGGTCTCCGACAAAATGCCCCTTCGCGTCGAGGGCCGCGGACGCCTGAGCTATGACGTACTCCTCCTCCTCGTCGGCGGCGAGGTAGACGATCTCAGAGGTGACCCTGCTGTCGACCACCTTCCTGTAAGGCGTCTCGATGAACCCGTGGTCGTTGACCCGCGCATAGCTGGCAAGGTGACCGATGAGGCCGATGTTCGGCCCTTCCGGAGTCTCGATCGGGCACATCCGGCCGTAGTGGGACGTGTGGACGTCTCGGACCTCGAACCCGGCGCGCTCACGCGACAGGCCGCCGGGGCCGAGCGCGGAGAGGCGGCGCTTGTGAGCCAACCCCGACAAGGGATTGTGCTGGTCCATGAACTGCGACAGCTGGCTCGTCCCGAAGAACTCCTTGATGGCCGCGACGACCGGGCGGATGTTGATCAGAGTCTGGGGCGTGATCGCCTCGACGTCCTGGGTCGTCATGCGCTCGCGCACGACACGCTCCATACGCGACAGGCCGATGCGGACCTGGTTCTGGATGAGCTCGCCGACCGAACGGATGCGCCGGTTGGCGAAGTGGTCCTGGTCGTCGAGGCGGTAGCCCGCCTCGCCGTTGGCCAGGTGGAGCATGTAGGTCGACGCGGCGAGCACTTCGCTCGGGCAGAGCACCCCGGAGTGCTCGTCCGGCCGGTCGAGCGGGATGTCCAGCAGTTGTGAGATGCGCTCGATCTCCGGGCCGAGCTTCCGGTTCAGCTTGTAACGGCCGACCCGGGTGAGGTCGTAGCGACGTGGGTTGAAGAACGCGTTCTCGAAGTAGACGCGGGCTGCGTCGAGCGAAAGCGGTTCGCCCGGACGCGCACGCTTGTAGATCTCGAGCAGTGCCTCGTCCCGTGTCGGGATGAGCTCGCGCTCGCGCTCCCACTGGGGCTCGAGGAAGTCGAAATGGCGCACGAAACGGTTCAAGAACGCCTCGTCCTCGTAGCCAAGGGCGCGCAGCACCACAAAGAGCGACAGGCGCCGCTTGCGGGCGACCCGCGCACCGGCGCTCACGTCGCGGGTCGGCTTCCTCTCGACGTCGAACTCGATCCACTCGCCCCGGTAGGGATGGATCGTCCCGGTGACGATCGTCTTCTGGTCGCGGCCGGGCTGGAAGATCACACCGGGCGAACGGACGAGCTGGCTCACAACGACCCGCTCGGTCCCGTTGATGATGAAGGTCCCGCGATCGGTCATCATGGGAAAGTCCCCCATGAAGACGGTCTGCTCCTTGATCTCACCGGTCGAGCGGTTCATGAACGACGCCCGAACGAAGATCGGAGCGGCGTAAGTGATGTCCTTCGCCTTGCACTCGTCGATCGAGAACTTGGGCGGTGGCCGTAGATCCGGGTCGGCCGGATCGAAGTCGAGCTTCAGGCTCAACTGGTCCGTGAAGTCTGCAATCGGGCTGATGTCACCGAACGTCTCGGCCAGACCGCTATCGAGGAACCACTCGAAGGAATCGCGCTGGACGGCAACGAGGTTAGGAAGCGGCAGGACCTCGTCGATGTTGGCGAACGAGTAACGCTCCGGAGTGCGGGGACGTAAGGGCAAGGGTCTACTCCTCGCGAGTGCTGATGGACCGGAAGACAGCGATAAGCGGTGCCTGGGCGCGCGTCAAGGAACTTGAAGTGCAGCAGTCACGCGACGGGAGGGCACGGCAACCTTTCATTTTACACGCGCGAAGACGCGCAAGCAAGAGGCACGCATCCGTCGCCTCGGGAAGGATACGGGAACCGCGCCTCTAGGTCAAGATGCTCATGGCCTTGCCACGCGACAACGCTCTAGTTCACACCTCTGGGCACGGCAACCCAGGACGGGCACTACTTGAGCTCGACTGCGGCGCCAGCCTCCTCGAGCTTGCTCTTGGCCTTCTCGGCATCCTCCTTCGACACCTTTTCGAGCACGGCCTTCGGGGCGCTGTCCACCAGGTCCTTCGCCTCCTTCAGCCCAAGGCTCGTGAGAGCGCGCACCTCTTTGATCACCTGGATCTTCTTCTCGCCTGGACCAAGCAGGATGACGTCGAACTCGTCCTGCTCCTCCTCGGCCGGCGCCGCCTCTCCACCGCCGTTCGAGGCGGCGGCCACCACTGCTACCGGAGCTGCCGCGGTCACACCGAACTTCTCCTCGAACGCCTTCAATAGCTCGCTCAGCTCGAGCACAGTCATGCTCGCGATGCCGTCGAGGATCTCTTCCTTGGTTGCCATGTTTCCTCCTGTTGTGCGAGTGGTTGTCGATCGTGCCTGGAGCTGGTATGCCCTCAGGCCTGCCCGTGCGTTAGCCCTCGGTGGCCTCGGCCGCGTCGGTGGTCTCGGCCGCGTTGGTGGTCTCGGCAGCGTCGGTGGTCTCGGCCGCGTCGGTGGTCTCGGCAGCGTCGGTGGTCTCGGCCGTGTCGGTGGCCTCGGCCGTGTCGGTGACCTCGGCCGTCTCGGTGGCCTCGGCCGTGTCCGTCGCGCCGCCTAGCTTGGAGATCAACGCAGACAGCCCGTAAGCGAGGCCTCGTGGCAGCGCCTGCAGCAATCCGGCGAACTGCCGCATCGGAGCAGCTATCGCGCCGGCGAGCTGGGCGAGCAGCACCTCACGAGAGGGAAGGTCCGCAAGGGCGCTTGCGCCTTCGGCATCGAGCAGCTGGGTACCGAGGAGCCCGCCCTTTACGATGAGCTGTGGGTGAACTCGGCCGAAATCTCGGAGCACCTTCGCGACTGGCCCGACATCCTCGCGAACGAAGACGATGGCCGTCGGCCCATGCAGGAAAACGCTGAGAGCGGCCTGGTCGCTGTCCGCAGTCGCGCGGCGCACCAGGGTGTTCTTGAAGATCTTGTACTCGGCACCCGCGGTGCGCAGCTGTCGGCGCAAAGTTGCCAGGTCGCCCACCTTGAGGCCGCGGTACTCGGTGAGGATCGCCGCGCCGGAGCTGCCGAGATGCTCGCGCACCTCCTCCACGACGGCGACCTTCTCAGGTCTCGGACCTGCCATGAGCGCTCCTTTGATCGCATGCCCCGGGCCGAGCCCGAAGACACGACTCCGGAGGGACCACGACGCGCAGGACGTGGGAAGCGCTTGGCACTTCGCCTCGTCGGGCGGGACGGAAACCCTTTCAGCGCCTTTCGGCGCACCGGAGATCTACGGCGAGTTATTCAATTGTGAGCTGAATGGTAGCCGACCTCCGCCGACGGGCAGATCAGCAAACGACGGACGGGCTGCTCAAGCCGACGCTGCCAGCTCCTCATCGGTGAGCCGCGCCTTGGCCGGGTCAATCTTCACGCCCGGGCCCATCGTCGAGCTCACGGTCACCGACCGCAGGTAGCGACCCTTGGCGGCCGCGGGCTTGGCTCGGATGAGCTCGTCGATCACGGCCCGGTAGTTGTCAACCAGTTGCGCGCGCTCGAAGGACGCCTTGCCGATGGGGATGTGCACGTTGCCGACCCGATCGGTCCGGTATTCCACGCGCCCGGCCTTGAACTCGGCAACCGCCTTCGCGATGTCCGTGGTCACGGTCCCGGCCTTGGGATTTGGCATCAGGCCGCGGGGCCCGAGCACGCGCCCGAGCCGTCCGACCTGGGCCATTAGATCCGGCGTGGCGACGGCGACGTCAAATGCCAGAAAGCCCTCTTTCTCGATTCGGAGCACGAGATCATCTGCTCCTACAACGTCAGCGCCTGCAGCACGTGCCTCGGCAGCCTGCTCGCCGGCGGCAAAGACAGCGACGCGTACAGCCCGCCCCGTGCCCGCCGGCAGTGAGAGTGAGCCGCGGACGATCTGGTCCGCGCGCCGTGGATCGACGCCGAGGCGCGTGGCCAGCTCGACGGTCTCGTCGAAACGGGCCTTTGCGAGGCTCTTGACCAAATCCACCGCCTCGACGGGCGAGTAGAGGTGATCACGGTCGTAGCCCTTCACCGCTTCGGCATACCGCTTTCCCTTGTTCACTTGGAGAGCTCCCTTCGATGTGGCGTGCCGCCCGACTGCGAGGCGGTCGTCACTTGCTGACTGCGACGCCCATGGAGCGAGCGGTGCCCGCCACCTGGCGCTTGGCGGCTTCGAGATCGTTGGCATTGAGGTCCGGCATCTTCTTCAAGGCAATCTCCGCGACCTGGTCATCAGTGATCGAGCCGGCGGACTCGCGCCCGGCAAGCTGGCTCCCCTTCTCGAGACCGGCCGCCTCCCGGATGAGGAACGTCGTCGGAGGTGTCTTCAGCACGAAGGTGAACGAGCGATCCTCATAGATCGTTATCTCGACGGGGATGATCGTGCCGCGCTGGTTCTCGGTTGCGGCGTTGTACTGCTTGCAGAACTCCATCGTCTGCACACCATGCGGGCCGAGGGCCGTCCCGACCGGCGGTGCAGGCGTGGCTGCTCCCGCGGGCAGCTGGATCTTTACGATGGCGGCGACGCGACGACGTGCCATGGAGATTCTTCCTCTTTCTTTCCCTGCCAGGCGCTCAGAGCTTGGCGACCTGGCTGAATTCGAGTTCGACCGGAGTCTCGCGGCCGAAGATGTTCACGAGCACCTTGAGCTTCAGTTGGTCCTCGTTGATTTCCGCAATCTGACCAGAGAAGTCGGCGAACGGACCTTCCTTGACCCGTACCGTGTCGCCGACCTGATGCTCGAGGCGTGGCTTGGTACGGTGCTTCTGGCCCTCGGTCCCCTCCGGACGAACCTGGAGGATCGCCTCGACCTCCGCGCGTGGCAACGGTGTCGGCTTGGTGCCCGGTCCCACGAAGCCCGTGACTCCGGGCGTCTGGCGGATGACCGACCAGGAGTCGTCGTCGAGGTTGCACCGGCACAGGAGGTAGCCCGGGAAGACCTTCCGCTGCACGAATACCCTCTTGCCAGCCTTGATCTCGGCGACCTCCTCCATCGGGATCACGACCTCGAAGATCCGGTCCTCCATGTTCATCGATGAGATTCGGCTCTCGAGATTCGACTTCACCTTGTTCTCGTAACCGGCGTAGGTGTGCACGACATACCAGAGGCCCGGCCGGTCGTAAGGGCTGGGCTCGCGCATTGCGACTTCGTCGTCGCCTTCCTGCGACGGCAGCTCGTACTCGAGCAGGTCGAAGCCGCTCACTTTCGGCCCAGCCTCGACAGGCTCCTCGGGCGAGGCGTCCTCGGCCGTTGCGACAGGCTCTTCGGGCGAGGTGTCCTCGGCCTTCACTTCTGGATGGAGCGCACTCACGTCGTCGTCACCGGGGTTGTCTCCGTCACTCACGTGCCGAAGAGGAGGAGCACGCTCTTGGCGAACCCGTAGTCGAGGCCGAAAACGAGGCTGGTCATGAACACGAGGGTCACGAACACGACGAGGGTGTACTTGACAACCTCTGGACGGTTCGGCCAGGCAACCTTCGCGAGCTCGTTGCGGACCTCGCGCGCGAACCCGATGACGCGCTCAGGAAGCCCGGGTCGATCGGGGGTGGGTGGTCGCCGCTGCGCGCTGGGAGGTGGCCGACGACTACCGCCGGTCGGCGTGCCTTCTTGGTCAATTTGCCCCTGTCGCTGCAGGAGACGCTTCGTCTGTCGGTTCACGCAACAATCCTCGGCTCGAAAGAGCGGTGGGCAGGGCAGGAGGGACTCGAACCCCCAACCGCCGGTTTTGGAGACCGGTGCTCTACCAATTGAGCTACTGCCCTCCGGGCCGGGGTCGTGGCCCGCCACTGACTGAGCACCGGTCGCCCCGGGTCGGCATCACGATAGCACCACAGGCCGTACCCTCCGCGGGCGAGCGTGATGCGCGACGGTCACAGCGATGATCGCCGCGGCAGGAACGGCGAAGGCCCCGACGTAGACGAGCCGGCGCCCGGCGAGAACAGAGCGGATGACGTGCCGGTGGGCCGCCTCTTCGAGCGCTCCGAGCACGTCCGCCACGGCTCCAGGCGGCGGCTCGACCCTGTAGGCCCGCAGCTGGTTGAGCAGTCGTAGCAGCCTACGATACCTGGCAAGCTCGGACTGGCAACGGAGACAGACCCCGACGTGCTCGACGACGACCTCGTCAGCCGAAGCGCCTCCGTCGAGGATCGACGGCAGAACGAGAGCGACTTCGGCGCACGACATGTTGGCGCGGGCGAGCCGGGCCCGGATGTCCCGGGCGCGGGTGAGTCGGGCGCGGGTGAGTCGGGCGCGGGTGAGTCGGGCGCGGGTGAGTCGGGCGCGGGAAGCCTCCAAGGCCGAACCTCCTGCGAAAGAGACCTGCTCAAACCGCGGCTGCATGGCTGCCCGCCTCTTCAGCTTGGAGCTCGGCGTCAATCCCCATCTCAGCCCGAAAGCCAACCTCGGCACGAGCCCTTGCGACCTCAGCCTCAACTCCAGCGAGGGCCCGCGGGCGCTGCGTCGAGCGGGACAGCCCACCAGCCGTGCCGGCCGGTGCGAACAGCTGCTCACGCAGGCGGCGCCGAGCCCGGTGGAGACGCACCTTGGCCGCGGTCTGGCTGATGCCGAGCTCACGAGCAATCTCCTCGTGCGGCAGGTCGTAAACATCCCTGAGCACGACCACCATCCGCATCTGGTCAGGAAGATCCGCGAGTGCTTCCACGAGACGCTCCCGATCGTCGGCTGTCCCAGCCGCCGTCTCCGGGTCTCGCTCGGAGCGCGTCTCCAGAACCTCGAGATTGTCGTCGAGCTCGACGTGGGAGGTCCGCCGGCGCTTGGCCACCAGCGTGGCCGAGCAGTTCGCGGTGATGCGATGCAGCCATGTCCCGAAGCCGGAATCACCCCGGAACTTACCTAGGGAGCGGAAGGCACGAAGATACGTCTCCTGCAACACGTCGCGCGCGTCGTGCTCATTGCCCACGAGACGGAACGCCAAGGCGTAGCAGTCAGTCGAGGTGGCGCGCACCAGGTGCTCGAAGGCCGCCCTGTCCCCTTGTCGGGCGAGCTCGACGAGAGCAGCGAGGTCGTCGACCTCGCGGTTCAGCGCGTCTCCTTGTGTACCGTGTGCTGCCGGTCGAACTGGCAGTACTTCTTCATCTCGATCCGCTCGCGGTCGTTCTGCTTGTTCTTCGTCGTGATGTAGTTCCGCCGTTTGCACACCTCGCAGGCGAGGGTCACCTTGACTCGTTTCTCGTTCTTGGCCACGCTCTTGCTCCTCTGCTCCAACTCCCGGTAGCGGCGGCCGGACTCGAACCGGCGACCCCACGATTATGAGCCGTGTGCTCTTACCAACTGAGCTACGCCGCCGCGGAGCCCCCTGTCGGAATCGAACCGACGACACCAGCCTTACCATGGCTGTGCTCTGCCGACTGAGCTAAGGGGGCGGTGCCAGCCACCATCAGTTGGCATTGCCGCGCCGCCCGATCATATCCGCGACGGGCCGTGGAACCCAGCGGGCACGCCATTACGATGCACCGGTGGACATTCGCCGAGCGAACATGGCCGACGCCGGGGCCATCCGGCAGATCTACAACGTCGAAGTGACAGGTTCGACCGCCACACTCGATCTCGTCCCGCGTACCTCTGAAGAGCAGGCAGGCTGGATGATCGCTCATTCGGGCGTCTACCCGGTGATCGTCGCCGACGACGGCGATGAGGTGGTCGGTTTCGCGTCGCTTTCCCCCTACCGGCCGCGCCCGGGCTATGCGACAGCCGTCGAGGACTCGATCTATGTCGCGGCACAACATCGCGGGAAGGGAATCGGGCGCGCGCTGCTCAGCGAAGCCGTCGTCATTGCGCGGACCCACGGCTTTCATTCCGTTGTCGCCCGCGTCGCGGCTACCCAGGAAGCCTCGGTGGCGATGCATCAAGCCTGCGGCTTCGACCTCATCGGCATCGAGCGCGAGATCGGCCGCAAGTTCGGCCGCTGGGTGGACGTGGCTCTCCTGCAGCGCCTCCTCTGATCAAGTCCTCTGATCAACCAGCCGGCAACCGGGGCACGGGCACCGCGGCGGTCCCCCTCAACCCCGCGGGACCGCCGGCACGCGGTTCTCCTCGGTTTCGTGCAGCGCCCTCCGGAATCTCATCACGAGAGGGATGGTGAGCAGGATGACGATCGCGATCGAGGCGAGGACGATGAGGATCGGATTGGCCTCGCCGAACTGGAGAACAAGCGAGTTCGCTCCAGGAAGGCCGAGGAAGCAGGCGACGCACGAGAGCGCGATCACCAGGACTCTGAGCTGGTGCTCTGCGATCGTCGCCAGGAAGACCATCGACCACGCGATATACCACGGCTGCACTGCCGGTCCGAGGAAGACAACCGCGAGGAGCGTCAAGCCCATTGCCCGCATGGCCGTGGCGTCCCTGGCCCGCCATAACAGACGAAGCGCGACGGCGGCCGCGAGCAGCATCCCCAGGTCTTTCGTCCCGCTCAGGATCACCGGCTGGTGGTTCCCGAGCCCGAGCAGCTCCAACACCTTTGCCAAGAGCGAGCCCACGACCGTCGGAGGGTCGCTCCAGGACCTGACCGTTGCGGAATTGCCGAGCGCTGTCGTCCAACCCCACCCGAGCCCGACGATCTGTGACACCGCCGCCATGATGACAAGAGCGAGGCCCGTCGCCATGACCGTCGGCCTGAGCCGGGACCTCCACGAAACCTCGTCGCCCAACCAGAACCAGCCGATGTAGACGACACCGATGAAGGCCGGGATCTTGATCATCGCCCCGATCGTGCACAGCAACAGCCCGAGAACCGGCCGTCCCTCACGTGCGAGCCAGAGCCCGGCCACGAGGCAGCCGAGCATCAGCGCGTCATTGTGTGCGCCCGCCACCAGGTGCAGCAGCACGAGGGGGTTCAGCACCGCGAGCACGAACGCGACGGAGGGATCCCGGCCGTACGAGCGCGCCAGCCGTGGCACGAAGATCGCGATCATCACAACGCCAGCGAGCGCCAACAGGCGGAAGCCGACGACCGCCAACAGCTCGTTGTGGTCGACCACGGTCGCGTTCACCCCTGCCATCCAGAGGAACACGGGCCCGTACGGCGAGGTCACGTTGGCCCACAGCTTGTCGACCAGCCCGGAGAACGCGTTCACCCCGAGCATCGCCGGCCCGAACAGGTACGGGCTGATCCCGCGGCTCATCATCTCGCCCTGGGCCGCGTAGCTGTAGGAGTCGCGGCTGAACAATGGCGCGACGACAAGAAGCGGGGCCGTCCACGCGGCGAACACAACCGCAAAGCAGCGAACGGGCAAGTCCCGGTGGCGGCGCGCGAGGCGGATCAGGGCAATCCAGGCCTGCAACATGAGCACCATGCCCCCGTAGACGGCGACGAGGCCGATGAACAGGGTCTTGTCCGCGGGCAAGGGCGCGCCGGCCACCACCGGCGGTGGGGGGATGCCGAAGAACCACGGGTGACACACGGTGACCGAGCCCGACACGATTCCTGTGCAGGACTTCCAGGTGAACGGCGAGCTCGGCAACGAAGCGCCCCAGGTGATGGCGATGGCGCTGACAAACCCGACGATCGCCGGCGCCGCCAGCAACCGCTTGACCGGTGTCTCGCCCAGCACATACGGCTGCACATCGCCGAGCGGCTTGCGCATACGGGCGAGAAACCCGATCCCGCGGTCCATCCGCCCGCGGGCCCCATCGATCAGCCCGCTCAGCCGAGCGGAGAAAGGCCAGGCGTGCTCAGGCCCGGGATTTCCCGCCTTCGGGTCGTTCTCCAAGGTCCTCCGGCGCCGTCATGGCGCGTCCTCTCGGTCTGCCTATCCGGAGCGATCCTATCCAAGGGCCCCCGATGCGGGACGGCGCCACGAGGCTGCATGACACAGGTGGGCGGGCGGGAATTGGCTACGGTCGGATGGTGCTCGGAGTGGCGGCCATGGTGGCGAGGAACTCGCCACGCCGAAACCTGCCTGCTCCACCATGACCCAGGCTCGGATGCCTCGCATGTTCCATAGGCGGGACGCCCTCGCCATGGGGGTACTGCTCGGCATCCCGGTTGTCGCGCTCTCCATCGCCGCACTCGCGGGCTATCCGCTGCTCACCGGCGACGACCTGACGCAGAACTACCCGCTCTCGGTGCTGTCAGGCCAGTTCATCGCCCATGGCCGGCTTCCTGTCTACGACCCGTACCTCTGGTCTGGAACTCCTCTGCTCGCGGGGGCGAGCGCCCACGCACTGCTCCCGACCACGTTGCTGTTCGCATTCCTGCCGCACCTTGCCGCTTGGGTCCTGGCGGAGGCGTTCACGCTGGGAGCCGGAGCCATCGGCGGTTTCGTGCTCCTTCGGCGCAATGAGTGCCGGACGTTGGCCGCCGCGCTCGGCGGGGCCACTTTCGGGCTCGGCGGCTTCGTGTCGTCACAGATCGTCCACATCGATTTCGTGGCGGCCTCGGCGTCGCTCATCTGGTGCCTGGTCGCCTTGGACGGGATCGTCCGCGACGATCCCCGTCGCCGAGCGCCCTGGACCTTGGTCCTGGCAGCTGCCACCGGCTGCATGGGCCTCTCAGGCAGCCCTGACATCGTGATCGACGCGCTCGTGGCGATAGTCGTCTACCTCGGCCATCTCCTGATCGCCGAGCATGGTCGTCGCCTGGCGTGCCTCGGCTGGGCCGTTGCCGGCGGCGTCGCCGGGTTGCTGGTCAGTGCCATCCAGTGGCTCCCGACCGCTGTGTTCCTCACAGTCTCCGAGCGCGCCCACGCAGGTTACGCATTCGCGTCCTCGGGCTCGCTCTCCCCGGCCGAGCTGCTCGTCTCGCTCGTGCCGCACCTGCTAGGTGGCGGCCCGATCGGGCTCGAGACCTACGCCGGGCCCTACAACCTTGCCGAGCTGGACGCTTACTGCGGCATCCTTTCCCTCGTCGCGATCGTGGCGCTTCTGCCCAGATGGCGTTCCGAGCACGCGAACCGGTGGCGCGTCTGGTACCTGGTCGGCGCCATCGGCCTGCTGTTGGCCCTCGGCGCGAACACTCCCCTCGAGCACCTCCTCGTCCACCTGCCGATCGTGGGTGAGCAGCGGCTCCCCAGCCGTGCGCTCATTCTCTTCTCGATCGCGTCGTCGATGCTGCTCGGCCACTGGATCGAGGACCAGCTGGCGACACAGCCCGGCGACGTGAGCCCGGCGACGGTCGTGGGCGGGTCGGTCGCGCCCGTCGTCGTGCTCGGCCTCGTCGCCGCCACGGTCTTGTCCGCCAAGGCCTACGGGGGACTCCTCGACCCGCTCCCCGGGTCGGGCTGGTCGCTGCGGGCCATCGCCCCCTACCTCGTTGTCACCGCCGTCATCGCGCTGGCCGCCGCCGCAGTCGTGATCCTCGGTCCCTCCTGGCCGCGCCGGCGGGTTGCGTCAGCGATCGCGGCCCTCGTCATAGCGGACCTCCTCGTGTTCACGGCGAACCAGTCTGCGCTCGCGCCCGTCGAGGTTCGCGCGCTCGACGCCAACAACCCGCTGCAAACCCAGCTTGCCGCGCGGCTCGGCCCCGGCGGGCGTTACGTCATCGTCGACCCGGCGCGCTCGGCCGGCGTCGCTCTCGACCAGACAGGAGCATCCGATCTCAATGTGCTGTCCGGCCTCGCCAGCGCGCAGGGGTACGGTTCGCTCACTTGGGGGCCGTACGTGTCGGCAACCGGGACCCACACTCAAGATGACCTCGACCCGGCGGCGTTGGCGACGGGAGTCTTCGACTCCCTCGACGTCCGGGTTCTGCTCACGGTTCCCGACGAGCTGTCGGTTGCCCGAGCGCGCGGCGAGGTGTTCCGACCCGCCACCAACCCGCTGCCGGGCCTCCCCGCGCCCGCGACCGCCGGTGTCGGGCCCGTCCCCTCACCGGTCGACCTCCGAGCCGGTCAGGCCACGACCCGATGGTTCGGCCGCACACTTGCGGTGCGAACGGTCACCCTCGAGCTTTCGCGGCCCCCACAGTCACGCAAGGCCTTGGCCGCTCTCGGACGCGATGTCCACCTGGTGACGGTGGCCGGAGGCAGCGAGATCCCCGACGCAGTGCGAGTCTCGGTCGGCAAGCGGGGCTCACGAGAGGTCTTCGCCAGCTTCGGGGCGTCGCCCTCCTCGGTCGGCCTCGTGACCGCGAACCCCCTCGATGCCTCTGTCCACATCGCCTCGATCGCGGTCGAGGCCCGCTCCGGCACGTCCTACGGCCTGGATGGGCCGCTCGCCGCCTACCTGACGGCTCCGCACTGGGTGGCTGCGGGCACAATCGGCCCGTTCACGGTGTTCTCGGACCAGCGGGCCCGCGGTGCCTTCTCGCTCTCGGGACGCTCCGGCGACCTGGGAGGTGACCTTCAAGTCCGCGTCGTCCTGTCGTCACCTTGGACGCCGACCGAGACCGTGGCCGTCACCTCGCCGGCACCGGCCACGGTCGTGAGGTCCGTCGCGGACATCCCCGGCTGGAGCGCGACCGGCGACAGCGAAGGCCGGACCCGAGCGATCGCCCTGCGCCGCGACGGCCTCGTGCAGTCCTTCGCCGTGCCCAAAGGCACGACGGTCGTGACCTTCACCTACAAAGCCCCCGGGCTGCGGGCCGGTCTCACGGCGTCCGCCTTGGGCATCGCGGCGATGCTCCTCCTCGGCTTGGATTCGCTCGCCGGTCCGCTCTGGAGGCGCAGACGGCGCGATGGCCCAGCCACAGGCGCGAACTGACCTCTCTAGTCGGCGATCTTGGCGGTGGGCCGGGAAGGATTCGAACCTTCGAAGGCGTTGCCAGCAGATTTACAGTCTGCTCCCGTTGGCCACTTGGGTACCGACCCGTCGGCGGACACGATAGTGGCCGGAACCGGCGCGCTCCACAAGGCCAAGGCGCGACCAGGCTTGCTAGCGTAGGTGCGTGCCGAGCTTCGATGTCACCTCCGAGGTCGACATGCAAGAAGTGCGCAATGCAGTCGACCAGACGAGCCGCGAGGTCGCCACCCGTTTCGACTTCAAGGACACCGGCGCGAGCGTCGAGCTGAAGGGGAACGAGATCCTGTTGAACGCGCCGACCGAGGACCGCCGGCGGGCCCTGGTCCAGGTCCTGGAGGAGAAGCTGGTCCGCCGGCACGTGTCGCTGAAGGCCGTCTCCTACGGCAAGATCGAGGAAGCGTCCAAGGGCGCCCTGCGCCAGAGCGCCGCGCTGAACGCCGGCATCTCCTCGGACCACGCCAAGAGGATCAACAAGATCATCAAGGACCTCGCCCTGAAGGGCATCCAGTCCCAGACCCAGGGTGATCAAGTCCGCGTCACGGGCAAGAAGCGTGACGACCTACAGGCTGTGATCGCAGCCCTCAAGGAACAGGACCTCGACATTCCCCTGCAGTTCGGGAACTTCCGCGACTGAAGGCCCTCAGCCGTAGTAGCCCGAGTGGACGTACAGGCATGGGACGCCCTCGGACTCGAACATCTCGAGGCTGGCGGGATCGTCCTCCACGGCCAGGCGTAGTTCGAAACCGTACGTCCTCAGCCCCAGTATTTCGGCTCGTTTCAAGTCGCGCGCCGGCCGGCGGTCTCCGGTCTCGCGCATGATGAGCAGGTCGTAGCCCAGACCGTGGGACGCGAGCCACTCCAGGGTCTGTGCACGCACGCGTGCCGGGCGGGCGGTGAGCAGGATCACCACGAGCTCAGGCGAAACAAGCTCGAGCAGCCGGGCGACCTGCGGGATGATCGGGTCCTCGCCACATTCGGCGAAGAACGCGTCCCAATCGCGCCGTAGGCCGGCCAGGTGGTGCTGACGGCCCGACGCGTCCGCGAGCACTCCGTCGATGTCGAAGACGACGGCGGGACCGGATGCTTTGGCAGCCGCGCGCCAGGTCCAGGTCCGCGGATAGTCCGCTCCGGCGCTCATTCCTCGCCGGAGCCTGTCCTGGCGCGGCGACGGAGCTCGGCCACGATGGCGGGATCAGCCAGGGTGGTCGTGTCGCCGACGTCTCGGCCCTCGGCCACGTCCCTCAGAAGCCGCCGCATGATCTTGCCCGAGCGTGTCTTCGGCAGATCGTCGGTGAAGATGATGACCCGCGGCCGGGCAAGGGCCCCGATCTTCTCGACGACGTGCGCGCGTAGGACCTCCCCGTGCTCGCTGCCCACCTCCACGCCGAGCCTCAAGGTGACGAACGCGACGATGGCCTGCCCGGTCGTGGCGTCGTTGGCACCGATGACCGCCGCCTCTGCCACGCTCGGGTGGTCGACGAGCGCGGACTCGACCTCGGTCGTGGAAACGCGGTGGCCCGACACGTTCATGACGTCGTCGACACGCCCGAGGAGCCACAGGTATCCGTCGTCGTCGACCTTGGCCCCGTCGCCTGCGAAGTAGCGGCCTTCGAAGCGGCTCCAGTACGTCTGCCGGTAGCGTTCCGGGTCGCCGTAGATGCCCCGCAACATGGCCGGCCAGGGGCGAGTGAGGGTGAGGTAGCCGCCACCGTGCACCACGGTCTTGCCGGCGTCGTCGACCACCTCGGCGCCGGTGCCCGGCAACGGGAACGTCGCGCTTCCGGGCTTCAAGGTCGTGACCCCCGGCAGCGGCGAGATCATGATGGCACCGGTCTCGGTCTGCCACCACGTGTCGACGACAGGGCAGCGGCCACCGCCGATCTGCTCCCAGTACCAGATCCAGGCCTCGGGGTTGATCGGCTCACCTACCGAGCCGAGCAGTCGCAGGCTCGACAGGTCGTGTGCCGCGGGGTGGGCCGCCCCCCACTTCATGAAGGTGCGAATCGCCGTGGGCGCCGTGTAGAGCGTCGTGACCCCGTAGCGCTCGATGATCGACCACCAGCGGTCCCGCTCGGGAAAATCCGGTGTCCCCTCGTAAAGGACGCTCGTGGCCCCGTTCGCGAGCGGCCCGTAGACGATGTAGCTGTGGCCGGTGACCCAGCCGATGTCGGCGGCGCACCAGTAGACATCGGTCTCGGGCTTCAGATCGAAGACTGTCCGGTGAGTGAAGGCGACTTGGGTGAGGTAACCCCCAGTGGTGTGCATGATCCCTTTCGGGCGGGCCGTCGTCCCCGAGGTGTAGAGCAGGAAGAGCAGGTCCTCGGCATCCATCGCCTCCGCCGGGCTGTGCGGGTCCTGGCTGGACACCAGCTCGTGCCACCAGTGGTCTCGTCCCGCTTGCATGACGAGATTCCTCGCGGCATCGCCGAGCCGGCGCACGACGAGCACGCTCTCGATGGACTGGGCGCCCTTCGAGAGCGCGTGGTCGGCGTTCGGCTTCAGTTCGACGGCCTGCCCGCGACGCCAACCCCCGTCGGCGGTGATGAGCAACCTGGCGCTCGCGTCCTCGATCCGATCGCGCAAGGCCTCGGCGGAGAAGCCGCCGAACACGACGGAGTGCGCGGCCCCGATCCGTGCGCACGCCAGCATCGCGACCGGAAGCTCCGGGATCATGGGCATGTAGATGGCCACGCGGTCACCTCGCTCGATGCCGAGGGCGCGCATCGCGTTGGCGCACCTGCCTACCTCGTCGAGGAGCTCCGCATAGGTGATCGTGCGACGGTCTCCGGGCTCGCCTTCGAAGAGGAACGCCACCCGGTCGCCGATGCCGGCTTCGACGTGACGGTCAAGGCAGTTGAAGGCGATGTTCAACCGGCCACCGACGAACCATTTCGCGAACGGCAGCTGCCAGTCGAGAACCTGCTCCCAAGGCTCGAACCAGGTCAAGGCCCTGGCCTGCTCGGCCCAGAACTCCGCAGGGTCGGCCGCCGCTCGCTCGTACATGGTCCGGTCGCGCACAACCGCCGAGCGAGCGAACTCCTCCGGTGGCGGGAAGGTCCGTAGCTCTGCAAGGTAGTCCTCGATCACGGCGCCTCGCAGTTGGCCTCCGTCTCCGGTCGCGTCGCTCATCGTCCCCTCCGTCATGGCTGCGCTCGCTCACGCCGGTCCGTCCGGTACCGGCCGCACGCCGGCTCCACCTGGACCGGTGGCCCACGCTAACGATCGGCCGCCTGGCTGACTGCAACAATGGAGGGCCGATGCCCGAGTACTCCAGCGTCGCCTGCTTGGCTGTCCCCGCCGGCTGGCGCGTGATCGTCGTGAGCGACCTCTTCCTGGGCGCGAAGCGGACGGAGGTATCCGGGCACACATCGGTGGAGCTCGCCCGCGCGCTCGAGCTGGCCGAGGGCCCAGGCGCCCTTGTCATCGCCGGCAACGCGTTCGACTTTCTCGCCCCCAACGAGGGTGACCCGACTGCGGCTCTCGGGGCGCACCAGGAGCTGCGCCAGGCGCTCGCCGCCTATCTGGCTGCGGACTGCGGTCGCCGGGCCATACTCCTGCCTGGCACCCGCGACCGGGCGGTCCTCTACGACCCGGTGGCGAATGCCGCTGTCGTCGCCGCCGGTCTTGAGGTCGCGCTCACCGCACAGCTGCAGGTGGCGACGGCCTCCGGGCCCAAGCAGGTCTGCATCGAGCCCGGCTGGCGATTCGACGAGCGCAACGCCTTCGCCGACCCGGCCGATCGACGCGACACGCCGCTCGGCCACCATGCCTTGACGGAGATCCTGCCCACTCTGGCCGGGTCGACCTCGACGTGGCTCGGCGGCATCGACCGGCTGGCGGATCCCTCGGGCTTTCCCCGTTTCGTCGCCTCGCGCTTCGCCTATCGCCGCGTCGTGCGATGGCTGTGGTGGCTCTTGCTTCCCATCGCGGTCGCCCTGTTCACGAGGCTCCCCGACTACTGGTTGTTCGGCATGCCGAAGAAGCTCGAGCCCTTCTCGTCCCGGCTCCTCGGGTTGGGGCTCACCCTCGCGGCCGAGGTGATCGTGGCGGGGATCGTGCTCGCCGTGTTCAATCACAGGGTCTGGCATTCGGCTGGGCGTTCGCTGCTGGGCCCCTCCGCCCAGCGGGCCAACGACGGCGCCCGTGAGGCGGCCCGCCCGATCCTGGCTGCCGGTGGTGTTGGCCTGGTCACCGGCCACACCCTCCAACCCGAGCTCGCCAGGGTCGGCACCGGCTTTTACGCAAACGCCGGCTCATGCGGCGAAGTCGTCGAGGAACGAGCTTCCCGGCTCGGCCTGCCTCCGGTCTTCGTCCATCTCCAACAGATCTCCTGGATCGAGATCGAGGCGGGCGCACAGGTGCACGCAAGGCTGCTTCTCGCCCGTAGCTACGTGCGTCCGGTGACAGTGTTGGAGCGCTTCGCGGCCGGACGCCTGCCGCACGGCGGCGGTGCACCTGCGGTCGTCGCCTCCTTCCCCGGGGGCCTCGTCTGGCCACCGGTCGCCGATCCGGCCCGCAGCCTTCGCCGGGTGCGGAGGCTCGCCGCGGCCGGCATCGCGATCCTGGGCCTCACCGACCTCGTCTCGGCCGTCGTGCCACCGCAGGTCCGCGGACGACTGCATCCCTTGCTCGGCTACATCCCTCTCGGGGTGAGCGAGGCCGCCGGTGCTCTCGTTGCGCTCGCGGGCGTCGGCCTGCTCGCAGTCGCCCGCGGCGTCCGGCGTGGCCAACGCTCGGCTTGGCTCGTCTCGATCCTGCTGCTCGCCGGCACGGTTGCACTGCACCTGATCCGACATGGCGACGTGGTCCAGTCGATCGCCGCCCTCGTCTTCGTGGCCGTGCTGTGGTGGGCGCGCAAGTCCTTCCGGGCGCGCTTCGACCTGCCTTCGCTACGGGCCGGCCTCGCGACGCTCCTCGGCGGTGTCCTGGGTGTCACCTTCATCGGGGCAACGGTCCTCTGGGACGTGATCCCGACCCATCGCGGCGGTCGCCCGATCTCCTGGGCGGAGGCCTGGTGGGCCACCGCCGGGCGGCTCGTCGGCATCCGGACCGTGGCTCTCAATCCTCGAGTGGACTCCTTCTTGTACCCCGCCCTGCTCGCCATCGGGCTCGGGCTGGCGTCTGTTGCTCTCGTGCTCGTGTTCCGGCCCGTCGTCGAGCGGCGCCGTTCGAGTGGGCGCACGGACACGACCGAGCGCGCTGCCGACGTAGTCCGCCGGCGAAGCATGGGCACGCTCGACTACTTCGCGCTGCGGAGCGACAAGCAGGCCTTCCTCGAACGCGACGGCCTCGTGGCGTACGCGATCTACGGCGGCATCTGCCTGGTCTCCCCCGACCCGATCTGCGCGCCCGAGGAGCGCGACGAGCTCTGGTCGGCGTTTCGCCGCTACGCGGACGACCGTGGCTGGTCGGTGGCCGTGCTCGGGGCCGGTGAGGAGTGGCTGGGTGCCTACCGGCGAGCCGGCATGCACGAGCGCTACATCGGCGACGAGGGCGTCGTGGACGTACGGACCTTCTCGCTGGAAGGCGGTGCGCGCAAGGGCCTGCGCCAGGCGGTCAACCGGATCGCGAACCACGGCTACACGATCTCCTTCCACGACCCGGCCCGGATGGATCCAGCCCTCGAGGACGCTGTGCGGGCCGTGATGGTCAAGAGACGCCGGGGCGAGGTCGAACGCGGTTTCTCGATGACGCTCGGGCGCATCTTCGACCCTCGCGACCAGGGCCTCCTGCTCGCGGTCGCGCACGGGCCCGACGGCGGCCCAGTGGCGTTCTGCCAGTTCGTCCCTGCACCCGGCATTCACGGCTACTCGCTCGACCTCATGCGCCGTGACGACGGCGATCATCCCAACGGTCTGCTCGACTTCATCCTCGTCCGCACGATCGAGCGGCTGTGCACCGCCGGAGACGAGCACCTCGGGCTCAACTTCGCGACCATGCGGGCCATCCTCGCCGGCGAGGACGGAAGCAGCATCCAGCGCTGGCTTCTGAGGCGGATGTCGGACTCGATGCAGATCGAGTCTCTCTGGCGCTTCAACGCGAAGTTCGGGCCGGAGTGGCTGCCGCGCTACGTGGTGTGGGACACAGCCGGCAACACGCTGCCGACGGCGCTCGCCATCGCCCGGGCCGAGTCTTTCTGGGAGCTGCCTCTGATCGGGAGGTTCTTCCAACCTCCTGGCACCGACGACGGCACCGAGAACCGGGGCGCGTCCTTGCCCGGCGCGACGGGATCAACAAGGCAACTCTCGGGCCACCGCTCGGCTTGACGCGGCGGCTACAGGGCCCCGGGCGAGCCCGACGGGCTCAGAACAGCAAGCCTGCGGCCCTCACGAAGTCGACAAGCGGGCCCGGCCAGATCCCGAACACGATCGTGACCGCGACGGTGACCAGGATCGCAAGCGCCGTCGGGCCCGGCACACTGACGGGTCCGAGGTTCGCCCTGCGTGGCGCCGCCTGAGCGGGCTCCAAAGCGTCGGGCTCGTCTCCGGTGATCGACAACGACAGCGAGCCCGCGTCGCTCCCCGTCCCGAACGGCAGCCGGACGCCGTACATGAGGAAGACGAGGCGCAGGTAGAACGCGGCGGCGATGGTCGCCGACAGCATGGCGACGATGGCAAGCGCGTACGAATGGGCACGCACCGCGGCCGATATAACGTACAGCTTGGCCAGAAAGCCCGTCGTGAACGGGACCCCGGTCTGGCCGAGGAGCAGCAAGGTGAACGCGAGGGCCAGTGCCGGCTGGCGACGACCGAGGCCGCGATAGGCATCGAGGTCGTGCTCGAGGTCTCCCCGGCCGCCGACAACCGTGATCACCGCGAAGCTCCCGAGGACCAGAAACGCGTACACGAAGACGTAATAGACGCTTCCGGAGATCCCCTGGGCGGTTGCGGCCGCCAGGCCGACGAGGATGAACCCGGCATGGTTGATCGAGGAGTACGCGAGCATCCGCTTCACATCGTGTTGGACGAGGCCTCCGATCGCACCGAGGAGAAGCGTGACGATGGCAATCACCCACAACAGCGGCTGCCAATCGGTGCGAAGCGTGCCGAAGGTGGAGAAGAAGACTCGTAGCAGAGCGGCAAAGCCGCCGGCCTTGGCGATGGCGATCATGAACCCGGTCACGGGCGTCGGGGCGCCCTGGTAAACGTCCGGCGTCCACATGTGGAACGGCACTGCCGACACCTTGAAGCCGAAGCCGACGAGCAACAGGCCAAGCCCGGCGAGCAGGACGCCATTGGACATGACGAAGTTGGAGCTCAGGTAGGACGCGATCTGCGGCAGGTTGACCGACCCTGTCGCTCCGTAGACCAGAGCGATCCCATACACGAAGATCGCCGAGGAGAATGCCCCGAGAACGAAGTACTTCATGGCGGCCTCGCCCGACTCGCGACGCTTCAGATCCATCCCGGCGAGGACGTAAAGCGGGATCGACATGATCTCGAGGGCCACAAAGATGAGGATGAGATCGTTGGCTGAGGCCATGAGCATGGCGCCTGAGCCCGCCAGCAGCGCCAGCACGTGGTACTCGGGTCCGCTGGTTCCCTCACGGATCAGGAAGTCGTTGGCGATGACCGAGCCGAGGATCAAGATGCACGACACGAGCACCAAGAACACGATCGCGAAACCGTCGACAGCCACGGAGTCCGCGATCGCCGTGAACGGCCCTCGAGCCTGCACGTCGTGCCACAGCACGAGCGAAGCGGCGAGCGCCGCCGCAGCGACCGCGCCAGAGCCGACCGAGTAGAAAGCCGTCGGCACCTTCGCGAAGACGAGCTGGCCGGAGACGAGCAGCACGAGCGCTCCGCCGATGAGGATCAGCTCGGGAAGAATCGCCACGTAGTTCACGTGAGGAGTGACGAAGGTCACCGAGGCAACCAGGCTGGACAGAATCGGCACGCCGGCGACCAGGCTCATCGTTGCGCTCCCCCAACTTGCCGCACTGCCACGCCAGGCGCTCCGACTTGCGGCGGACGCTGATGCGCCACGACCTCCACATGAGTGACGACCCGGGTGACCGAAGGGCCGATGCGATTCAGCAGCGGCCCCGGGAAGATGCCCAACAGCACGATCAGGACGACGAGCGGGGCCAAAGTGAGACCCTCACGCCAGGAGAGGTCACGGATCGCGCCCGGCTCGACGGTGGGCTTGCCCTGGAAGGCCTGCTGGTAGGCCCACAAGAGATAGACGGCGGCAAGGACGACACCCGCAGTCGCCACGACGGCCCACCACCGGTGGGTGAGGAACGTCCCGGCAAGGATCAGGAACTCCCCGACGAAGCCGTTCAACCCCGGGACACCGATCGAAGCGAGCATCACGACCGTGAACACCCCCGCCAGGATCGGCACGCGGCGCTGCAGGCCGCGCATGTCGCGGACCGAGAAGCTGCCGAGCCGCCGGTAGATCACGGCAATGAGGATGAACAGCGCCGCTGTGTAGAGGCCGTGGTTGACCATCTGCAGGACCGCGCCGGTCAACGCCTCGCGGCTGAGGGCGAACGCGCCGATCACGATGAAGCCGAGGTGCGCCAGCGACGAGTACGCGACGAGGCGCTTCAAGTCACGCTCCACCGCCGCCACGACGGCGCCGTAAATGATGCCGATCGTCCCGAGAGTGATCAGGAGGGGCGCCAAGGTGACAACTGCCCTCGGGAACAAGGCAAGGTCGAAACGGATGATGCCGTAGGCGCCGAGCTTGGCCATGACCCCGGCGAGAAGCAGCGAGCCCGCCGCGGGCGCCTCGCGGTAGGCATCCGGCGACCAGGTATGGAACGGGAAGAGGGGCATCTTCACCGCGAAGGCCGCGGTGAAGGCGAGGAACAGGAGGACACCGGCGGTCCCCGACAGGTGGGTGTCGGCCAGCGCCCTCACGTCGAAGGTCGTCACTCCGGTCTGCGAGGCGTGAATTGCGGCGAGCGCAAGGATGCCGACGAACAAGAAGGCGGAAGCACCGAGGGTGTACAGGAAGAACTTCCCGGCCGCGTACCCACGCCGTTCGTGTCCCCACCCGGCGATCAAGAAGTACACGGGCACGAGAGTGAGCTCGAAGAAGACGAAGAAGAGCAGCAGGTCGAGGGCGAGGAAGCCCCCGAGGCACCCCGCTTCGAGCACGAGGATCCAAGCGACGAACGACTTGTCGCCTGCCCTGTCGCCGGAAGCCGCGAGAGCGATCGGGAACAGCAGCGCGGTCATCAAGACGAGGAAGAGCGAGATGCCGTCCATCCCGAGGCTCCAGGAGATCCCGAAGGCGGCGATCCACTGGTGGCTGGAGACGAACTGGTAACCGCCATAGCCGGCGGTGAAGGCCACGGTCGCCGCCGAGGCAAAGCCGAGAACCGCGAGCGAGGCGACGAAGCCGACCACTTGCACCGCCCGGCGCTGAGCACTCGGGACAAGGGCTACAACGACTGCCGCCCCGGCCGGTACGAGGATGAGTGTCGTGAGGTAGGGGAACGAGCTTGTCATGACGCCCTCGTCAACACGTAGGCGAGGACCAGCACGAGGCCTGCAGTCAGACCCAGCGCGTAGTTGCGAACATAACCGGTCTGAACCTTGCGGAGCTGGCGACCGGTGGCGCGCACGAGCCAGGCGAACCCGTTCACGGCGCCGTCGATCCCCTTCGCCTCGACGACCGACGAAGTCTCGACAGCGACCTCGCTCGACGTGCGTGCGATGAACCGGTCGTAGGCCCAGTCGATGTACCAGGCGCGCCGGAGGAAGACCGGCTCGAATGCGGGGCGCTCGGACGTGCGGCCCCATACGGCGACCGCGAGGCCGACTCCCAGTACCGCGAGGACGGCGTCAACCAACGCGAAGGTCCACACGCCTCCGATACCCCAGTGGTGCTGGAGCAGACGTGAGGCGAACACGGGGCTCAGCCACCGGTCGAGGAAGTCGAGGTCCGGATGGATCGGCAGATTGATGAGGCCCCCAAGCGCCGACAGTGCTCCGAGCACTACCAGGGGCAGCGACATGACCCAGGACGGGTCGTGCGGGTTGCGCCCGGCCGCGTCGCCGGTCTCCCTGCCCTCGACCCACCGCTGCTGGCCTCGGAACACCAGCAGGTAGGCGCGCCCGAGGTAGTAAGCCGTGAGCACGGCCGTCAGCGCACCAACGACCCACAGCGCCGGGCTGAACGCGTACCCGTTCAGGAGCACGTCGCCCTTGGACCAGAAGCCCGAGAGCACAGGGACGCCGCCGATCGAGAGCCACCCGATGAGGAACGTCACCGCGGTGATCGGCATCAGCCGCGCGAGGGCTCCCATGCTCTTCACGTCCTGATCGTCGTTCATCGCGTGTATGACCGAGCCGGCTCCCAAGAACAAGAGAGCCTTGTAGAACGCGTGCGTGAGCATGAGGAAGATCGCGGCGTCGTACGCGCCGATGCCTGCGGCGAGGAACATGTATCCGAGCTGGGAGATCGTCGAGTAAGCGAGGATCTTCTTGATGTCGTTCTGCGCGCAGGCGATCGTCGCCCCGAGCAGTGCCGTCGCGGCTCCGACGATCGCGACGACGTGCGCCGCGTCCGGCGCCCGGTAGAGGATCGGATTGATGCGGCACATGAGATAGACGCCCGCAGTCACCATCGTCGCTGCGTGGATGAGCGCCGAGACCGGTGTCGGGCCCTCCATCGCGTCGGCCAGCCACGGATAGAGCGGGATCTGGGCCGACTTTCCGACCGCGCCGGCGAACAACAGGAGCCCGATCGCCACGAGCGAGGGCTCCCCGACACTGCCGAGGCGGGCGAAGACCGCGTGGTACTCGAGGCTGCCGGTGCGCTCGTAGATGAGGAACAGCGCGACAAGGAAGGCGGAGTCCCCGATCCGGTTGAAGATCATCGCCTTCTTGGCCGCGCTTGACGCGCTGTCGCGTTCGAACCAGAAGCCGATGAGGAAGTACGAGCAGACTCCGACGCCTTCCCATCCGAGGAAGAGCAGCAAGAAGTTGTCCGCCAACACGAGCAGCAACATCGCAGCCACGAACAGGTTCATGTACAGGAAGAACTTCGGGAAGTCCTCGTCGTGCTCCATGTAGCCGATCGAGTACAGGTGGATGAGAGCTCCCACCCCGGTCACGAACGCCGCCATGGTCATCGACAGCGGGTCGACGAGAAGGCCCATGTCGACATGCAGGTGCCCAGCAGAGATCCAGGTGAACCAGGTCTGGGTGTACGACCGGCCGGTCGCCGGCAACTGGAACAAGCCGATGAACACCACGACCGTGACGACGAACGACCCAGCGACCGTCAAGGTCGCGAGCCAGCCTGCCAGCGGGTTACCGAGCCTGCGGCCGGAGAACACTAGGGTCACGAAGCCCGCGAGCGGGAGCAACGGCACGAGGAATGCGACGCGGAGCACGGGAGCCTCAGCCCTTCAGCCCGTGGATGTCATCCGCGGTCGCCCCGGGCCGTCGGCGGTAGATCGACACGATGATCCCGAGGCCGACGACCACTTCGGCGGCCGCCACGACGAGCACGAAGAAGACCGCCGTCTGGCCGGCGATGTCGTTCAGCCTCCGAGCGAAGGTCACAAACGTGAGGTTCGCGGCGTTCAGCATCAGCTCGACGCACATGAACATCACGAGCACGTTTCGGCGAATCAGCAAACCGACCGCGCCGATGGTGAACAGAACCGCAGCGAGTGTCAGGTACCAGGAGGCTTCGACAGTCATGGCCCTGTGACCTCCGAATGGGCGAGCTCGCCGTCGCCCGCCTCGCCAGCGCCCGCCGCGCCAGCGCCAGCCTCGGCTCCGCCCGCCTCGGCATCAGAGGACCCCGCATCTGTGGCATCCGGGCCGGTGACCATCGGGTCCGTGGCCTCCGGGTCCGTAGCCTCCGGGTCCGCGGCCTCCGGGCCGTCGAGGTCCTCGTCGTGCTCGGCGATGGCTCCGAGCGGCGCATCGTCGTCGCCTGGCGCGTGACGGGGCCGGCGCGCGAGCACGACCGCGCCGACCACGGCGACGACGAGCAGGGCGGAGGTCACCTCGAAGGCCAGCAGATAAGTCGTGAAGACCGACCGACCGATCAGTTGCACGTTGTTGGCCGGGCTGCCGAGCGCTCCGCTCACCGATCGTGCGCCGGTAGGCCACCGTCCTCGCGCCAGGAGGAGCACCTCTGCGAGCCCGAGGATCCCGAGGCAGATGGCGATGGGCCGCTGGGCTGGGAGCGGATCTCGTTCAATGGCCTCCCTCTGGTCGACACCAAGCAGCATGATGACGAACAGGAACAGCACGACGATCGCACCGGCGTAGACGATGACCTGCACCGCGGCGAGGAACTGCGCGTCTTCCTCGACAAAGAGCACCGCCACGCCGAACAGGGTCATGACGAGCATGAGAGCCGAGTGGACCGGGTTGCGCGCCAGCACCACGCCGAGGGCGCCCACGACGCAGATGACCGCGGCGAACACGAAGGTGACCGCATCGGGGATGGTGGCAGCCGCAAGCACGTTGGTCATGTGCCGCGCACCCTGCCGCCGAAACGCCGCGAGATCTTGTCCCGTTCGACCGCCCTGATCGAGATGTTCCCCGTGGCCACGTCGTTGCGCTTGCCACTCTGGCCGCCCTCCGGCGCACGGACGCCATAGCCCAGCTCAGCTGACCACTGCTCTGTGCCCTCGTATTCGACGGCGCCTGACGGCGATGTCGCCCTCATCCAGCCGGACGTGTGCTCGTCTTCACCCGGTCGCCAGTCCTCCCACGGGAGGTGACGGGGGAGGCCGTCGTCGTCGACCACCAGCTCTTGCTTGGTGTAGATGGCGTCGGAGCGGTTCGTGAAGGAGAACTCGAACATCTTCGTCTCGGTGATCGCTTCGGTCGGGCACGCCTCCACGCACAGGTCGCAGTGGATGCAACGCAAATAGTTGATCTCGTAGACGAAGCCGTATCGCTCGCCTGGCGACACCGGCGCGTCGGGCGGGTTGTCGAGACCGCGCACGTAGATGCAGTCCGCCGGGCAAACAGCGGCACACAGCTCGCATCCGATGCACTTCTCCATCCCGTCCTCGTAACGGTTGAGGACGTGACGACCATGAAGCCGGGGCGGCTTGGCCACTTTCTCGGCCGGGTAAGGCGTCGTGACCCTCGGTTCGGCGACCTGCTTCAGGGTCACGGCAAAGCCACCGAAGAACCCGAGCGACCTCTTCTTGGGCGGCTTTCCAGCCATCACCCGCCTCCGTCAGGTTCAGGGACAGCCCGCAGGTGCGCATCAGCCGCCGTCTGCGCTCGCCAGCCGACCGAGCCTTCCTCCAGCGCCTCGCGGCGCGCTTGCCCGACGCGGATGGCCTGCCAGAGACCGCCGGCGGCGATGGCTGAACCGGCAAAGACCGCAAGGCCCCAGATCGTGCCGGCCCGGAACGCCGCCACGACCAGCAGCCATCCGAGCGAGAACGGGATGAGGACCTTCCAGCCAAGGCCCATGAGCTGGTCGTAGCGGAGCCGAGGCAGGGCGGCGCGGATCCAGACGTAGACGTACAGGAACACGACGGTCTTGCCGGCGAACCACACGATCGGCCACAGCCAGCGGAGGAAGTGGAATCCGGGGCCGTCCGGGCCACCGAAGAACAGCGTCACCATCACGGCCGACATCGTGATCGTGTTCATGAACTCGGCCATGTAGAACAGGGCGAAACGCAGCGACGAGTACTCGGTATGGAACCCTCCGACAAGCTCCTGCTCGCCCTCGGCCAAGTCGAAGGGCGGGCGGTTGAGCTCCGCGGTCACGGCCACGAGGAACAGCGGGAACGGCAGGATCCCGAGGCGGAAGATGTTCCAGTGGAGGAAGCTGGCCGCCTGGGAGTCAACGATCGCCCGTGTCGACAGCGAGTGCGTGACGATGATCACCATGGCGACGATCAGGCCCATGGCGGCCTCGTACGAGATCATCTGCGCCGAAGCTCGGATCGATCCGAGGAGCGGGTACTTCGAGCCGGAGGACCAGCCCGCCAGCATCGTCCCGTAGACCGACACCGACGACAACGCGAGCAGGAACAAGATGCCGATCGGTGGATCGGCCACCTGCAGCTCGACCACGTGGTGGGCGATGGTCACCACGCCGCCGACCGGGACGATCGTGAAGATCAAAAGGGCCGGCAGCAACGCCAGGTACGGCGCCAACTTGAACACGAAGCGGTCCGCCTGATCGGGCAGCAGGTCTTCCTTGAAGAACAGCTTGATGCCGTCAGCGAGCGTCTGGAGGACGCCGAAGGGGCCGGCTCGGTCCGGCCCGACCCGGTTCTGCATGTCGGAGATGACCTTGCGCTCGAACCAGATCATCATCATCACCGAGACGAGCAGCACTCCGAAGATGACGAGGACCTTGACCGCGACGATCACCACCACGCCGAGATCGACCCCGTGAGCAAAGAGCGGATCGGCCATCAGGTCACCGGTTCCACGTGGACGTCGATCGCCAGGGCCGAGGAGTCGATGAGCGCGGAGGCACTGGCCTCATGGACGGGGGTCGCATTGAACTGGAGAAGAGCCACCTTGCCAGGGACACCATCGTCGGCGACCGCCGCGACGGCGAGCTCGCCGCGGGACGAGCGCACCTTCACCTCGTCACCGGGCTCGATGCCGAGCTGCTCCATCTCCTGAGGACAAAGATGCAGCTCTTGGGGTCGAGCCAATGGCGCGAGCGACGCGGCTGACTGCACGAGCGTGCCGTGGTCGTACAGCCCACGCCGAACGACGAGGCGCCAGGAGTCCTGGTCGACAGGCGGAACCGGCGAGGGGGCCGTCCATGCGTCCGGGTCGAACCGCAGCAAGCTCGGGGGTCGACTGCCGTCGGGCACGCTCGTGGCGACAGGCGCGACCTCCTCGCGGAGACCCTCTTCGTCGCGGAGGCCCTCTTCGTCAGCACCGGGCTCGACGCCCGGTGACCTCGCCGCCCCCGCGGCCAGCGGCGCACCCTGCTCCTCTACCGACTCGATCCCGGGTGTCGCGATCGGGTCGAGCCTCCTCGGGTGGCGGGTGAGCTGCACCGATGCGACTTTGAGCGGGATGACGATGCCGTCGGCCGCATCAGGTTCAGCGAGCGCGGCGCCCGCGCAACCGGAATGTGCCGGGGCGACCCGCTCGATCTCGGCCCAGATCCCGTCCAAGGACTCGAAACCGAGATCGGCGCCGAGACGATCCGCGAGCTCGGTCGCGATCACCCAATCGGCGCGGGCCACGCCGGGAGGGACGACCTTTGCCGCGAGCCGCGAGACGCGACCTTCCATGTTCGTCGTGGTGCCTCCGCGCTCCGCGTACCCAGCTGCCGGCAACACGACGTCCGCGAGCATCGACGAGGCATCGAGCGTCGTGCCCACCGCCACGAGGAAGTCGACACGCTCGAGCGCCCTAGTGGCGAGCTCGCGATCGGGAAAATCCGACAGCGGGTCCGCGCCGAGGAGCACGAGTGTGTTGAGCTCACCGGACGCTGCAGCCTCGAGCATCCCGGCCGTGTCGAGCCCACGTTCTGCGGGCACCGAGCCCCACTGCTGGGTGAACAAGGCGCGGCCCTCCTCGAGGCCGACTCGTCCGGGGAGCAACCCGGGGGCGCACCCGAGGTCGATGGCGCCGTGCACGTTGCCCCGCCGGAGCGCCGGGAGGAAGCGGGCGTGTGGCCAGGCGGCGGCGAACACACCTGCCGCGGCGGCGACCTGCTCTGCAGGCTCGGCGAGCGACGGCCGGCCGAGCACCACGACGACGCCGTCACCGGGCTCTGTGGCCACGAGAGAACGCGCGAGCTCAATTGCCCCGCCGGGCGTGCAGGGGAGCCAGGTGGCCACCGAGCGCAGCCCGGTTGCAACCGGCGAGCAGTCGAGGACGCGCAGCCCCTCGTTCGCTGCGGCCTCGCGCAGCCTCAGGTACAGCACCGGCAGCTCCTCACGCAGGTCGCCGGCGAGGACGATGACGGTGCTCGCTGCGATCGTCTCCTCGATCGTGGCGCGCGGCAGGCTCGCGACGAGCTCGGCGGGCAGGCCGTCCCCTAGCTGAGCGTCGAAATTGTCCGTGCCGATGACGCCTTTCGCGAGTCGGACCCAGGCGTACGCGTCCTCGTTCGCGAGCCTGGAGCCGCCGATCACGCCTACCGCCCGCGTCCCGGAGCTCGCGAGCGTCTCGAGGATGGCGTCCGCGACGGCACTCAGCGCCTCGTGCCATGTGGCGGGGACGAGGTCCGCCTCACGCCTGACTAGCGGCTGGCTGAGACGCCCGGACGCCTCCACGGCCTCGAAACCGAAGCGACCCCGGTCGCACAGCCAGCTCTGGTTCACCGGTTCGGAGTCGACGCCGAGGTACCGGACGAGCGCGCCCGCCGATGACTGAGCGACCATGCGGCAGCCGACCGCGCACGTAGTGCAGGTCGTCTCGACCTGCTCGAGGTCCCACGGCCGGGACTTGAAGCGGTACGGCGTCGCAGTGAGCGCGCCGACCGGGCAGATCTGGACCGTGTTGCCACCGAAGTAGGACGTGAAGGGTTCACCGGGATAGATCGCGACCTCGATGCGGTCGCCGCGTTCCGCGAAGTCGATGAACGGCTCACCCGCCAACTCTTTCGCAAAACGGGTGCAGCGCGCGCATTGGATGCACCGCTCCCGATCGAGCAGCACAAGTGGGCCGATCTCGATGGGCTTGGCCCAGTGCCGTTTCTCTTCGACGAATCGACTCTCTCCCGGTCCGTGGGACACCGACTGGTCCTGGAGGGGGCATTCGCCTCCCTTGTCGCAGACCGGACAGTCCAGCGGGTGGTTGAGGAGGAGGAACTCGAGCACGCCTTCCTGGGCCTTGCGGGCCGCCTCTGACTGCGTGAAGACCTCCTGGCCGTCGGCCACCTCGACGAAGCACGCCGGCTGGAGGCTGGCGCCCCGAGGACCGGAGACCTCGACCAGGCACATCCGGCACATGCCGACCGACTTCATCCGCGGGTGGTAGCAAAAGCGCGGGATGAAGATCCCGGCCCGCTCTGCCGCCGAGATGATGAACTCGCCCTCTTGCGCCTCCAGTACGCGCCCGTCCACGGTGATGGATATGCCCACCTGGCCCTCGACGGCGTCAGCCACGGCGCACCGCGTCCGGAGGGAACGGGCAACCGCCGTCTTTCACATGCACAAGCATCTCGTCGCGGAACATCCTGGCCACCGAGACGATCGCGGAGGGAATGGACGGGCCGAACACGCAGATCGTCGTCTGCTTCGGCGGCCATGAAAGTCCGGGCGAGATGTTGTCGCACGCGTCGAGCACGAGGTCGATGTCCTGCTCGCGGCCGAGGCCCTGCTCGAGGCGGTGCATGATCTTCTCGATCCAGCCGCTCCCCTCCCTGCACGGCGTGCACTGACCGCACGACTCGCGATGGAAGAACCGGGCGATGCGCCACGCTGCCCGAACCGGGCACGTGTCGGAGTCCATCACGACGACCGACCCCGACCCGAGCATCGAGCCGGCCTGCCCTACCGCATCCTGGTTCAGCTTCAGATCGAGCTGGTCCGGGCCGAACCACGGTGCCGAGACGCCGCCGGGAATGAACGCCCGCAACGGGTTGCCGCCCCGTATGCCACCGCCTAGCGACGGGTCGTAGATGAGGTCCCTGAATGTCGTCTTCGACATCTCGATCTCGAACCACCCAGGGTGTTCGACGCGCCCGGAAAGGGCGAAGAGCCGGGTCCCGGCCGAGGACCCCTCGCCGAGGGCTGCGAACGCATCGCCTCCGTGGGTGATGATCCAAGGCAGGTTGGAGATGGTCTCGACGTTGTTGACGACCGTCGGCTCCCCGTACAGGCCCACGGCAGCGGGAAAGAACGGCGGCTTGATCCGCGGGAAACCGCGCTTGCCCTCGAGGCTCTCCAGGAGCGCCGTCTCCTCGCCGCATATGTAGGCGCCGGCACCGGGATGGATCACGACATCCAGCGCGTAGCCGGTACCGAGGACGTCGGCACCGAGCGCTCCGTAGGCGTAGGCCTCGTTGCACGCCTGCTGCAGGCGTTCCAAGCCGAGGGCGAACTCTCCCCGGCAGTAGATGAACGCCTGCTCCACGCCGGTCGCGTAGGCCGCGATCGCGGTCCCCTCGATGATCTGGTGCGGGTCGCGCTCGATGAGCATGTGATCCTTGAAGGTCGCCGGCTCGCTCTCGTCACCGTTCACCACGAGGTAGCGCGTCTGGGCCTGGCGCAGCATCGACCACTTTCGGCCTGCGGGGAAGCCGGCTCCACCGCGTCCCAGCAGGCTCGCCTTGTTGACTTCGGCGGCGACGTCCGGAGGTGGCATCGACAACGCCTTGCGGAGGCCTTCATAGCCACCGGTGGCCAGGTGGCGCTCGAGCGTGAAGCAGTCTGCAAGCTCCACCCGCGACGTGACGATCCGAGGCGCTTGGGTGATCACTCGGGTCCTGCTCCCGTTTCTGGGCCGGCCGCTGAGCCCGACCCCTGGCCGGCCGCTGAGCCCGCCGCCCGGGCCCCGGTCCCCGATCTGGCCGCCTTGCCGGGAAGACCGACACTGCGATCGACTCGGCTCAAGATCCCGTGCGCGGGCACCTTGTCGGCGAGGCGGCCCGAGCGCAGGTCCTCTGCGAGAGCGTCGAACCCGTCGGGGTCGAGCGGGCCGAAGAAACGGTGGTTCACCTGCACACACGGGGCGTTGTCGCAGCCCGCGAGGCACTCGGCTTCTTCGAGGGTGAATTCGCCGTCGGCCGTCGTCTCGCCCACAGAGATCCCAAGCGCGGCCGCTGCGTGATCGAGGACCTCGTAGGCTCCGGCGAGCATGCAGGCGATGTTCGTGCAGACGGTGACGACGTGTCGGCCGACCGGCTCAGTGTGCAGCATGTCGTAGAAGCTCGCAGTGCCTCGCACCTCGGCAGGCGTGCACCCCACCAACTCGGCGATCTCCTCCATCGCCGCGGGGGTGAGCCAGCCGTCCTGAGCTTGTGCCAGATGGCACAAGGGGATGAGCGCGGAGCGTCGCTGCGGATAGCAGGCCACGATCGCCTCGGCCTTGGCGCGGTTGTCGCAGGACAAGTGTGGCATCAGCGGTCCACTTCGCCCATGACCGGGTCCACCGAGGAGATGACCGCAACTGCGTCCGCGATCAGCCCGCCACGCAACAGCAGCGGCAATGTCTGCAGGTTCACGAAACTCGGCGCCCTGATGTGCATCCTGTACGGCTTGTTCGACCCGTCCGCCACGAGGTAGCAGCCGAGCTCGCCGCGGGGTGACTCGATCGCCGTGTACACCTCGCCGGGAGGGACCTCGAAGCCGCTCGTGAAGATCTTGAAGTGGTGGATGAGCGCTTCCATCGACTCGTCGATCCGCGCCCGTGGCGGCGGTGTCACCTTCTTGTCCTGGGCCCGGTAGTCGCCGGGCGGCATCATCTCGACGCATTGGCGGACGATCTTGCACGACTCCCGGATCTCGTTCAGTCGCACGGCGTAGCGGTCGTAGGTGTCGCCGACCGTGCCGACGATGACGTCGAAGTCGACCTCGTCGTAGGCGAGATAGGGCATCGCGCGGCGAAGGTCCCAGGCCACGCCAGAGCCCCGCAGGATCGGCCCGGTGGCCGACATCGCTATGGCGAGCTCGGGCGAGATGATCCCGACGCCTTCGGTGCGATGTTTGAAGATGGGCTGGCCGGTCAGCATCTCGTCGTACTCGTCGGTGCGCCCGGGGATGGTCTCGACGATCGCCATGACGTCGTCCTCCCACCCGTCGGGCAGGTCCGCCGCGACACCGCCGGGACGGATGTAGTCATGGTTCATGCGAAGACCCGTCGCCTTCTCGAAGAACGACAGGATCATCTCGCGGTCACGGAAGCCATAGATCATCATCGACGTCGAAGCGAGGTCCATCCCATTGGTGGCCATCCACATCACGTGCGAGGAGATGCGGTTGAGCTCGGTCATGAGCATCCGGATCCAAGTCGCCCTCGGTGGGATCTCGATACCGAGCAACGCCTCGGCGGCCAGCGAGAAGACGAGCTCGTTGTGCAGGGGCGCAACGTAGTCCATGCGCGTGACGTTCGTCGCGCCCTGGACGTAGGTGAGCTCCTCACCGGTCTTCTCCATGCCGGTGTGCAGGTAGCCGATGACGGGCTTGGAACGCAGCACGGTCTCGCCCTCGAGCTCCATCATGATGCGGAGCACGCCATGGGTCGACGGGTGCTGCGGGCCCATGTTGATGATCATCGTCTCGTCGGAGCCGAACTCGACGTCGATGTCGCCCGGGTCGAGCAACGGTCCTTCTGGCAGGCGGAGCGAGCCCTCTTCGATCGCGAGCGCGACCGGGCTGGTCTCGTCTCGGTCCCGAAGTTCCTGCGGACCTTCGGAGGTCTCCGCTCTGAGCTCCTCGCCGGTCAACGTGGGCCCGGCGCTTGCTTGAACTGCACCGGCACGCGCCCGACTGAGTAGTCCTTGCGCAGTGGGTGCCCTTCCCAGTCCTCCGGCATGAGAATCCGCGTGTGGTCCGGATGCCCCTCGAAACGCACCCCGTACAGGTCGAACGCCTCCCGCTCCATGTTCTCGGTGCCGGGGTAGAGGTTGAACAGCGTCGGGACCACCGGGTCGGTGTCGGGGACCTGCACCCGGAGGCGGACCCTTTGGTGACGCTCGAGGGAGAGCAGGTTGACGACGATCTCGAAGCGTTCGGGTGTCACCTCGTCGGGTAGCGGCCGGTGGAGGTGGCGCAGGTAGTCGACGGCACACAGGTCCGCGCACATCTCGAAACCACTCTCGCGAAGCGCCCCGGCCACTTCCAGGTACCGCTCGCGCGTGACGTGGAGGACCTCCTGGCCGCCCGCACGGGTCGAGGCGAGCACGTTCGCACCGGCCAGTTCGGCCGCGCTCGCGACCTCGGCCGCCATCAGCGGGGCGTCCCCAGACGAACGGCTCCTGACGGCGGTGCGACCCATCCGACCGGAACCGGCTGCGCCGCAAGGTCGATACCGGCCCCCGTCGCGCCCGGGCGCCGCTTGGTGAGCTCGCCGAGGCGGATCTTCTCGTGCAAGGTCAAGATGGCGTGGATGAGGGTCTGCGGGTTCGGCGGGCATCCCGGGGCGTAGACGTCGACCGGAACGATCTGGTCGACACCTTGGACGATGGCGTAGTTGTTGAACATCCCGCCCGTCGAGGCACAAACGCCCATCGAGATGACCCACTTCGGCTCCACCATCTGGTCATAGACCTGCCGTAGCACCGGCGCCATCTTCTGCGAGACGCGACCGGCGACGACCATGAGGTCCGCCTGGCGCGGCGAGCCGCGGAACACCTCCATCCCGAAGCGGGCCAGGTCGAAGTCGGCCGCACCGGTCGCCATCATCTCGATCGCGCAGCACGCAAGACCGAAGGTCGCCGGCCAGACGCTCGACCGGCGCGCCCACTTCACCAGCTCCTCGAGCGAGCCGGTGAGGAAGTTGTGGCTGAGATCTTCGAGGCCCACGATGGGTGACCCCTCGCCTTACGCGACCTCGTCGCCCGACGGCCCGACATGGCGGACTGTCGACGACGACGTGCGGCCGGACTCCGGCTCGACTGGGCGGACTCGCTTGATGGGGCCCCACTCGAGGGCGCCGTTTGCCATGAGGTACACCAGCGGCACGAATACCGAGGCGGCGAACACGAGGATCTCGACGAGACCGAACCGACCCAGGCTTTCGGAGTCCACGGCCCAGGGGAAGATGAAGATGATCTCGATGTCCACGATCACGAAGATCATCGCGATCAGGTAGAAGCGCACCGGGAAGCGCCGCGCCGGCTCGTGGGTCGGCACGATGCCGCACTCGTACGGCGCCTGTTTGGCGGACGTCGGCCGCTGGGGCGCGAGCAGCTTGGACGCGCCAAACGACAGGCTCGCGAACGCGATCCCAAGCACGGTCATGAAAAAAATGGGGAGATAGCTGTCCAGGCTGCCCATAGCTCAGAAAGGGGTTCTACCACGCACGTTGCGGGCGAGCATATCGGGGACGGTCGCCGGGCGCCCCCCTATCATGCTCGCATGACGCCACCGAATGGTTTTGCGGCGGAGCTGCAACCTCCCCGCCCAGACCGGTGGCAGTGCGACGTCCTTGTCGTGGGCGGTGGGCCGGCCGGCGCCTCGGCCGCGTACTGGCTCGCGAGCTCGGGCGTCGACGTGCTCGTCGTCGAGAAGAAGCACTACCCGCGGGAGAAGACGTGCGGCGACGGCCTGACTCCGCGCTCGGTCCACCAGCTCGAGCAGATGGGGCTCGCCGACGGTCTGGCGCCGCACCACCGCTACTGGGGCCTGCGCGCCCACGCCTACGGTCGCACGATCGCGATGAGTTGGCCCGACCATCCCGAGCTGGGATCGTACGGCTACGTCATCACCCGGGCCGACCTCGACGAACTCGTCGCCGCCCGCGCCGAGAAGGCGGGCGCGGTGCTCTGGCAGGGCGTCGAGGCCGTGGCGCCTTTGTCGGCGCCGGGCGCGTCCGCGACCGGGAGCGATCCTGACCCGGCGCATGGCGGCGCGACCTTGCGCCGGGCCGGCGGCGCCATCGTGAGCGACAGGGCACGCGCGACGGTGACCGAGGTCCGCGCCCGCTACGTCATCGTGGCCGACGGATCGTTGTCCCGGTTCGGTCGGGCACTCGGGACCCGGCGTAACCGGCACTGGCCGCAAGGTATGGGACTTCGCGGCTACTACCGTTCGCCGCGCAGCGCCGAGGCTTACATCGACTCGTTCCTCGACATCCGTGACGCCGGCGGCAAGGTCGTGCCCGGCTACGGCTGGATCTTCCCGCTCGGAGACGGCCGCGTGAACGTCGGGGTGGGCCTGCTGTCCACCCAGGGCCGATGGAAGGACGTCAATACCACCAAGCTCATGGAGGCTTTCGTCGCACAAGCGCCGTCGTCGTGGTGCCTCGACCCGCAGACACGCTGCGGCGCACCCACCGGTGGCCGCCTGCCCATGGGCCTGGCCGTCGGCCCACACGTGGGCCCGGACTGCATCCTCGCCGGCGACGCCGCGGGCGCCATCAACCCGTTCAACGGCGAGGGCATCGCATACGCGTACGAGACGGGGCGGCTGGCGGCCGCCGTGGTCTCGGGCGCGCTCGAAGCCCACGACCCGCGGCTGCTCATCACCTACGAGCAGTCCCTGCAGGACACCTACGGCCTGTACTACCGGGTAGCCCGGGCGTTCATCGGCGTCCTCTCACGGCCCGGCCTGATGCGGATCTGTGTCAACAGCGGGATGTACAGCCGCTCCATCATGGAGTGGCTCCTGCGGATCATGGGGAACTACCTGAGACCCGATGAGCTCGGGCCCGCCGAGGCGGTGTACAAGGCCGTTGCTGCGCTGGCTCGTCAGATCCCAGAGCGCTGAGCACACGAGCCCCCGGCGACTTCTCGCGCCGCATCGGCAGCGGCCTCGACCGTGCGGTCGATGTCCTCGGGCGAATGCGCCAACGACACGAAGGCGGTCTCATACGGGCTCGGGGCGAGCGCGATGCCCCGGGCGAGCATGGCCCGGAAGAACGGGGCGTAGAGCCCGGACTCAGCGGCCCGTGCCGCGCCGTTCAAGTCGCGCACCGGCTCGTCGGAGAAGAAGACCGAGAACAGGGTGCGGAAGACCGGGACCTCGATGGGCAGCCCGCTGCGGCCGATTGCCTCGGCGAGCCCATCGGCGAGCCGCCCGACGCTGGATGCCAACTCGGCGTACGCCTCCTCGTTCAGGCGCTCGAGCACCGCGAGGCCGGCCGCGGTCGCGAGCGGGTTGCCCGACAAGGTGCCCGCCTGGTAGACGGGCCCGAGCGGGGCCAGCTGCGACATGAGGTCGCGCCGGCCTCCGAGCGCGGCCAACGGCAGGCCACCTCCGATCACCTTCCCGAAGCACCACAGGTCCGGCTGCACGCCGAGCACCCCGGTGGCCCCGGCGCGCCCGACACGAAAGCCGGTGATCACTTCGTCGAAGATGAGCAGGGCCCCTGCCCGGTCGCAAGCGGCGCGGAGTCCTTCGAGATACCCCGCGACAGGAGCCACCAGCCCCATGTTCGCCGCCACCGGCTCGACGATGACGCACGCCACCGACTCGTCGATCTCGGGGACCTTGTTGTAGGGCGCGACGACCGTGGCCGACACGGCGCTGGCCGGCACCCCGGCCGAGCCCGGGAGCCCGAGGGTTGCCACACCGCTGCCGCCCCCGGCCAGGAGCGCGTCGCAGTGGCCGTGGTAGCAACCGGCGAACTTCACCACCCGGTCCCGGCCGGTCGCACCGCGGGCGAGGCGGATGACCGTCATGGCCGCCTCGGTTCCCGACGACACGAAACGGACCTGGTCGCAACCGGGCACCGCCTCGGTGATCACCTCGGCCAGACGGACCTCGCCTTCGGTCGGGGCACCGTAGGTCGTGCCGCGCGCCGCTGCCTCGGTGACGGCCGCGACCACGGCCGGATGGGCGTGGCCCAGGATGGACGCTCCCCAGGACTGGACGTAGTCGAGCAACCGCCGGCCGTCGACGTCCTCGACAAAGGCACCCTCGGCGCGGGCGACGAAGTACGGCGACCCGCCCACCGAGTCGAACGCCCGCACTGGCGAGTCGACGCCGCCGGGGATCACCCGGCAGGCCTCGGCGAACAGCTCTGAGCTGCGCCGGCCGGCGGTTGCCCGACTCCCGGGATGCGCCTCAACCACCGAGTGCCTCGGCCACCTCAGCGGCGAAATAGGTGAGGATCACATCGGCGCCGGCCCGCTTGATCGCTCCGAGATGCTCGAGCGCCACGGCCTGGCGGTCGAGCCACCCGCGCTCGGCCGCCGCAGCCACCATGGCGTACTCACCGCTCACGTGATAGGCGGCCACGGGAACATCGACGTTCGCGCGCACGGCGGCAATGACGTCGAGATAGGCGAGGGCCGGCTTGACCATGACCAGGTCCGCGCCTTCCGAGACATCGAGGCGCACCTCCTCGAGCGCCTCTCGCCGGTTCCTCGGATCCTGCTGGTAGCCCTTGCGGTCGCCGTCTCCCGCGATCCTCACGCCCACCGCGTCCCGGAACGGGCCGTAGAGCGCGGAGGCATATTTCGCCGCGTAGGCGAGGATCCCGACATCTTCGTGGCCGGAAGCATCCAGTGCGGCCCGGACGGCGCCGACCTGGCCGTCCATCATCCCGCTCGGGGCGACGAGATGGGCGCCGGCCCCGGCCTGAGCAACAGCGACCTCGCCGTAGCGCACGAGCGTGGCGTCGTTGTCGACCTCTCCACGCTCGTCCAGGACCCCGCAGTGCCCATGATCGGTGTACTCGTCGAGGCAGAGATCGGCTATGAGGACCATCTCGTCGCCGAGACTGTCGCGCAGCTCGTTGAGGGCGATCTGCACGATGCCGTCGCGATCTGAAGCGCCCGATCCGGCCGGGTCCGTCCGGGTGGGCACGCCGAAGAGCACAAGAGCTCCGATACCGAGCGAGGCGAGCTTCTTCGCCTCGAGCACCAGGGAGGCGACGGTGTGCTGTGAGATACCCGGCAGCGACGCGATCGGCACGGGGGCGTCGATCGATTCGCGGACGAACAGCGGTGCGACGAGGTCGTCGATCCCCAGGGACGACTCGGCCACGAGGCGTCGCATCGCGGGGAGCCGCCGCAACCGCCGCAATCTGCGAGCAGGAAAGCCCATTTCGTCGAGCCTACCGCCGGTTGCCTGGCACGCCTCGGTGCTCCGCCCATTCGACGAGCGCCTCCACGAGAGCGTCGAGGGTGTGAGGCGTCGCCACGACGTCGACGCCGAGGCCCGCCTGCATTGCCGTCCGCGCTGTGATGGGACCTATGCACGCCACAACCGGAGGCACGCGCTCGGGCCCCGCGAGCTCGAGGAAACCGGTCACTGTCGACGACGAGGTGAAGGTGATGGCATCGGCGTCGTCGAGGGCTTCGAAGCCGACTCCGTCGGGTGCCGCCGACACCGTCCGGTAGGCCTCGACCACCTCGACGTGCCAGCCTTTGGCTCGCAGTCCCACGGGCAGCACTTCGCGGGCCTGAGCCGCGCACGGCAACAGGACCGACGCCTCCCCGAGCCGTACCGGGCACGGGAACAGCTCGACGAGCGACTCGGCGACGAACCGGCCCGGAACGAGGTCGGCGATGACATTGTGCTCCGCGAGCGCAGCGGCGGTGCCGTCACCGATCGCGGCAACCTTCGCCCGGGCGAGTGGTCGGCCGTCACCGAGGTGTCGCCAGCAGCGCTCCACGGCATTCGCCGAGGTGAACACGACCCACTCGTAGTCCTCGATCCTCGACAGCGCCCGCTCGAGTGCAACGCCCCCGTCGATTGGGTCCACGATCTCGATCACGGGGACCTCCACCGGCCAGGCTCCCGCCTCGGCGAGCCGTTCCACCAGGCCTGATGACTGCGCACGGGCACGGGTCACGATCACGCGCCAGCCTGACAGGGGGCTGTTCGAGCGCGGACCTGTCGCCGGCGGGACGGTCACAGCACGCCTGAGGCGCCGGAGAGGATCTCCGCGCCCCCGCAGCCGTCGCGGATCTCAGCTGCCAGCGCCCGGCCCACCTCGAACGCATCGAGACCGCTCATGGCTCGCCGCAGCAGGACCGTCCCGTCCAGGCTCGCAATGAGGCCTTCCAGCTCAACTGCACCGTCTGAACCGACCACCGCGTAGGCGCCGACAGGCAGCTCGCAGCCGCCGCCCAGCTCGCCCAGGAAGGCCCGCTCGGCATCGAGGCAGCGATGCGAGGCCTCGTCGTCGATCGAGCGGGCCGCCTCGGCCGCCACCTCGTCACGCACCCGGCACTGGATCGCGAGCGCACCTTGGCCCACCTGTGGAAGCATCACCGAAGTCGTCAGGACCTCGGCAGCGAGCCTGGTGAGGCCTAGGCGCTCGAGCGCGGCGTAGGCCGTGACGACGGCCCCCGCCACCGGCACCTTGCCAAGGCGAGTGGAGATGTTGCCCCTCAACTCCTCAAAGCGCAGGTCCGGCCGCAGCCAGGCCAGCTGCGCCCGCCTTCTCGCCGCACCGGTGGCGACGTGTGCTCCCGGGCCGAGCTCGGCCAGCGCCCGGCCCACGAGCGCGTCTCTCGGATCGGCTCGTTTCGGCACGGACATGATCGCGAGCTCGTCCGAGCCGAAACTGGACGGGAGGTCCTTGGCGGAATGAACGGCAAGGTCCGCGCGACCATCGAGCAGCGCCTGCTCGAGCGCCGCCACGAAGGCACCCTGGCCGCCTATCGCATTGATGGGTCGGTCCCGGTGCAGGTCGCCGGCCGTCTCGACGACGACGAGCTCGGTCGCGACCAGGGCGGCTGCACTCGAATCGGCCAGAGCGAGTGCCTCGGCCACCAGCTCGGCCTGGCGGAGCGCGAGCGGGCTGCCGCGGGTCGCGACCCGGAGCGTCGGCACGTGTGCCTTACAGGTCGAACAGGCTGCGCAACGCCTCGGCGAGCCGTTCGCCGCGCCGCGAGCCGGCCGCGTCCTTTATTCGCACTGTCGGCTCGTGGAGGAGCTTGGCGACGGTGCGCAGGGTGACCGTTTCGACGATCTGACGAGCCTCGGGCCCGAGCGCGTCAAGCCGTGCCCGCTGACGCTCGAGCTCTGCGCGACGGATCGACTCGGCCCGAGCCCGCAACGCGGCTACGACCGGAGCCGCGGACCTGGCCGCCGACGAGACCCGGTAGCGCGCGAGCTCCTCGGCGAGAACCGCGCGGACGACGGGGATCTCACGGCGGCGCGTCGCCATCTGCGCCTCCGCAAATCGCCGCACGTCCTCCACGTCCAGCAACCTGACTCCCTCGAGGCCTGCCACGGCGGGGTCTACGTCTCGTGGAACAGCGACGTCGACCACCAACAGGGGCCGGTCGGGGCGCGACCGCATCATCCGGCCGATGCGGGCCACGTCGAGCACCACGTCCGCCGCCGCCGTCGAGGTCAGCACGATGTCAGCCCGCCCGAGCTCGTCGTCCAACTTCGAGAGGCTCACCGCCTCTGCGCCCGATTGCTCCGCGATCGCGGCTGCCCGCTTGGCGGAACGGTTCGCTATCACGACGCGGGCCAGGGCCGTCGGCTGCGCGAGCGCCCTGCAGAACCCCGCTCCCATCTCTCCTGCCCCGATGACCAGCACCGAGCGGCCCTCGAGACCGCCTTCGAGCTGATCGGCCGCGAGAGCGACGGCGGCGTGCGCGAGCGACGTCGTCCCCTGTGCGATCGCGGTCTCGGTACGCACGCGCTTTCCGGCCTCGACCGCATGACGGAACAACGGCCCTAGGACCCGGCCGGCCGCGTGCTCTCTCCGGGCCAGCTCGGCGGCACTTCGCACCTGGCGGAGGATCTCGCCCTCACCGAGCACCGGCGAGTCGATCCCGGCCGCCACGTCGAACAAGTGAGAGACCGCCGCGTCGTCGATCCAACAGGAGAGAAGCTCGGAGAGCGCAGGTGAGTCCGGCCCCACGGAGCTCGCGGAGGAGCGGAAGAAGCTCTCGATGTCGGCGAGGCCGTCGTGGAAGCGCTCGACGACGGCGTAGACCTCGGTGCGCAGGCACGTCGAGAGCACGACGGCTTCGGAGACGTGCTCGCTGTCGCAAAGCGCCTGGAGTGCCTTCGGCAGGTCGCGCTCTCGAATGGCGCTCCGCTCGAAGACCTCCAGCGATACGTCCTGCTCGTTGATCCCAACGGCAACGACCGCCACGGCGCGGTTACCCCATTTCTCTCGGGTAACAGCTTAGGGCTTGCCGAACGATAACCCGCGCAGAACGCGGGCTATCGACTTACCGGCTCGGCGTTCACGAGGTGACCCCCGCTCCCGGCCTGGGCCAGCCCGGCCCTTAAGACATTGCGAGCAGCGTTGAGGTCCGCGTGCTCGCTGAAGCCACAAGACAGGCAGGCGAACTTCTGCCTGTCACGGTTCCCGGCCGCCACATGGCCGCAGCTCGAGCACTGCTGGCTGGTGTGCCGGGGGTTCACGGCGATGACTCTCCTACCAGCGTCCTCCGCTTTGTAGGTGATCATGGCGATGAGCCTTGCCCAGGAAGAGTCCATGAGGCGTCGTTCAAGCCTGATTTCGCGGCGAGGTTGACCCCGGGGCTCTCCAGCGTCGCTTTGGCCGAACGGGACATGTTGGAGATCTTGAGGTCCTCGTGCACGATGAGGTCATAGTTGTCGACCAGGCGCCGGCTCAGCTTGTGGAGGGCGTCCTTGCGCCGATCGGCCTCCTTCTGCTTCAGGCGAGCCACCTCGACACTTGCCCTGCGGTAGCGGTGCGAGCCGCGCCGGTGCCTCGACCGCTGCCGTTGTGCCCGGGCGAGGGCCGCAGCGAGCTCTCGGCGGTGACGAGGGTTGACGTAAAGGGTCCCCTCCGAGGTGGCCGCAAGCACTCCGACACCGAGGTCGATCCCGATCGCCTTGCCCGTGGGAGCGAGCTCGGCCTTGGGCACGCCAGCGCAGAACACCGTGGCCTCGAGATGCCGGCCTCTCCGGCGAACTGTGAGCGTCTTCGGCGTTCCGCGAAGCGGTCTGTGGATGTTGAGCTTCACATGGCCGACGCCCTGGATGTAGAGGCGACGAGACCCCTCTTCGAACTTCCAACCGTTCAGGTAGCACCACGAGAGCGAGTCCCAGCGCGAGGCCGACTTGAAGCGTGGGTAACCCGGGGCCGCCTGGCCGGCCTTGACCCTGCGAAAGTACCCCTGAAAGGCCTCGTCGAGACGTGTGAGTGTGCCCCGACAGACCGTGACACCGAAGGGCCCGAACTCGGGCTGCAGTTCGCGAAGACCTGTCAGGGTCCTGAACTGGTCGTACTTGGAAGGGACCTTCTTGGTGCTGATGCCGCGCCTTAGCCACTCATAGGTCATGCGACGCTCTTGGAGGGCCGCGTTGTAGAGCTCGCACTGCAGCAGCATCGATCGCCTGAGTGCCTGGCACTGCTTGACCGTCGGCTCGAGCCGGTAGGTGAAGGCTCGGTGCATATTACGAACACTAGTTCGTAGGTGTGACATCTGATCGAGAGCGCCAAAGGTCCTCGAGAAAGCTTGCAGAGCGCCGGATGCCTGTCGCCAGGGTTGCCTCTCTGCGCGCAGCCTTGCGGTGGGCCCTAACGACGGTGTCGGTCTCGAAGACCGTGCTGGTGGCACCTCGTTTGGCGAGCTCGTACGCGGCGGTCAAGCCGGCCGGGCCCGCGCCGACGATGACGACTGCACCGGGCCCACTGCCCTCGCGACCAGGCGCGTCAACTCCCGAATCGTCCGCTGCTGTCATCGTGGCGTCATCATCGCATGGCAGCAGTCCGAGCCGGCTCGCTGGTCTGCGAGCTCACCGAGCGTCAGGGTACATAGATACCGAGAAAAGTGAGTATCGCGTAGGTGAGGAGCATCGAGCCCGAGAGCCCGATCACCACGAAGTAGGCCTTACGGCCCCTCGTGAGCATCGCTGCGGCGATCGCGAAAGGAAAGCAACCGAGCCCATGCCGCTCGAGAGAGTCGAGGTTCGAACCTGACAGCACCACCACGAGCGTCGCCACCGCGTAACACCCATAGGCAGCGGGGAGCTTCCAGAGGATGAACGCTGCGAGCAGGATCAGCAACACCGCCCAAAAGGCGTGCTCCGCGGTTCCGACGTGCGTACCGTGCAGCAGGTCACGCATGTCGCGCGCAAAGGTCACGAGCGGATCGGTGATCGCACCCCGGTGCGGTACTGAGAACTGCTCGCGCAACGGGAGCAGGAAGCTCCCGACTACCTCCTGGGCCCAGCCGAGATACGCCGCCGCGCCGGCCGGGGCCGCGAGCACTGCGCCGACGCCGGTGATGCGCTCACGGCCGGATAGCGAGCGCCAGCCCGCCGCCATCTCGATCGCTGCCGGGATCGCCAACAGCATCGCGAAGGGCCCGCACAGCCCGGCCAGGAACGCGACGCAGGTCGCAAGCCCGTAGCGGTGCTCTCTAAAGCCCAGGAAAGCGACCAGCGAGGTCAGGATCAGGAGCGACTCCGCGTACCCCATCACGAGCACGAAGGCCGGCGGTGCGAGGGCGAGCAACCACACTGCCCGGCGAGCACACGCTTGGTCGCCGAGCTCGAACATGACGAGGCGGTAGAGCACGACCAAGGCCGCCAAGCAAGCGATGTTCGCCACGATGATCAATGACAACCCGGCCGTCATTCCGGGCAGCGCCCGGAATGATCTCGCCAACACAGGCAGCAACGGGAAGAAACGCAACGCACCGTTGCCCAGGCCCGCGTAGCCATGGGCGGTGATCCTCTCGTACCAGCCGGCATCCCAGCCGAGCAGGCCGGCATGACTGGAGGCGCGCGGCGCCGAGCCCAACCGGAGGTCGCTCACAGCGAAACGGGCGGCGCCGAGCCCAAGCAGCACGATCGCTCTTGACGCGAGGAACGGGAGGGCGGACGCTCGTAGTGCTGGAGACACGACCGCCCACTGCGCTCTGGCAGTGCCGGGGCTGATCGTCCGCCCGCTCACGATGGCGCGTAACGATAGAGGCTCTCGCCCTCGAAGATCTCGAACGGCGTGTCGGAGGCTCGCTCGCCCACGACCTCTTGCCGGACTCGACTCGCGGCAAACTCGTTGGCGATGAGCACCGCCCCAGCTGCCGGCGCGACGACGGTCTGCCGGAGGGTTCTACGCGGCGGGCGGCTGCGAGTCCCGATGCTCTCTGCGTGCGGCGGCGGCACCTCGGGTGACCGCACCGGCGCATTCACCGGGTGCATCGATCGCATGGTAGCCGCGGCCCTCCATCCTCAAGCGGCTGTGAGGATGTCCCAAGCAACCTTCCAGACGCCACTGCAGAGCGGCAGCTGCCCACCCGGCCGACCGAACCGGGACTTGTGACGTGCCTACTCCGCGGGTGCCTCGTCGGACGGAGCCGGGGCTTCAGGCTCGGCGGGCACCTCTGGCGCTGAATCGACGGGCACCTCTGGCGCTGAATCGACGGGCACCTCTGGCGCTGAATCGACGGGCACCTCTGGCGCCGGCTCGGCGGGCACCTCAGGCGCCGGCTCGGCGGGCACCTCAGGCGAATCCCCGCCGGCAGCCACTGCTTCCAAATTGCTCTCTCCGGCGGGTTCGGCTTCCACGGCGCCGCTCGCGCCCTCTGGACTCGCGATCGGTTCCTCGGCGACCGGTGCGCCGGCACCCTGCTCAGACGCGGCCGCGCTTGCGGCCTCGTTGGCCGCCAACAAGTCGGCCCATGCCGCCTGGCTCTCGGTTTCCGGGGTGAAGTCGGTTGCCGAGTAGTCGTAGCCGATGTAGTTGCCTTCTGCGTCGTAAGCGTGCTCGCCGAAGGCCTCGCGGTACTCCTCGGCGACCTCCCCGCCTTCGGCCGCCTGCTTGATCGAGAGGCTGATCCTGCGGCGCTGGAGGTCGATGTCGATGATCTTCACCCAGAGCTCCTCACCGGGCGTGACGACCTGCTCAGGTAGGTCCACGTGGTGCGTCGCCATCTCCGAGATATGCACGAGGCCCTCGATGCCATCGCCCACCTGGACAAAAGCGCCGAAGGGCACGAGCTTGGTGATCCTGCCGTAGACGAGCTCGCCGATCCGGTGGTTCGTAGCGAATTCCTGCCAGGGGTCGACCTGTGTCGCCTTCAGGGACAGGCTGATCCTCTCCTTGTCGAGATCGACGTCCAGCACCTGGACCGTCACCTCGTCGCCAACCGCGACGACCGAGGAAGGGTGGTCGACGTGCTTCCACGACAGCTCCGAGACGTGCACGAGCCCGTCCATGCCGCCGAGGTCGACGAACGCGCCGAAGTTCACGACCGACGACACGACACCCTTGCGAATCTCGCCTGGCTTCAGGTTCACCAGGAACTCGCCCCGCTGCTCCCGCTGGGTCTCCTCGAGCCACGCCCGCCGTGACAGCACGACGTTGTTGCGGTTCTTGTCGAGCTCGATGATCTTGGCCTCGAGCGACTTGCCGATGTAGGGCTGGAGGTCGCGCACGCGCCGAAGCTCGACGAGCGATGCCGGGAGGAACCCGCGCAGACCGATGTCGACGATGAGGCCACCCTTGACAACCTCGATGACCAGGCCACGCACGACGCCGCCGGACTCCTTGACCCTCTCGATCGTGCCCCAGGCGCGCTCGTACTGGGCACGCTTTTTCGAAAGGATCAGGCGACCTTCCTTGTCCTCCTTCTGGAGCACGAGCGCCTCGATCTCGTCCCCAACCGAGACGACCTCGTGAGGATCGAGGTCGTGGCGGATGGACAGCTCACGCGCCGGAATCACGCCCTCGGACTTGAAGCCGATGTCGAGGAGCACCTCGTCCTTGTCGACCTTCACCACCTTGCCGGTGACAACGTCTCCGTCCTCGAAGGCGACGATGGTCCGGTCGATCGCGTCCTCGAAGGACATGTCGCCGAGGTCGTCCTCGACGATCTTGCGGGGAACGTAGACCCCGTCGGCGTCGAAGGTGCCATGACGCTCTTCATCTGGAAGGGAATCGGCGGTGAGGGTGCTCGTCGTGTCGGACATCGGAGGTAGGTCGCTCTCTTTTCGGACTGGTCAGCACCAACAGCGGGCCGCGCCGGGCCGCCGTTGGTTATGGGAATCGGACTGGGAACTCTGTGTCCGCTGGTACACAGCGGACCAGGACTTGGCTACGGCCGTCACGGTCGCTTAACAATGATACCCGTCGGCCCGGCCAAGCCCACAATGTCACGTAGCGGGCTCGTCCTGCTCGAGAGGATCGGCCACGTCGAAGTCAGCGTCCGGGTCTGTCGCAGGCTCCTTGCCGGCCGCCCAGCTGTCGCCAACGGCTACATGCACTGCCAGGGGAACCCGCAGTTCGAAGGCGTGCTCCATGGTCTCGACCGTCAGTGCAAGGGCCTCGTCGCGCTCGCCGGCGACCGCCTCGACGACGATCTCGTCATGGACCTGGAGCACGATCCGGCTCGACAGGCCGCGCTCCTCCAGCGCCTTGTCAAGGCGCACCAGCGCGACCTTGAAGATGTCCGCCGCCAGGCCCTGGATGCCGGCGTTCATCGCTTGGCGCTCGGCCGCCTGGCGCACGCGGAAGTTGCTCGAGTCGAGCTCGGGCAGATAGCGACGCCGGCCGAGCAAGGTCTCGGTGTACCCGCGCCCCCGGGCTTCGACCACCGAGCGCTCCATGTACTGCTTCACGTTCGGGAACGCGGCGAAGTACTGCGCAAGGATCGCGGCCGCCTCCTCGACCCCGACGCCAAGGCGCCGGGACAGCCCGTAGGCCTCCATCCCGTACGCGAGGCCGTAGGAGATCATCTTCGCCTTCGAGCGCATCGCCAGGGTCACCTCGGAACCTTCGACGCCGTAGACCCTCGCCGCCGTCGCGTTGTGAATGTCAAGCCCGGAGCGAAAAGCCCCGACCAGGCCGGGATCGTCGGCCAAGTGGGCGATGACACGCAGCTCGATCTGGTCGTAGTCCGCCACCATCAGCTCACAGCCTGCGCTCGGCACGAAGGCCTCGCGGAAGCGGCGCCCGATGAGGCTGCGCACCGGGATGTTGTGCAGGTTCGGCTGGTCCGAGGAGAGCCGGCCAGTGCGGGCGACGGTCTGGTTGAACGAGGCGTGAATGCGCCCGTCGGGTGCGACCTCAGCGAGCAGGCCCTCTCCGTAGGTGGAACGCAGTTTCTCGACCTCTCGGTATCGAAGCAGGGTGTCCACGAGTGGGTGGGCGTCGCGCAGACGCAGAAGGCTCTGCGCGTCGGTGGAGTACCCGGTCTTCGTACGCTTCTGCGGAACAAGCTGGAGCTTGTCGAACAGGATGCGCCGCAGTTGGGGAGTCGAGTTGACATTGAACTCCTCGCCGGCCAGCTGCTGGACCTCGGCCTCCAGCCTTCGTGCCTCCGAGGTCAGCTCGTCGCCGATGGCCCGTAGCTTGTCGATGTCGACCGCGATCCCCGCCAGCTCCATCTTTGCAAGCACGCGGATGAGCGGACGCTCGACATCCTCGTAGAGGCGAGTCGCCCCGGTCTCCTCCAGTGCTCGGCGGATCCCGGGAGCGAGCCAGCCGAGCATGGCCACCTGCGCCGCGGCTTGCCTCGCGTCCGGCGGTATGGCATCGGCCTCCCCCGCCCGGTCATCAGCCGAGTCTTCATTCCCGAGGTCGAACCCGAGCTGTTCAATGACACGACCCCGTTGCGCCTGCCCGGCGCCGAAGGCGAGCGTCGGCACAAGACTGGCCAGCCCCGACAGCGAGGCTTGGCCTTCCCGGGCATCGAGTAGGTAGGCAGCGACTGCGGTATCAAGATCGAGCCCGGTGAAACGAACTCCCTGTGGCTCGAGCGCGCGCATGATCTCCTTGGCGCGGTGAGCAACGACGCGGAGAGCTCCGTCTCGCCTTGCACCCAGCACCATCTGGAGAGCCTCGACGACGCCTGGCTCGGCGATCTGCCTGCCGTCCAGCCAGCCCACGACAAGCGGCCGGTCGTTCGGCACGGCTCGATCCTCGGGCCTTTCCTCCTCGCCAGCGGACACGCGCGCCTCCTCGAGCGCCGCAAGGGCGAGCCCCTCGACCGCGGATCGGCCTGGCGCGCCCGCCCACACCGCCTCGATGGCAACCTGGTCAGGCGAGGCCGCCAGCGAGGTGAGCCAGGCGCGGGCAGCATCGAGCTCTTCGAGCAGCACGATCAGAACGGGCCGCGACGCCGGCTCGGGAGAGGGGGCGGATGTGGCACCGGGCCCGGCCGAGCCGTCCCCGCCAACACTTGGCGACCGTCTGGCAAGCGGCTCTAGGCGATCGAGCTGCTTGAAGATCCGATCGCGGGGGCCTCGGATCTCCAGGAGATCGAACAGGCTGCGCATCTCCTCGCGGTTGGACCGGCCGAGGGCGAGGTCATCGGTCACACACGCGAGCGGTACGTCGCGCACCAGCGGGGTCATCTGCAGGTTGAGCCGCACCTGCGCCTCGTGATCGGCAAGGGAGGCCTTGAGTTTCGGCGTCTGCTCATCCAGATGCGCGTAGAGCGCGTCGACATCGCCGTAGGTGTTGACGAGCCTGGCTGCGATCTTGTTCCCCACCCCTGGTACGCCCGGGAGGTTGTCGGAGGGATCGCCGCGCAGCGAAGCCAGGAACGGGTACAGATCCGGCCGCACGCCGGTCCTCTCTTCGATCCCGACTTCGTCGTAGAGCACGTAGTCGGTCACGCCGCGGCGGTTGTAGAGAACCTTCACGAGCGGATCGCGCACGAGCTGGTACGCGTCCCGGTCGCCGGTCACGATCACAACCTCGTGACCTTCGCCGGACAGACGTGTGGCAAGCGTTGCGATCACGTCATCGGCCTCGTATCCCTCGGCATCGACGGCGGGAACCCCGAGGGTCTCGACCAGCCTGCGTATGAGCTCGATCTGCTCGAGAAGCGGCTCTGGTGTCGTTGGCCGACCCGCCTTGTAGGTCGCGGCAAGGGCATCACGAAACGTCGGTTCGCGCCGGTCGAATGCCACCGCCATCCCGGTCGGCGACTGGTCCTCGAGCAGCTTCGCGAGCATCGAGACAAAGCCGAAGACGGCCTGGGTCTCCTGGCCGGATGCCGTCGACAGCTGCGCCTCCTGCAGGGCGAACCACGCCCTGTACGCGAGGGAGTGGCCGTCGAGAAGAAGGTCACGCGCCACTGCCTGCATGCTAAACCGAGCGCGGCCAGCCGTGACGCGGCACGTCGCGGAAGTCTTGCGGTCGCCCTTGGCCTGGCAGTCTGCCGGCAGCTTTCCGTCACCCGCCTGCGCAGCGGCAGGACTCCGACAGGCCCTGCCCGAGCGGACGCGCTAGGGGACGATCGTGCCCTCGACGATCTTCTCTGAGATCTCGCGCATCGTCGTGCGTTGGTTCATGGCGGTCTGCTGGATGAACGTGAACGCGTCCGCCTCCCGCATCCCCTCATCGTCCATGAGCTTGCCCTTGGCTCGGTCGACCCAGCGGCGCGTCACCAACTGCTCCTCGAGATTGCGCTTGTCGTCGGCCAGCGCGGCATTCTCCGCCTCGAGCGCCTGCATCTCGTTGAACCTCGCCAGAGCGACCTCGATGGCCGGCAGCAACTCGTCCTGCTGGAAAGGCTTGACGAGATAGGCGAGCGCCCCGGCGTCACGGGCCTGCTCGATCAAGTTGCGCTGGCTGAAAGCCGTGAGGATGAGCACGGCCGAGGTCCGGTCGCGGTTGATCTCGCTGGCCGCTGACAACCCATCGAGCCCCGGCATCTTGATGTCGAGGATCACCAGGTCGGGCCGGTGCTGCCTCGTGAGCTCGATGGCCTCGTCGCCGCGTCCCGTCTCGCCGACGACGTCGAAGCCCTGCTCTTGGAGTATCTCGCGCAGGTCGAGGCGAACGATCGCCTCGTCTTCCGCGATCACGACAGTTCTGGTCAACGAGTCCGCTCCTTTACTGACTCATGGGTGTTTCTTACGGCCGATTGCTGTTCACACTACGAGCTTGCCGAGCAGCTCGTCCTGCACACGCTCCAGCTCGGTGACGCGGGCGCTGGCGGTGTCGCGGCCACGGGTCATCACCTCGACATGCCGTTGAGCGTCCTGCCAGTCACGGTCGGCCAACGGTGTCTCGGAGACAAGTGATCGAATGCGTGCCTCGTCCGCGGTCTCGACGAACACGTCCAGCTGCTCTTCGGCGACGGCCAGCTCTTGCCGGGCGCGCACCAGACGCGCGTGGACCTCCAGCAGACGGCGTTCCACTTCGTCGCGCTTCACGTAAGAAGTCTACGACCAGGCTCTTGCGTGATTTGTCATCCGATCGGAGCCGGCGGCCGGGTCCGGGGCCAGCCGGGTCCGGGGCGGGGCCGGCCGAGACTGGCCGGCACCGGGCGGGCGCAGCAGGAGGGGCCGGCCAGGACCTTCAGCGAAGGACAGCCATGGTGGCGACCGCCATTGCACTCACCGCCAAGGTGAGCGCGTCAATCCGTGCGAACGGGTGGGTCTCGGGAGCAACGGTCGGCACACCGCCTCTGGCCTCGATCGCCTCGGCGATCTCCCCTGCCCGGCGGATTGCGTTGGCGAGGGCTCCGAAGACCACCTCGACGGCCTCGTCGCCGAGCTCCCTGAACGACCGGGGGTTGGCCGGCCGGCGAGCCCTGCGGGCCGCCCGGAGCACCCGCGCCTCTTCGAGCAGCAACGGCAGGCACCGGATGGAGAGCGCTATCGCGCCCACGAGCTCCTCGACGGGCACGCGGACGTGGCGCAACGGACCGAGCAGCCTCCCGAGAGCGGGCGACAGGTCGGCCAAGGGCGTCGTCCAACCGAGCAACGCGGCACCCGCGAGCACGTCGACGCCCACCATCGAAAAGCGCGTGAAGTTGCCAAGGCCGCCAAGGCCCACCCTGAGCGAACCGAGGTGAACCTCCGGCGGGCCACCCGAGACGAGAGCGAAGACGGCACCGGCCACCAGGAAACCGCCCAGCCACCACGGGAGCCTCGGGCTGATCCCTCTTGGCAGGCGCGCCGCCAGGAACGCGATGAGCACCAGCGCGCCCATGATGCCGATCGACTTCCACGACGGCCAGAGAAGAAGGCCGATCGAGAGCAGTCCAAGCACGACGAGCTTGGTCCCCGCCCACATGCGGTGCAGCGGGCTTGTCCCAGGCACGAACCGCACCACGTGGATCTCGCCGAGCCGCAGGTTGCGGGCGCGCCTGCGGGGGTCATCGGCCGCGGTCTCGAGAAGCCCTCCTGCCCGCCTCGGCCCGGTCGTGGTCACGCCCCGCTCCCAACCGTCCGCTCACCCACGCCGCGCCCGGACTCGAGGATGACCAACCGATCGCCGAGCAGCTCCGCGTTGTCGAGATCGTGCGAGACGACCACAGTGGCCATCTTCTGTTCGTCGCGCAGCCGGGCGAGAATCGTCGCGAGCCCCGCTCTCGCCTCGTCGTCGAGTCCTGCGTAGGGCTCGTCGAGCACGAGAAGGACCGGATCGCGCACGAGCAGCCCGGCGAGGGCGACGCGGCGCTGCTCGCCGCCGGAAAGCTCGTCGACCCGCCTCGGCCCCATTGTCACCGGATCCAGACCGACTGATCGAAGGGCGGCGGTGGCACGGTCCTTGTCGGCGCCATACGCGACATCGGACAACACGGTCGGGCGGATGAGCTGGAGGCGGGCATGCTGAAACGAGATCCCAACCGCACCGGTGCCAGCGACGACAGGCTGGCCTTCGAGCAGCACCTCACCCTCGGTCGGGGCGAGGAGACCTGCGAGGATCCAGGCAAGTGTCGACTTGCCCGACCCGTTGTCCCCGGTGACCACGATGCCCTCACCCCGGTGGAGATCGAGATCGACATCTTCCAGCGCGCGACGGGCCCACGGCGTGCCGTCTGCATACACGTAGCCCAGTCCCCGTACGCGTAGGGACGATTGCTGGGGCTTGCGGGACCACTCGGGCACGGCTGGTCGCGTGCCCACGGCCGAGGCCTTTTCACGCCCCGGCTTCGAGCCCGCGCGGGGGGGCGGCGCGCCCGGTCGCATCGGCGGCGAAGGTACCAAGCGCCCCGCGAGCATGAGGATCGCCGTGCCCGCCTTGGCCGCCTCGGCTTCGCGGTGCGTGACATGAACGACCGTGATACCCGCGGCGGCAAGCGACTCGAGCAAAGCGACGACCTCGGCCCGTCCGGGCCCGTCGATCATCGCCGTCGCCTCGTCGGAGATGAGCAGCCGCGGTTCGCGAGCCAGGCAAGCAGCGATCGCGAGTCTCTGCAGCTCCCCGCCGGAGAGCCCAGCTGTCTCGCGCTCCTCGAAGCCTGCGAGCCCCACCCGGGCAAGCAACGCTCCCACATCCGGCCGCGGCGTCGGCGGCAACCCCCAGACCACGTCGTCGCGTGCACGAACCCCCAGCACCTGGCTTTCTGGCCGCTGGAAGATCATGGACGTACCGCCCGGCACACCGAGCCCGGGATCACCTGCCCTCCTCACCGTACCCAGCGTCGGCGACAAGCGCCCGGCCACAAGGCGCACGAGAGTCGACTTGCCCGAGCCATTTGGGCCGACAACGGCAAGAAACGACCTGGGCTCGACGCTCAGCGAGACCTGCGCTATAGCCCAGGCATTGCTGCCCGGATACTGGTACGAGACCTGGTCGAGCTCGACGGGCACCGGCGCCCTATCGGCAGCTTCGATGCCTGCCGCAGCTCCGGCGTGGACGACGGTGTCCGGGCCTGGCCAAGGTGACGCTTCCGCAGGGGCTGGCGAATCGTGCTCGAGACGCACCAGGAACGGCCACAGGTAGCGGGCGCACAGCGCGGCGGCAAGCACGATCGCGAAAAGCTCGAACAACGGCACCGTCAGCCACCAGTGGTCGATTACCCACCGAAGCGTCTGGTCGCCCGACGACGCGAGCGAGTCGGAGCCGACCAGCTTGAGGCCGGCTCGCACGTCGTGCCACAGGATCTCCACCTGTGCGAAGGCCAGGCGTCGAAGACCTGGCGAGAGCGCCTCTCCCACGAGGGAGAGCACGGCAACCGGGATTCCGGCCGTGACCGTGGCGATGAGCACCGCCGTGGCCGGGTTCCAGCGCCGCCGGTAAGCAGTGCCGACCGCAAGCCCGAGCGAGCCGGCGATCGCCGTCTCCACGACGATCCCGACTCCTCCGACGAGAAACGAGACCGAGCTGGCCGCGAACATCGCCACCACCGCTGTCCGTGCTCGCTGGCGGGCTGCGAGCGCCGCGAACGGAACGATCGCCAAGCCCTGAAAGGCCGCGCCGACGAGCGGCACGAACCAGCCAAGTACTTCGAGGACGAGCCCGAGGTCGCCGAGAACGGCGGCCTCTGCGAGCTCGGACGGTCGCAAGGCACCGCGCAGCTCGTGCCGGACGGCGTGAGCGATCGTTGCCGTGGTGCTTTGGCCCGCGGCACCACCGGGCTCCGCACGTGACCCGGCGCCCGCCGCGACATCGAAGGACGCGAGTCCCGGGCGCCGGGACGGATCGCCGGCCGTGGCCTCTCCCATCACCTTCAGGCTTGCAGGTCCAAGAGGTGTTCTGTGTGCATCAGGCCAGCTACGCTCGCCCTGCGGGCCCGGATGGCGGAATGGCAGACGCGGCGGCCTCAAAAGCCGTTGTCCGAAAGGGCGTGCGGGTTCAAGTCCCGCTCCGGGCACACCCTTTTCCCTGGTAGGCGTTGTGCCGCGAGCCACGAAACGGCCGTCTGGTCACTTATTGGTCACTGTTGCTGTGACAGGGCCATCCACCATCGCCGCGACGGCTGCTGCCGCCGTTGAGCCGGCGTCCTCGAACAGGTGGCCGTAGCGGTCCATCGTGAACGACGCGGACGCGTGCCCAAGACGACGAGCGATGAGAAGCGGCTGCTCCCCGGCTGCGATCAGGTGGGCGACGTGAGAGTGCCGGAGATCGTGGAACCTGATGCGAGGCAAGCCGCTACGGGCGACCCGGCGATCGAAGACCTTGGCGACGCTCTCGGGATCGAGCGGCGTTCCGTCGACGTGTGCGAAAACGAGGTCGTGGTCTTCGTAGGTGCCACCGAGAATGAGACGGTGCTCAGCCTGTCGAGCGCGCTGGGCCCGGACCACGGCCGCGGTGGCAGGGTCGAGGTCGATCGTCCGCCGTCCGCGATCCGTCTTCGTCCGTGCCGAGAAGATCAGCTTCCCGTTCAAGGTCGTGAGTTGCTGTCGGACGTGGACCCTGCCCCGCTCGAGGTCGACGTCGGCCCACCGGAGGCCGCACACCTCGCCGCGCCTCATGCCGGTCATCCCGGCTACGCGGATCAGGGCCGCGAGGGGCTCGCCAGCGATGAAGTCGAGAAAGGCGCGGAGCTGCGGCGGCGTCCACCACGCCATTTCGGGTGGTCGCGCAGACTTGGCCGACGGTGGGCTAGCTGCCTCGGCAACGTTGCGCGCCAGCTCGCCCCTGCGCACAGCGTCTCCGAGTGCCTTGGAAATGACGACGTGGACATATCGCACCGACCGCGGAGACAAGCCGCCCTCGCGGAGCCGTAGCCCGGAGGCTAGGAGTTCGCTGTAGAGACGGTCAAGGTCCCCGGCCGTGAGCTGGTCGAGCCGACGGCCGCCGAGAGTAGGCCGCACGTAGAGCAGGTTCCGGCGGTAACCATCGATCGTGGAAGGCCGGAGGCCGGAGGTCGGAAGCCCCTCGAGCCACCCATCCAGGTACGCGCTCAAGCTCTGGTGTGACGCCGGCACGTAGGTGCCCTTGCGTACCCCAGTCCGCAGTTCGTCGAGCGCCTCTTGAGCTTCCTTCTTCGTTGCAAAGCCCCGTTTACGCGCCTGGCGGCGCGCGCCGACCGGGCCCGGAACGACGTTAGTGACGAATGACCAAGTGCCGTTCGGCTGCTGCTTCAGCGATCCGGCGGTGCTCATGGCTGCTTCAGCCTCGCTTCCAACTCCGCGATCTCTCGATCGGCCTCGTCGACCTTCTTCGCTGACTCTTCAGCGACCGCTTTAGCCATGTACGCCCGTCGCCAGCTGTCGTCGGCCTCGCGGCGCAGGCGGTCGCGGTGCCGCCGCGCCTCTGCTAACTGCGATGCCTCAGCGACGAGTGCGATCATCAGACCGGACACGTCCCACGAAGGCGAAAGGGATATCGGCCCGTCGCAGTCATACAGCTCGCCGGTCTCGTCGTTGAGGACGACGGAGAGAGCTAGTGCCTCCTCGAGGGCGACGCGCCGCCGGCCGGTCTCGATCTGACCAACCGTCTCCCGGAGCCAAGCGAAGCCGAGTCTTTGCATGTCGCCGGCGAGTTCCCCCTGCGTGAGCCCCCTTCGGTCACGAAGCGACCGCAGGTTGGCAGCCAGGACCTCGGCGAGAGGGACTGACGGGTTCTTCTTCTTCGCGTACCAGTCATCAGCCACGGAAGACATCCTCCCACGCGCGCGCAACATAAGCAAGGTATAGTTACCGTGCACGCCTACGAGAGGCGATCATCCATGAAGGACTGGACGCCGCCGGACCCGGCGAGGACACCGACAGTGAGCATCGACGAAGCTCGAAAGCCGTTTGGAATCGGCCGCAGCCTCGCTTACGACCTGGCCGCGCGTGACGAGTTCCCGGTGAGGATCATCAGGTGCGGGAAGCTCCTGCGGGTTCCGACGGCCGAGCTGCTCGAGGTGTTGGGGCTCGCTGGCTCCGTGGCGTGAGCCGCGGACCCGGCTATTCCCTCACCGCTGTCCTCGGACTGCCACCGGAAAAGGGCCCGGATGAGGAGCGCGCCCTTGCCGGCGCGCAGAGGGCAGCGCTTGACGCCATTTTCGAGACGGGTGCGGCAGGCGTGGTCGCCGCCATCGGCGATGACTATGCCGTGTCGACCTTCACGGAGGACAACGCGCGCGTCGTCGTGTCATTCAGCGTCAAGGGCCAGACCGTCGAGCCACAAGACGTGCCGATAAGCCGGTTCGGCGCGTGGGTCGCGGACGCACCGGAGGCCCAGATCCACAGCGTGCGGCCGAACGTGCCGCCGCCGACACCACTCGCCACCTACGGCATCGGCCACTGTGAGCGCTTCCAGTGCGCTGTCTGGGATCGTCGCGGCGCCGCAACACTCCTCATGCGCCGGCCGATGCTCGGCTATTTCACGCCCCACACGGCGAGCGGAGCACGCTTGCGTGACGCCATCAACGCGGCAAATCGCCTCGCCGACGTCATCGTCACGACCCGGCCGGCTGACGGAGCAGCGGTAGCGGCCGGCGCTGCGTGGGCCGTGCTCGATGACGAGGCGGCCAACCCGACCACGCCCGGCGAGCCCATCGGGGACTGGTGGGTAAGCCTGGCCGGTCCGCCGTGGACGCCGATTGCATGGGGAGGCAACCCGCCGCTCGAGGGACCTTCGCGATACGGGCGAGTCAAAGAGGCGATCACCACCGACGTCTCGCACGTCGCCTACTTCCGCACCAGGCCCGGATTGCCGGGCTCGCGAGAGCGGCAATCTCCCCTGATCGCTGACGCGGCCGGCATCGGGTACCGCGGCCGCTCCCTGTCAGACAAGGCGCTGAGGGAGCGCGCGACACAGTCCAGGACCCGACGTAGGCACCTAGAAGACAAAGCGCTCACGCTGGCCGAGTACAGCGGGCTCAGCACGGAAAAGCTCTTCGAGCTCAACCTCATCCAATGGGGCCGCGTCCCGTGGCTGCTCGCGCTCGAAACCTCGCCGAAGGCTCCCGAGGTATTCGTGACGCAGTATCGCCACGGGCGCCGCTCGAAGTACTGGATTGCCGATCCCACCGGCAATGCAGCAACAGACCTCGCGTCGGCCGCGGTGACACTCCCCCGGGCGGCGCTCTTATGGGACACGGACGGTATGTCGTTCGATCGACCTTTCGCCAGCGTCGCCGACGGTCGAGGTGTCCCGCTACTAGGTGAGGAGACAGCCGGCGCCATCGTGCTCGACCGCTGGCTCGCGGCAGGGCTGACCGAGCGCCAGTGCGTCGTGCTCCTCAACAGCCAGGCCGGGTGGCGCGCCGATGAGATCGGCGACGCACTGAAGATAGCTCGATCGACGGTTAAGGCCCACTTGGCCGCCGGCCGCAAGATTCTCCGAGAAATTCTCGGAACGGACTAGTCCTTTTCGCTTCCTGGTTTCCCCTTATAGATGAGGAGGGGAAACGACTACTCCTCGAAAGGAGCCCCGCATGACGGCCCCGACAGCCATTCTCAGATTCAACGAAACCGAGATCAGCACGACCGACCCGGTGACCGTGCAAACACTCTGGCGCTTTCTCTCGCACTGCGTCACGCCAGCGGAGTATGCCGCCGTCGACGGGCGAACCACCTGGGAGCCGGCGCGTCAGCCGACACGCCCACGAGCACTCGAAGGGGGAGAATGAGGTGCACCGCCTACGCGAAGCAGCGCCGAGAGTTGAACTCGGCGCCGGCTTCAGTACCCATCTAAGGACTCATCGATAGTATACGCGCCCCGTCAAGTCCCTGCGCGCATACGCGGCCGCTCGAGACGTCGCCGAGCTCGTCAAACAGCTGACCGCGGTGCTCGATGCCTACAACCTCGGCCTGATTGACAACGAGGCCCTCGCATGGCGGGTCGGCAACATCGGAGCGCGCCTCGGAGCAATGGCCGCGCGCGGTGAGCTACAGGTCGCGTCGTGACCGCGCTTCTCGAGCTTCCCGCCGCCACGCTGCGCGAGCTTGCCGGCCTCGCCGACCAGCGCGACCAGCGCCGGGCCAACAACCTCGCGGCTTTGTACGCCGGGCCCGTGCTCGGCGCGTTCCGCGAGGGCGCGCCGCCATTGCCGTCGACATCGCGGGAAATCCTCACGAGCGCGATGTCAGCGCTCGCCCTGAAGGGTTTCAGCGTTGCCGGGTTACTGCGCAGCGCCGAAGGTTTCTCAGCCGGGCGCTTGCCGGCCGAAGTCATTGACGGCGTTGTTGCCACCGTCGCCACCCGCAGGGAAAGGGGACAGTTGTGACCGTGACCGCCGTTACACCCGAGCGCGTCGCAGCCGTTGCACGCCGTGCCGGCGTGAGCACGAACGGCAATCGACCGCAGACGTCGGGAGGCTGGCCCGTGCTCGAACCGGAGGCCCTGTATGGCCTTGCCGGCGAGATCGTGGCCGCTATCTCGCCACATAGTGAGGCCAGCACGGCCGGGCTCTTGTTTTCACTGCTAGCGGAGTTCGGAGCGATCGTCGGGCCAGGGCCGCACGCGGTGGCCGACAGCGCCGCACACCCAGCGCGTCTGTTCGTGGTCGACGTCGGCGACACGTCCAAAGGCCGTAAGGGCTCCATTGAAGCCAACATCCGGCGCGTGAGCGAAGCGGTCGACCCGCAGTTCGCCCGCAATCGTCGCCTTAACGGTTTCGGCAGCGGCGAGGCTCTCGTTGACGCGGTCCGCGGTGACGACGAATCGACCGAACGCCGGATGCTCATTGTCGAGCCCGAGTTCGCCCGCGTGCTCAGCGTGGCGACCCGCGATGGCTCGACACTCTCACCTGTCATCCGAGGCGCGTGGGAAAGCGGGCGCCTGGCCGTTCGCTCGAGGACTCGGACGACGGTGGTCGACGGTGCTCACATCGCGGTCGTGGCTCATATCTCGGCTGACGAGCTCCGGGCGAAACTGACCGAGACGGAGGTCGCCGCCGGCTTCGCTAATCGGTTCCTCTTGGTCTGCGTTCGGCGCTCGAAACTGCTCCCTGACGGCGGCAACCTCGACGACGCGGTCGTCGGGGACTTATGTCGTAAAGTCGTTTATGTCGCAACACAAGCCCGCAAGGTTGCGATCCTCAAGCGGTCTCCTGCCGCGGGTGATCTCTGGCGCGATCTGTACGTCGAAATGGCCGCCGACGAGCCCGGTGGACTGCTCGGCGCCGTCATCGCCCGAGACTCGGCGCAAGTGCTCCGGCTCAGCGTCACCTATGCCCTGCTCGATGGTAAGAACAAGATCGACGTTGAGCACGTTCGGGCAGCGTGGGCCGCATGGAGCTACTGCCGAGCATCGGCCGCGTACATCTTCGGCGAGTCTCTTGGTGACCTCATCGCGGACACTCTGCTACGGGCACTCAGGACAGCCGGAACAGCCGGACTAGACGGTACGGCACAACGCGACCTGTTCAGCCGCAACGCCTCGCGGACACAGCTCGAAAACGCTAGAGCACTCCTGATCGGCCGTGGACTGGCCGTAACCGAGACGACCGAAACGGGTGGCCGGCCTCGCTCCATTCTCCGAGCTACGGAGCACGACATATACGACAAAAGGGCTTTACAAGGGAAAACATGCTTTCTAGGCAGTGAGTCTCCATGCAAACATTCAGGTCCCTGACGTAGGGAACACAGCGATGAATGCGCGCGCTTGAGGATCTCGCTCGGAACTGGTTCGAACAGTGGGTGGTGCTCAGGTTGTCGCCGGCGACGTCTGGAC
>Ga0247847_1000018_pt1 | contig 65440 bp, 51 predicted proteins | sample PFST25metaG_FD_186002 | JGI IMG/M metagenome (GOLD analysis project Ga0247847, IMG submission 186002) | Peat soil microbial communities from Stordalen Mire, Sweden - P.F.S.T25 | ecosystem: Environmental > Terrestrial > Soil > Wetlands > Peat | place: Sweden: Norrbotten County, Stordalen Mire...
CGTAGTCCCGGCCGCGTATCGCCGCGCGCACCCTCGACAAGCCGAGCAACGCGATCGACGCCCGTGGGCTTGCCGGGAGCACGAGATCCTTGTGATTGCGGGTGCTGACGACGATGTCCCTGATGTATTCAAGCACCTTCTCGTCAACGTAGACGTTTCTGACGACGTCGATCATGCGAAGGATAGCCTCGCGGTCGGTGACCTGGGCGATGGCGAGCGTTTCTGCCAGTTTCACGTTCAGGATCTGAAGTTCCTCGTCGGTGCTCGGGTAATCGAGCGTCATTTTGACGAAGAAACGGTCAAGCTGCACCTCGGGAAGGGGGAAGGTGCCCTCGAGATTGACCATCGTTTGCGTGGCTAAGACCATAAACGGCTTTTCGAGCGGGAACGTCGTGCCCTCGATCGTGACGTTACGTTCTTCCATCGCCTCGAGAAGGGCGGACTGCGTGCGCGGCGTTGCGCGGTTGAGCTCATCGACCATGACGATGTTGGCGAAGATGCCCCCCTTGCGCACGTAGAACTCGCTGGTTTTCTGGTCGAACACGTAGCTCCCGATGATGTCCGCGGGGAGCATGTCGGGCGTGAACTGCTGGCGGTTGAACGTGCAGGCCAGCGTCTGCGCGAACAGCTTCGTTATCGTCGTCTTAGCAAGACCCGGGTTGCCCTCAACGAGGATGTGCCCCTCAGCAAGGAGACACGAAAAAAGTGTCTCTATAAGCTCGTCTTTTCCCACGATCACACGATGGAGCTCGTCCTTGATGCGTTGCGCCGTGTCGGCGACCATGCCGATGTCGAGCGGCACTGTGACGCCGTTTAAGTCACTTTCACTTGTCACGCCGTATCCTCCGCCGTTGCTGTAGTTGTTTCAGGAACCCCTTGACGCGCGCCCGACGCCATTCGGGGTGGGCCCTGACGATATCAGTGATTACTGCCTCTTCGTTCACGGGCACTTCGTTCAGCGGGGGGCCCATATCCTTGCGCCGCCGCCGCGCGAGTGCTGTCGCGTTGATGCCGATCACAAAGGCCGCACTAAAGAGTACGACAACGGTGTATTTTACAGTATCGTCTGCGTTGATGCGGTCATAGAGGAGACTAAACACGGGCGGAGACGCGAAGTGCGACTCGTCGAACATGATCGGCACGGCGGTGTTGCCGCCCGTGAGGTTCGCGAACATGCTCGTCAGGAGCTGCTGGTTGTCCGCCTGGCCGAGCATGTCGTTGCTGAACACGCTCGGGTCGGAGAGCAGGACGATTCGTCCGTTGCCGTAGTCGAGTGTGGCAAGGACCGGGTGCGCGCCGGTGGTCGCGTTGACCGTCGCGTTGCCGCCTCCGGGAGCCAGTAGGTAGCTCGTCGGCGCGCTTCGCGCGAGCACCGTGACGTTAGTGCCTGATACGTCGAGGGCCGTCCCGTAGTTGAAGTAGAGCTCGTGCACGCCGGCGGTGAGGCCCGATGCGGTGACGTCCGTGATGAGCGGGAGCGCCGCGTTGAGCCCCTTGCTCACGTTGTCCTCGAGGAGTGAGCCGTTGAAGCGCGCATCCCCCAAAACCCCGAGCCCGCTGAGCACGGCGTTGCCGTTGCCAAAGTTATTGGCGAGTACGAGGACGCCGCCGTTTCGGACGAAGGACTGAAGGGTGCTCGCGTCACTTGCGGAGAAGCCCACCGAGCTGTTCGGGTTAAGCATGAAGACTACGCCGTGACCCGAGGTCCCGATCTCGCTGAGCGCAAGGACGGAGCTCGTCGTGTAGCCGTCGCTGAAGGCGAGGGCCTTTGCGTCTGAGGCGCCGTTCCACGCGGTGTTGTACGTGCTGAAGTCCTCTTTGGTCGTGTTGAGGAGCGGCACGCTGATGAGGAGCGCGACAATGACGACGGCTGCGATGAGCGCGTAGCTCAGCTTCACGTGCTCTCCTCAGCGCCGCTGACGTGGCCGCGAAGGGACGCAAAGGCGCTCAAGGCGGCTTCTCGCTGCGACTCCGTGAGCGTGCGGTCGCCGAAGTTGGCGAGTTCGTACGCCATGGTCAACTGCCGCAGCTCAAGGCGCGTTTCTGTGTCACGGAAGGCCGCAGCGACGGCCCAGCTCTTCTCCCAGTGCGTCATGTGCGCGGCAATCCGGACGTGCCCCACTACCGCGAGCGACGTCACGGCCGATTCAAACAGCGCTTTCGTAGCACTCTCGTCGTCAGCACGAACAAACGCTTCGCGGGCCTCGCTGAGAACCTTGTCCCAGTCGCTGATCCGTTGTGGCGCTTCGGCTACGTGGGAGACGGGAACCGGCACGACGATGGGTCGTGCCTCCCTCGCCGGCGGCAGAACGGGAGCGACTACCTCCTCTTTTTCAACGGGCCGCCGCCGTAGATACCCGCCACGGTACAGGAAGATGATCAGGAGCGCGGCGAGCACGAGCCCTGCGATGATGCCGAACAGGCCTGTTAAATCAGCTGACACACTCACCGCGGCGCTGGCGGCGGAGGCGAGTGGCTGGCCGCTCGGGTCAAAGACCGTATAGGCAGTAACGCCGCCGGGCACTGCTGACAGGTAGAGCGGCAGGGACGATACGGAAAACGAGTAGCTGCCGTTCTGATCAGTTTGGGCACTCGCGACATTACTACCACCTATGGAGAGCACCACCGTAGCGTTGGCAACTGGTCCGGTCGCCGTGGTGAGCGCTCCCCGCGCCTGCACGTTGCTGCCCAGCGCGATGCTGGACGACAGGAAGCTCAGCGTGTTGTTCACTGGCGACGCAGCAACCGAAAATTTGACCGGAGCGCTTTGCGCGGGCTTGTAGGGCGCGTCAACGGGCGTGTATCCGACGGATGCGACATGCGCGCCTGCCGGGATACTGAGGATGGGGAGCCGATACGCGTACGACCCGTTCGCGGCCGTCGACACGGTTGCCACGGTGCTGTTATCGACGTGCACATCCACCGTGACGTTGGACACTCCCGTTTGATTGCTCTTGAGGTCGCCCGCGAGCACGAGCGTGTCGCCATAGGTCGCGTTATGCGCGCTCTGGGTGAGCGTCAGGGTCGGGGTCACGAAAACCGCCCCGGTGACATTGACGACGCGACCGTTCACCTGCGCGGCGTACGCGCTCAAGGGCGCCGTGGCGTTGCCGTACGGAGCGAGGTTGAGCCCGTTTTGAACTGCAACAGCGTAGATATCGGCGTTCTGCCCGCTGATTGTTCCCGGGAGCCCTTTGAGGGCGTTGCCGAGCGCCTGCATCTCGAGCGCATTTGCGATAGAGGCGTTGCCGCGCGGTGCTGCCACGAGGAGCGCGGCTTCAGTGGCGTTAAGCACGCTGAAACGTTGTGCGTTAGCGATGAGAAGCGTGAACGAACCCTGTGACGCGTCCAAGGCACCGATGGTCGTGCCCTGCTGTGAGGCGTTCGCTGACGAGGTGATCTGCTTGATGGTGCTGTTGTAGTGGGCAAGCAGCGCGCTCGCGTTGGAGAAGTTGCCTCTGGTGACGTTCGCTATGATGCCGTTCGCATCAGCGGCGAGTGACGCGAACAGCGGCAGCTGGGTGGGAAAGTCAAACCCGCCGCTCTGTGCGGTATTCAGCTCGATCTGCGACGGGAAGCTCTGCGCCGACGCATATCCTGCGGTAAGAACGAGCAAAATCGCTGAGAGAATGCACGTAAGTTGAGCTTTTCGTCTGAAACCGCGCATGCGTGCCCCGATGAGCGAAAAAGACTACGTGGTAATCCAGCGATTAGTTTCTTCAAAGCACTATAAAAACGCTCCTTATGCGGAAGCCGGCGTGAAGAGCGGCACAGGACTATTTTTCAGTCCCCAGATACGGTTTGCTGAGTAGAGGTAGGCGCGTTTTTTACGTGACATCTTAGGCTGAACCAGATTGACCTTACCACAATTTGGTATATAAACTTGTACAGATCTTGTTTAGATACGTTTAGCTAAATCAAGCGAGAGGACTCCTTGCGAAAGCTAAGGGTCACTACGGGGGTCACGCTATACGTTACCGGTGCAGATGTTACCATGAGTGGCGAAACACTCGGCAAGAGACTGCGCGCGCAGCTATCGGTGCGCGCACAAAGTGGTGGGTTTTGGGGTTACCTGTCCGCGCTATGGAATGACGAAGGCACGAAAGTAGCACTAGCCACAGCACTCGGCGCGTGCCTCTCCGTTACGCAAGGCATCGGACTCCTCCTGCTCCTGCCACTTTTGCAGCTGGTAGGCTTCAACACGGGGCAAGGGGCGACTGCAGGCGTCGCGCACTATGCCTCCACAGCCTTTGCCTTTATCGGGTTGCCCCTCACACTGGTGAGCGTGTTGGGCGTCTATGTCGTGATCATGACGCTCTATTTTCTCCTCACACGCTGGCAAAACAATCTCGGGTACGCGATCCAGCTTGACTTCGCAACTCAATTGAGGCAAAAACTCTACGCAGCGGTGGTCGGCACAAACTGGCTCTTTTTCACGCGCAATCGTGCCTCGACCTTCACCCACGCGTTGACCTCTGAGGTTGATCGAGTGAGCTATGGGACACAGCAGATGTTCCAGGCGCTGGCGGGCCTGATGGTGCTGGTCGCGTACGTCGTCGTGGCCTGGCTCCTCTCGGCGGTAACGACCGCAGCCGTGGTTCTCTGTGGCATCGTCCTTATCTTTGGACTGAAAAACAAGATTTCAGTCTCGCGCGAAAGGGGTAAGGCCCTTTCCGCGGATATGCGGGGCCTCTACGGGGCGGTGACCGAGCACCTGGACGGCATGAAGACCGTGAAGAGCTATGGTGCGCAGGAACGCAATATGGCGCGCTTTTCAAACCTCAACGCGCGCATCATGAAAGACTACGTGGATTATGTGCGCAACGTGAACACCAGCCAGTTGCTGGTCAACGTCGGCTCAGTGGTCATTCTCGCGGGGGCGCTGCTCACGCTGATCGACGTTTTGCACCTGCCCGGTGCCACGGTGCTGGTGCTGCTGTACCTGTTCTTCATGATCATACCTCAGTTCAACGCCCTCCAGCTCAACTACCAGGCGGTCGTTAACATGCTTCCCTCCTATGCAAACGTCGTGGATATCAAGGCCCGCTGCGAGGCAGAAGCAGAGCGCGAAATTTCCCATGCGCACGATGTCACGCTGCGCCGGCGAGTCGAGTTGCGGGACGTGTCGTTTTCGTATGCCGCTGACGGTCAGTCGGCGGTAGAGCACGTCAACCTTACAGTCGACGCGGGAAAGATGACCGCGGTCGTGGGCACGTCAGGCGCCGGAAAGAGTACGCTCGCCGACCTCATTATGGGGCTGATTGAACCGCAAAAGGGTGCGGTGTTGATTGACGGGGTGCCGCTCGAAGCTGAACAACTAGACGCGTGGCGCGGGTGCATCGGCTACGTCGCACAAGAGACGTTTCTTTTTAACGACACCGTGCGCGCGAACCTGCTCTGGGCGTATCCCGACGCAACCGAAGATGAGCTGGGTACGGCGCTCCGCTTAGCCGCCGCTGAAGATTTTGTCGCGAAGCTTCCCGATCGGATGGAGACCGTGCTCGGCGACCGGGGGGTGCGCTTGTCGGGCGGGGAGCAGCAGCGGCTCGCGCTTGCACGGGCATTGCTCAGGAAGCCGAGCGTGTTGATCCTCGATGAAGCAACGAGCAACCTGGACTCAGAGAACGAGCGGCGTATTCAAGGGGCGATTGAGGCCCTGCACGGCGGCATCACCATCGTCGCTATCACCCACCGTCTCTCGACGATCCGCAACGCCGATGTCATCTACGTGCTTGAGAACGGGCGCGTAATAGAGACCGGTGACTGGGCGTCGCTCACGGCCGGCGGGACTGGACGTTTCTTCGAGTTATGCACGGCGCAAGATGCGCTGCGGGAAAAGGGGGATGTCGGTGCAGCCCCTCAAAGGGTCGGACCGTCCGTTTCGCCCGGTTGAGTAATGGCGTTCCATTCGCGTGACATGGAGGCGCGGCAAAGCTAATCAGGTCCCTTTGACCGGCACGTGTATCGGGCGCCATTACCAGAATGCCTGAAATCACCGCATACCTGCCCCGTCCACGACAAAAATGACTGTCGAATGGCACAATGCAAAGTATGCTAGTGCTTCACTCACAACGACAACCAGAAGCTTACCGGCAAACACGATGAATTGGCTCCGTGGCGCCAAGCCTCCGCGTCGCAGTATAGTCGAAGATTTTCCAGTAAGCAATAAAATCACTGCGTAGCGGCAAAACTACGTCAGCGATACCCGCACGGCCCCGCATAAAGTACTCCGCTTCATCGCAGTATAGTCGCTGTTCTTTGATACAGGATAATAGCGAACACGATCACGCAGATAACGACAAATATGGCGATGTTCTTTCTCCAAGCCATAATGATCACAGAGGGCTTTGTAAGTTCGACGAGCACGAGGAATTCAATGATAATGAGCATGAGAAAGATCTCGAGCGCGTAGACGTTGAGTAAGACCAAAACAGCAACGGTGGCAAACGTGAGCGCTAGTAGACTGTAGACAAAACGCTGCGTCTCGGTGATAATCATGCTGTTAACCAGCGGAGCTATCTATCACTAAACGTTGGGTTCATATAAAGACGCCTGTCGCGTGCTCGTTGCCTGCACAGAGTTGATGAGAGAGACATCATTGCTTTCGAGAGCTACTGTGAACAGAACCGAGATATGGGGTAGCGCGTTTGTGCGAGCATTGCAGTTTCAGCACGGATTTGCAAGAGAGGCTTTGCTCTTTGTCGCCTGCAGCCAGAGACACAGGTTTTGATTGAGATTCTGCCACTAGATCCGGCAAAACAATGTTTAATCGAAACATTAATGTTGAGGTTCGTTCGGTTCTTCAAGGTGTCACAAGGTCCGAGGCAATAACGTTGGAATACGGTACGCCGGCGATTCGGCAAGCCCGGACTCCGGACACCTGGTTACGATTTGGTGACGTTGACCCATAAGTACGTTTCTCGGTAGGGTGCTGAATAGTCGGAATTCCGGTACAGCAAGAATTCCATCTTCATGTTCTGCCCTATTCGATCGGGTTTCAACGGGACGCTTTTCTGAAACGTTTCACCGTTTGCGAGCGTAAAATTCTCCGTGTACAGGGTTGTCGCGTTTGAAGTACCGTTGAGCCTGATCACCAAATCGTACGTGGTGTCCCGCTGCTCTTGATTGACTACCCCGACCGTCACGTTCTTCACTTGGCCAAGGACGTACTGGGTCGGATAGTCAACTGCGGCTCCGGACGGACCCATGATATAAAGCTCCGTAAACGTATCGCCGGTGGGGGCGAGCACCAGGTACGCAAACGTAGCCGTCGACACAACGATTGAGATTAGGATAACTGCGGTCAGTGCTTTGTCGAAGCGCGTTGATTGTTGAGGGACGATTCGCCTTGCGCTGTCGACGACGTCATGCACACGCACTGAGAAGCGTTCGTCTTGAGGGACGGCAGCCCTGCGAACAATGCTTACGTAAACGCAGACAACAACGAATCCCGTAGCGCAGGCCATGAGAGGTTCCAAGCGAATTAGCCACGGCGTGTAGTTAAGACCGATGCCGATGAGACCAAGGACACCTATGCTGAAGCCGAAAGAGAGCGCTATTCGTTCGATGTCGCTCATGTCTTCTTTTCGCGGAAAAAAGGCAGCTATAAAAACATAGCCGGGAACGAGAAGTACGAACACGATGCCGAGCACGGGCCGCAGAAAGGTGCCGTTCAGATAGGGCACGAAAACCAGCGCGACCGTGGCAATCGCAATACCGAGTGCTAATGCTAGATCAAAATGCCCGTTTACGAGGGTATCTGCACGAGTGGCGGCGCGTCGCAGCCAGGAAGAGTTGATTAATTGCTGCGTTTTCGTCGTTTTCATTGGATCGTGGCCAAGTACTTCTGTTACCGAGGTGTGATCGGTTAAAGAGCAGGCGCTTTCTCGACGTGCGTTTGACAGGGCTTGTCGTGTAAGTGGCTGGAAGAGATGTCATCACAGGCTCTATTTAAAGCGATTGTTGCGCCTTCAAAGTCGTTTAGGTACGAAACCCGTTCACTGACTCTCGACCAGGCGGTTGTGAGCGCTCCAAAGTGACCAACACCGCGAACTAAAACGGCGCTTCTCGGCACGCTGAACGGCCTTCTCTTAACACGAGACGATCTGCGCTTGTCACGGTGATCGTCCCGATGAGATCGTCAAGGAAATGCAGCCTAGCTGTATAGCGCCTCGGTGGCAGCTTTGTGTATGCTGAAGCGGCACAATAACTTGAGTACGATCCGGCAAGACGAAGCTCATCGCAGCAAAAGCAAACACGATGAGCTATCAAAACACAGCAATTCTGCCAGGCAGAAGGCTTTACTATCAGGCGACGCCATTACGTGACAAGCAAGACCTCATCAGTGCCTGTTGTATAGATAACGTTAACACTTCGATCGTTCTGAAGCTTATTAATGTCTGCTTGAGTGATCGCGGGAAATCCCCAGGTGCCCATGACCGGGCTGTTATTCAGCACCGGGTTTTCAGCCACCGCAAGTTGCCGGTCCTCGCCAAAGGCGATTACACTGTCCTTTGATAAGGAGCTCCTGAGGGTCGTGTTGTTATTATAGCCAAAATGGGGAGGTATGTGCTGACTTGCTGTCGCCGGAAGGCCCACCGGAAAAGCAATTTCGGCAGACCCGTATGTTCCGCTGACTGCGAGCGGTAGATACCAGTTCGATAATGCATTATCTTGGTACGTAAAATCCCAGTTTACCTGCGATATCCACGGTGAGCGAAAGACTGAGGCAACCCCTACGAGGGATGAAGTTATGATGATCGCACCGACCAGCCACACCCCATACTTTCTCTTGTCGTTCACGACCGAAAGTGGAAGTGCAGCCAATATTGGAATCCACGCCCAAGCGGGACTTGCCGAAAAAAATCGACCGAGGGTCTCGTTAGCAGTGCTCGCGAACATGAAGAGGCTTCCCAAAGTGGTTGCAATCGCAGCGACTGCCACTATGAAATAGTTGCCCATGCTCTTGTCGCGGCGGTAAAAATGAAGCAGGACAATGCCTATAGCGATCACAGAAATCGCACAACCTAAGAACTGTACCCCATATGTCTTGAGCGCAAGCACTGCCTCACCTTGAAGACCGAGGCTGTTCGCTCCTTCTAGCTCCGCAACGCGCGGAATTAATGCTCGTTCGCCCGTAAGCCACGCGATTACTCCTCTTGTATAGCCATTCTCTCCTGTTTGCACAAAGAACCAAGCGTACCACGCAAAAGCTGCTATCAGTCCCATCGTAAGTGAAAGATGTGTCCGTGTGATAAAACCCCGGCCTTTCAAAATCGCCTCGCCAATAAACATGCCGAACAAACAGAAGACGAGAATTAACGAAACAAGGGGGTGCAAAAAAGGGAAGACGAATAACACGACGATAAGGAGGGGGACGTATCCCCTGTCATATCGTACCTTGAACGCGAGATAAAACGCGAGAGGTAACATTAGAATGGCGGCGCCATCAGGATAGAATGAGGTTCCATAGTAACTAAAGAGAGGGATGAAGCCGATGGCAGCTGCCAACAACACCCGTTCTCGTCTCTCACACACCACAGTAGCGAGACAGTATATAAAGAGCGCAAAAAGAAGAGAAAGGATTGGCATGACCAGACCCTCTGCGGTTTGCGGCGGCAGAGAGGTTATCTGTGCTATTTCCGCAGCAAAGACGTGGCTGAACGGATAATAATCTGCGGAGAAACTGCCTGATCCAATGATCGAAAGAATGGTCTGGAAATGGCTATGTGAATCGTTTGAGCCATATAAGAGGTACCCCCGTAACACTGGCAGACATAAAATAGCGGAGCTGGTCAGAATTAGGCCTAAGAAAGAAAATTTGAAATTGCTATACGTTCGACAATGTGCTTGCCATATCACTGAAGCCATAAAAGCCGCAAGTGCGGATAAAATAAAAACCCAAAAAAGGGGGACAGCGGCAAAAATATCGATTTCTGGCTGGTGCGCAGGGCTAGCGACCAACGAGATTAGTGCACAAGGGACGAGGATGTAGGCAAAAGCTATCAGCGCTTTCTGAGTGCTTTGACTTGACATAGTTATTGCGTGAAGCAAGCGTTTCCTTGCCGTGTTCCTCGGCAGCTACTTGCTGTGTAAGATGCTCCTCGCTTTATGTTTCTTTCTATATCCACAGAACGACCATTCTTGGTTCGTAGCATGACTTAACGCTTTTCGTTTGCTTGGGGGCACGAGCTCGAGCTAATCCCAAAGTAGAGCTAGTTGCGCTCATGGGTTATTAAATAGGACGGATGGGAAACTAAGAGCTGAGCACAAAGCAGCAGCACACTGCGATTTGATTGTAGCAAAGAAGCCAATAATGGAACGGGTGATACATGTCTACACGAGCTCCATACACGCCATTCATCCAGCGGGCAAAACGCTAGACTACTCACAATATCCCAGCCTGTGCCACTTTAGATTGGCGCACTCCCGATACAGAAAGGTGTTGCTTGCCAGCGTGCTGAACTCCCAATGCAGAAAAATGTTGCTTGCCAGCATTAAGGAAAGAAGAACTAGGCGGAAGAATCTTAAATATCTGGGTAAATACTAAGTGTTCTCGCGCTAAGTGTTCTCGCGCGCACATGATCCCGATGCAACGGATATCGATTATTGGCACTGGTTACGTCGGCCTGAGCACCGCCGTGTGTTTTGCGTCACGCGGGTATCACGTCATTGCGGCCACACAGAACAAGGAGAAGGCGCAGGCCATCAACGAACAGCGGGCACCGTTTTATGAGCCGGGATTAGATGCTGCCCTTAAGGAGGTTGTTCGATCGCAATTCTTACGCGCCGAAACAAGTCGCGCCAAAGCGGTGTCCGAAACTGACGTGAGCTTCATAACCGTTGCTACGCCCGATCAACCGGATGGTACGATAGACCTGCGCTATGTCATGAGCGCAAGCGAGGACATCGGCAGGGCCTTGCAGAAAAAGGACACGTACCACGTCGTGGTAGTAAAGAGCACCGTCACCCCTGGCACGACGAGAGAGGTCGTAAAGCCGGCCCTCGAGAGGGAGTCACACCTCACCGCCGGACGCGATTTCGGCCTGTGCATGAATCCTGAGTTTTTGCGGCAGGGCTCGGCGATTCACGACACGCTGCATCCGGACCGGGTCGTAATCGGCGAGCACGACCGACGATCCGGCAAAGCCCTTGCGGACGTTTTTACCACCTTCTACGAGCGCCCGGTGCCCATACTGACGATGGGACTTGAATCTGCTGAAATGATAAAATACGCGAGCAACGCGTTTCTTGCGGCGAAGGTGTCTTATGCAAACGAAGTGGCGAACATCTGCGAGCAGGTGCCCGGAATCGACGTGTCGCACGTGATGGCTGGCGTCGGGTTAGACAAGCGGATCAACCCTCAGTTTCTCAACGCCGGAGCCGGGTTTGGCGGCTCTTGTCTGCCCAAGGACGTGAAGGCGCTGTGCAAATTTGGCGAGGCATACGGATATCAGGCGCCCCTGCTGCGCGCCGTTCTCACCGTCAACGATGGTCAAGCGCGTCATGTAGCGCGGCTCGTGCTATCGACCCTTAGTAACCCAAACGGCAAGAAAGTGGCGCTGCTCGGGCTCGCGTTTAAACCCAATACCGATGACATGCGCCACGCGCCGTCTCTTACGATCGCCACGCTGCTCATAGCGGCAGGAGCCCGTGTGTGCGCGTACGATCCGGTTGTCAAAGCGATCACACTCCGCGGATTTGAAGCGCTCGAACATGCGGATTCAATTTCTACCTGTCTGGCCGGGGCTCATTGTTGCGTCATCGTGACAGAGTGGGAGCAATTCAAAGCCCTGACGTCTAACGACTTTATCGCCCAGATGGCCCAGCCGGCGGTGATCGACGCCCGGCGAATTTTCGACCCGCTGCTGTTCCGGGACAAGTTAACGTTCAATGCGGTCGGTTTGGGCAACGCCTCCCTCTCATCGGAGCGGGTAGAACCGCCGTGATGTCCAATCCGACATACCGACGCTTTTTGCAAACTCGCGCATTATATACTCCCCTCATGCGTGAAGCGCGCCTTCATACCCACACCAGCGCACCTCGCGCATGACGTATGCGTCGTCAGCAGTTATGTGCCCCATGCTACGTGCTTAACGCAAGCCCTCGCTGGCAAGGTGTTGCTCGAGCGCTATTAGTATCATGCTCTCGTACACGTCGGCGTGGCAAAAGCGGAAGAAAAAAGAGCTTTTGAAGCTCCTGCGGGCACTCTGTCAGCGACGGCGACGTCTCGCCGCACTAGCACGATTACTCACCTAAACCACTGAATTGTTCTTTCTAGCCCTTTTTCTAAGCCTACCGTTGGTTGCCAATTCAATACGTCTTTGGCCTTGCGAATGTCTGGCCTTCGCCGTACTGGGTCGTCTTCTGGTAGAACTTCAAACTTGATCTCTGATGCGGAGTTTGTTAACTTCTTTATAGTTTCTGCAAGTTTGAGAATTGCTATCTCTTCGTCGTTTCCGACGTTCACGGTTTTTCCATCCAGACCCTCTGAGAATCCAAGTTTAAGAAGCGCCTCTATTTGATCGGTGACATAACAAAAACTTCTCGTCTGCGACCCATCGCCGAACACGGTGATTGGCTTATTTGATAGCGCTTGTTCGATAAAGCGAGGTACTACGCGGCCATATATATCATCTGCCCGCATCCTCGGTCCGTATGTATTAAAAAGTCGTGCTATCCTCGCATCGATCCCGTGCTCTAACCGGTAAGCCGCGACAAAGGATTCCCCACACCTTTTCGCCTCGTCATAGCAACTTCTCGGCCCGACGGGGTTCACGTTTCCGGTGTACTCTTCTGACGTCGGTATCTCCGTGGCATTTCCGTATATCTCGGACGTTGATGTGTAGAGAAGTCGCGCTTTGTGCCTCTTCGCTATGCCAAGTGCTATCCACATTCCGAGCGTGTTTGCCTTAAGGATCTGGATGGGAAACCGCTGAAACTCAAACGGGGAAGCCCTGCTTGCGAGATGCAACACCACGTCCATATCTTCATCGAAGAATATCGGCCGCGTGATGTCGTGCTTGATGAACGTGAAACTATCCTTGTTAAGAAGATCTGATATATTAGATTCTAGGCCACTCGCAAGATTGTCCAAACAAATCACGTTTGCATTGAGTTCAGCCAGGACGTTGCACAACCACGATCCTAGAAATCCTGCGCCTCCCGTCACTAAAACGGTCTTCCCGCCAACTTTTTCACTGATATCATCAAGATTAACAATTATCTCCTTAACTTCTCTCGCGCTCATCTTTATCCTCTCTTAGTAGCGGCAAAAAACGTTCAAGTTCCCTGCTGAACCGCTCATCTTGCAAAAAAAGCTCAATGTTCGATTTTATCCAGTCAACCTTGTTCCCTATATCGTATCGTTTGCCCCTGTAAATGTACGCATATCTCTTCTCTTCCAGGTTACGAAGCGCATCAGTAAGTTGAATCTCATCACCTCTTCCAGCTGGTGTTTGTTCAATTGCGTCGAATATTGCCGGGGTGAGGATATATCTGCCCAAGATCGCGAGGTTTGACTGCGCGCTCTCTGGGGGGGGCTTCTCTACTAAATCTTCTACTAGCAAAACGTCTTGCTCGATTGCCGTGCCTTGGACTATTCCATAACTGCTTATTTTCTCCCGAGGAACCTGTTCAACGGCTATGATAGACGTCTTGAAAGCCTCATATTTCGCTATGAGCTCTCGTGAACACTCTGGGATGGTTATAGTGTCACCTAGCAATAGGGCAAACGGGTCGTCCCCAACGAAGCTTTTAGCGTAGTAAACGGCATCTCCGAGCCCTTTTGCCCCCTGTTGCCGGGTATAAAAAAGATTTACGCCCTCCATCATTTCGTCTATTTCAAGCACGTACCTGTTGTCAATGGTCCCCTTATCGAAATGATCCTCTATGGCTCGTTTGTTGCGTCCCGTGATTATCAGTATATCTTTTATCCCAGATGATATCGCTTCTTCAACCACGTATTGGATCACCGGCTTATCAACAACAGGGAGCATTTCCTTCGGCTGCGCTTTCGTTGCTGGCAGAAATCTCGTCCCTAAGCCCGCTGCCGGTATTACTGCTTTCTCGATCATTTTTGCCTCGATAACCCGCAATCTTTTTTTGCGCAGCACGCCGAACTTTGTTTGGTTCTTTGTTCAAAGAGACTTAACTCTCGCTACTTTATTTTAATATTGCTGCATTTTTGAAGCGGGTCGAAAACGGACAAATTGAATAAGTTTGATATAGTTAAACACTCGAGTGCAACATTCAGCAACAACATTAAAGAAGCTGATAAAATGAAATTCTTAAGCGTAAGCTCTTTTCGAGCGTTGTTTCAGCGTTTTGCCAGCACTCTCATATCAGCAACTCGCCGAGATCCTTTGCGATCAACGTTGGAAACTCGTCTTCATTTAAATTGTCGATCTGTTCGCGAGTCGTTTCGCCGTTCAATACACAGATAAAGCTGCATCCAACGTTATGTGGTCCGCTAGATAAGCACAGCGCGTTGTTTTACGACCTCTATCGCTGATAAAAAAGCGCATATCCTCTCGTGTTCTTAGCAATGTACTGCACCAATATGCGGCAGGTGGGGCGTGAGCCGTCTGTGTATTCCGTCTTTCTTTTGCGCCGTGACGTGACAACCAGTGACGCGGTGACGCTCTTGTGACGGGATTAGGACTCAACAATGATATTTTTGCCAACCGAGTGATTTAGCCCGTTTTTGCACTCTAAAAAGGGGGTGAGGTCCACAGCATCACGTATTACGCAATATTTAACAATGTTTGGCTTGAAAATTTGTGCGATAGATGTCTCTTTTGAAGCGGAGATTGGATCAGGAATGCACATCAGCCACGGTGTAGTTGTTGGCTATTCGGTGATCGGGAACAACGAATAGATATGGCAGGGGGTTACAATCGGAACAACGTGGAACAAAGAAAAAGCAGATAGAAGTTATCCTATTATAGGAGACAATGTCTGGATAAGCGCCGGAGCGAAGATTATTGGGCCAGTCTCAATAGGAGATGACACAATCATAGGCGCAAATGCAGTAGTAGTAAAAGACATTCCCGAACGCTGTGTAGCAGTTGGGATGCCTGCAAAAGTGGTTGGATCGTCGAAGTAGCAAAGCTAACCCCGTTAGAAGCATTCACTACCGAGACCCTTTATGCTGCTTTTCTTATGGGTTCACTGCGCATATAAGATAAGCAGCTTAAAGAGATACTATTTACGACTGTCAATATCCCCTCACCGGCCCCACACCCAACACAGCGCTTGACGTTCGGCGTGTCGCAACTTATCTTGCTTACCGTCGCTAGCGTAGGCCGCCGTTCCTTCATGTCCGCTGCAAACGTCGCTGACACAAAAAAAGACCGATTTTGACACCGTCAGTCAGTGAAGACAACTTCGGTCGATACCTGGCGGAACTGTGCTTTTTACTGCTACAACGTGATATCCTTCGCTTTTTCTTATAGCGATGCTTATTGACTTGGCTGCAGAGGCGATCATGGATAGGTCAGCACCTCCGTCGGGAGCCGGTGGAGTATCTGCGCAGATTAGAACGACTTCTGTATCGGGTATCTTCTCAAAGCCTGATGTGGGCCGTCAAATTTCTGCCCGCATGGGCCAATAGCATCTCTTCCAGACTTTCTCAAATATGGGCGGCTTTCCTTGGTTGATGGCCTCTACTTTTGTTTGGTCGATTTCAATAAGGTTGACATTATGGCCGAGTTCCGAAAAGCATACAGCAGATACCAGGCCGACATATCATCCGCCTCTACTGAGGTCCTCATCTTAGTCACCTAAATCAAAAAGCTTTTTCACCAAAGCCAGCTTAACATAAAAGGCTTTTCAAAAGGCTTTTCAAATTTGGCCTGATTTGTAGAGTCCTTAAAGCTTGGCATTTATATGCTGTGTTGAATAATTCCTCTGAGCTTCCCGTGAGATTGGCTAGACTTTTTCTTCTACGGCTTTCATGTTTGTCAACTTATTATCGGTAGACAACCCAATTCTTAGTGCCCATGAATGTCGCCTTTTGCAGAGGCAGGAGCATCAATTAATTCTTTATAACAATTCAGTACTCTCTCTGCGGCCTTCTTCCAGGTAAAGTCTAATTCTACTCGCTCTCGCCCTTTTCGACTCATTTCATCCATTTTATCAGGCGAATCCAATAATGAAATAACAGCTTTTGCCAATTCTTCTGGATTATCAGGCGGAACAAGTATTCCATTCTCACCATCTTGAACCACTTCTGGAATTGCACCAGACAGCGTTGACACTATAGGCAATCCTAATGCCATAGCTTCTGCCAGAACAAGACCGAAACTTTCCCTTCTTGAGGGGAAAACAAACATATCTGCTGCCGAATATTCTCTGAAGAGATCTTCGTGTCTCATGAAACCTAGAAATCTAATCTTTTCTGATAATGCCAGCTTTTTTGCCGTCGAGGCATAAGACTCAATTCTTCCTGGCCCTACTATCCTCAACGAAACATCCTTTTCCTTTAGAATTGAGGGCATAGATTCAAGCAAAACATCTAGCCCTTTTTGATTCTTTCTGTCTCCTATTCGACCAACAAATAAAAGGGTGGATTTTTTTTCCTTTTTTCTCACAATTGGAACTTTTAGAAAAGATTCTTCAACTCCTAAGTAAGAAACACCAATATTATCCAGTGGAATCCCATAAGATCTATGAATATTTTCTTTAGAATATTCTGATAAAGCAAAAACTAAATCTGAATATTTTCCTGAGAATATACTAAAAATTTCGATAGGCGATCTGGGAAAACTATAGACTTTTGGAGCAAGAACGTGTATTATCAATTTTATATTGTTATAGATAATTTTATTTATAGTATATCCAAGCATGTATCCTTGCGTATCATGTGAGGCATGAATATGGACAATGGTTCCATCAGGAAGACGCTTGGCACCTTCCAATGCCTGTGAAATGATCGTTTCAGCCCCCGCACGGATAAAATCCTCGCTTGATTCAATTCTGTATCCCTTAGGAGGTACGGCGACATATTCAATATCGGTCCCCATATCAATCAGAGCCCTTGCTAAGCTATAGGATGCGATGTCCCCTCCGCCAACCTTATCGCCTATTGGCATGCCACCGATCATTAGGATTTTTTTAAATTTCATAAATGCCAAACACCCCTTAGGATTCCAATTATATGAATTAACTGGGAATATTTCAAGATACGCTCTCTATCGAAGGCAGTACAGGATTGCTATAGTATAAACTTGCACAACTGATAAACTGAACACGTCTTGAGTTGCGCAATCGGCTTTCCTCGGTTGCGCCAATCGGGAATCCCGTTATAGAGGTGGGCTGCGACATATCAAAGCCAAGCCGACACAAATATGTACAAGCAACCACGGCGTCAGATGGTCTCTCCGTGACGAGCGCGACGGGCTCATCGTCGTCAAGGACCCATCCAGGAAAGAAGCTCATGCCGTCAAGCCAAATGTTTAGTGATCTGGGAACATGCGAACCGGCAAATGCCTTAGGCTCGCGTGCATCGATAACGGTCGTCCCTCCTTTGTCAAGCTCGCCAAAATCGGTAGGGTTGACCTCGCGAACCGCGTTTGGCATTGTCGGCGCTCCATCAAGATTTCGATCACGCGCTCGGCGGAAGTAAGGTGGAATTGACATGTGCTGACTAGCCAAAGAGCGCACGAAACGTTCTTCGTCCAACTGGAGCAACGGATTCATTCGCCGTGAAGGGGCTCAGCGGGTTGCCACTGACTTACTGCCACTGTACTACAGCGACGCTGATGTCGTTGCAGTGCCCTCTTTAAGGGGGGGTTATCCATTGCTGCGGTTGAAGCGCTCGCGTGTGGCGCCCCACTGGTAGCGACAAGCGTGGGGGAATCCCAGATATTGTAGCCACCTTTAATGCAGATGTGCTTGTAGAACCTGGAAGTGCAGAAGCACTTGCAAGCGCTGTAATAAATGTGCTTAACGGGGAGAGACTACGCATCATCAATGATCGACAAAGTGGCGAACGGGCATATGACTGGCGCGTTATTGCCGCTAAAAACCTAACGGTGTATGATACTCTCTTTAACGAGTATTATTGTAAATAGAAAGTTAATTCGTTCAAGTGGAGATCCTGATTGATCAAAACTACGAAAAATATGTATGGAATAATATTCGCGAACGTAGGCTTAATTTCTTATTATGCCTTTGGGGGGGGTTTAGGTTGTCACTTTGTCTACTAGTGCTCTATTGCCAAGGTTTTGTTAGATGGCACGCCACTAACGCTCTTGATTGCAGCCTCTCTGCGTTTTTCCCGCAATGACGCAGCCCATTGAGTACGTCTTAAGACGTGTTTGGTGTTTGCTGCCACACGCTTAATAGCAAGCGATTTTCGCCCACAAAAAAAACTGGTGAACTATGTAAAACAACATTAGTGAGTCTGTTTCACTTCTGCCCGTCTGGAAGACTACGTTATCTGAATTGCAGTTTTGGGACTCTTGAAGCGCGTGCGCGCTGATTCGATGAAGCGATTCATTTCAGCTGAGTAACCCGCGCTTGTTATGCAACGGAGCGAGACCCGTTCGTGGTAGGACCAAATTTGCTTTTTTCAAAAGAGCTTTTTCATCGCGTCGTTAAGCTTGATCCGAGTAGGCCGTGAATGTGGTCCTAAACTATGTCTAAACGATCTATATCGATGCTTGGAAGCCGCACTAGCTAGCAACCTGCAACCGAAGAAGTGCCACACAAAAATGCATCTACTCCCTATCGTGATCCAATTGATGAAAAGATCAGAACTACCGTCGGCGTACCAGAGGCTCTTCTCGCACGCTATCAAAAGAGCTATCTAGGTTCTAAAGGTCTTTTCCGTAAGCATATTTGCGTTGATCTGCGATCAAAAAACAAGAGTGCTTACGCGAGCAGTCGGAGGCAGATTCGAGAAAGGCGGCCCCCAAGCTGCCGTTTCGCGCATCGAATGTTTAGCTACCTCAGACCGAGATACACGGAAGTAATATGTCGAGCGCCAAACGTGTAGCGAGAAATACGTCCTTACTGACAATTGGTCAGATAATAAATTATGGGGAGGGTGCCATTTATGCACTTCTCGTTGCGCGGTACTTGGGCGCGGCCGGTTTGGGGATCTTGAACCTTGGACTGGCACTCACGGCAGTTTTAGGCATTCTTGCGACATTCGGCCTGAATACGCTAGCTACAAGAGAGGTTGCTAAAGATAGGGGCTTAGCTGGCAAATATGTCGCGAACCTCATTCCGATGGAAGTACTGTTAGGCCTCGCTGCCATCGGCCTGATCGTTGCGCTGGTAAATGGCGTTGGGTACTCGCAGCAGACCATTTACGTCATCTACATCCTGTCTGTTGGAATGATCGTCAGTGCGCTATCGTCGCTCCTTTTAGCCATATTTCAAGCATTCGAACAGCTTGAGTTCCAAGCCGCCGTTTTGGTCATAACTAGTATGGTGCCACTTTGTGGAGTCGTTATCGCGATTGAGCTGCACTTGAACATTATTGCATTTGCGCTCTTGTCGCTCCTGACGGGGGGGTCCGGGTCCGTGGTTGCGTTAGCGTACGTCTACGCGATATGCGTCCGCCGATTTTTTGTGCCTCATCTTGAAGCCGACTTCACTTTCTGGAAACATGCTCTAAGTGAAGCCTGGCCTATGGCTGCCTCGGCAGTGAGCGTAATCATCTTCTTCAGAATTGACGTCGTGATGATATCAGTGATCCAGGGTACGACTGCGGTCGGCTTTTACAGCGTCGCGTATACCCTCTCAGAGGCGTCGCTCGTTATTCCCAGCATGTTTGTCGCCTCTATATTCCCTGTGCTCTCCAAGCTGCACCGGGACTCCAAGCAGTCCTTTCGAGACACGTGCGCGCTCGCGATAAAATACCTGATGTACCTTGCCCTGCCAATGGCGTTTGTAGTCACACTGTGGGCAAAGCCGATCGTCTCACTCCTCTTTGGAGCCAGCTTCGACCCATCCGTCGGGGCTCTACAAATACTGATCTGGTCCGCAGCGCTCATGTACCCGGGTTACTTTTTGGGAACCGCCCTTGTCGCTGCTAACCTGCAAAAGCTGAGCATGAAACTAAATTTCTTGCAAGCCGCTATCAACATAGGCTTAAACGTGCTTTTAATCCCTCAGTACGGCTACTTTGGTGCATCTTTTGCGACCGTACTTACTGTAGCCTTTGGGCTTCCTCTTGACCTCTTTTTCTTGAGCCGATACGGCTGGGCTCTTGGGTTACGAAAGGCGAGTGTGCCGCCCATTTTCGGTTTGGCCGTCATTTTGGCTATTTCAGCAGTGCTGCATCTCAGTAACGTCCCACTGGCGCTGATAACAATTGTCGACCTCGTTGTATACGTTGCCGTTATATACAAATTTGGCCTAAACGAACAAGACAAACAGTTAATACTCAGTTTACTTAAGCGCTCAAGACCGGCAGAGGCTGAGATGTAAAAGCATCACGACAGTATCGAGATACAGGCTCATTGAACTTCCAGAGGTCGTAAACCAATTGATGGTTTGCGTTCTGCATTACAAAGTTGTTGAAGGTTCTAATAAACTGAAACTGAGGCTATTTGTGCTTTGTTTTAGCGTCTGATTTTCACATCGAATCCGACTATATACGGGATTACGATCTGTTCCAAAGTCTTGTCGACAATGATCAAATAGAATCGGTTTAGTAGGTAGCAACAAGGATATTGCATAATCCTTTAGGGAGAGTCAAATATCAGAAAAAGACCAACTGTACCGGAAATTGGAATATGCTTAGAGATATTGGATCATATGGCTATTGATATGCTAGGCGAAGTTTCTATATGCATTGGATTTGATCCGAAAAGAGTGGGTGTAATAGGAGATGCCAAATCAATTGCTTTAGTAAATATATGGAATGGTTCAAAAAGAGAAGAGTGGATTAAACATCATGTAGAAGGAAATAGACATGAAATTCCCCTACGCAGTTATTGCGATCTCTTCAGAAGAGTGGTTTTGAAACGCAGATCCACTATCCAATTCCAGTCCATAAGCAAAAAGCTTGCCCACGCTTTTGGTCTACGCTACCATTATATAGTCAGCCAGGGTCAAACGAACAGGACGAACAGTTCATGTTAGTTTGCTTGAATAATCAAGCCGGCAGAAATTGAAATGGTGGGTAGCAGTGGCACAATCAAAATGTCGACTAATTGAGCTTCCGAGGGTGCAAGATAACAGAGGCAACCTTACGTTTATCGAAGAGAACTGCCACATACCGTTTGGGATCAAGAGGGTTTACTACCTCTACGACGTTCCAGGCGGGGAGGTGCGAGGGGGGCATGCACACAAGCAGCTGCAAGAGTTTATCATCGCGGCGAACGGCAGTTTCGATGTTGTCTTGGACGGGGGATCGAGTCAGGAACGATATCACCTGAATCGATCCTATTACGGCTTGTACATCCCGTCGATGGTATGGCGTGAACTCGATAATTTTTCTTCGGGCTCGGTTTGCTTGGTCTTGGCGTCAGAATATTTCGAAGAACAAGATTACATTCGAGACCATGAAGTTTTTAGGACACTTGCGCGGACGCGTCAAGAGGACCTCAATGAATACCCTAGCGGCTCTATCACGTTGGAGAAGGTAGTAACTATTTCACAACGGCATTAGACTTCAGCAAGCCGCGACTCGGCTGAACATGGGCTGAGCATACGGCGATTTCACCGTCTCGAGTTGAAGGCGCGGGAAGAGCAAAGGCTTAATGAAGATTTGCATTGCTAGAACACCTATATTTGGTTGCTCAAGTATTGTACATCGTCGAATCAAGATCTTAAATTCAATATATGCTGGTCTTGTGTGAGAATTTAGGACTGGTATTTTGGAAATCTACTTACGTGCATTCTTAACGGAGCATCCGACTTGTGCTCGTGTGCTTAATTTAGTGCCATAAGTCTTTTTTTCAACTATCGGTTTTCTGCAAGGCTTCATTATAAGCCTGTCTCCCTCAGGAGAATGTCAAAAGACTTATGATAATGTATGGAGTAGACTGAGGTGGCACAGCTCAGCCAACCGAAGAATATGGGCCACAATCTCTAACAACTTGTGCGAGCTGCTGAAATGGATGACCCCCAAAAGCTCATAATAGTAGGGGAGGGCGAATTTGGCGAAATTGCGTACGATTACTTTACGTATGACTCCCCATATGACGTTGTAGCATTCAGCGCTGAAAAAGAGTATATTAACAAGAAAACCTTGTTTGGATTGCCCATCGTCTCTTTTGAGCAACTAGAAGATCTGTATGATCCAACGCTTCACAGAGTTTTCGTTGCTGTCACATACACTAAATTGAATAGGGTCAGGACACGTCTCTACAAAGAAGTCAAAAAGAAAGGATTCGCTCCCGCCTCCTACGTGAGTTCAAAATCCTTCGTTTGGAGAGACGTAGAAATTGGTGACAATTGCTTCATATTTGAGAATAATGTAATCCAACGTCGCGTTAAGATAGGCAGTAACGTGATCTTGTGGAGTGGTAACCACATAGGGCATAGAACGGTAATAGGTGATAACGTATTTATGTCTTTAAACGCAGTCGTTGCGGGTTATTGCGTAATAGGCGAAAATTGTTTCATTGGAATCAATAGCAGTATTACCGATACTAAGAAGGTAGCGAGAGACTGTGTGATAGGGGCGGGAGCCGTTGTCATTAGGGACACCGAAGAAGGAAAAGTCTATGTGGGGAATCCGGCTAAACCGACTAAGCGAAGCAGCTATGCTACTTTCGGGGTTGATGAGGCCTAGGATGGAATGGAAAAAAAGGACTTGTTTATGTTTGGTCCGGTCCTTAGGCGCAAAATATGCTTTTCCATCGACTCTGGTTCGTAAACCAATATACGGCGATTGTATGTTGCTTTTTCTGATGACAATACAGTAGGAAGGGTCGACTTGTGGATGTCGATGCAAACAACCCTTCAAGAATATTAGAGGTGTCAGAACGTCCTGTGCTGGATATTGGTACGCCAGGATCGTTTGATGAAAATGGCGTCGTTAGACATGCGTGGTCGAAGTTGACGAGGGACTCTGCCTGTGTTATGTAGGCTATCAGCTCGGTTACAAAGTCGATATTTTTGATTCGAGAGCTCATTATTAGCAAAGATGATGCTCGGACCTTCTACAGGTACCGTCACGCCCTATCCATCGAAGCGATAAAGAATTGTTAAACAGAACCTCGGCATTTATTAGGGTGGAAACCAGCATCTTCAAAATGTGGTGGGCGGCTTGAGTGAATGGGTTGAACTGTAAGGCAGGGTGCTTCCAAATCACAATATCCGTTACCTTGAATCGACTGGGGCAAAACATGGGGCCATCCATGAGCCGTATGCATCGATTTCAAAAATGATGTTGAACCGCTTTTGCGCAGACATAGGTAATGAAAGACGCAATATGATACAAGACGTTCTACTCCATAGAATCAGATCAAGGCTGCCGGCTTAGCTACGCAGAATCAAATGACGACCTCAACTGGATACGAAAGAATGAAGAAGTCGATAGACGTATAAGAAAGCGGCCGGGATTCTCAGATGGTTGAGTACTCAAGCATAGTGAAGCACAAAGGCAAGGTTTGCATGTTCTCTTGTGGGAACAACAATAGAGATACAGGTTTTGGTTATGCTGTTTTGAAGCACTGGTAGGTCACTGATTGTCTTGCCATGATTGAAATCGCCAACTACGGGTCAGATGATAAGCCACTTTGGGACGGGTTCGTAAGACGATCTAAAAACGGGAGCTTTCTTTTCTATCGAGACTACATGGAGTATCACTCAGATAGGTTCCTCGATTCATCGCTTCTGTTTTTTGAAGACGACGTCTTGATCGCTGTTATGCCTGCAAACACAGCAGAAAACATCCTTTATAGTCATAGAGGATTGACGTATGGGGGGGTTGTATCTGATCGGAAGATGAAAATCGGACTGATGTTAGAGTTATTTGACTCTTTAATGACGTATCTAATCCAACATCGGATTAAGACCTTAGTGTACAAAGCAATTCCGCATATTTACCAGGTTGTGCCGGCGGAAGAAGACCTTTATGCACTTTTTCGATACGATGCCAAGCTAATCAGACGCGATGTTTCTTCCGCGATACTTCTCGACGAACCGATTCCGTTTAGGAAAGGAAGAAAGTGGAGCATAAAGCGAGGCAAGAAGAACGAACTCACGATTAAGCGAACTAATGATTTTGAAGCATTTATGTCCATAGAGGAGGCGGTGCTCCGAAGTAAATATAATGCAAAGCCCACCCATACGTCGAGTGAGATAGAATCGCTTGCACAGAAATTCCCAGAAAATATTAAGCTTTTTGCCGCTTACAAGGATCAGATAATGCTTGCAGGCGTGATTATCTACGAAAGTAAACCCGTCGTTCATACACAGTATATAGCATCGAGCGATATAGGGAAAAAAATGGGCGCCACAGAATTACTCTTGGACTCCCTAATCAATCAGTATTCCAGTGGGAAGAAGTACTTTGATTTTGGAATATCAACGGAAAAAGGCGGGGCTTACCTAAATCGTGGCCTGGCTGCGTATAAGGAAGGTTTTGGCGCCCGAGCCATCGCGTATGATGCTTACGAAGTAGACGTGGCAATTAGTAACTCCCTCTGAGAGCTACTTACCAAGAACAGCCGGTGTGATGAAAATAAGCGTTAACGGATACGATCGTGTTCCACTCTTGAACTGCATAACAAAAGGTGATTTGTAACGAGAGAGCCTCCACTTCATAATCGCCTTGCTGCAAACTGTGCAGCGTCGTGCGTCGAAGGAATGTATGGTGAAGAGAGAAATCCCCTTTTTTGATTTCAAAAGAGAATATAGGGGCATACAGCAAGACATAAGAGTATATTTCAGTAGTTGAAGATGCGATGCGGCAATACGATGACGAAATAACACGAGAGACTCGGGCAGTTATTTATGGCCTCATGGTCTCGTTCGTTTTAGTCCCCCCTTGTCGCTGACCACCCTGCGATCTGCAATCAATCCTTCTAATTACTGAGTCGCGCAAAAAAACTCTAGGTTGCCGCTAACAATGGCTTCGAATAAGACTGTTCCATTTGTTGATTTGCGCCGCGAATACGCGAGCATTAAACCAGACATAGATCAAGCAATTACAAGAGTCATCGAAAGCGGGTGGTTTGTCTTAGGGAAGGAAGTTGCACTCTTTGAAGAAGCGTTTTCAAAATACATAGGAGTTCGACACGCGATAGGAGTCAATTCAGGCTCAGACGCTCTTTTTTTGGCGTTGAGAGCACTTGGAATTGGCAGCAGTGATGAAGTAATAACAGTCTCGCATACCGTTGCACCGACAGCCGACGCCATTCGTAGATGTGGAGCAAAACCCGTTTTCATCGACATATCCCCCGAAACGTATTGCATTGACGCAGAGAAAATTGAAGAAAAGGTCACAAACAAAACAAAAGCAATTTTGCCTGTTCATCTGTACGGTCACCCTGCTGATTTGGATCACATTCGTGAGTTAGCCAAATTGCACGGGCTTTCAGTAGTGGAAGATGCCTGCCAAGCACACGGCGCCGAATACAAACGGAAGAAAGTTGGTAGTTTCGGGAACGCTGGGTGTTTCAGCTTTTATCCGACAAAGAACCTCGGTTCGTACGGCGACGGCGGGATGGTTGTTACGAATAATGAAGATGTGGCAGAGCACGTAAAGATGTTGCGAAACTACGGGCAATCTAGGAAATACCATAACGACTTCGCTGGAATCAACAGTCGCTTGGATGAACTTCAAGCGGCAATGCTGCGAGTCAAGCTATCGCGACTCGATGAATGGAACGAAAAAAGGAGACGATTAGCTGAGTTATACAAGGAAATACTGGGGCAAGCGGACGTTGTGCTACCTAGCGAGAAGCCGTATGCTAAGCACGTGTACCATCTATTTGTGATACGACTAGCGGGAAGGGACAACTGTCAACGATTTCTTCAGAAGAGTGGCATTCAAACGCAGATACACTATCCAATTCCAGTCCATAAGCAAAAAGCTTACGCAGCGTTTGAGAGTACAAAAGACTTATCAGTAACAGAGACGATTTGCAGCGAAATCCTTTCTCTCCCGCTTTACCCTTCATTGACCGAAGAAGAAGTTGCGTACATAGGGGGGGCAACTAAAGATGCCATTGGTTAGCGTGGTGATGCTCTCATACAATCACGAGGAATTTATCGCCGAGTCAATTGAGAGTGTTCTAGGCCAAGACTTCGATGACTTTGAATTGATAACTGTTGATGATGCTTCGACAGATTCATCAAGACAGATCATTCAAAAATATGCGGCGGAAGACTCGAGAATACGCGTAATCCTTCACGAGGCAAACTGCGGGATCGCAAAGACGGTGAATGACGGTATAGAAGCTGCGAAAGGAAAATTCATAGCGACCACCGCGTCTGACGACGTTTGGGCTAAGGATAAACTTACAAAACAACTCGCTGTCATCGCGTCCAACGAAAACCTGATAGTCTGGTCAGAAGGCGAAGTAATTGACCGCAAAGGAGAACCCATAGGCGAAACCGTTACCGAATTCCAAGCATTCCGCCGAAACGTTTCGCGAAAAATGAGTGGGGATATCTTCGAGCGGCTGTTAATAAGCTATTACGTTTTTGGGTCGACTCTCCTCTTCAAGAAGGCGAATCTCGGCGAAATACGGTTCGATGAGAGCCTGATGTACCTTAACGATTACAAGTTCGTATTAGATCTAGCGAGAGAATACGAGTTTTACTATATAGCCGAGCCATTAGCCCAGTATCGAGTACACGGGAAAAACACTCTAGAAGGTTCAGATCCGGAAGCGCCAAAAAGGCGACGCAGAGCGCAGCATGAACAAATAGCTCTTGGTCAAGAAATGTTGCGGCGCCATGATCACATAATCTCGGACACAACAAAGGCTCGCATCTACGCTAAGATGGGATTTTCCTATAGGTTTTTGGGCGATAACAAAGCGGCGCTAATCTGTGGCTTGCGAGTGATCAAGTATTACCCTCTCAATAGGTCAAACTTGCTAGGCGCAGCAAGATTCTTGAAGCTCGTGGGCTTAAATCTACTAAATTCCGGCATACCCGAGCGCAATAGTCTAAAAAAGGGCACTAAGTTGCACCAGAAAAAGGGTTAGGCACCCATGCAGGTAGTCAGCGACAAGGGCACTGCGTGCGAGCTGCTTAACCAAAAAACAGATCAGATAATGGCTATGCGTCCTTTCCCCACCGAAGCAGTGCCGGGTTTAGTCTCCTTCCAGACCGCGCTTCTTACGCGCCGCCAAGAGCAGATACTGCCACCGTTTTGCTTGCCATCGCATGATGCTTCAACTATAGCGACCGTCATTCGCGTCCCCACGTCCTTATCTGCGGAAGGATGTCACGTTTATAACTTTACGACGAATCTCACAAGAATGTTCGATAACCTAAAAATTCACCTTTCATACTGAAAGGCGATATTGCGACGGGCTTATATTCTACAGTTTATGGACCTATGTAGCTGCTTTGGTGCCGACCGCGTATTTTTCCGCGGTGCATCCGCTTATGTCTCGACTACATCTGAGTTCCAGAAATGCTTGTCCTTGCGTACGGTCATTCATTCGAACTAGTGCCATCAATAATATTTCCCGCAATTTTTGCGACTCTACTATCTGAGAGGATAGTGTTATTCGTGTACGGCACGGGTAAACTGCATCGGTAGAGGTACTGTAGAAACTAAGCAGTATCAAGACATTGCGGACGAACACATACGTGCTTACAAAGACGCGCAGATCCAACGAAATGTTTGACAAACAGAGTACAAAGTGCTATGCAATCACTCTGCGCTGTTGCTAGTGAACAGCAATGGAAGCGTTTTAGTCTTGACTTTCGCGAAAGCATTTTTTTCTAAATTGGAGAAAGTCACGTATAGATCTAATGATTGACTTAAACAGAAGAATCGACTAACTAACCTCGTTGTCAGAATATAGGCAAGTACGTCAATCAACTTGGTAGAAGATTCTGCGACCTCAGTTTGTATGATAGGAAGACATCAAAATTGCTATTTCCAGTTGGCTGGCGGAACTCGTTTGCAGTCGGGCGCACCTGAAGAATATCTTGAAGTGATGCCGATAGCCGTCGATCATCATCGTTTTCGCGTCATAAACAGTATTTCAAGACGAGTGAAAAGCATTGTCGTGTTATATTCTCAACAACCGCTAAACGATCCGAATTAGGCCTATCTGCGTTATTAAAATGCAAACAAGGCAACCGAAAGCGACCTTATTAAGCTCTATGATTAAGCATCGAGTTACCTTTGCAGCAGCGCCGCTGAAGGATTCGCTCTGCCACCGTAATATCTATCAAAAAGGGCATTATAAACATCGATATTTTTTTCGCCACGTTGTGCCAATCAAAATAGCTTTTCGCGCGTTCTCTGTTTACGCTGAACGTGGCACCGTCTTCAAGAACGTTGATTACTGCGCTCGCAATTTCATTGGAATCCCTCGGCGGGATCAACAAGCCTGCTTCAAACTGCTCGACCAGACTTGGTATTCCCTCGACGTTGCTTCCGATAAAAGGTGTTCCGCACGCCATAGCTTCGATCCCCACAACCCCTAACCCCTCAGTTAGAGACGGCAGAACAAACACATCAGCAGCATTATAGTAAAGCAGCAACTTCTCGTCGGGAACCCTAGGTTCAGAGTCTACTGCTGGAATGAAATGAATCGCGTCCTGAATGCGTAGCTTCTGGGCCAAAAGTTGAAGCTCCTTCTTACAGTATCCCTCTCCAACTAAAAGCAGTTCTGTATCGGGCAGTCTCTCGCGTATGGTTGGCATGGACCGAATCAAATAGCCCACCCCTTTCCTCTTGACCATCGCAGCGACGCACAATACGTACTTCTTGCTGGAGTCTAAACCTAAGTCGTCTCTAGCTCTGTTCTTGTCGATCTTCCTATAAACAGAGAAATCGATTCCCATTGGCGAGACCTGTACTTTTTCGGCTCCAACCAAGCGCGAAAAGTATCTTTCAGTAGGCTTATTGAGAACAAGGAAACAGTCGACGCGTTCTTTTAAGGCTCTTTCGAAAAAGAATCCTCTTAGCAAGTACTCCCCCAGCCGAAGGTATTTTTTCCTTCCCTGAGTTACCAAAAAGAGCTGCCGGAGCGATTTCTCGTCGTAGCATTGGACCACTATCGGAGTTTTTTTGATGCAAAAAGATGCAAAAGCAGTTGTCCAAGCAAATGCCCCGTGTAGGTGCACAAGCGAATTCTGTTTTTTTACTTCGACGCAGTTCCCGCAATAATGGCCAGGAAACCTCGCCGAGGTTAATTCGCTTTGATCCTATGTATTGTGCGGGGAAGAATCGATAAAGTATGTCGTCGTCTTGAGTTACAAACTCTTGCTCCAACCGCCTTTCGATGCTCCAACACTCAAGGTCGTACCTGTCCGTGTACTTTGCAATCTGTTGCGCGAGTCGAACGTGCCACCCCCCACCATAAGGAAGTTCGTTGATTTCTTCTTTTACTCGAAAGTCGGGTAAGAAAGAAGAAAAAGAATGTGTATTAGCCAATATGACTTTTTCTTTCATCGCCGCGCACCCCTCCCGAATCGACGAGTCATAAAAACGTGAATTTACCTCTTACCGGGTGGTTTATTCTGTTTTTTGGTTTTACCTCAAAAACTGCGAGACTGGCCCGTAAGTATTGAAATGCCTGTAGCCACCCGCGTGAGTTCTGCATTACGATTCGATAAACTATTAACGCGTTAATGCTTTCGGTTTAGCTGGGAAACTCCACGACGCCACAACTAGACACCACGGAAGCGCTGTTCACGGTACTGGGTGCTCAAAACGGGCTCTCAAAATTAACAGAGGTCGCCGAATAGTAATTCTTTATACACACCTACAGTCTCTTTGAGTGTTTTTTCCCACGTGAATCGCTTACTATATTCTAATCCCGTTCTTGCTACGCGCTTTCTCAACGTATCGTCTTCAAGGATCTCATAGAGAATATCCGCCATGTGACGCTCGCTCGTCGCCTTTAGGCAATGGCGCCCGACTTCCTCGGGAATGTGTGCATCCGCTCTTATGACCACTGGGATCCCGCACCTTTGCGCTTCCAAGATTGGCAAGCCAAAACCCTCCCATTCACTCGGGACCACGTACGCGTCCAACGAGTTGTATACGTCGACTAGGTCCTCTTCAGGAACTGGGCCGTGAAATTCCACGTCTTGTCGTATGTTCAAATCATCTGCAAGTTCGACAAGATTTTGATATTCCGTATCACGTCGGCCGAAAATCCTGAGTTTCACGTCGAGTTGCCGATGCTCTTTCGTTAGATGGTGAAAAGCCTTTAAGAGGTAACCGACCCTTTTTCTGGCATCGAGCTTGCCGATGTAACCGATGGATATGTGATTCGTGTCATTTTTCTCATGCGGCTCAAAGCGTTCTGCAACGCCCAAGTTAATGACGCGTACTTTCTCTTGAGGGAAGCTCAAACGCTGCACGAGCTCGTTTTTGGTTTGCGAGGAGTTTGCTATGACCGTGCTGCACCATTTCCCTAACTTATAGAAACGAGGCGCGCTGAATCTCACGTACCAGCTGCTTCCCTTTCCGTATAAGAGCGTGGCAAGATCGTGATACGTCACTACGGTCGGCTTACTAAGCAATGGAAGAGAGAGTCCGTTTACTGGGGCAAGTGCGTGAAAAACGTCAAAGTCATTTTTATTCCATACTACTTTCGCGGGTGTGACGACCACGTGATTGATCAAAGATTTTGGGGTTCCACGGGCACCCGAACCGATTACTTCAATCTCGCACGCTTCGCCGAGTCCCCGTATAAGCTCGTCGCTGTACCTTGTAATTCCTGTTCCTTGCTCTATAGTGAAGGTGTCCGTAATGAGAGCAATCTTCAAGTCATCACGCTCATCTTAGGAGGATCTTCATTTAATGCAACGAGCTTTTCCATAGATTTGTGGGTGCGACGTGATCGCGGCCATCTCCCTAAGCTGCACGTTTCATTCTCGCAAGCCTTAGTAGACGACTAAAGATTCTCATTCGAGACTATAGGTTCTGACTCGGCGCTTTTATAGTCATCCCTTTTTGCTCATGATTTGATGTGAGATTATTAAATAAGGTCTTGTGAGAGAGCTCGTCAAAGATTTGTTATCAACGTGGGGCAACACGCCTATTTAGTGTCTAGGTCGATCCAACCTACTCTTCGATTAAGCACCGTCTCTTGAGTCAAATCGAACAACCCCTAAGTGCGAGACCTCCTTTGAGATGCTCTGTCTCTTTTCTTTATTCATACTGATGCTCTTGAGCAGAAGATTGCATCATTGCTGAGTCCTTAAGAAGGGACAATTACGAAATTTTTTCCTTCAACCTGCAGTACGAGCTGATTCACCGTGGTGCTTCTCTAAGTTCCGAGGAAGGAATTTCGTGCGTTTTCTCGCGATCTATCCTGTGTGATTTTGATCCATCTACGTAAGGTCAAGCGTAACATCCGAGATGCGATGTCGACGCCACTGCCGTGCCAGCAATGAAACTTAACTCGTGTAGCGCTTTAACAACGGCAGTTTTTTCACCTGCCGACCCCCATAAGACAAAAAAAGGGCTCGTCATAGACTGCGCGCGCGACTGTTTTCTGATGAGCGGCTAGAACAGAGATAGAGCGCTTACGTGAGTTTTTTGATGAGCTCTGATCATTGCTTGACTCCGTGAAGTTTGCCGAATCTGTAGGATTGCCTCGGATCTTTCAGAGCTGGTATCCTCAGTAGCTTTGAAACCGGGCAGAAGAGGGGCGGAAGTTGACGGATAGACTGGTATCCTTTCAAAAGATGATCTATTCTTCCAAGCTCAAAGGCACTTTATAATAGGAAAAAGCAGAAGAGTTCAAGAATTGGCGCGTATGCGAGTTAGTCCTGAACTGTTAAGCTCTGTCAAAGAGATGACCAATCTTGCTGAGGGGGCTCAAAGAAGCATCGCGTGAATTATTCTGCTAACACCAGTAACTCACATCCGCCGAATAAGCGAACTGACAAGTCGCTAGAAATGGGAAATGTAACCTTTCTAAGGAACTTGAGGATTAAAGGTGTCTGCGATGACGGATTATCAGACCCAAGTGTGTAAAAACAGTCGATGATTCTATATCCAGCGTCCCTTAGTGATCGCAACGCCGTGTCTTTCATAAAATAATGGATATGGCCTAAATCATCCCAATTAGCTTGAGGCCACCTTCTCAAAGCCCCCATTGACGTAAACTCTAACGGTATATGGAATATCTTGTACCTGCCCTTTGTTCTGACACTTCGCAAGAATCCCAGGTAATCTTCGATATGTTCAATGATATCAATGAAAAGTAGTAAATCAAGCGAATCATCTGCTTCTTGTGTTATGTTTTTGATCTCAAATCGGAGCCTCTTGTTGGCGCGTTCTTTACAAAGCTCAAAAGCTTGGGGGGATATCTCGTAGCCAACGAACGTGCAATCTTCCGCCATATTGGCCTGTAGTTGCCTTAAGATCTCGCCAGCCCCACAACCAACCTCGCAAATTGTCTGCGGCATAAGATTATGGTTATTGACCATCTTCAGAATTTGTTCAGCTTTCCACTCTGAGTCTTCAGCTTGCCACGTTGGGTGTTTTTTTAGATACTCACCACTCGCGTACATTTCTGATTTGGGTATGGGTGCTGAATTATTGGACATATTGATCGTTAGACACAATTAAAAACTGAATAAATACATAAATTGCTTCGTTGTGATATAGATCGCGTTCTATTTATTATGTTTCGGGACGTGGTCTTCTCCTTTCTTAGGACTGGAAGAACTGTGAAGAATACCGTTTGCGTGTCCACTAGTGCTCCGGGATACGCGCCTCCAACGATTCTGCAAAGAACGAGACGCAGCAGGCACTCTCCATTTGAAACAAACCACGTTTTGCTCGAGTGCTCTGAGGTGGTTTGTTTCAATGAATAGGGTAAAAAACCGAACAATCCTCGAGTCGTGGGGCGACAATCCGCACCATGTCCGAGCTAAAAACTTATACACGCCCGTCGATATCCGAGTATTCGACCGTATCGCGACGCGCGGCCTACCCGGATCGTCGCGGTTCAAAAATGCTCGCTCCGTCGAACTCAAACCTACCCGAGTCCATGCCTAACAAATCAACAATTGTAGGGGCTACGTCCATCAGACTGATGTCAGCGCGGGCTACATCCCTATCAATATCTCTCATCAGTAACACCGCATCGGGTGCATGGCCGCCTGATGCGACGGGGTTATCAGTTTCAGACCGGAGCATTTATCGTGGCTTCTTACACGTTTTTAGGCGTCCATAACAATATATCATGACCCGTTACGTTAAACCCGGAATAGCCTGCACTGAGCAGGACTGCTACACCATCAGCAAGAGGTTACAATTCATTTCCAGCTGCATCCGTGAAAAGGATGACTTGTATATATTAGACATCGGGACGGGCTACGGTGTCTATCGTTCTGCCCTCTTGCTTCAGGCAGCGCGTTACATAGGCATCGATATCAATCAATCGGGATTGAGACAAGCACGGTTAAATGATGAGACTGCCGAGTTGCTGTTGTCGTCCGCTGAGCAACTGTGTTTTATAGATAACCTGTTTGACGTGACTCTGTTAATTGAGGTGCTGGAACACATCCCTGACGATACAAAGGCGATACGAGAGGCGTATCGAGTGCTAAAGCCAGGAGGTATTGCTATAATCACCGCCCCCAACAAGCGATTCCCACTTGAAACGCACGGATTCAGAATCCGATCGAAACAGATTGGAACGAGAGGGGTAGGCTTTCCGTTGCTCCCCTATTTGCCGACCGCGGTAAGAGAACACGTCGCTAATGCAAGAGTGTACACCCCAGAAAAATTCAAAAAGATTCTGACAGCAACTGGTTTCCAGCTCAGTGATGTCGCGTTCATAGGCCCAAACTTAGATCGCTTAAGAATCAATCTCGCTCGACCACGGATGGATAAGACAATGAACGGCTTAAGCCGATTGATCAATAAAATGGAGCATACTCCTTACATCAATACTTTCCTGAGTACGATGATTGCTTGTTGTCGGAAACCAGAAAAATCGCGAACACACGGTGTTGCACATTTTAACGATCTGGCGTCAGAAAGGAACGTCGTTTGATCAATTGGACCTTTTGTGCTTCAAAGACTGCGTCAAGAAGTGCATTACGGTCAAATTTCCGTAGATGTGACCGTAATCACATGCTGTTCGATCGCCCAGAGATCTGATGCAACGCGAAGCGATTATTGCCCTAGTGCGCGAGGAATGGGCGCTGCGCTTCTCGACGCTTCAGCCGTGACAGTTCCGCATTGGAGTGAGATGCAGAGAGAAGGACCGCTCAGTTAGGTGTGTGCGGGGTAGGGCGCTACTAGTGGCCCCCTTTAGCGCAGAGCTCCGCGTGTGCCTTTTCCGTAGCGTCAACTATCCGTCCCGGAAAGACTGGCCACATCCATTCTTTTGGGGGGCTGCACTCTGCGATAATCTCGCTAACTCGCTAGCACATCTTCACCGGGTTAAAAACAATCTTGTTCCTTCTGGGCGCTACACAGCGGGCTCTATTCGCCATTTGAACACGATATTCGCAGAGGCAGTACCACAGCAATTCTATTTGAGCTTTTTCGCCCTCGATGGCGGTATTAATTAAGCGGACCTGGATTTTGAGCAGCCATTTGGCCTCGACACTGAGGCAGCAGGTCAGATCAGGCTTCAGGCGAGAACCGGCGCTAGGGTTCGGTGACGCTCGCACGAATATATTGCCCAGCTAGTTTCAATAGTTTCTGAGGTGCTTCTATTCTACGCGAACTCGCGATTTCATTTTTGTCCTCAAAACTCGCCACTGGCGCTTCAGTGCAGCGTTGCCGTGCATAAAAAGAACGCCTAAGGCGACGCAGCAAACGATATTGCCGGCGACGATTACGGCGTCCAGCAGCAGATTGGAGCTTGGATTAAGCAGCGTGAGAACGCCGAAGAATGCAAACAGGTTAAAGAAGAGCATTTGGACAAGAAAGATATGGTATGACGCTTTCCCGCAATAGGCAATCGAAGAGAGAAATCTGCTTGTCGCTTCCGAAGGGAGGTATTTGATGCACACCATTACGAGCAGGGCCGGGTAGAAGAGGGCAAACGGATAGAGAATGCCTACCCATCCGCCCAATGGCGGCGTTGCCACGCCGTAGACGGATAACGCATTCAGAACAAAGAAAAGCACTGCGATCAGGCTACCGAACAAAATGAAGCGATTTCGTTTCGACCGTAGTCCAAAATCTTGACTAAGCCAGAGGCCCAACGCAATCGCCGGAAAAAAACGGAGAATGAACGTGATAGGTACTTGTGCGACGTATACGCCGGAAGTAATCACCTGCGAAAAAAGCAACAGAATGTTGTACACGAAACCGATTACAAAGCACGCCACGAGCAGAAGCCTCGGGCGTCTTCTGTAGAGATAGAACAACAGAGGAAATACGAGCACGAACTCAAACACCAGCACGATAAAGTAATTGCCGGGCGCAAAGGCGGGCATTTGACCGATGAGCGGTATTTCGCCGATGAGCGCGAATATACTCAAGTGGATGTGACTTATGCCAGAGAGATACGTCTCAATAAGTCCTATCAGCAACGAAACGGCAAAAATCATCAGAAAAGGAACATAAAATCGCTTAAAGCGACGCTCAATGTAGTCTCTTGAGTAGCCAGCTTTGAGTGACACGATCCCTCGCCTAATGAACGACATTCCGGAATTCACACCCAACAAGACGACAAAAACCGGGACGGCCTGACGGAAGGACAAGGAGAGGAGAGTTACGAGCGCAGGACCAAATATCTGAAAACTTGACACACTCGGAGCGGCGGCGCTCGCAACAGCGGTTCCGGCCGCTGCGCCTATCAGGTCATTAGAGTTCATCGTGTGTTGCAGTATCACCGCTATGATGGCAAGGCCCTTGAGCACATCTATTTGGAATACGCGGTCTTTATTTGGGCGCTTTTTTTCGTCTACCATCGGTCACCGAATAAGTGTACAAGTCCTTAAGCATTTTCTTTCCGGGGTTCTCACCTCAGGAGACCTGTTGCACAAATCATTTTTTTTGCTCGTGCTCACCGGCAGCAAGAAGTTTTGAAATATTGTGACAATTTCCCCCCTGTCGTCGCCCAGCAAAAGCGCTTTCATAGAGACAGAGGCAGCACCGACGCTGCATTATTCGGCTTATCAGTTCATCAAAAATGCACTGAAGATGCAGCACTACACCCAAAAGCCTATAGCCGAATACGAAACGGCGTTACTGGAGCTTACAAGGCGGACCCAAAAGGACGAAGAGCAGGCCCAAGAGTACAAAGAACCGGCCGAAAAAAAATGCTGGTGAATTGAAAGAGAAGGAGGTACAGCGGCGGGACGAGAGGGAGGAGCTAGAAAAGGCGGCAGCAACGGGGAAGCGTCACAGGATATCGTCATAACAGGACTGCAGAATGAGCTTGAATTTGTCAAAACGCAAACCAAAAACCTTGACGAGAAGCTTGTCATTTATTCGAGCGTCATCAATGACCTAAAAGCCGATAAGGAGACACTGCAAAAGCAAGTTGAATTGCTGACGTTGCGGTTGCCTGCTCCAAAGGTCGGCTTCTGGGATCGGGTATTTGGCTCCAAAAAAGAGAAGGGGGCGGACTAATGAGAGCTATCGGCTATGTGCGTGTGTCAACAGACGAGCAGGCGACTGAAGACATAAGCTTAGAAGCGCAACATGCGCGGGTCACGGCGTATTGTGTTGCTAAGGACTGGGACCTAGTAGGAATTGAAACCGACAGAGGCTTTAGCGCTAAGGACACGAACCACCCAGGCACACAGGCCGGTCTAAATGCGGTAAGAACTCGCCAGGTTGAAGCCATAATCATCGATAAATTGGATAGGCTCGCGCGCTCTGTCGTGGACCTAAACAACATCATCATACTTCTCGATAAGAAATGGGTTGCCCAGTAAGCCTAGAAGAGAGCATCGACGCAACGACCGCCACGGGTCGCTTAATACTAAACGTGTTAGTATCCGTGAGCCAATGGAAGCGTAAGGTAATCGGTGAGTGGACCAAAGAGGCGATGGGTTACCTAAAGGCTGATCAGCGGGTAAGTATTTGATGAGAGGATGTAACCGTTGAGGATAGGTCCTCTTCAAGTCGGGCATAGATACAATTAGCATCCGCAGAGTACACGTCTTGGAAGTTAACGATAATTTTTTCCGATAATTTTTTCGCAATTTCTTTAGCAAACTCCCTGAAAATTGTGCTTTAACAAATGCACATTGCACGGCGTAATCTATATTGCCTTATCCATCTTGGTTCTTCACTTTTTTTGCTCGGATTAAAATCACTCAAACCTGTCGCTTATGTTCCAATGACGAATCCCCGTGATAAAGATCGCAGCTTTTTCATTTTTTAGATACTTGTTTCAAGCAACCTCGGAATGGCTTGATTATCGGGTGATAATCCTCAGGAAAACCAAAAAATGAAGTCGTTCAAGATTCTCAACCTGGCAGTTTGCTTCAATTATCAACGCTTTAGTGTCGTTAGCTCTGCCTTCTTTTGTGTTATGTTTTTGATCTCAAATCGGAGCCTCTTGTTGGCGCGTTCTTTACAAAGCTCAAAAGCTTGGGGGGATATCTCGTAGCCAACGAACGTGCAATCTTCCGCCATATTGGCCTGTAGTTGCCTCAAGATCTCGCCAGCCCCACAACCAACCTCGCAAATTGTCTGCAGCATAAGATTATGGTTATTGACCATCTTCAGAATTTGTTCAGCTTTCCACTCTGAGTCTTCAGCTTGCCACGTTGGGTGTTTTTTTTAGGTACTCACCACTCGCGTACATTTCTGATTTTGGTATGGGTGGTGGATTATTGGACATATTGCACGTTAGAACACAATTAAAAACTGAATAAATACATAAATTGCTCCGTTGTGATATAGATCGCGTTCTATTTATTATGTTTCGGGAAGTGGCTTCCCCTTTCTTAGGACTGGAAGAACTGTGAAGAATACCGTTTGCGTGTCCACTAGTGCTCCGGGATACGCACCTCCAACGATTCTGCAAAGAACGAGACGCAGCAGGCACTCTCCATTTGAAACAAACCACCTCAGAGCACTCGAGCAAAACGTGGTTTGTTTCAATGAATAGGGTAAAAAACCGAACAATCCTCGAGTCGTGGGGCGACAATCCGCACCATGTCCGAGCTAAAACTTATACACGCCCGTCGATATCCGAGTATTCGACCGTATCGCGACGCGCGGCCTACCCGGATCGTCGCGGTTCAAAGATGCTCGCTCCGTCGAACTCAAACCTACCCGAGTCCGCGCCTAACAAATCGACAATTGTGGGGGCTACGTCCATCAGACTGATGTTAGCGCGGGCCACGTCCTTGTCAATATTTCTCATCAGTAACACCGCATCGGGCGCGTGGCCGCCTGATGCGACGGGATGGTCATATGCCTTTCCAAACAGGTCTGATTGGACGTCCCAGCCCACACCGTACTGCGGTTGCAGCTCAAACACAATGTCAGGATACAATTGTGCTGTAAACGTTCCGGGATATAGATCCTCGCGTTTCCGCGCCCACTGCACGATATGTTCTCCTCGTGCAGTGGTCAAGGCCTCCAACCATCCAATGAGGGCATCTCGCAACCCCTTATACTCACGTGCGGAGAGATGCTCCGCCTGAATCTCGATTCCTCCGTCAGGGTACGATTTGATACCCGCAAATGTCGAAAGAAATGCCGTACTTTTGTCGCGGTCAATTGATCCGCCCGATGAGTAGATCGATTTGCTTGCCTTGGTCAATCGTGGACTCTTGACAACGAGCTTCATAACCACGTGTTCGAGGCCCAGCCGGCTGATGATCTCCAAGACGGTCTTTCTCAGGTGGCGGGTTACATGTTTGCGCTGCCGGTTTGGCACAAGAACGTTGTGCATCTGGAGATACGTATTGATATTTACTGTCGTTATTGGCCGGCTCCTATGCCCGTGATCGCTCAGTACGAGAAGCTGCACATCCGGACGTTCGGCAATAAATGAGCCGACGATGCTATCGAGATGCTTGTAGTAGTCAACGATCACCGTGCTGAATTGATTCTTCTGGTACAATGGATCATTCGTATCAAAAAATCTCCAGAGACGGTGTTGTATGATATCGAGCACGTTAAAGTAGATAAAAAAGAGATCCCACGGTTCGTTCCTCAATAGCTCAAGCCCTAGGCGTTGCTCGTCGTTAAGTGTCTCCTGACCGAGGCGCACCCACTCATCTAAATGGTTTAAGCCAGGAAATCCCCCCCACAGACCGGTATACGTATTCGGAATTGCGTACTTATCACGAATGTTGCGGGGGTACACGTCCACATCAATCTCTGTGCGGATCCAATCGATTCGCCGATCGATAGGCGACCGGCTCACCATGATATCGCTGATTTCCCACGCAGGATACAACATCATCGGATGTACTACAACCGCGTGTAGGCCTTCGTTGTTAGCGTAGTCCCAAAAAGTCCTCCCTTTGATGCGTGCGACGTCTAGCTTCCTAAGGTCGCTGAGCTTTGGATCAAAGATATCATACACATAAAGCAGCCCGTGATTCCCTGGATGCAGACCCGTATATATACTCGCCCACGCAGGAATCGTGTCGGTGGGAAACACGGAGTGTGAGACGCGAGTCGGACTCTCATCGATTAATGTCGAAAACGTGGGAAGATCGTTTCGGTGTTGCAGCAAGATATAGGGATCCAAGGAATCGATTCCAATTATCAACAGTTCATCGCTCATATGACGCCCCCTGCAATACGTCTAAGGTATGCTGCAAAACTTCTGCTTTGACACTATCGAGGTCGCCGGTGTTGTCGCAGTGCACGATTGGGCTCGGAACACTTCGCTCGATCTGTGCATATAACTCACGATATCTGTCGTGCATTTTTTGCGCTGCTGCGACTGATGGTATCTCATCACTCTTCCGCTGTTGTGCGACCTTGGGGGGGACATCGACGATGAATATGATATTAGGATTTGGTAACAATCGCTTATACAATAATAGCAACCGCTCCTGTCTACTCGTGGCAAACTTGAAATCGTGTGATAACGCCGACACCGTGTCATAGATGAACCTATCGAAAATGATGACTCGATCGGCGCCCAGTAAGGCCGGAAGCCACGCTTTGACGATTCCAAACCTTAAGTAGTCAAGTAACACGAGCGACGGATAAGCTGCCTCGAATACTCGTACGGTAAAATTACTCGTACGATCAGTCCTTGTCGCCCTTGTTTCAGGGTGGCGCAGCTGAGCGGAGTGCCCTTTGCCGACCCACCTCAGTAACGTTCGAAATGCAGAGTGCTCCCCCTCAAGCCACCACGTGTACGAAACCGGGTATCCTCTCCGCCTCAGTTCGTCGCACAGATAACGGGAGAGAGTACTCTTTCCCGAGCCATCTATTCCAAGAAAGCATATCCGGATACATTGACTCAATTAAGATCCCTCTTACCGCGGTACATCTCTTTCCACAATCACCTGCCTTAACACTTATCTGTATACCAATGAGGGCGTCGATTTTTACAACCACGGCACAATCGAAATGCGTTTGATCCAATTATCGCTGCACATTTGCGCTACAACGATTCGCAACAGTGCCTACAGCTGCTCCAAAACAGGAAGATTTTGCGTTTTTTTGCGTCCGTAGAACTGCAGTTCATACGTGCACTACATTCTAAACTTTGCGCTTTTTGAGATGACATTCGTTGAAACGCACGTTTAGTGTAGCAGCTCGACGTAAATCTCCCTTAGCTGATTGGCGATGTTTTCCCATGAATACGACAAAACCATCTCTCGTGTCGCAATATGGATGGTACCATCGAGCAAGTCTCTTAATCGTTGAAGTAATACTTGATCGGATTCCGCGAAGAAGAACCCAAGTTCTTCGCTAAACAGCTCGGGCAACGCTCCGAACCGAGTTGTTACGATGGGGAGATTGCACGCCATAGCCTCGAGCACGGAAAGAGGCGTCTCTATGCATGCCTTCTTGTTTTTGGTCGGAAAGAGATAACAATCAGCAATATTGTAGATGTCTTCGATGTGCGCGAAGTGCTCCACCCATACAAGACATCCCGCGTCCTGAAGCTCTCGCATTACCGTTGGATCGTTTTTGTCACCTTTTCTGCCAACAATCAAAACGCGATATAGTCCCTCTTTTTGTATTCGTTTGCATATCCCGAGGTTTCTTTCTTTTCGGAGTGATGCGAGGTGCAAAACGACATTCGCCTCCTCGGGAATGCCGTATGTGTGTCGCAACTGCATTTTTTGGTCGCTACTTACGGGTTTGAACTTAGCAAGGTCTACACCGTTAGGCAACATACGAGTACGAAAGCCAATCGCGTTAAACAACTCTTCGCTCGCCTTTGTTTGCACTAACGTGAGATCTGGTTTAAAAAAATTAAGCGCGCGAAGTCTCGGGAGAGCGGGATGGATGGCTGAGATAACGACTTTTGCTCGGCTTTGAAAAACCGATAACAATTTCGCGGTAATGATGCCACTGGTCGTCGGCGTCAGAATGAAGTGAATTATATCTGGCTTGGTTCGTGCGATTTTTCGCCATTGGATCAACGAACGCATGTTAACCAGAGTGGTCTCAAGTCCCTGGTGACCTAACTCATTGTTCAGATATTTCCCGACGTTCCGTACTCCTTCATCGAGAGAGCCTGCGAAGTGACCTACCAAACAAACCTTCATTGCGCCTGTCGCCCTTCCTGTACGTCCCGCGCGGGATATCTACGGACTTGCCGCAATCCGCTAAACCGACTCAAGCCGCTAAGTCGCGTCCTTCTTGTTCTTGGTTTGAGGAGACCTATGTCCTCTCTGCATCAGTCCGACGATACTGCCGGTGATTTTCGCCATAAGGACAACACTTAGAATTAGGATGCTCAAACCAAAATCGAGAGGTCTGCCTTTTCGCACGAGGCTGCCAAGGTTCTTGATTGTTAAAACGAGAGGATTAGCGCCGTAGGCTTCGAACACGAACGTTCGAGAGGACCGACTGATACAAGCGCCCTTAGCATAAAGAAAGTACTGTTTAAACAACTCCGCAAAATTGCGCCGAGGACGCCAGTAACAGGTTGCGTCGGTGGCGTATGCAAACCGGTAACCAGCTTTCTGAGCTCTGAGAAAGAAATGCGTATCCTCGCCTATGCCGCGCGGAAGCCATTCGGCATAGCCGCCGAGCTCTTCCCACACCTTTTTCTTAAACGCCACAGAGCTGCCGTGTGGTAAGAATTTGCTCCAATTCATGAGGTTCTGGTTTGGATACAGCAGGTTCCCGACACACGCTTCAAACCGTGTTTCAGGCTTCGGTTCAAAATAGCCCGAAGCCACATCGATGGCAGGATCTGATTCAAGTGCCCGAACCAAGTTCTCCAGCCATTTTTTGGGGTATTCGACTCCAGCATCGGCGCTTGCTATATACGCATACCTCGCATTCATAATTGAGATGTTCCTTCCCTCCGCGATGTTAATGTTAGGCAGCGCAATCACGTTCAGGCAAGGGTGCCGCCCCACATAGGTTCGCAAAAGCTCCGCAGTGCCATCCGTTGAACCGCCATCGACTATAATGAGTTCATCTGGCGCTCTGGATTGGGTAAGCAACGATTCCATCAGCCCTGCAATCGATCCTTGTTCGTTTCGGACGGTGATACAAAGTGATAGCTTCAAGTCATCGCCTCTTCGTGCACATCACTATTAATTGGGTAATTTATGTTTCTTATTTGTAGAGGCTAGCAGCTGTATAACTTCCGCCCAGCCAACATTCCCGCGAAAGAATTCAAAGTCGTGAAAAACATTTCAAAGTTGATGGAAATCTTGCGCGACTTAGACGACGTGGGGCATAGTCGCGTTTACAGTCACCGCCGCAAACGAGTGCAGCTGCTTGCGTTTGTAAAATTGGATCGCTCCTTGAATGGGGGGGCCCTCCGCGCAAGACGGATCGAGTAATTATCGCTCGGTTCCGCTCATTTCGCGTGTCGTTTCTGCCTTCTCCCAAAGCACTGAATAGTTGTGGGAAATGAAATCTCTCCATGCAATAAGGACGATGAACTCATTGAGCAAAACGTAATAGGTCATTCTGAGCGCTGCGCTCAGCGAAAATCGCTTGCTCTTTTTGTCGTTGGCTATCACCAGCGTCCGCACGTGCATCAAGAGGCCAAACGTCACGGCGAAAGCTGCGCCAGTAATAATAAGGTGGAGCAACACGGTGCCCAAGTTCATTGTCACTACGTACAAGAGTGGGATAGCGAGCAAGATAAACGGCGAGAGCATCACGAGGCTTTTGTGGGAGGGGAGGATGAGCGCACGGTAAAGATCTTTTGGCCGCACCTCGTAATCGAGATTCTTAACCAGGCTCTTGATGGTTCCGATGCTGGTTCTTTTCCGTTGCCTGATCTGTTCTTCTACCGTTGTCGGCGTAGCCTCGTAGACGATCGCATTAGGCTCATACTCTATCTTGTACCCCATCTTCCGTAAGTTAATGCACATGTCGAGATCTTCTGAGAGCATGGTCGGATCGAGGTCCATCAAGTCCTTTCTCCACGCGTTGAGTTCGCCGTGAAAGAGACACGCCGAATCCAGTGCCGCCTCGCCAGTCCTGAGGATTTGCTCCAAGTCCCAGTAAAACTGCGCCGACGAGGTTAACGAGCTGCCGGGATTCCCTACCGCATATTTTCCGCCGACTGCGCCGACCGCCGGATTCTTGAAATGAGGCGCTATTTCTTTTAAGACATCGCGATCGAAAACGCAGTTTGCGTCCGTGACCAAGACGACGTCGCCTCTCGCGTGGCGTTTCCCGGTGTTTATCGCAGTCGCTTTACCGTTTCTTCGCTCTTCCTTTACCAAACTGAGCAGCGGTCTGCCTTCACCTTTGCACTTCTCAATTATTCGTTCCACGACGCCCGTGGTGCCATCTGTCGATCCCGAGTCCACGATAATGACTTCATAGTTCTGTGTCGGATAGTCTAAGCTGTACAAGTTGCGGATTCTCTCCTCAATAGTTGCCGCCTCGTCATACGTGGGAACAACAATAGAGATAAATGGCTGGAAACTGTAGTCTTTATCCTTCGGCTTCTGTCGGACTGCTATTAGACCCATGAGCAGCGGATAACCCGTAAATTGCCATATGAGGAGAAATGATAAGATAAAAAGTAGAACAGTCACCGCAGATAGAACGGATCCCGCTACAAGCACTATATACATAAAGACGCGCCGCCTTTCTCGCTTAAGTCGCTTTGGTAAGCCCAGAAACCCGTGCACGCGTCGCTGATGTGCGCCCTAAACAACGCCCGCGCGAGGAGCGAGACGAGGAGGTTCCCCACGGCGTTCAGCTTGGTCATGGCGCCTGGATCTATGAATCCTTTCAGCCGCGATCCGATGACGACGTCATTCGTCTGCAACAGGCGCAGCATCTCGGTGGCCACGTTGACTGGATGCGTATTGTCCCCGTCAGCGACAATCACGTAGTCCGCGTCCACGGCCCGAAATGCGGTCTGAATAGCGGCACCCTTTTGAACCGCGATCTCGCGTGTATGGTCGACCGATCGCCCGTCGACCACATATACAGCGGTTTCGTATCCGTTGTCTGCCAGTTCTGCTACGGGTACACTATCTATCACCAGGCCGATCGAAGGCGCCTCATGCAAGGTCGGAATCAAAAAAGCTCCTCGTTCCACTTACTCCCTTCCTCCTAAGCTAAGCGTAGCTGTCATCGTTTGACGCCCCTCACACTTTGACCGGTTCCAACTGCAGCAACAACGATCAGCCGCGATCGTCAGCTTCGCCATCTTCACCGGTAAACTTTCAACATCACCTCAAATCTGGTCATCTCAAAGGATTAAACGGGCGCTAGCCGCTTTCCTCTAACCGCTTTCCTTAATAAAAAACGCCACCGAAAGTATTTAAGCGCTCCGACGTGAATTTGTGCACTAGATTGCATTTAGAAAGCAATATTGCAAAGAAAATACTTGTCTGGGAACAAGATATATAAGCGGGCACGACATTTGTTGACAAGATTTACAACAGGCGACCTCCTTGACCGAATGAATCAGGCTTGTCGACGACGTCAGCATTCTGCTGCGCGAGGTGCGTGTTAAAATGCGCGCACGAGGAAGCATGTTGAAGATACGTAAGAGGAAGAAAATGAAAACACAGCGACTGATAACCATCGTCGCGGTAGTAGCAATAGTTCTTTCCCTAAGCGTTGTAGGCATTTCGGCTGCAGGAACTTCGATCGCAAAGCCCACATCACAAGTAGTGAAAAAAGTAAACATTGCCAAATTACCAACAGTCAATTTCAGCATTCCCAAATTACCGACAGTCAACAAAGTCAACAGTAATGTGAACACTCAATCACAGACAACAGTGAACAAAGTCAACAGTAATGTGAACACTCAATCACAGGTAAAAGTCAACAGTAATGCGAACACTCAATCACAGACAACAGTGAACAAAGTCAACAGTAATGTGAACACTCAATCACAGGTAAAAGTCAACAGTAATGCGAACACTCAATCACAGGTCAGCAACGTCAACCCAACCAGGGTGCAGGATCCAAGCCAAGTGCAAGTAGTGCACAACGTTGTGACCCCAGTGGTCAACCTGTATCACACACCCACCCCTCCACCGTTTCCGACGCCTACCCCACAAGAACCAATATTCACATGGTTGTCGCAGATATTCACCTGGCTCGGATCGCTCTTCCACTGGATATTCGGATTCCTGTAACTACCGTTTAGGGACTCTAAAATGGCCTGCAGTCGACTTTCGACTGCACGCAGACAGACGGCCCGTTCCGTACGGTGGGGAGGCAGCAGGGAACCACCCACCACGGCTTGTGCCGATAACGGCAAAGGCGCTTGTGGCGCTGCCTGCTTCGGGTGGCGCCTAGGGCTTGCTGCGGGTAGCCTACACAGCGTGAGTTTGAACCGAAAACCGCCCCAGACAAGGATTTAACGCGGCGGTTCAGTCTGTCGGTCTCGGCAAATGCTATATGGGTGCTGCGCAATGATACCGTTTAATGAGCGAGTCTGACCGTCCGCTGCGCTACGCAGCGCTCGTTATCATCGTACTGGTTCTCGCGGCGATCGTGCTACCATCAATCGGCGTGCTGAGCAATCTCGGCTACGTCGGCGAGCGAACCTACCTTCTCGTGCTCCAGGATAACACCGAGCTCAGAAACACCGGTGGCTTGATGGCGTGTGTAGGCTCAGTCGAGATTCAAAACGGCGCGCTACAGAACCTGAAGCTGTATTACGCCCCTAGCAACACCTACGCAAACGGCACACTGAGCGCCGCCGTCAATATCGGCGGTCCTGAAAGCTTCACAGAGTTTTACAATTCGACGTACGTGCGATTCTGGGACATGAACGTCCAGTACGACTTCGCCACGTTCGCCCCCCTTTACGCCTCGGCGTGGCAGCAATTGACTGGACAACACTCCGACGGCGTCATCGGACTCGATTTGACGGGCCTGCAGGAACTCCTCAAAGCCACAGGACCTGTAACCGTCGCCAACGAGACGATCACGTGGAGAAACGTCATCGATAGGGTGCATTTCGCTGACGTCGCCGCGAAGGGTGTGAAGGGAGAACCCGCCCTGAACGGATTCTTGGGACAATTGGCGAACAAGATCATTACGGCCGCGCAAACGGCCAAGCCCGTTGGAAAGCTCCTCCTGCTCAGCACCCTCCACACGCTCGCTCAGCAACAGCATCTCCTCGTCTATGCACCGGGCGCCCTGACCAGCTATGACGGCGCGATTCAGACGCAAGCGGGCGATTACCTGTACGTCGTCGATGCAAACTCCGGCAGCGCCAAGGCAGATTTGAACGTCAACAGAACGATTACGTACGACACTTACCTCCACGATAACGGCACGCAGACGTCAAACGTAACCATAACCTATGCGAACAACTGCGGGTGGACCTACAAAGTTTTCACGACGACGCTCGTGCCCAACGATGCAGCGCTGCTCGATGCACGATATACCTCCTACCACCTCGGGCCGCTTGTGACCTATGCCGACAACCTCACCACCATCTCGTCGTACGTCGAGGTCCCGGCGCACACAACGGCCAACGTCACGTACGAGTACTCGCTTCCCAGCACGCTCCTCCCAGCTGGCGTGTTTTCCCACTACGACCTCTACGTCCAGAAACAGGCGGGGATCGATCAGTTCACCCTCAACACCGCCGTGACCCTGCCTCAAGGAGCGCAAGTCATTCACGAATCGAACGTCGGCAACGGGATCGTGGCAAATGGTAACGTCCAAGTAGAGGTCATCTATCGGTAGAGGGAGCAGAGGTTCATGAGACGACGTACCAAGGCAATCGCTGCATCCGCTGCAGTAGCGATAGCGGTCATACTAGCGGCCATCGTCCTGCTCGCAACGCTTCAAACCGCCTTGACGACTGAGTCAGCACGCAACGAGCAGAATCCTCTGTACGTGCAGCCCCAGCCGAACGTGCAGGTGCGGCTGGGCGAAAGCGCAACGGCAGGTAACCTGACATTTCGCGCACAAAACGTGATGAACGGCACTGACGCGCTCCAGGTGTGGTCGTCCGTAAACGCGAGCAACCACTACGCTCCGCTCAATCCCATTCCGGGGAGCACATACGCTGTTATTAACGTCACCGTGGCGAGTGCGATCAAGGGCGCGACGCCGTTCAGCTACTCGAACATCGTCCTTGTCGGCAACGACGGAAGGTCGTACTACGCGAACTACGCCGAGGGCAACGCGAGTTGCAGCGCCTCGCTTGCCGCAGCTCAGTTCAAGCCCGGCGGCGCGTGCGACGTCTACGTCGCGTTTTCTATTCCTGACGGCGTTGCACCGGCGAAGATTGTGTACACGGCATCAAACCCCGCGATAGTGGTCAATCTCGCTTAGCTGGAGCAGAGAAGCTCTGCAGCGCCTAAAGCCCAGAGCCGCGAAAGTAGGCTGTTTCCTTTGTTCTCAGGCGCCGCCGCGGTCATTGATAAACCATCATCTCTCTTGTTGCGAAGCCTAACGCGGCGCCCACAGGTAAACCAAGGGCAGGGCACCGCGGTCGACGGCCGGCGAAAAGAACAGGATTTGTCGTAAAGGATAGATAATAATTAGTTTCAAAAAAACGTGGTGTGACCCAATCGCCAACCGAAAAAAGAGGCGCGCCTTGAAATCCCGACAGAGCACGAGGTCGTCTAGCTGCTTGAAATAAAATAAAAAACGCTATATCCGATCCAGCTGACGTCTCTTTTTGCATTCTCCCCACAGCGGGTTCAGCGGTTGAGACAATGGCCACTCAACGTGACCTTAGGGCAGACCGGGAAAGAATTCGGTTCAAGAGTCCCCGACGATGCAATGCAGTATATGTGCCCTGTTTGTTTAGCGGAGGACTCCAAACAGATTTCGATTAGGCATAGCGTCGAAGGCCCCGATCTCAAGCGGCGAGATGAACGCTAGAGGACTAAAAGGACGTACACGCCACCTTTACTGCGTTCGCGCCATGGAAGGAGCTGCCTCACCACCCACGTATCTGCTTCTCCGGACGGTCGCATCACGTGCGCCACTCGCAGATTTGAGGCTGCACTCCAATAACAGGTCGGGACATGCCCGCTACAAACAAAGCGCTTTATATCGGCTGCGAATTTGGCACCAGTGGCTTGAGTGCGATCCTCGGATCACTACCCCACCTACTCAAGCCGTTCAGCTGTTTTCCGCTTGAGGGCCGCCGTTCTAGTGTATCTGTTCCAAACGTCGCTTGCACAAAAAAAGACCGATCTTGACGCCATCCCTCAGTGATGACAGCTTTGGTTGATCCTCCCGAGCGCGGTAGGTGATCGGGATTTCCGCGATGCGCAAGCCCTTCCTCACGCATTCGACGAACATATCGACTTCAATTTCAAAGCCGCTCGCTGTAAGCTCCATGCGCCGAATCGCGTCGCTTCGATAGCCCCAGAATCCCGTACACACGTCGCTGTTGTGTGCATCAAACAGCGTCCGCGCGAGGAGCGAGATGAGGACGTTCCCCACGATGTTCAGTCTGGTCATAGCTCCCGGCTCAATGGTACCTTTGAATCGCGATCCGATGACGACGTCATGTGTCTGGAGCAGCCGCGTCATCTCCGTTGCCATTTCAATCGGGTACGTGTCGTCCCCGTCAATCATGATCGCGTAGTCGGCAGTGATGGACTTAAATCCCATTTGAATGGCCGAACCCTTTCCCTTCCCGTCTGCGAGTATGACCTGGGCCCCCTTTTCAACGGCGATCTCCCTCGTATTGTCAGTGGATTGCCCGTCGATCACGTACACTGCAGTTTCGAACCCGTTCTGCAAGAGGTCGGCAACAGGCACGCCGTCGATAACCTTGCCGATTGAGCGTTCCTCGTTTAACGTCGGAATGACGACAGCTACTGTCTCCATCGCCTCGCCTGGTGACTGATCTCGCGATATCGTCCGTGGCCTCGGCGATTCCCCCCTTTGATTAAGCCGATTTTCTCGTCGGTTGCGCAGTTAAGTAGCGTCAAACTGCACAATCCGCCAGAAGCCACGTAATAAAGACAATTTCAATTACTTAAGCGATGCGGTTCCGCCGTTGCGAAGGCCGTGAGTAGTCGATTACCCACCGCTAAAGCTGTGGGCTTATATCTCCTTAGACTTCTTTCTGGATACAATAGGCTGATTGACGACAGCCCTCGAAGCAATGTTTTTCGCTGCGTTTATATCGGCGTTCTCGGTGTACCCACATGCAACGCAAACAAAGCCGGCTTGCGTCTTGCTCTGTCGATGTGTCCACAACAAGAGCCTTGCTTCGACGTGTTCTTAGGTGCAACTATTGCAAGCGGCACACCGTTCAACTGAGCCTTATAGTCAATAAACTGTCTCAGTTGTCCAAAAGCCCACTTACCTATCCGCCCTCTCTGCACCATCCCAACCGTTGTCCGAGAGCGTATGCGCGTTAAATTCTCACCCGCTATCGCTCTCTTTGCGCTATCGCTACAAGCGTCTTAGCTAGCTCTGCTATGTCACTGTTGCGGATTGCCTCCGGAAGGGCAAAAAATGGTCGCTTCCGCGGTTGTTTCGAAGTGCGCGCACGGCCAACATAACGTGCAAAACCGCGAACGTGTGCTTGTTGAGCGCCGCCGCCGCCTAGTGCATTAGCGCACCGCTCCGCACAGGAACGTCACGCGACGGCGATATGTGCATCTAACGCCTTGATTCAAGCGATTCAGTCAGCGAGGCCATAGAGTGCAAAATGATGCCGGTAAGCGTCATGAACGTTCCAACGATTACGAGAAGGAGCATAAGGATCGCAGGTCCGTTAGGCAGGCGCCCCCAATCGTAGTACACCTGCACTGCGTACACCGCCAAGGCGACGCCAACCCCAATAAATATGAGTCCGGGCAGAGTAAAGGCGAGCAAGGGCTTCTTAAACTCGATATTGCGGAGGACCCCCACGAGCACCTGCAACCCGTGCGCGACGGGATGTGCAGAGGATTGTCCCACGTCGTACCGGACGTTGATGTCCACCTCCTTGATCCGCAGATGGGCCTTCGCTGCGTCCATAAGCATCTCGCTGTCGACCGCCATCTGGTCCGTGCCAAATTTAAAGGTCCCCGCAGCTTTCATCGAGAATGCGCGGAAACCACTCTGCGTATCCGTCACGTTGACGTCACGACTGAACCCTAGACGCGTAAACTTGTCAAGAACGACCTGTCCGAACCGGCGGTAGCGGGGAGTCTCGTTACTATCCCCACTCAGATAACGGCTACCAATAACGATATCGGCTTCATCGAGCATCAGCGGCCGTGTGAGCTTTGGAATGTCATCGGGGTTGTGCTGTCCATCGCCGTCGAGAATAACAAGAATATCAACGCCGCATTGTGTCGCGTACGCAAATAGGTCCCGTAAGGCGGCCCCTTTGCCGGAGTTGGCGCTGTGCACGAGCACGTCAGCACCTGTAAGGCGTGCGACCTCCGCAGTTTTGTCAGTGGACCCGTCGTCAAGAACGACGACTCTGTCAGCGTACTGGGAGGCGCGTACGACGAGGCTGCCGATAGCTACCTCTTCGTTGTAGCACGGAATACCCACCATGACCGTAAGCAGATGAGAATCCCTGGATCCGTCGTTTCGTACCCCGCTTTTCGGTGAATTCTGCTCCAGTCTCGCCGTTGTCATAACTTCGTGCACGTGCTCTTTCGTGTCCTTATTCTGTCCCTGCTAGCGACATAAAGGTGCCTATATAGCCCTTACGCGCATCAGGCGGTTCTGTGCGCGGTATTGGATGTCACGGCTCGCGTGTGAACTCCGTCAAAGGACTCGCCGCCACCCAGACCAACGGCGCTGAATGCCAGCCTGTGGCGAAACTGTCGCAGATCAAAATCCGTCGAGCATCGATCACGACGGGCTGCGCCACGTGTTCGATGAAGTTGTCGGGCGTAAGGGCTTTAAACCGTTCCCACTCGGTTACGACGACGCAGCAGTACGCACCGGACAGACAGCCGGGATCGAGTTTGCGCATTCGAGCGCTTCAAACCCTTTGTTTGAGTTTGCGCAGCACTATTCGCATACTAGAGAACGCCCGTCACGACCCCCGAACGATTGAGGCGTTACTCGGCCTGCCTTTGCTATTAAACGTTGCACGCTCTTTTTCTGTTAGAGACTCTTTTTCTGTTGGAAAGCGCGCCGTGTATCGCAATGCTCACCACCACTCACTGGAGCCTAATCAGAATGACCGCAAAAGAGGCGCCAGCAAGATCGCGGGTACAACGAATCCCGCATAGTGATACATCTCGTCTACTCCAGCAAAGCACGCTGCTAAAAGTTGCACCACTACGACCGCACCGTCGCGGCTGCGGTTGGTGTAACGCGAGCGTCATTACCCGCCCACCGGCGTTGATCGACCTAAAAGCCAGTCATTCCACTTTTTGAAGCATAATTAGAAACGCTCGCGCGTAATAAATGGTGTTCTCGTCGCACTATCGCCGTCATTTTGCAATCGCCGCGCTCGCTAGAACGTCTGTTCGCGACGTTCAGCGACCAGCCGCAGACGGGGCCGCATAGCGTTCAAGACTGGTCGAGACCGTTTCATGGCACGCAAGCGCCAGCTTCCGCTAAAAAATGCTTGGGTAACTGCGAATTTGCCGCCCAACCTTACACAGCGCAACGAAACAGAAACCAACGTTGGCAGCGGGAAGACAACGAAAAAAAAATGGCGATGCTTCGGTGAGGCGGCGGCCTTTCGCGACTGGTGGTGTACCCGATCGCGGTCCTGACGGCCAGCCGATCTCGCAAAGTTAGATACTATGAAAGTGATGACCCCTGGCTCTCGCTCGGACGCTTCTCCTTGAACGAACTACGTACGCCCGCCAGCGGTGGCGCTGTACGCTGCTCGTTCCCCGTTGTTCAGCGCCCCGATAAACGACAATCATTAAAATTCTTATTAATTTATAAAAATAAGTAAATAATAATGCATACTAAAGAACCTCGAACGCATGCGGCCGAGAAGGTCGTGTTCAAGGTTAACATCGCAACGGGACACGATTCATACGAGGCCTGGCGAGAGGGAGCTCATGACGATTTGGTCTTTGTGTTTCGTTGGCGTGTTGGTATGCGTTCACACGTAGGAAAAGAAGAGAGGAGCCAACATACATTCCTAAGGTGATGCGGAGAGCAAACCCCGCGCACATCTACGGGGTTTGAGCCCTTCCTTAGTTTATAGTTCATTATCTCTCCTCTTGATTTCAAGCCCCCTAGAGCGACTGAGTGCGGCCCTCTCGCCATTAGTTTCAAATCGAAGCCTTTATCGTATCTCCTGACACGTTCTTGCGCATCAAGAACATTGCAAGAGGCAATCATGCGCGCATACAAAATCCTCTCATTTTCTGTAGTACTCCTTCTCATTACAGTTGTATTCGCAGGCGCTGTAACCGTCCCTGCAGCAGCACAGAACGATACGATGCAGTTCCGCTACAACGCCCAGCACACCGGCGATTACAGTCCAGTGGCGGGGCCGGTGCCGTCGAACGGCCAGCTGTTGTGGAACTACACGATTACAGGCTACGTGGGTTCCTCCCCCGCCGTCGTTAACGGCGTCGTCTACGTGGGGAGCGCTGACAACAACGTCTACGCCCTCAACGCCACCACTGGGGCGAAGCTCTGGAACTACACGACCGGAGGCAACGTGGAGTCCTCTCCTGCTGTCGCCAACGGCGTCGTCTACGTGGGGAGCGATGACAACAACGTCTACGCCCTCAACGCCACCACCGGGACGAAACTGTGGAACTACACGACCGATAGCTATGTTTACTCATCCCCCGCCGTCGTTAACGGCGTCGTCTACGTCGGGAGCGTTGAAAACAACGGCATTGACAACAACGTCTACGCCCTCAACGCCACCACCGGGACGAAACTGTGGAGCTACGCGACCAGAGCCAACGTATACTCTTCCCCCGCCGTCGCCAACGGGATGCTCTACATAGGGAGCGAGGATTGGAACCTCTACGCCCTCAACGCCACCACCGGGGCCTTCGTATGGAGCTACGCGGCCGGCTATCCCGTGTTCTCCTCTCCTGCCGTCGCTAACGGCGTCGTCTACGTGGGGTGCGATAACCACAACACCTACGCCCTCAACGCCACCACCGGGGCCTTCGTATGGAGCTACACGATTGGGGGCCAAGTGTTGTCTTCCCCCGCCGTCGCCAACGGCGTGGTCTACGTGGGGAGCTTCCAGGACGGCACCGTCTACGCCCTCAACGCCACCTCCGGAGCGAAGCTCTGGAACTACACGACCGGAAACGAGGTGTTCTCCTCCCCCGCCGTCGCCAACGGGGTGGTCTACGTCGGGAGCCTTGACAACAACACCTACGCCCTCAACGCCACCACCGGCGCGAAGCTCTGGAGTTTCACGACCGGAGGTGCCGTGTGGTCCTCCCCCGCTGTCGTCAACGGCGTGGTCTACGTCGGGAGCGCTGACGGCAACGTCTACGCTATCGGCAACGAATCGGTTAGCCAGCAGACTACGCTCACGGTCAGCGCCCCGTCCTTCGCCGCCATCAACAGGCCCTTCACGATTAACGGAACGCTCAACACCACCGGCGGCACCGCCATCTCGGGCGCCACCATCCAACTCCAGAAGAACGTGAGTGGCACGTGGGCGAACGTCACGGGGAAGACAAATACCACGACATCGACCGGCGCGTATCGCATCAGCACGAGTGAGCCGGCTGTCGGCACCTACCAGTACCGCACCATCTATGCCGGTAATGCCTCCGTAGCTAGCGCGACTAGTCCTGTCGTCAGTGTGAAAGTCGTGAGCAAAGCCAGCGTTCTCGCCGACCTCAACGCCCTCAGGCTAACTGTTATGGGCATCCCAAGCTCGGCGTTCATACCCGGCACAAAAATAGCCACGCTTGCTTTAATCAGCGCCGCTGAGATTAACGTCAGGGTAGGCAACCCCGGTGCCGCAGCGACCGAGCTCAAGACCGCCTTGCTGCCACATATCAGCGGCTGTTCTGCGACCGGAAAGCCGGACAGCAACGACTGGGTGCGGACGTGTGCGGCGCAGGGTCAGCTCTATCCACAGGTGCAGAATCTGATACAGGAGCTACAGGCGTTGCAGGGGTCGTGAAGGGGTACCTCCCCTCCTCCCTTTTTCTTTTTTACATTTAGACTGAGCACTAGCTGCTTTATTCGCCATCTCAGTAGCTCTTAGATCATTATTTCTTTTTTCGTTTTCCGCGCGCAGCTCTCATATACACGGTCTTTTTTTTGCAAGATACGCAGGTAGCCGAAGCTGCGTTGATATTTTCGGTACTCGCACTTACCATGACACCAGAGCTTTGTCTTCCCAGCCGCGCGAATTAACAAGATATATAAGCACGTGAGACGGTTTTATGAGGCAATGGGGAGATTTTCGGAAGGCATCAACCTTCTAAAAGCCACATTTTCGATTCTCAGAAAGGACAAACAATTGGTGTTTCTTTCCGCCGATCTCCGGCGTCGCGTTCATTCTCACTGCGTTCGTCACGCCCCTTGTAGGTACAAACGGAATATCGAACCCTTATATGTTCTAGGCGGCGCTTTTCTTCTTCTATCTCATCAGCTACGCTGTTCCGATCTCAGGTTTAATTTTTGTTCAAAAAAATGGACGACTAGAATTAATTAGGGGTAATCTTTGTGATAGTAAGAAATGAGATATTGATTCCAAAACGGAAAAATGAATATTTGGAAGTGCGTGAAATTGCTGTTAAAGGCTCTGATTATAAAATTGGGAAAGATCTGGCCGAGATTGGCATTGAAACGTACGACGTCCGACTGGACCAGTACAGCGACCCAGTTTATGGGAAAGCCCGACAGGGGTACATGCAGAGGAATTTCCCTGCCCTTGCGGAAAGAGCCCTTGGAGTGGCGGATGCATTCCAGTTGGCCCCACATGAAACCAGTTATGATACCACAGTTTTGCCTTTCGATTTGGGGGATATAGCCTGTTCTGCGATTTATTTTCCACCCACTATAACTGAAAATAAACATCCATGCGTTTGTCGTAACTTGGACTGGTATGAAGCCAGCGTACCTGAACTGGAAGCCGCATGGGTCGGGATAAAAGGAAAACCTGCCAGAAAATCTCTTTCGAGAATATCGGCAGTAGAGTTCTACCCTGAGAAGGGATGCAATGCCGTTCAATTAGGTTCGCACGACCTTTTGAATCCTCCAATGGACGGTATTAATGAAAAAGGGCTCTTTGTAACCATCCTCACGGATTTGCAGGGACTAAAAACGCCTATGCCTTTTGGCGGGGCGATAGACACGGGAATATCGTTCGCGCAGCTCACCAGCATGCTTCTTAACAAATGCAGCACGGTCGAGAAGGCCAAATTCGAGATCCTGCAGCAGAGGATTTACTTTCCTTTCAGGGCGCAGCACTTCCTTATTGGGGATACGGGGGGTAACGTGACCCTCTTTGAAATTGACGGAAAATCTGGATTGTACTACTTCACCGATGGAAAACCAGACCAACCATTCATAGTCACCAACCACACCGTGCACATGTACCCTGACCCATCAAAGTTCCCAAAATACGATCCCCAGGAGGAGTACAACACCTTCAACCGCTGGAACCGTTTGGACGGTTATGTCCAGAAACACGAAGGCGCGTTCACCAAAGAAGACATGTTTGAAGCGATGAGTCTCGTGTACAGTCACTACAAAGATTCTAAAGCGTCCGGTGGGTCGTTCCCATTTACTGAGAGGACTATGTACTCCTACGTTGCTGATATAGCTGAGAAAAACATCAGTATCAAGTTCTACAGTAGAGACGGTCCACCAGAGGATGGAAGTCAGGACCCCACACTAATATTCCACGACGCAGTGACCTTAGCTATGCACTACGATTGATGAAATAGTCTGGATGTCGACGAAAGTGAATCATGAAATATGCAGGCGTGAATACCCTTGTACAGGAGCTACATGCGTTGCAAGCGTTGCAGGGGTCGTGAAAGGTTGTCTCTCCTGCTCTCTTTTTCTTTTTTATACTTAGCCGAGCACTAGCTGCTCTATTCGCCATCTCAGTAGCTCTTAGCTCATTATTTCTTTTTTCGATTTCAAGGCCCTGGGGCGCTGCTCTTGGTGGTTAGTGTTCACTCCTTGCTTTTTATTTAGCGTGCTCCGGAAACACGGTGCTTAGAGAAGGATTGGAAGACCACAGACTGCGGGGTTAAGCCGGTTGCTTATCGCTACGAGGCTGTTCGTTGTGTTTCCGAAATGGTTCCCGAGTAGAGGTATACCGATGTGGACGGGCGACGCATTTTGGGTTCCGTTTTGGGTTCCGTTTTGTCCCTCGGTAGTATAGATGCACTGGGAAGCAGCGACAAAGAGGGCGGCAATCACGCTAATGAAAATGACTAGCGTTATGCCTTTCATATTGTGTTGCGCTCCTCCTACGTTTTTCAATGTTAATGTTACCATACTTTCGTATTATTCTTAGCTAACGGTTACCCAGATAGACCGACCATCTTGCCTTAGAACACCGATCGCACAGAGGTCGATGAACCATTTTTGTCCATCTGCCTGGCCTGCACTTACCTATCGTCGCTGCTATTCTTCAAAGTCTACTGGTCACGATTCCTCTGCGGCCAACAACTCCTCTGGCTGTTCTATTTTCACCGGACCTTTGATCAGGAGAGTGACGAGCATTGCGGGATACGCTGAGGAGTACGGCACCGGAACGCTCAGAATGATAGAAGAGATGAAAAAGGCGTTCAAAATGCAAGCTTTGCTTTGGAGGGATCTATTTTCGCTCGCGCGCTTACCTCAGAGCTCCATCACGACAAAGACAAGCTGCAAAAACAGCTCGAACTCGTGACCCTGCGGCTGCCTGCGCCTAAAGTCGGCTTCTGGGCGCGGCTTTTTGGCGGCGGGGGAAAGAAAGAAGAATAAGAAGAATGATGGCCTATTTTGGTCTCGGTACTCTCAACGCTTGGCAAATAGCATACGCCGTGAACTCACTGATCTCCTTGTGTCGTGGAACTGATGCGACCTGCTTGTTTGCAGGGTTGTAATAAAGCGTATGTTTGCCGCCTTCCCGGTAGAGGTGACACCCGTGCGTCTCGAGGTGCGTAATGAACTTCCGTCGTTTCATCTGGCGATGGCCAATTCTTTACGAGTAACCTCTATACCTGAGAGGCCGCTCTCAGCCAGCTCTTTCTCGCTTAACTCACGGTTGGCTTCCAAAACAAGTTCAATAGCTTCAATGAGGTTTTCCTGGGCCTCTTCAAGTGTCCTTCCCTGGGTGACTGCCCCTGGGAGTTCTTCAGCGTAGGCCGTATAGCAGTCGCCTGATTTAACGAAGACGCCAGTAAATGTGCAAGATTTCACCATGTCGATCTCCTCTGATGGTAATTGCGCTGTCCAATTATAAAGAGGCTACTCGCTTAGCTAGCGAACGAGCGTGACAGATCCCCACGCTACAAATTAACGTGGCGGCAGGGTCTTAATGTTCTAAGGTGGAGCGGATGTAGCGTTAACGATGGACGAGTTAAAGATCGAGGAGTTGTGGATGGTAGAATTACTGATAGTCGCATTGAAGATAGTGGTGTTATTAAGAGTAACGTTGGCCGTAGCTTGAGAAAATGGGATAATGCCGAGATATATGGATAGTTCCGTTCTCCAACGAAAAAAAAAATGGCGGTGCTTCGGTGAGGCGGCGGCCTTTCGCGACTGGTGGTGTACCCGATCGCGGTCCTGACGGCCAGCCGATCTCGCAAAGTTAATACTATGAAAGTGATGGCCCCTGGCTCTCGGTCGGACGCTTCTCCTTCAGCGAAGTACGACCGCCAGAAGAATGTGCTGTGGACGTCCCCTCGGCGATCGACTCGCGCTTCGACTCTCCTTTTTTGCGAAGCGCGGATGTCTCGACAATAAGCTCAGTAATGACGGCCCTCGTTTAATCAGCGTGGCGTGATCGTTTTCGCCCGTTGCCGCTTTCTTCAGGCTCAAGCAACAGCGTGGTGTCGCCCCCCTGCTGCGCCAATTGGGAGTAGGGACTGGGCGACGTTCTCGTAGCCTTCGCGTCGCTGAGCTCCCCCTCACTGCGGATGTAGGGCTCACCGAACTCGCTGGCAAGCTCCGCGCGCGTCTTCTGCTCGAGCTCCATGAGCTTCGCCGTCGAGAAATCGGAAAAGTCACGTTTATCCAGCTCGGCTGTGATCTTCTCGAGCCTCGCGCTCAGGCGCTGGATGCGCGCCTGCTTCGTCATCCAGCAGGCCTCGCGCAAGGCGTCGAGTTCCATCGCCTTCAGGTTTTCGACTTCCTCGTGGTGCTCCTTGAGCCAATTCGCCACCGTCTGTCTCCGCACGCCGACCGTGTCTGCGATCGTCACAAGTGATTTTCCCTGCGCACGCAGTTTGAAGCACGTAAATTTCGCCTCTGTGTCCTTCATACTGCGCTCCATTCAATGTCTGCATGAGACTGCATCACGTCCTTGCGCCACGACGCTACAGTAGCGTCATATCCAGCGCCGGGCTTGGTGATGCGGGATGCAGCGTCGCTTTCGACGAATACTCGTCGTTCAACGTCCGTCCGAATGTTGTTCATATACCTCTCAAGCTCCTTAGTGCAGTGGCCCAGCATTTATTGCCCCCCCTGCAGGCCGGCGTCGTGATCAGCTTTCCTGAGCTGCCATCGAGTCTCAGTGTCCACACGACAGTTCTGGACGGTCGATTGAGGTCTCGAGGTCGCAGCCTCGATAGTCCGCTCACACGACGATCGACGATCTTGCGTGTCTTTCATAACACGACTTGCTGCCGGAAGGGATTGGGCGCCACATGGTCGTCACGATGCGGGCGTCGAGTTTTCTGACCTCCGCTCATTGTCTTTCATGTCGTGTCGTCTGCAGCCGCATACGAAGCTTTCGGGAGCAGAGCGAAAGTGTTGCATATTCGCCGTATTGCGTCGTGCCCATCCTACAGAGCGTCAACGCTACGTCGCATCAGCTGTCGTGCGCCAAGACTCGCCACACGTGCCGCATTGTTTAAAGCCCCGACAAACGACTAGTATTAAAATTTCTGTTAATTTATAAAAATATATTAATAATAAACGATGCTGCGCGAGAGTAGAGTGCAAAAAGGCGAGCATATCGCGTTTACGGCCTCGCGCTGAACCGATTACACGTGATTGCGAGCCCTTCTCAAAGCACAGAGTGGTTAACTTTTTGTGCGCTTTTTGTGCGCTTTTTTGCTCGTCACGCACTTGTGGGGGCGCACGCCACTAAGAGGACTGGTCGCAAACGCCCACGTCATCACAGCTACAAGAAGCTTCACGTCCTCTTTTTTGCTCGCTGCACGTCTTAGACGGTCACGCTGCGCTTCAGCCAGAACGCGTCCCCGCCAGCGTGGATTCGCCAATCACACAGCAACGTAACAAAAGCTGACGCCCCCAAAATGATAAAATAAAAAAAGAGAAGGGCCACCGCCCTTACGACGTGACGAGCACCAAATAAGGAACGATGGTTGTCGTTTGGTTCGCGGGGCTTACCTCGCTCAAGATGATGCCGCCGCTTCCCGTCGCCGTTGTTTGGAAGGTCCACAGCTCGCTGCCGCTTGCCCCAACAACTGTGCTCGAGGCACTAACGTTGCTCGCAAACGTCTGGTTGACCAACGTGAACGTATCGTTGGTGTATTGCAGCTGCCACTGGTAGCCTGTCGATGGATTCGATGGTTGTGGAATCGTAAAGTTCGTGCCATTTGAGACGAACACCGCGTTCACTGATGCTATCTTCAGTGTCGTACAGTTTATCGTGTAGTTCACGCTGTTTGTCGTTTGATTTGCTGGGCTTACGTAGTTGAACGTAATGACACTGGTTATCGGCTGAGTTCCCTGGAAGGTGAACACGGCTGCACCCGGCGCTCCAAGCAGTGATGTGCTGCCGGCCATGTACGTCTGATTGACCAACGTTACGGCAGCGGTGTTGTACGTCGGCTGCCACTGGTAGCCCGTCGATGGGTTCGATTGCAGCTGGATTGTAAAGTGCTGCCCTTGCATGACGTCTAAGTGGGTTGCGTTACCAAGCGCCGTTGTGTTACCGAACGCCGTGCCAAGTGCCGTGGTGTTACTAACGGCCGTTGCATTCGTACTTGGACTCGGGCTTGGCGACGTCGACGTGGTACACCCAGCGCACCCTACCGCTAATGCGAGAGCGATTACGACGATCAAACTCGCCGCTATATTCTTTTTCATATTTATTCCCCCAGATTTTGTTCTAGTACGGTACAAACGACACGACGACACTTAATCGTTTTCATATGCGCGTGTTTTTTGGACATCTGTGGCGGGAAAACCGCCTTTTGGCGCTGCAGATGTCGCGAAGCCGGCGAATTCCTTCACGCGGCGCCGAAAGGAGCTACAGAGCGGCTACGCGCATGCGTCAACGTGAAAACGACGCCCGGAGACGATCCATGATCGCCCAATTAAAGCGGTCAAAATAGCGCTTGAAACCTTTCAGCGGCAGGTGACCCCGGCACGAGTGTCAGCCACGGGAGATCAATAATGAGATGCCGACGTATTCGGCGGAAGGCACGCAACCACCCCGCCGATAACTAGCGTGGGTCCGATGATCATCCACATGACCAATGTGGATGGCTCCATTGCTTCACGGTGCGTTTTTCCCTGCAACCGGCGGCGCTACCGCCTGCTCCTTGTTCGCATCAAAATGAGCTGGCTCCGACTAAGAACAGTATGAATGTTAGAATTCCGAAAAGACTGAATATCACAACTCCACGCTCCGATAATCATGAGCGCTGCTCCGAGTATCTTCCGTGTTTCGAGCGCGCCCCGGGACTCCCGCTATTGAGAAGATGAAGACACCGGCTGCAACTGCATAAACAGACAACGCTCCTGACGCCGTGGATGAGGATATACGCACGACTCGACTCGTTCCACCCTGATTACGTCTCCCCACTGCTCAGCGAACTTTCTCAGGTCTGCAGGGATAAAATGGCACGTGCATCGGGCTAAGATACTCTTCTGCTTTCGCGCCCTCAGATTTCGGTGCTAAATCGGAACGCTTAAGCTCGTGGCGCTTAAATGGCTACGCTCTGAAGCACCGAAGGAAGCACAATGGCCACCCTACCTCAACTTCTTGCGGTCGTGATACCACTCGCCATCGCGGCTATGATAAGCCCGTTGGCGATCATAACGGTCATGACGGTACTCAGCTCAGCTGAACACCGGCTTAAAAAAGGCGCGATCTTTGTCGCAACGTACTGTGTCGTGTTTTCGCTGATATGCCTTGTTTTTCTTGCTCTCGGAAGCCTGACGACGACCGGTGGCAAGCCATCGTTGACGACGGTGACGATCGACTTCATCCTCGGTCTCCTCCTCCTCTACGCAAGCGCGCGTTCGCTCCTCAAGAAACAGGAATCAAAAACTTTTGACGCGACCGCAATGGGCTCAGGAGCATTGCTCTCTATGGGCATCGTCTTCGGCTTCGGCAACATCTTCTCATCGCTTCCGGCTCTCGCCGCAAGCAAAGATATCGGCGTCGTCGTGCTATCCGTTCACGACAAAGCGATCGCCTTTTTCCTGGTAATGGCCATAGCGCTATGCTGGTGTTGGGGGCCACTCGCCGTTTATGCCGTGACGCCCCGAAATTTCGACCGCATCTTCGATCCTATCATCCGTTTCTTGAAGAAACACGGCAGTCAGGTGATTGCCGTCGTGTTCTTCCTCGTCGGCATCTTCCTTATCACGCGTGGCGTGACGTCGGCAATGATGTTGTAGGCCGATCCGGCACATTGACGCAGGCTCCTCCTGAGCCCGGTCGTGCGACGTGCTTTCGACCCCGTTAATCGCTTGCGCGGGGGGGGTATGCTAGCAAAGCCACACTTCACCAACCTCCCTAACGTCTAACCTCGGCAGTCTTTCTCGGCATAAGAATGGGGGCTTATGTGGTCTTCAAAGTAGTCTCCGAACGGCATAACCACGTGAACTGCTTTTGCAGCGAACGGTCACGCGCTTGAACAAGCAAGAAGAAGGTGTCATTTACGCTATCGAACTGATGGGGCACTCAACCTGTAATGTCGACATCTTTCCAGTACTGACATCATAGCTCAGGCAGATGCTTGTATGCGACCAGGCAGCTCCTGAAACCCCGTGCGTGAGAATGTACACCCGGTTAGATTCGTCCTACTGTACGCCATACTGCTCACAAAATTTTCTGAGATCACTGAGGTTGAAATAGGCCCTAATCTTCTTGGCGGGTTTTTCTTCTTTCGGGGTGCTGCGCAGCCAGTTCTTGGAGCGCTGCCGACGGTTAAGGCAAACTTGCCTCCTAAGCGCCAAGTCACTGCATCTAGCAGTAGCGTTTCGAGGATGTTTGGTGTTTTGCGTGTAATTTATGCTTAGTCGCGGAAGGCGAATCATAACGGTTAAATGGCAGCGCGGGCTTAGCACGACTCCGCAGGCAGCCGCTTCTAATAAAACGATTTGGAACTGCTTACACAAGGGGTTCAATTTGTGCAGCTGGCGATAACCCGATTGCAAGGCCTGCTGAAAGTGAAAAAAAAGAAAAAAGGGAGTAGGAGGTAGTTACCCCCTTCACGACCCCTGCAACGCCTGTAACTCCTGTATCAGATTCTGCACCTGCGGATAGAGCTGACCCTGCGCGGCACACGTCCGCACCCAGTCGTCGCTGTCCGGCTTTCCGGTCTTGGCACAGCCGTCCATCCGCGGCAGCACTGTCTTTTGCAGCGTCGTAGCAGCCCCCCCGTAAAGGTTGAATTTCACCTGAAGCTCAGTAACGCTCACCAGAGAAAGAAGGGCGGTCTTGGTGCCGGGTATGAACGCTGAGTTAGGGAGGTGGTTAATGGTGTTCTTGAGGGCGTTGATGTCGGCGAGGACGCTCGCCTTGCTCACCACCTCAAACGCGTGAATGTTGGCGGCATAGGAGTTTTCTGCGCCGTACGTCACTGCTAAGTCGTTCCACGTGGTGCCGTTTAGACTATAGAAGCTCTGGCCGGGTATAGCGTTTGGCGCGTTGTCATCGTAGCCAGATTCCTTGTACTGTACGGGAACCGGATCGTTGTCTCCTGGCGTGGTGAACTTTACCACCACAGCGAACTTCTCACCCTTCGTCAGTGGCACAGTCGTGCTCAGGCTCTCGGTGTAGTACCCCGCGTAGGCGTACCCCGCATTGGAGGCCGTGCCCGAGATGGTCGACATAAGGGTACCGCTTGTTGGGTTGCTGGAGTTTGTGGGGGTAACGTAGACCTGTGCCGTATACTGGGTGTCCTCAACGGGTGCCCAGAAGCTTACCGCATTAAGCGTCCCGGTGGAGTCAGCTGTAAAGACGTTGGCTCCGTAGGCGGTCGAAGAATTGCCCGATCCAACGCCCCCTTCCATTCCAAAGGGGTCGTACTGGTAGTTCGTCGTGTAGTTCGTCGTGGGTTCAGCGGTGAAGACGGAGTTTTCCTGGTAGCCCATGTTTAGGTCGTAGTACGAAACGTAGAAGTACCCGGACTGACCAAACGACGTGCCCCAGCTGTTCTTTACGATCCATGCCCCGTTTCCAGGCGGGGTTGTAGAGAAGTTCATCTTGGAGTAGTTATCATCCCAGCCCACTATAGTCACAGCGTGGTTGGCCGTGTTTTTATCAGCTATGTTACCATCGTAGTACGCCGCTGTAGTTGGATTATAATAAGCGGAGGGGGCGAGGCCTGCAGTCACATTCCACTCGAAGCCGGTAAACACACCACCATACGTCATCAGCGCAGACTTTATGGCGTTGTTGTCCAGTGGTGACTGCTTCAGCGGCAGGAAATAGACGTTCTGAACGTGCATCGCTATCTGAGATGTGGTCGGGCTGGAGGTGCACGATAAATTGTACGGGTCAGACGCACTCGTCACCGGCCCTGCGTAGATCGTAGCGCCAGTGGCATCCGTCATGGTGGTGCCCCACCGGGCGAGGTAGGCGGTTGACATCGCTGAATCGCCGCCGGCACAGCACGTGTAGTCGAAGTCGGCCAAGTTCTTTAGATTGTTCTCTGAGTATTGCGTGGTCAACCCTGGCAACAGATACGACTCGAGCGAGCCGAACGTGGCAAACGTCCAGCAGCTTCCGCACTGGCCCTGATTCTCCACCGGACTCACCTTGTTCAGGGTGCGAAGGTCGTACGTCGCGGGGTATGTTTGCGCCTGCGCCGCCGTAATGCTCGAAGCGGTGGGCGTTTTCGAAAGTTCATAAGGTGGCGGCACCCATCCGAGACCGAGTCCGTCGGCCGTTTGCGTCGCCACTTTTCCGGCCGACTTGTTCTGCTGATATTGCACATAGGCAGGGTTTAGCGGCGCAGTCTGCAGCGCTGCCGGAAGCGAAGAAGACGCGCTTGTTTGCACAGCAGGAGCGCTGCCGCCACTCCTCGCGAGCACCAACCCCGCCGATCCGACAGAGCCTAGCATAAGGATCACCAGGGCAAGTGCACCCCATTTTGATCGTAATTGCATTTGTTCACCTACCTCTTTATTATCGTTAGGGGCTGTAATCGCCCGTGTGCGCCGCGTTGTAGCGGTATTGCATCGCGTCGGTGTGTGCTGCTGCAGGAACGGTTACAGCGCCTGCGAATACCACTGTAATCAGAAGAATTACTACAGAAAACGAGAGGATTTTGTTTACCTGCATAATTGCCCCATAACACGTTAGACGCCCAACAACGTGTCAGAGGATACGATAAAGACTCCGGTTTACGTTGACAGACGAAACTGTGCTATGGCGGTGTTCAAATGATCGAAAAAAAATGAACGCGTTCGAACGATCAGACGGCGTTCGATCGCTTTCTTTTTTCCACCGCCGTCGTTACAGCCGCTTGACTGATGCCTCCTTGGCAAGCTCTTTCGCTCAAATTCTGTAATTTATGC